>Ga0114931_10001356_pt1 | contig 31316 bp, 29 predicted proteins | sample 2SBtaG_FD_89579 | JGI IMG/M metagenome (GOLD analysis project Ga0114931, IMG submission 89579) | Deep subsurface microbial communities from Kolumbo volcano to uncover new lineages of life (NeLLi) - 2SBTROV14_V59a metaG | ecosystem: Environmental > Aquatic > Marine > Volcanic | place: Kolumbo...
CGATGGCGGTCTGCCTGGCACTCGTCTCGTCGAAGGGCTCGGGCGACGGATCCCAGTGGCGGTGGACGGCCCAGAAGGTGAGGGTCTCGATCACCAGGCGGCTCGCGACGGCCGCGTCCGGGAATCGGCAGAGGCGGCCCCGGCGGGTGCGCTCGCGCAGATAGGCGTCGAGGCCGCCGGCCACGCCACGGCGCCCGATGTCGTACCAGACCCGGGCGATTTCGGGCCGGTCGGCGGCACAGGCGTCGAAGAGCCGGATCGCGGTCCGGTGGCGGGCGAGGAGCTCGTAGGTCTCGGTCAGCACCTCTTCCAGCTCTGCCGCGATGTCGCGGACGCGCTGGCGCCTGAGCGCCCGCTCGAGCGCAGGGAGGCCGGCGGCAGTCGCGACGCGTGAACGGATCATTGCCAGCGTCTCTTCGCGGGCCGGCGTGGCGACCGGCAGCACCTCGGGCAGCGGAACGGGCTCCAGATGGTCGGCGTGCCGCAGGGCCTCGTGGAGGAGGGCCTCCTTGCCGGCGACGTAGAGGTAGACCGTGCCCTTGGCGACCCCCATCCGGGCCGCGATGTCGGCCATCTGCGTGCGCCGGTAGCCCTGCTCGATGAAGACCCGGGCGGCCACGTCCAGCAGCATCTCGAAGCGGTCGGGGGGAATGGCGCGCGGCACGGATCCATGGTAACTGACTGTCTTAGTCAGTCAACATCATCTGGAGGATCCATGCGACCCCCCGTCCTCGTCCTCTCGAGCCTGTTCGCCGCGTTCGCGGTGGCCACCGGGCTGGCCGCGCAGGAGGTCGGCCAGGGCTGGCCCGCCTACGGCGGCGACGTCGGCGGCTCCCGCTACAGCGCGCTCGGCACGATCGATCGCACCAACGTCGGGCGCCTGCGCGTGGCCTGGCAGATCCGCACCGGGGACCTCGCGGTGGAACCGCCGCCGCCGCGGCACATGGCGTTCCAGGCGACGCCGATCCTGACGGCGGGACTGCTGCTGCTCCCGACGCCGCTCGGCCGCGTGATCGCCCTCGACCCCGCCACTGGCGAAGAGCGATGGCGCTTCGTACACACGTTCGAGGATCGCCGTTACCCGGAATTCACCTCCCGGGGCGTCGCGAGCTGGCGGGACCCGGATGCGCGGGGCGGGGAGGCGTGTGGCCTGCGCATCTTCGCCGCGACCGTCGACTCGATGTTGTTCGCGATCGATGCGCGGACGGGAACGCCCTGCCCCGGCTTCGGCGACGACGGCGCGGTCTCGCTGCGAGAGGGCGTGGGGGAGCTTCGGTCCTGGGACTACGCCACCAGCTCTCCGCCCGTGGTCGCGGACGGTGTCGTGATCCTGGGGTCTGCGATCGGCGACAACCAGCGCGTCGATGCGCCCCGCGGCGTGGTCCGCGCCTACGACGCCCGCAGCGGCACGCTGCGCTGGGCGTGGGACCCCATCCCCCGGCGTCCCGAAGATGCGGCCGATCCCTCCGCCCCGGAGCGCAGCTGGTCGCCAGCGGCGGCGAAGCGCACCGGGGCCGCGAACGCCTGGGCACCCCTCTCGGTCGATGTCGCGCGGGGCCTGGTCTTCATCCCCACCAGCAGTCCGAGCCCCGACTACTACGGCGGCGAGCGTCCGGGCGACAATCGTCATGCGAACTCGGTCGTCGCCCTCCGTGTGGCCACCGGCGAGGTCGTCTGGCAGACCCAGCTCGTCCACCACGACCTCTGGGACTACGATGTCCCGGCCCAGCCGACGCTCACCACGGTCCGCAGGGACGGAAGCGAGATTCCGGCCGTCGTCCAGGCGACGAAGATGGGGCACCTGTTCTTCCTGCACCGGGAAACGGGCGTTCCGCTCTTTCCGGTGGAGGAGCGCGCGGTCCCCGCGTCCGACGTGCCCGGCGAAGCGGCATGGCCGACACAGCCGTTCCCGCTGCTGCCGCTACCGATCGTGCCCCAGACGCTCGACCCGGCGCGCGACGCGTGGGGGCTGACGCCGTTCGACCGCAGGAGTTGCCGGAAGCGGCTCGAGGCCCTTCGGTACGAGGGCATCTTCACGCCGCCCAGCCTCGGGGGGACGCTCCTCTACCCCGGCTATTCGGGCGGGACCAACTGGGGCGGCGTCGCGATCGATCCGGTCCGCCGCACACTGGTCGTGAACGCGACGAACCTGCCGTTCCAGGTGAAGCTGATCCCGCGCGAACGTTATGCAAGGGAGCGGGAGGAGATGGGCCCGGGGCTGGTGCGTGAATTCGCACCCCAGGAAGGCACGCCCTACGGATTGGTGCGCGAGCCGGTGCTCTCCGCGTTCATGCTGCCATGCGTGAAGCCACCGTGGGGCGTCATCGCCGGGATCTCGATCGACACGGGCGAACAGCTGTGGAAGGTGCCGCTCGGAACCGTTCCCGACCAGATTCCGTTCCCGATCCCGATCGCCTTCGGGTTGCCCAACCTCGGCGGTCCGCTCGTCACCGCGGGCGGACTGACCTTCATCTCGGCCGCGATGGACGGCTATCTGCGCGCCTTCGACACGGACACCGGCGAGGAAATCTGGAAGGAGCGACTTCCCGCGGGTGGCAACGCCACGCCCATGACCTACGAGGCCGATGGGCGCCAGTACGTGGTGATCGCGGCCGGGGGCCACGGAAAGCTCGGCACGAAGCGCGGGGACTACGTCGTCGCCTTCACGCTGGACGATCGAGCCAGGCCGAAGCGGGCGGGCCCGCGCTGATGAATTTCGTGTGTATTATCTAGTAGTTACGGACCGATTGATCGATTAGCGAGCGTTTACTAACTTGATTGGATGCCCTCTGGCTCCGCGCGATCCACCCCGCCCCCGTCGCGGCCCGCGACGAAGCGGCTCCCGGCCTCCGACCGCCGCGAGCAGATCCTTCGCCAGGCGATGGCGTGCTTCGCCGAGTTCGGATTCCGCGGGACGACGGTCCGGACGCTGGCCGAGCGCGTGGGGTTGAGCGAGGCCGCCCTCTACCGCTACTTCCCGAGCAAGGAAGCACTGTACGCCGCGATCATCGACCACAAGATCGCGGACACGGACCTCGAGGCGCTCCTCGAACCGCTCGCCGAGCGGGGAGACGACCGCGCGTTCTTCTCGCGCCTCGCGCTGGAGATCTTCGACCGCGTCGAGTCCGACCCGACCTTCCTGCGCCTGCTCACCTTCTCGGCGCTCGAAGGCCACTCGCTGGCGCGGCCCTTCTTCGACACCCGCGTGCGCCGGCTCCGCGAATTCGTGAGCGAATACATCGCGCGACGCGTCGCCGAGGGAGACTTCGTCGCGGTCAATCCCATCATTGCAAGCCGCGCCTTCCTCGGCATGGTCTTCGACCACCTCAACGTGCGGCGCGTCCTCGGCCAGACGGAGGCCTATCCGCAGCCCCTCGAAGAGGTGGCCGAGACCTTCGTCTCGATCTTCCTGCGCGGGATGCAGGTCCATGCGGACGCGGGGCCGACGTCGTGAGTGCCGCAGACTTCGTGCGCACCGAGACGGGGACCCTCCGCTGGCCCGTATGGATCGCGGGCGGCCTGCTGCTCGTGGCGGCAGTGGCCGGCGTCGTCTCCGGGCTCGACTACCTGGACGCGCACGTGCGCACCGACGACGCCTTCGTCGAGGTCCCGACCGTGTACGCCTCGAGCCAGATCCCGGGGCGGGTCCTGGAAGTGCTGGTCGAGGAGCACGAACGCGTGGAGAAGGGGCAGGTGCTCGTCCGCCTCGACCCGGCCGAGTACGAACTCCGCCTGGCGCGCGCCGAGGCCTCCCTGGCGCTGGCGCGCAATCGCGTGGTGCAGGCCGAGGCGATGTCGGCCTCGGCGGAAGCCGATCGCCGGGCCGCGACCGTGGAACGATGGCGAGCACAGCGCGAACTCGAGCGCGTGCGATCGCTGCGCGCCGGGGGGTCCGCGAGCCAGGCCGCGCTCGATGCGGCGCAAGCCGACTTCGACGCGGCCCGCGCGCGGGTGCGCGCGCTCGAACTCCGCGTCGAGGCGGAGCGCGCGCTCCTGAACGACGACGCGCAGGTCCGGCTGGCCGAAGCCGAGCGGCGCGCCGCGGCCCTGGATGTCGAGCACACCGCGCTGCGCGCGCCCTTCTCGGGCACCGTCGGACGGCGCAACGTCGAACCGGGCGCCGTGGTCGCGCCGGGGCAACCGCTCCTGGCCGTGATATCGGCCGACGACGCCTCGGTCATGGCCAACTTCAAGGAGACCCAGATCGAGCGCATCGCGATCGGGGACCCGGCCGAGGTCACGATCGACGCGTTCCCGGGCGTCGTCTTCCGCGGCCGGGTCGACTCCTTCTCACCCGCGACGGGTGCCGAGTACGCCCTCATCGCTCCCGAGCCGGCCGCCGGCAACTTCACCAAGGTCGTGCAGCGCGTCCCCGTGAAGATCCTCCTGACCGGGCGCCCCGAAGAGGGGTCGATCCCCGAGACCGGCCCGGTCCTGGCCGCCGGGCTCTCGGCCCAGGTCGACATCCACGTCGAGTGAGCCGGGTGCACCCCGACCTCACGTCGGAAGAGGACTACCGGCTCGATCTGCGTAGGCTGCTGATCGTGATCTCGGTGATGCTGGCCGTCGTCCTCGAGATCATCGATACCAGCATCGTCAACGTCGCCCTGCCCAGCATGATGGGAAACCTGGGAGCGAGCCTCGACGAGGCCGACTGGGTGATCACGGGCTACATCGTCTCCAACGTCATCATCATCCCGATGACGAGCTGGCTGGCGAGCCGCTTCGGACGGAAACGCTATTTCGTCACGTCGATCCTGATCTTCACTTCCGCATCGCTGCTATGCGGCCTCTCCGGAACCATCGGACAGCTCGTCTTCTGGCGCATCGTGCAGGGGCTCGGAGGCGGCGCGCTGCTGGCGACGTCCCAGACGATCCTGATCGAGTCCTTCCCCCCGTCGAAACAGGGCGTCGGCCAGGCCATCTTCGGAGTCGGCGCGATGATCGGACCGAGCCTCGGCCCCACGCTCGGGGGTTGGCTGACGGACGAGCTCTCGTGGCATTGGATCTTCCTGGTCAACGTCCCGATCGGACTCACCGCGGCCGCGCTGTGCGCCTCGACGCTGATCGACCCGCCGCACCTGCAGCAGCGGAGCGACGGGCCCGTCGACTGGCCGGGGATGGCCCTGCTGGTGATCGGCATCGGGTCGCTCCAGACCTTCCTCGAACGCGGGAACCGCGACGACTGGTTCGCGAGCCCGACGATCCAGTTGCTGGCCGTGACCGCGACGCTCGGGATCGGGGGCCTCGTCTACCGCGAGCTCACCACCGATCACCCGGTGATCGATCTGCGCGTGCTGCGCCGCCGCTCGCTCTCGGTCGGATGCACGCTGGGCGTGCTGATGGGTGTGGGGCTCTACGGGAGCATCTTCCTCTTTCCGGTCTACGCGCAATCGCTGTTGGCGTGGACGGCGTGGCAATCGGGCCTGGCCATCCTGCCGTCCAGCATCGCGACCGCCATCTTCATGACCTTCGTCGGGCGGCTCGTCTGGCGCATCGGGCCGCGCATCCCGTTCGTGTTCGGGATGGGCGTGATGATGGTGGCGCTGTGGCACATGAGCCACTGGAACCTGGCGAGCGGCTGGGACCAGATCCTGGCACCCCAGATCCTGCGCGGCATCGCGATGGGCTGCATGTTCGTTCCGCTCTCGATGGCAACGCTGCGCTCGCTGCCGGGCCCCGAAGTCGCCAAGGGAGCAGGGCTCTACAACCTGTTCCGGCAACTCGGCGGAAGCCTCGGGGTCGCGTTGCTGACCACCCTGCTCGACCACCGGGCGGACGTCCACCGGGTGGGCCTGTCCGCCCAGATGGGCCCGCTCGATCCGACCACGTCGCAGGCCTACGCCGCGTTCACCCACGCACTGACGCTGCGGGGGCTCGACCCGGCCAGCGCCGCCGAGACGGCCACCGCCCTCCTCGGCCGGATGATCGACGCGCAGGCGATGGCCGAGTCCTTCAGCGACGCCTACGCGCTGATGGCGCTGCTCTTCATCCTGATGCTTCCGCTCGGGCTCTCGATCGCCCGCCACGCACCGGGACGCTTCGCCGCAATCGAGTAGGCGTCCGCGCGCTCGCTGCTAGGTCCGGGGCGCGCGGAATGCGGCGCCGCTGCACGCGCCGCGCAACAGCAGGCGCCGCGTCTCGGAATCGCCCTGTACCGACAGGATCGGCTCCCACCCTTCCGGGTGGCCGAGGCGGTCCAGGACGCGCCCCCGCGCGATCAGGTAGACGCGGCCCGTGCAATCGGCCAGGAGCGACGTCGCCTGATCGACGTCGTGCAACACCTCGATCCTGTCCTTCTCGAGCAGCAGGTTCGCGAAGAAGTCGACGCTGCCGTAGGCGTAGAGCGGCGCATCGCCCACTTCCCGATGCACGTCGCGATAGAACGGCGCGGGGTCCTCGACGCGGGCTTCGAGCGGGTGGACGAAGCCGAGCAGCGCGATGGCGACCGCCACCGCGAACGGTGCGAGCCGCGACAGCGTGGGCGCCGTCGCGCCGCGCCCGCAGAGGGCGCCACCGGCTCCGGCCAGCAGGAGCGCGGTCCCGGCCGCGGCCGCCATCGCGCCGGCCGACGTCGGCAGCGGAAGCGAAAGCGGCATCTGGATCCAGCCGAGGAGCGCGGCCTGGACCGTGGCGGCCACCACGAAGGCCGCCCCGCCCAGGACGATGCGCGAGACGGTCCAGGTGGCGGAGCGCTCCCAGCGCAGGCCCGGTGCCAGGATTCCTGCGACGAGCAGCGCCGCGCCCGGGTACATCGGCAGCAGGTAGAGGTGGCGCTTGGCGGGAAAGAGCGAAAGCAGCACCAGCGGCGCGACCGTCCAGACGAGCGCGACCTGGCGCTCGCGGTGCGTGCGCGCCACCACGAACGCGAGCGGCAACAGGATCGACCACGGAGCGAAGCCGGAGGGAAAGGTCTTCAGGTAGAACCAGAACGGCCGGAGCTTGTCGACCCGCCCGATGGCGTGGCCGACTCCGTGGCCCCAGACGAGGTCGTCCACGTAGCCGGCGCCACCGCGCACGAACGCGAGCCCGAGCCAGCAGAGCACCGGGAGCAGGGCCGCCAGGAGCATCCAGACGAGGCGGCGGTCCGCGAGTGCGGCCACACCCCGGGTCCAGGCGCGGTGCGTCAGGATCACGGCCGCCGGGATCGCGAAGCCGACGGGACCCTTCACCAGGATCGCGAACCCGGCGCAGACGCCGGCTCCGAGGAGGAGGCGCATCCGTTCGGGTCGCGGTGCGCCGGATTCTCCGGGTGGCCCGGACGCGGTGAAGTAGAGCGTCAACGCTCCGGTCGTGAAGCCCGCGAGCAACGCGTCGAGGTTGCCCCGGAGCGCCAGGCTGAGGAAGAGTCCGCTCGACCCCAGACACAGCGCTGCGAGGGTTCCGGCCCGGCTTCCATGGAGACGCCGGCCGAGCACGAACACCATCGCCAGCATCGCGGCGGCGGCCGCCACCGAGGGCAGCTTCGCGGCGCGTTCGATCGAGAGACCGAGCACGGAATGGCCGGCGGCCACCAACCAGAAGAAGCCCGGCGGCTTGTGGGTGTAGACCTCGCCGTTCAGCTGCGGGACGACCCAGTCGCCGCTGCGGACCATCTGGCGCGCCACCTCGGCATAGCGGAACTCGTCGGTCCGCCAGAACGCGCGGTGGTCGGCTGCCACCGCGTACACGGCGAAGGCGACGAGCAGGCAAAACCACGGCGCAAACCGCTCGCCGGGCGTCCGGCCGGAGGCGTGCGCAGAGGTGTCGGCCCCGATCGGGGACCCGCCGTCATCGACGATGGGCGGGTCCCCTCCTGTCAACCCGGGCTTCCTGCGATTTCAGCGAGAGCGGCCCGGATCTCCCGGCGGCGGCCCTGGTCGGCCAGCGGACGGGACGGACGCGCGGGCGCCTCGAGCGCGTGCTCGAGGTAGCGCTTGGCAGCGGCGAAGTCGCCCTGCTCGCGCCAGTAATCGCCCATGAAGTAGTTGGCGTCGATGCCGTCGGGGGAGACCTCGACGGCGCGCTTCAGGTACCGGAGCGCTTCGGCCTTGTCGCCGAAACCGAGCGGCGAACCGGGCACCTGGTAGTAGAGGGAACCGAGCGACGTGTAGACGGAGCCGTTCAGCGCCTCGGCGTCGATCTTCTCGGCCTCGAGCAAGAGATCCCGCGCCCGCTCGACCTGGGGCAACGCGGAGAAGAGCGACTGCATGCCGCTCATGGCGCCGGCATGACTCGCCCGCACGATGGCCTCCCAGATCCTGGGCTCGGCGCGATCCGGGTTGCGGCGGGTCAGCTCCGCCGCCCGGTCCGCAAGCTGCTCGTAGGCGTCGGCTTGCTGGCCTTCCGGGATCTCGTATTTCACGTGGGCCCATCGGTGCATGATCGCGAGCAGGTCGTCCTCGAAGGAGGAATGCTGGGCGAAGGTAGCGGAAGCGGGCGCCAGGAGCGCCACCACGAGTGACAGCACGAGCGCGATGTGACGGGGAATCATCGGGTTCTCCGGATCAATGGAAGATGGGTGGACGGAACCAGGCCGTCGTGGCCGCGACGAGCACCAGGAAGACGAGCGGCGAGACGCTCGCGGCGAGCGGATCGTTGAGCAGGTGCGTCAGCACCGCGCCTGCGAGGATGCCCGCGAGCAGGACGCCTCCGAGGAAGCACGTCGCGGTCGGGATCAGCAGCAGTGCGCCCACCACCTGCAGCACCGCGGTCGTGCGGCGGAACCAGTCCGGGTATCCCCAGCGGTCGAAGTCGGCCACCATCTGCGGGTCGCCCGACAGGTTCTTCCAGGCGAGATAGACGAAGAACAGCGCGACCAGGGCCCGCAGGACGAGACCGAAGGTGACCCAGCCGCGCGCGTAGTCACCGCCGTCGTAGAGGAGCCCGCTCAAGCCGCCCATCCGGCGCTCCTTTCGCGCTCTGCGATCTCGCGGATGTTCTCTTCGGCGAACGGTCGCGTCGCGTCGTCCTGCTTGCGGAGCCCACGGTCGACGAGGCCGGGAAAGAGCGCGTTGACCTTCACGAAGAAGCTCTCCGGGAAGCCGACGAAGGTGTAGCGGCTCTTCTTGCGCACGACCCTGGCGATGGCCGCTGCCACCCGTTCCGGCGGATCCATGTTCATCCCGACCGCTTCGGCCATCTTGCCGAACTGCGATGCGAGCGGGGTGCGAACCGCGCGCGGCGCCACGTAGGAGACGTGGATGCCGCTGCCGGCGACTTCGCGGCGCAGCGCCTCCGTGAAGCCCCGGGTCGCGAACTTGCTGCTCGAGTACGTCGAGAAGTACGCGAACGAGATCGAGCCGAAGACCTAGCCGAGGTTGATCACGTGCCCCGACCCGCGCGTCCGCATTCCGGGCAGCACCGCCTGGGTCAGCGCGATCGGCGCCACCACGTTGATGCGGAACTCCGCCTCGACGCGCGCGATCGGGAGCTCTTCGAGCGGCCCGAAGTTCAGGATGCCGGCGTTGTTGATCAAGACGTCCGGCGCGCACTCCGCGGCGCGACGGCACAGCTCTGCACGGGAGTCCGCATCGCCGAGGTCGCCGACGACGGCCTCGACCTCGCCCTTGCCGGAGAGCTCCTCGACGACGCGCTCGAGCCCTTCGGCATCGCGGTCGGCCAGCACCAGCCGGTGCTCGCTGCCCGCCAATACGCGCGCGGTCTCGCGACCGATGCCGCTGGCCCCGCCGGTCAGGAAGATGGTTCTGGACATGGGATCTCCTTGTCAGGCGGCCGGGACCGGGGACGGTAGTCCTCGGAAGACATCGCCGTAGAGTTGGAAGAAACGGTGTGCGGTGTGCAGGATCCATTCGTGATCTCGTTCGTCGACGCGATCCATCAGGTCGCGGAAGAAGCCGACGTGCTCCCGGTCGAGGGTTCCGTGGCTCGACAGGTAGGTCGTGGCGCCGTCCGGGAGGCCGAGCCTCTGCACCACGCGCTCGGCTGCGGCGCTGGCGCCTCGCACGCTCGCCCCCTCGAGCACGTGGACCATGCCGAAGAACCCGAGCGGGTTGTGCCGGTGGATCACGTCGTACGCGTAGGCGACCATCAACTCGCACGGGGCGTCCGGGCGCGAACGCCGGACTGCATCCGCGTCCCCACCGCTGGCGTCGATGTCCGAGAGGATCCACTCGTGGTGCCCCATCTCCTCTTCGATGTACTCCGCGATCGGATCGATGAGCCACCGGCACCGCTCCGGAAGAGCGGCACCGGTGGCCATCAGGAGGGGAACGGTGTGGCGGACGTGGTGATACGCCTGCCCGAGGAACGCCAGATAGCCTTCGAGCGTGAGATTGCCCGACAGCGCCTGCCGGATGAACGGAATCCCGAAGAGCGCCTCCTGGTCCGCCTTGGTCTCCTCTACGAGGCGATCGTGAAAGCCCATGATTCCTTCTCCGTTGCGGTGGCGGGTCCGATCGGGACGTCCGCGAACTTGCGTGCGACGGCTTCGCGCACGGGCGCGCCGCCCGCGTGCACCAGCCCTTCCTGCTGTGCGAACGGAACGCGCGTCACTGCACAGCGGGCGATCCGGGCGTAGTCGGGGAGACGCGCGTTCACGGCGGCGAGGTGCGCCTCGATCCCGGCGCCGTCTCCGCGCACCACGATCGCGGCCGAGAGCTGCGGCTCGCCGTCCCCGAAGACGACGGCCTGAGCCACGATCGGATGCGCCAGGATCTCCGACTCGACCCACTCCGGGCTCACGTTGCGGCCGAACGACGTGATCAGGACGTTCTTGAGCCGGCCGGTCACGCGGACGAAGCCGTCGCCGTCGATCGCACCGGAGTCGCCGGTCGGCAGGAATCCGTCGTCGGTCGTTCCGGGTGCGACGAAGCCGTGGTCGGTGAGGTAGCCGAGGAAGTGAGATCCCCGGATCTGGATCTCGTCGTTCTCGGCGATCCGGAACTCCAGATGCGGCAGGGGTCTGCCGGACGCGCCGATCCGGGAGTCCCCGGGCGTGTTCAACGCGACGACCGAGGCGAACTCCGAGAGCCCGTAGCCCTCGTAGGCCGGCAGCCCGCATCCCTGGGCGGCCTCGAGCAGGGAGGGAGCGACCCGGGCACCGCCCACACCGATGTAGCGAAGCCGGGTCCCCGCATCGCCGCCGGAGAACACCACGAGGCCCTTCAGCATCTCGGGCACCAGGATCGCCGAGGCCGCCGCGCTTTCCCGCAGCGCGCGCAGCGCGCGGACGGGATCGTATTGCTGCGCGCCGCCGAGCCCGACTTCGGCGAGGGGCGGAACGATGACGCGGCCGCCCGAGAAGAGCGTGCGATGGACCCCGGCGATGTTCTCGAGCAGGATCGAGAGGGGAAGGCAGCAGAGATGGGGGTCGGACGGGAGGCTCCCGGTGGCCGCCATCAACGCGCGCGCGATCGTCTCGAGATGCGCACGAGCGAGGCAGACGCCCTTGGGCGTCCCCGTCGTGCCGGACGTGAAGGTGACCTTCTGGAAGGCCACGGGATTCGCCGCGCCTGCGTCGCGGCGCGCGATCCACACCGCGCCGTCGCCCGGAGCCACCGCGAGATCGAAACCCAGGTCGGCCGCACCGTCGACGTCGTCCGTGACGAGCGCGTCGATCGCCGCAGTGCGGATCACGTGTGCGGCCTGCGCCGGCGTGAAGAACTTCGGGAGCGGGACCGTCGGAAGCCCCGCGACGTGCGCGGCCAGGTCCGCGAGCACCCACTCGATGCCGTTGTCGCAGTGGATCCCGAGCGTCGCGGCGCCGAGCCCGCGAAGCGTCCGGATGCGGCCCTCGACCAGGCCCGGGAGCTCGCCCCAGCGGACGGTCCGGCCCCGCGCGTCGTCGAGGACGATGTCCCCGGGCCGCGACGCGGCGTGCGTCCGGATCGCGGCGTCGAGCGTGGTCATGCGACACCCCGGGCGTGCCGGACCGCGGTGCCGTCCGCGTACGCACGCTCCGAGAGCGCCGACCATTGCTCCGGAATCATCTGGATCAGGCTCTGCGCTTCAGAGAAGGTGGCCGCCACGACGTGGGGGCCGCACTCGTAGTAGTTGCCCCACTGTGCGGCCTCCGGGCCGAGACGGGCCGGGTCGGCCACCCCGAGATCGAAGAGCGGAACGCCCAGCGCGCGAAGCCGCAGGCGGACGGTCCGCGTGGCCGTGAACCCGGCCCACGTCGCGCCGAGTCCGGCAAACCACGACACGCTCAACAACATCAGCAGCGTGGCGGCGGCGGAATCGACGGAAACCAGGTTGCCCAGCTCGATGATCTTCGAGCGGTCGGGGCGTTCCCCGGTGCGCTCGCCGATCAGGTCCTCGATGGGTGCGTCGAGATACGACTCGTGGAGGAAGGGCCGGTCGCGCGGCGCGTCGATCCCGAGCACCGCGAGCGGCTCGTCCGGGTCGGCCGCCACCACGAGCAGGTGGTCGAGGAAGTGGCAGCGACTGGCGCGGTGGGTCACCCAGTAGCGGCGCTGGATGAACTTCTCGATGACGGGCCGCGCGGCGTCGCCCCTGCTGATCCGGGCGAAGCCGAGCGGGAGCGCGTCCGCCAGGGGGTCCGTGGGCTCCTTGGCGCTCGCGATCTGCATCATGGCCCGGAGTATCGGCAGCGTACATGAACCGGGGCTGACGCACAGATGACGGCGGAATGAAGACCCGGGTTCAGCGCCGGATCCGCAGGACCTGCACACCGTCCGGCAACGGCGTTCCGGGCGTGTGGAGGATGTACCCGATCGCCCCGGGGTGCCGCTGGACGTGGGCCACGAGACGGGCCGGTGTCTCGTGTTCGGCGGGTGGAAGAGCCCCACCCTGCAGCGCCTCGTCGATCCAGTAGTCGGCCAGCTCGTCCTCGTCGAGCCCGAGCACGGTCCGGTTGAACCGCGCGCGCGCCGGGCTCCCGGGCGGGAGGGCCAGACACGCGATGCGGTGGCCGCCCAACCGCGTCTGGCGGCCCAGGTAGAGCCGCCGCAGCGTGCGGACGTCCAACGAATCGCCGACGTCGAGCGAGACGGACGCCACCACCACGAGCTCCTGCTCGGGTTCGGCCGCGAGCGGCGCCCCGAACAGGATCGCGAGGATCAGGACGGGAAGGAGGGGTCGCAACGAAGGCATGTGCTCGATCAGAAGAAGACGCCGAGCCACAGCGCGAACGTGTCGAAGTCCGGAACGCTCGCCCGAAGCGTCCGGTGGCGGGCGTACTCGGCCTTCAGACGCACGCGATGCAGCAGCGAATAGCCGATGGTGAAGCGATCGATGCGTTGGAGCGCGTCGGGACCCAGGTCCGGATCGTCGGAGCGCTCGAAGCGGTAGTTGAGCGACCAGTCGCCGTGGTCCCATCGCACCTTCCCGTACACGGAGTGGATCTGCGAATCCGGTGCGCTGCGCCGGTGCGTGCGCTGGTAGAGGTACTCGCCGCGCAGCGTGAAGTGCGCGGGCAGGCTGAGTTCGCCGTAGACGACGGCGTCGTTCTCGCGATCCCGCGGGTCCGCTGTCCCTTCGGTGTCCTGCCGATGGAACGACGCGCCGAGGAAGCCGCGATCCATCGCACCGATCCGAAGGTCTGCCCCCATCGTGGCGCCGCGGGCTCCATCCACATCGACTTCGTCGGACGCATAGCCGCCCCAGACCGAGTAGTTCACTTCCACGTCGAGCGGCTGCAGCGCGCGCGGGAAGATCCGGCCCGACACCCGCGCGCCCACCTGTTGTTCGGGCACGAAACGGCGCGACTCGAATAGCGGAGGCGCCACCGTGTCGGTACGGATCGTCCAGTGCACGGGCGTCCAGAAGCCGAAGGGCGTGGAGAAGCGGCCCACGCGCACTTCGAGCCGGTCGGAGAAGCTGTACTTCAGGTAGGCCTGCTCGACCTCCAGGTCGTTCTCGCGGCTCAGCGTCGCCAGCGCAGGCCGATACTCGAGCTCGGCTTCCACGAACAGCTGCCAGTGGTCCTCGAAGCGGACGTCGGCAAATGCGTTCAGGTGGTTGACCGACACGTTCGTGCCTTCTTCGTCGAGGTCGCTGGTCCGCAGCGCCGCGTCCGCCCAGCCGCCGACGTGCGCCCGGTCGATGTGCACGCCGAGCACGTCGGTGTCGACCGCGAGCAGCCAACCGTAGGGCGATCGATCGAGCCGTCCGGTGGGCTCGGCGTGTGCCGCGGATCCGACCCACTGCGAGGCGGCTATGGTGAAGGCTGTCACGACGAGGACGAGGTTGGCGCGAAGGCGATGAGCATTCTTCCGGCGAGGACATCGATCGGCGTCAAGCTGGCCCTGCGCTATGGCCTGACGCTCCTCGCAGCGCTCTCGCTGTTCGCGTTCGGGGTCGGATCGCTGGTCGAGGGACGGATCAACGCGGAAGCGCGCCTGGTGTTGCGCGTGCACGTGTCGGACCTCGTCGACGGCTACGAGGCGATCGCGGCGGACCAGGGGACCGCGGCCGCGAACGAATGGGTCCTGCAACGCGCTCGCGACCGGATCGGCTCCGCCGACCGCTCGATCGGTCTCGGGTTCGAGGTGCTCGGAAAGGATGGATCCCGCCTCCTGTCGGTCGGCTCGCTCGCGGGCGCCGACGTTCCCATCGACCGGCGCCTGGTCCAGGGCCAACGGGCCGAGATGCTGCGCGCGGTCAACCTGGGCAGAGAGTACGCGTTTCTGTGCCTGACCGAAGCCGTCACCGGAGGGTTCCTGCGCGCGGCCGTCAGCACGGAGCGCTTCGCCCGGAACGCGGCCGACGTGCGGGCCATCTTCCTGTGGTCGATTCCGCTGCTGCTCGTCGTCGCGGGCGGGGCCGGCTGGTTCCTCTCGCGGAGCGCCCTCGCGCCGATCGCGGACATCACGGCCGCCCGTCGGGTGGGCAGCGACGCAGAGGGGTTCATCCCGACCCACGGCAGCGGGGACGAACTCGACCGGCTCGCCGAGACCCTGAACGAGATGATCGGCGGGATCCGGGCCGGGGTCGAGCGGCTGCGCCGCTTCAGCGCGAACGCCGCGCACGAACTGAGGTCCCCCCTCGGCCGGATCCTCCACCACCTCGATCAGCTCGAGGCCTCGGGGACCGACCCGGCCGAACTGGCGGCGGCGGCCGGAATCCGCGCCGAAGTCGGCGAGATGAACGACCGGATCGAGGCCCTGCTCCGACTCGCGCGCTTCGAGCAGGGGCTCGCGCCCGAGCAGGCCACCGAGACGGACATCGGCCTGCTCGTGGAGAACGTGGGCAGCTTCTTCGAGGCGGAAGCCTGGAGCCACGGCATCGGCTTCGAGGTCGAGAGCGAGCCGGGCCTGCGGGTCCTCGGCGATGCGTCCTGGCTGGTGTCCGCGGTGTCGAACCTCGTCAGCAACGCGATCAAGTACTGCTCGCGCGGCGATTCGATCGTCGTGCGTGCGCGCGCCGAGGGTCCCGACGTCCGGATCGACGTCGCCGATACCGGCCCCGGCCTCGAGGCCTCGCATGCCGAGACCATCTTCGAGCGCTTCGAGCGCGCTTCGGCCGACCACGGCCGGCCCGGGTCGGGCCTCGGCCTCGCGATCGCTCGCGAGGTCGCCCGTGCGCACGGCGGAGAGGTCGAGCTCTCGACGAAGCCCGGTCGTGGCAGCACCTTCTCGCTGATCATTCCGCGTCTGGCGCCGGAAACCGGTGCCCCATCCGAGACGGAGGCGGATCGATAGGCATGCACCTTCTCGTCGTCGAGGACGACCCGGAAACGGGCGCCTACCTGCAGCGAGGGCTCTCGGAGCACGGCTATGTGGTCGATCTCGTCGCCGACGGGGAAGCCGGCCTCGCCCAGGCGCTCCGTGGCGACCAGGACCTGCTCGTCCTGGACGTCCGGCTCCCCGGGGTCGACGGCTTCGAGATCCTGAAGCGGCTGCGCGCGGCCGGGGTCGAGACACCGGTGCTCTTCCTCTCCGCGCAGGGGGACGTCCACAGCCGGATCGAGGGCCTCAACCTCGGTGCCGACGACTTCGTCCCGAAGCCCTTCGCGCTGGCGGAACTCGTCGCGCGCATCAAGTCGGTCGAGCGGCGTCGCGGACCGATGGCCTCGGGCAACGTGGTGGAGCTGGCGGATCTCGTGGTGGACCGCGAGGCCCGCAGCGCGCACCGCGGCGACACCCGGATCGAGCTCACGCAGAAGGAGTTCCAGCTCCTCTGGTACCTGCTGCGCGTTCGCGGACAGGTCGCGACGCGCTCGATGATCACCGAGAACGTCTGGGGCCACGGCTTCGATTCGTTCTCGAACCTGGTCGACGTCCATATCAACCGGCTGCGCCGCAAGATCGATCGCGCGTTCGAGCCGAAGCTGATCCACACGGTGAAGGGCGCCGGGTACATCCTCGAAGATCGCTCCTGACGCGGTGCGCCTGTGACGCACGTCACGCCACCACGGACCGCCATTTCCGATGATCCGGGTACAGCGGAACCGTCCCACGGACGACGCGTGCCCCACCGATGAACCAGGCGATCTCCTCGACGCGGCCCCTCGTGGCGCCCAAGCAGCGGACGACGGAGCGGGACCTTCCGTTCCGGCTCGTCGTCGTCGCGTCGCTCGGCATCTGCGTGTGGGCGTGGGACCTCCGCGCGGAGCCGCTCTGGCGCGCGTCGTCGGGCTTCGGCTACGCCCTCGGAATCGCGGGCCTCGCGATGATGTCGCTGCTGATGGCCTACCCGCTCCGCAAGCGCTTCCTGTCTCCCGAGAAGTGGGGCCCGACCCGGACGTGGTTCCGCGTCCACATGGTGCTGGGCGTACTCGGACCCGTCGCGATCCTGTTGCACGCCAACTTCCGCCTGGGCTCGCTCAACAGTTCCGCCGCCCTCCTCTCGATGGCGGTCGTCGCCGGAAGCGGTTTCGTCGGCCGAATGCTCTACACGCGCATCCATCTCGGCCTGTCGGCGCAGAGGGACACGCTCGCCTCGTGCAAGGTCCGCCTCGACGACGCACACGAGCGCCTGATGGACGCGTCGCCGGGCCTGGCCATCGGCCTGCAGGACCTCCACGACTGGGCCGGGGGCGTCTCGTCGCTCCGGCGCTCGCTCCACCTCGTGCTCGGCGCCCCGGCCCTCGTCCGGCTCCGCATGCACGCGGCCGTGGTCCGCGACGACCCCGAACTGAGCCGGATGACGCTCGACTACATCCGGATCCTGCGGCGCGTCGCATGGTTCCGGCTGAGCGAACGCCTCTTCGCGACGTGGCACACCTTCCACCTGCCGCTCGCGATCATCCTCTTCGTCGCGGCCGGCGCCCACGTCGTCGCCGTGCACATGTACTGAACGGGCCGGACGATGAGACCCTCGCTGCTCCGCTGGCTGGTTCCCTCGCTCGCGGCCGTGCTGCCCACCGCGTCGCACGCGGTCGACTGGGAGCACCTGCTGATGCCGGGCCCCCTGATCGAGGCCCACGCCGACCTCGAATCGGACTGCAAGAACTGCCACATGCCGTTCGACCGCCGCTCGCAGCGCGACCTCTGCCTCGAATGTCACGAGTCCGAAGCCGCGGACATCGCCGCCGGCACGGGCTTCCACGGACGCTCGCCGGGCGCGTCGTCCAGCGACTGCCGCGTCTGCCACCCGGATCATCGGGGACGCGCCTTCGACGCGCGCGCGTCGGCCGCGAGCCACTTCGACCACCGAGCGACGGACTTCCCGCTGCGCCACGCACATGCGTCCCTCGACTGCGGGTCCTGTCACCGGCCTGGAACGCCGGCGCGCGACACCGGACGCGATTGCGTGGACTGCCACAGCAAGGACGACGCGCACCGGGGGAACCTGGGCGAGGACTGCGCCTCCTGCCACACGGAATCCGCCTGGACGGACGCCCGCTTCGACCACGACGGGACCGACTTCGCGCTGGTGGGCTCCCATGCCGAAGTTTCCTGCGGCGCATGCCACATCGATGAGAAGTTCGAGGGTACGCCCACCGCGTGCGGAAGCTGCCACCTGGTGAACGACGCGCATCGTGGCGGGCTCGGACGGGACTGCGCGACCTGCCACACGCCCGAGGCGTGGAAGCAGGGCCGCTTCGACCACGCGAAGACCGGGTTCCCACTGCACAGCGCGCACGCGCGGGCGAAGTGCGCGTCGTGCCATACGGGGCCGTTGGCGGCGCAGCACCTGAAGCAGACCTGTGTCTCCTGCCACGCCGCCGACGACATCCACGGCGGCACGCGGGGAACGAAGTGCTCGAGCTGCCATACGCCGACCCGGTGGTCCGACTCCAGCTTCGACCACGATCGCGACACCGGGTTCGCGCTCGTAGGAGGGCACGCGAAGGTCGCCTGCGGGCTCTGCCACGTCCGAGCGCCTTCGGAACAGAAGCCCGCCACCGACTGTGTCGGCTGTCATGCGGCCGACGACGTCCACCGCGGCGGGCAGGGCAAGGACTGCGGCCGCTGCCACCGGGCGACCGGCTGGCTGAAGCAGGTGGCGTTCGATCACGACCTGTCGGACTTCCCGCTGCTGGGCCTCCACGCGACGGCCGCCTGCGAATCCTGCCACGCGAGTTCGCGCTTCCAGGACGCTCCGACCGCGTGCGTGGAATGCCACGCCGACAGCGACTTCCACCAGAAGACGATGGGAACGGACTGCTCCGGCTGCCATACGCCCAACGACTGGGGACTGTGGGAATTCGAGCACGAGCGCGATACGTCGTTCGCGCTCCACGGATCGCACGCCGAGGTCGGCTGCCGCGGCTGCCACGACGCACCCGTCACGACGGCCCGGCCGGCGATGTCGACGCGATGCGTGAGTTGCCATGCCCTCGACGACGCCCACCACGGCGGCTTCGGCCGGGATTGCGGACGCTGCCACGACGAGACGACGTGGCGGGATCCGGTGGTGCGCTAGTCCCGACCCGCGAACCGATCCCGCGTCATTCGAGCTTCCGGACCAGATCCGCGTGCCCGGCCGCGCGCGCGAAGTCGATGGCCTTCCGGCCCTCTCGATCCCGCGCGTCCGCGTCCGCTCCCCGCGCCAGCAGGTAGTCGAGCGTGACGGCCCGCCCGGACGCGGCCGCGAGCATCAGCGGCGTGCGCCCCTCGCGATCCCGGGCTTCCAGCGCCCCCCCGAGCACCGCGAGACAGCGCTTGCAACCGGCGGCCGCCGACAGGTGCAACAGGCTGCGGCCCTGCGAATCGCGCCGCCCCGCGTCGGCTCCCAGCCGCAGCAGGGCCCGCAGCGCGTCCGGCGCATTGGCGCGGGCTGCTTCCTGGGCCGGCGTGTGATCGCGCGAGCAATGGCCGCGGACGGGCGTCGCGTGCGCGGCCAGGGCATCGATCGCATCGGCCGCGTCTACGCGCGCCGCCGCGCACATCGCCTCGACGCGTTCCCGGGACCGCGATCCCGGCGCCAGGTATGCGACGACGTTCCCCAGGCCCCGCCGCGCGGCCCGGACGAGGGAACCCTCGGGCGGCGCCACCCCGGCGCGGAGGAGCGCCAGCGCCGTCCCATCGCTGCCCGACGCGAGCGCCGCCTCGAGCGCCGGACCGCATCCGGAGGGATCGAGGAGCGGAAGGAAGACGGAGACGCACGCGGCACACCCCGCGCGGACCGCGCGGACCAGGGAACCCGCGGTCGGTTTCGCGCCGCGACGCAGCAGCAACGCGACGATCTCCCGGTTCCCGCGGCCGGCCGCGCGATCGAGCGGGGTCTGCCCGGACGGATCGGCCCCGTCGACGTCGGCTCCGCCGTCGATCAGGTGGCGGGCCAACGCGACCTCGCCGGACCAGGCGGCCGCGGCCAGCGGGCTCCATCCCGGCTGCGTGGTGGAACGGTCGAGCGATCGCTCGACCGTCCGGGCCCATTCGCGTGTGGCGCCCGGACTCGGGGCCGCGCCGGCGCGGCCGCCGGCGCGGCGGAGCAGCCGGGCGATCCCGCGGTCCCGGGCCCGAAGCGCCACGTCGAGCGGCGTCCGCCCATCGCGGTCGCGCGCGTTGACCGGGGCCCCTGCGGCAACCAGGGCGCGCGCCGCCGACCGGGCCCCCACGCGCGCCGCGCGATGCAACGCGGTGGCCCCGTGCGCGTCCCGGGCGTCCAGTCTGGCGCCCTTGCGCACCAGCGCCGGGATCGCAGACGCCGAATCGCGCTGCGCGACGATGTGGATCGGACGGGATCCGTCGGGCCCGGCGACGTTGGCGTCGGCGCCCGCGTTCAGCAGCGCGACCGCCACCTCGGCCGCACCCTGCTGCAGGGCCGCGACCAGCAGCGGCGTGCCCTGCCGGTTGCGCACCTCGGCGTGGGCGCCCGCCCCGAGCGCGTGACCGACCGCCCGGACGTCGCCCAGGCGAACCGCCTCGACGAGGCGATCGTCCGCGTCCTGCGTGGTGGCCGCGATCCGTTCGGGCGCGAGCGCCCGCGCGGCGCGCGCCCGCCGGGCCTGCGGGTGGCCGGCCGCGGCCGCGCGTGCCAACCAGCGGGCCGCCTCGGCTTCGTCGGACGCGACGCCCCAGCCGTTCTGGTAGTAGCGGGAGAGCTCGTACTGAGCGGCGGCGTGCCCGCCTTCTGCGGCCCGTTTCATCCACCGGAAGGAGTCGGCGTGGGACTTGCTCACGCCGCGTCCCGAGCGCGACAGCGTTCCGAGGCGATACGCGGCCTCGGCATCCCCCTGCTTCGCGAGCTGCTTCCAGATCCCGGCCGCGCGCTCGAAATCGCGCGTGCGCACCGCGGCCCGGGCAGCCTCGTGGGATGGCGGCGCCGCGGATGCCGGCGCAGCGCAGAGCGCGAGGAGGACCGCCAACACGGCGGCCAGGCTAGAGCGGCCGGCCATGGAGGGTGTCCACCTGGATCCCGGCGGCCGTCAGGAACGGGGTCGGAAGTTCCCCGCCCGCGCAGACGATCACGGCGTCGTTGCCGATTGCGGTGCGCTGGCCCCCGTGGTCGATCTCGACTTCGTCGGGACCGATCCGGGCGACCTGGGATTCGAGACGCGCCGTCAACCGTCCGGCGTCCGCGAGCTTCGCCACGCGCTCGCGGTTCGCGAGCTTCGCGCGGCCGAACGCGGAGTTCCGGTACGAGAGCGTGACGACGGTCCCGTCCTCGTCCGCGATCGCGCCCGCGGCTTCGAGCGCGCTGTCGCCGCCGCCGACCACGAGCACCCGCTGGCCCCGGTACTGCTCGGCATCGACCAGCCGGTAGACCACCTTCGGGAGTTCCTCCCCCGCCACGCCGAGCTTGCGCGGTGTTCCGCGCCGGCCGATCGCCAGCAGGATGCGCCGCGCCTCCAGCGGTCCGGCCGACGTCTCCACCCGGAAGCGATCGAACTCGCCCCCGATCGACGTGACGGTGACGTTCTCGCGGACCTCGAGGCCGGTCCGGGCGACGATGTCCATCCAGAGCGCCATCAGCGACTCCTTGGAGGTCTCGCCGAGATCGATCCGTCCGACGATCGGGAGCTGCGCGGGCGCCGTCATCACGATCTTGCCTCTCGGGTAGTGGGCCACCGTGCCGCCGATCGTGTCCTGATCGACGATCGCGTAGCGCAGTCCGGCCTCCATCGCGGCGAGCCCGGCCGAGAGTCCTGCAGGACCCGCCCCGACGATCACGACGTCGGCGGGGCCGTCGGCCTTCTTCTCGAGCGACTCCACGATGTGGGCCATCGCCTGCCGGCCCTGCTCGATCGCGTTGCGAATCAGGCCCATGCCGCCGAGTTCTCCGGCGACGTGGATCCCCTCGACACTGGTCTCGAACCGTTCGTCGAGCACGGGCACGACCACTCCCTGTCGCTCGGTACCGAGCACGAGTTCGATCGCGTCGGTCGGACACGCCACCTTGCACGCACCGTGTCCGATGCAGTGGGTCGGATGGACGAGCACGGCCTTGCCGCGCACGAGACCCAGCACGTCGCTCTCGGGGCATGCCGTCACACAGGTCGCGCAGCCGAGGCACCGGTTCGCGTCGATCACCGGGTGCAGCGAGGGCGGCTCCGTCAGGCCCTCCTTCCGGTTCACCTCGAGCATCCGCTGGTTTCCGCGCGACCGGAACCACCCCGCCGCCGAATACAGCAGGGCCACCATCGCGAACGGAAGGCCGTAGGCGATCCCGACTTCGAGTACCGTTGCGCCGTTCATCCGGGTCCGCCTAGAAGTCCATCCTCATGCCCGCGGCCACCCCCCAGCCGAGTTCGTCGCCCGCGTCGATCGCCCGCTCCTGGATCCACTCGCCGTTTCCCTCGAGATCGAACGTGAAGTTCCTCCAACGCCAGTCGAGGCGGAGGATCGGCCGGGCCTGCACATAGGACGTACCCGATTCGGGAGTCCGGTAGTCGATGTTCAGCCGCGGCTGGATCCGGAACGCGCGCGTCACCGCGACCCGCCAGCTCGTCAGCAGCGAGTAGGTCTGGAGCAGCCGACCGTCGAAGTGTCGAACGCCCACCACCATCGTGTCGCCCTCGGTCACGACGTCGGTGCCGATCAGCTGCATGAAGTACGACGGCTCCGTGCCCGTGCCCTCGGTCGCGGCGACTCCGGCCGACGCGTTGGTGCTCGAGAACCGGCTCAGGGTCACGTCCGCCGCGATCTCGAGACGCTCGCTCAGGCGATGCGTGACGCCCACCGTGGCCTGGCTGGACCGGCTCGTGCGGTCTTCTGCGAGATCCTCGAGGGACACGCCGGTGAGTCGCTCGCGCAGGTCGTCGAGCTTGCGCTCCGGTTGGCCGATCAGTGCGTTCGACGTGGTGAGGATCGGCGCGTTGCGGTGGTCGAGGAACACGTTGACCGTCGTGTCGTCACGTACGCCCCAGTTCCCGATCAACGAGAGCGTGTTCAGGCTCTGGAAGCCCAGGTCGTAGTCGACGAAGAGGGACGCGAACCACGCGTCGGCGATGTAGCGCAGCCCGCCGCCCACCGCGCTGCGGTCGGCCTCGCCGAACGCGCGCTGGTGGATCGCGAACGCCTCGCCGTGGAGCCGCTCGTCCATCGCCGAGAACTCGGCACCGATCCCGATCAGGGGCTTGTCCGCGTTCGGGGTGGACGACTCGAAGAGATCGATCGAGGTGCCCCCCAGGACCCGGAGACCGAGGGAATCCGTGAACGCGTAGCCGTAGCGGAAGCCGTCGAAGCGGCCGATGACGCCCAGCTGGTTCGCGGTCTGTCGGCCGGCCTCGACGAACCAGTTTCCGTCCGCCGGTGCAGCCTCGATCGAAAGGGACCGCACGCGCGTTTCGTCCGGCGCACCGGAGAGGAGCGCGTACTCGTAGGATCCGGAGAACTCGCCGCGCAGGTTCCAACCCGGAGTGCGGCCACGCCAGCCCACGAAGAGGTCGGTGAGCGCCGAATCGTTCGTGACGATGCTGCCGGTGGCCTCTGTGTCGCGCTGATCGCGTCGGTAGATCGTCGCGATGCTTCCGAAGGCCTCGAGTTCGAGTCCCGGCTCCGCGCCGGGCGCCGGGGCCGAAGCCGTGGTCGGCTTGCCGCGCGCCGAGAGCAGGGAGCGGAGACGCTGCTCCACGCGGGGAGCCCCTTCGGAATCGGGGTAGCGAGCGAGATACGCCTGGTACTCGGCCTTGGCGTGCGCCAGCTGGCCATTGCGCTCGCGCGCGATGCCGAGCAACTCCAGGGCCTCCCGCGTCGCCTCGGTCTCGGGAAGCGAGAGCGCCTGGCGGAGCGTCGCGAGAGCCGGATCCAGATCTCCGCGGGTGAGTGCCTGCCGCGCGTCGTCGACCAGCTTCCGGACGCGCGCGTCCGCTTCCGGATTCGCGGCGGGTCCACGCACGCGCGGCGCCGTCGGCCCGGCAGCACGCGCCTTCCGCGGCCTCCGGAAGAAGACGTCGATCGTGCGGCCGTCGCTGCCCGGCCGGACGATCACCTCGACGCGCGCGGAGAAGCGCATCTCGACCACACCCGGGGGACCGCCGTCGAAGACCACCTCCTCGACGAGGCTTCCGGCCGCGGCGGAGGGGCGGACCACGGTACGCAGATCGCGGATCTCGCGGGCGGCGCGCGCACCGACCACGGGTTCGACCTCGACCAGGACCTCCCGACCGCCGCTGACCAGACGATGGCGGATGTACCGCACCGGCTCGTCGAAGTGGACACGGGCGCGCTCGCCCGACCCCTGTGTCCCGAGATCGACCGCCGACATGAAGCGGCCCGGCGCCCGCTCGGCAGACGCCCCGAACGGAAGCGACAACAGCGCGAATCCCCACAGGACACCTAGCAATCTGAATCCCTGCACGCGGCTGATCCCCGACACGCACCCCCCTCGCCGATACACGGTGACCGGGTGATTCTTCGGAAATCGGTGGAAAGTCGTAGTGACTGGCGTCACGCGACCGCGAATTGATCGCGCCGATGGACGTTCGAGCGCGTCGTCACTCGGGATCCGGACCGGACTTCGTCCGCGTCGAGAAGTGTGACGCGGGTCCCTGAAAACTCTTCCAGGACGGATAGGGTGGGATCAGGGGCGGATGGGGAGGAGGCCAGGGTGGGTTCGCGCGGAAGATCCCGGGGGTCGAGGATGCGGCCGCTGCTGCTGTTGGCGCTCGTCGGCGCCTTGCTCGCGGTTCCGGTCACCGCGGAGAACTTCGACCACTTCAGTACCGGCTTTCCGCTCACCGGTGCACACCAGCGCGTGCGGTGCGAGTCGTGCCACGCGGGCGGCCTCTTCGAAGGGACGCCCTCCCGATGTGCGGCTTGTCACGTCGGCGGGTCACAGATCGCGCGCACTGCCAAGCCCGCGAACCACATCCCGACCTCGAACCGGTGCGGCGAATGCCACTCGGACGCGGCGTGGGCCGATGCGCGCTTCGACCATTCCGAGGCTTCGACGAACTGCGCGAGCTGTCACAACGGAGCCCTGGCCGCGGGCAAGACACCGACCCACCCGCCCTCTTCCTCGGTCTGCAGCGATTGCCACTCGACGGTCGCATGGGCCGGCGCGCGCTTCGACCACGGCAGTGTGACCGGCGGCTGCGTGACGTGTCACAACGGCAGCACCGCGACCGGCAAGGGCGCCCGGCACCTGCCGACCTCGAACGTCTGCGAGGATTGTCACGTTACCTCGACGTTTGGCTCCAGCCGGATGGACCACTCCCAGACCAGCGCGCAGTGCTCGACCTGTCACAACGGCGTCGCAGCCACGGGTAAGCATCCCCTGCACGTCGCCAGCAGCAACGACTGCTCGCAGTGCCACGGGACCGCTTCGTGGGCCGCCGCGCGCTTCGACCACTCGGGCGTGGCCGGCAATTGCGTCAGCTGCCACAACGGCACCACCGCGGCCGGGAAGAATGGCGGACACCTGCCGACGACCAACGTCTGCGAGGATTGCCACGTCACGGCCACCTTCGCATCGGCGCGCATGGACCACACGCAGACGACGGCCCAGTGCTCGACCTGTCACAACGGCGTGCGTGCGACCGGAAAACACCCGCTCCATGTGGCGAGCAGCAACGACTGCTCGCTGTGCCACGGAACGGCCAGCTGGGCCGCCGCGCGCTTCGACCATTCTGGGATCGCCGGAAACTGCGTGAGCTGCCACAACGGCAGTACCGCGCCGGGCAAGAACCCGGGGCACCTGCCGACGACCAACGTCTGCGAGGATTGCCACGTCACCGCGACCTTCGCGAGCGTGCGGATGGATCACTCCCAGACCAACGCACAGTGCTCCACCTGCCACAACGGCGTTCGCGCGACCGGGAAGCACGCGAACCACATCCAGTCGGGAAACGATTGCTCGGCCTGCCACGCGACGATCGCCTGGACGCCGGCGACCTTCGACCATGCGGCCGTGACCGGGAACTGCCAGTCGTGCCACAACGGCGTCCAGGCCGCGGGAAAGCCGAACAACCACTTCGTGACCACCAACGATTGCATCGACTGTCACCAGACGACGGCCTGGCGCCCGATCCGTTTCGTCCACTCGTCGCCGAACTATCCGGGTGACCACCGCGGGAATCTGCAGTGCTCGGCCTGCCACATCGGTAACTCCCAGACCGCGACCTGGACCTTCCCGTCGTTCCAGCCGGATTGTGCGGCCTGCCACGCCAGCGACTTCAAGCCCGACTCGCACAAGAAGGTCGACACCCCGAAGATCCTCTACACGGTCAGCGAACTGCGCGACTGCACGGGAAGCTGCCATCAGTTCACGGACTCGACGTTCTCGACCATCAAGCGGAGCCGGACCTCGGAGCACCGCGTGCGGGACTCCGAGTTCTGAGTCGGCAGCTCGGGCCCGCCCCATCCGGAGATGGCGCCGGACGAGGGCCCGTCGGGCGCGCAGGGATCGGGCCGAGGGCTACGGTCGTGGCGGCGGCACCCCGGATCAGGGCCCGGTGAACACCTTCCCGCCCGGAGCCTTCTCGAGGAAGCTCTCCTTCGGGTTGTAGTCGCTCGCGCCCTCCTGGGACCAGCGCGCGAGTTCCGCGCGCCCGACGACGAACCAGTGCACCTCGTCGGGGCCATCGGCCAGGCGCAGCGTCCGCTGGCTCGCGTACATATCGGCAAGCGGCGTCCACTGCGAGACGCCGGTCGCGCCGTGGATCTGGATCGCCTTGTCGATGATCTCGCAGACCCGGACCGGCACCATCGCCTTGACCGCGCTCACCCAGACGCGGGCTTCGGCATTGCCGAGCACGTCCATCGCCTTGGCCGCCTTCAGCACCATCATGCGCATCGCCTCGATCTCGATGCGGGCCTTCGCGATGTCCTCGGTGTTCTTGCCCAGGTTCGCGATCGGCTTGCCGAAGGCGTCGCGCGACAAGCCGCGCTTCGCCATCATCTCGATCGCGCGCTCGGCTGCGCCGATCGACCGCATGCAGTGGTGGATCCGGCCGGGGCCGAGTCGCACCTGCGAGATCTCGAAACCGCGCCCCTCGCCCAGCAGGATGTTCTCCTTTGGGACGCGGCAGTTCTCGAAGCGCAGATGCATGTGGCCGTGCGGCGCGTCGTCCTTGCCGAACACGTGCATCGGGCCCAGGATCTCGAGCCCGGGCGCATCGGTCGGCACCAGGATCTGGGACTGGCGAAGATGCGGCGGACCGTCCGGGTTCGTCTGCACCATCGCGATCAGGATCTTGCAGCGCGGGTCGCCGGCACCGGAGATGTAGTACTTCTCGCCGGTGATGACCCACTCGTCGCCGACGAGTTCGGCGCGGCACGAAATGCTCTTGGCATCGGAGGACGCGACGTCGGGCTCGGTCATCGCGTAGGCCGAGCGGATCTCGCCATTCAGCAGCGGCTCCAGCCACTTCTTCTTCTGTTCCGGCGTGCCGACGCGCTCGAGCACCTCCATGTTGCCGGTGTCGGGCGCGGCGCAGTTGAGGCACTCCGACGCCAGCGGGTGCTTTCCGAGCTCCGAGGCGATGTAGGCGTAGTCCAGGTTGCGGAGCCCCTGGCCGGTTTCGGCGTCGGGGAGGAAGAAGTTCCACAGGCCCTGGGCCTTCGCCTTGTCCTTCACCGAGTCGAGCAGTTCGAGCTGTCCGGGCGCCCAGGACCAGCGCTCCTTGCGGTCCTCTCCGAGCCGATAGAACTCGTCGGTGATCGGAACGACTTCGGCCTGGATGAAGGCCTTCACCTGCTCGTAGAGCGGCCGCGCCTCCTCCGACATCCGGAGGTCGAACATCTCCACCGTGTTCTCGAGTCCCGCCATGGCTTGTTCCTCCTACGCGCGCGACGGAGCGACAGGGGTTCGGGCGGCGCGCGCGGATCCGGGTTGGAATCGTCAGGTTCCGGACGATACGCGACCTCGTGCCCGATGACACGCGCGGCGCCCCGATTCCCCGACGGAGCGGACGTGGCAGCGGCGCGGTATCCTCGCTCTCCCTGCGAGGGGACACGAGGAGGAACGAGATGGCGATCGAGGGTGGCTGTTACTGCGGCGCGCTGCGCTACCGCTACACGGGCGAGCCCGCATTCCGGGGCCAGTGTCACTGCCGCGAGTGCCAGTACATTTCGGGCGGCTCTCCGAACATGGTGATGGGCGTGATGGCCGACGGGTTCTCCTACACCGCGGGGACGCCGGCCGAGTTCACGCGCACCGACCTCGAAACGCCGGTGACGCGCGAGTTCTGCGGCACGTGCGGAACCCACATCCTGGCCCGGGCCGAGGGAATGCCGGGGATGCGGATGCTGAAGGTCGGCACCCTCGACGACCCCACGGTCTTCGGGAAGTCGGAGATGGCGATCTTCGGCATCGACCGGCAGCCGTTCCATCAGGTCCCGGAAGGCATTCCGCTGTTCGAGCGCGGGCCCGGCAGCCCCACGATCACCTGAGGTCGCTCCGAGCGATCGACCCGACGGAGGCCCCATGGCCGGAACGATCGAAGCAGAATCCAAGGCCACCTACGAGCGCTTCGTCGCCCTTCGCGACGAGATCGATCGCGGCGAAGCGAAGTGGTCTTCCCTCGCGGACTTCTTCACCGAGGACGCCGTCTACATCGACCCCGCGTGGGGACGCATCGAGGGACGCGAGGAAATCCGCGCGTTCTTCGAGAAGTCGATGGCGGGCCTCACCGGCCATGGCTGGTCGACGCCCGAGAACTGGATCATGGCCGAAGGACCTCGGCTCGTGAGCCAGTGGGACCAGGTGCTGGGCCACGAGGAAGACGGCACACCGTGGATCGTCCCGGGCCTGTCGATCCTCTACTACGCCGGCGACGGCCTCTTCTGCTACAGCCACGACATGCTCAACATGACCCATGTCGGTCAGACCATGCGGGCGATGGGCTGGAAGCCGCCGGCCGAGGTCAACATGCCGCCGCGCCAGCCGAACCGCGACGTGTCGCTCCCGAAGGCGTGGGCGCACCTGGCCGGCTGAGGACCGGGCCGCCGCCTACCCTCGATCCAGCGTTCCGACCGGCCATGGAGGCGATGAGGGGTGGGCGCAGGCGAAGTCAAGCGCAGCAGGGCCACTCGTCTGTTCCCAGTATCTTGGGTCACCCGAGTGACTCCCTCCAACCGGTGCCGATCAGGGGCGAGCCATGAGCCGGAGCCCAGCCCTCGCCGCCTCCATGGCCGGTCGGAACGCTGGATCGAGACCTAGCTTCCGGAGCCCTCCGGGACCGGCGCCGGGTAGCCAGCGATCATGCCGCCGTCGACCACGAGTTCCGTCCCGGTGATGTAGGCCGCATCGTCGCTGGCCAGGAACAACGTGGCGCCCGCCATGTCCTCACTGCGGCCGCAGCGGGGGACTGGAAGGTACGCGTGGATCTCGTCGAGCACGTCGCTCGCGGCCTCGAGATGCTCGCCGGGAACGACCATGGGCGTGGCGACGCTTCCGGGGTGGAGCGAGTTCACGCGGATGCCCATCGCGCCCAGTTCGAGCGCCGCGGCCTTGCTGAGCCCGCGTACGCCGAACTTGCTGGCGGTATAGGCGCTGGTACCGGCCCGTCCGACCATGCCCTGGATCGAGGAGACGTTCACGATCGCGCCACCGCCGCTCCGCTCCATCAGCCGCGCGAGCGCGCGCATGCCCAGGAACGCGCCGGTCACGTTCACGTCGAGGACGCGGCGGAACTCGTCGGGTGTGCAGTCGAACAAGCTCGTCATGCTCAGGATGCCGGCGTTGTTCACGAGCACGTCGAGGCGTCCCGGATCGTCCTCGAGGGCCGTGGCGAGGTCGGCCCAACCGGGCGCGCTGGTGATGTCGAGGCCCACGAATCGCGCGCCGCCCCCGATCGCGGCCGCGACCGCGCGGCCCTCGTCCTCGAGGACGTCGGTCAGTACGACCCGCGCCCCCTCGGCGGCGAAGCGCCGCGCCGTCTCCGCGCCCTGGCCCCGTGCGGCACCCGTCACCACCGCGACCCGTCCCTCGAACCTAACGTGCCTGCTCCTCCTCGCCGTGCGCGCCCCGCCAGGAACGCGCGCGTCCGGCCGGCACACCCGGGGTCTGCCGGCGAATCCACCAGGATCGGATTGAGGTCGGTGACGCCGCTGGCCGCGAGCGCATCGAGTCCCTCCGCCACTTCCGCCTCGTCTCCGATCACGCCGATCTCGCTGGCCCTCGACGCGGACTGGGCCGCCAACACCCGTTGATAGGCCGCGAGGGCCACGGACGGCGCGGTAAAGCGGTCGACCTCGGCCGAGACCCCGGCCATCGCTTCGGTGACCGCCACCGGAAGGCTCGCGACGATGCGCGCACCCGGCGGCAGGAGGGGACGCACCCGGTCGGCGACGAACCCGGCGCCCGCGAAGACCAGGGACACGCCGTCCGCCAGTTCACCCGCGAGACCGATCATGTGCGGGCCGAGCGCGGCCAGCAGGACCGGCGGGGCGTCGGCGCCCGCGATCGGAACCCCGGCGCGCACGCGCTGGAACTCGCCCGCGTGCTTCACGTACTCGCCGCGGAGCAGGGGCCGCAGCACCTCGAGCGCTTCGCGGCTCCGGGCCACCGGCCGGTCGCCTTCGAGGCCGAGCTTCTTGCCCAGGATCGCCGCGTGCCCGCAGCCGACACCGAGGCAGAGGCGCCCACCGCAGGCGAGCTGTGCCGTCAACGCCTGTTGCGCCAACACCGTCGGATGGCGGGTCGGGAGCGGGACCACCGAGGTCCCGAGCTCGATCCGGCGCGTGCGCGGCCCCGCGAGCGCCAGCAGCGTCAGGACGTCGAGGTCGAAGACCTGGCCGGCCCAGACGGTGTCGAAGCCTTCGTCCTCGGCTCGGACGAAGTCGGCCAGCAGGGCGTCGAGATCGCCCCGGCTGCGCGTGTCGAACTGGATCCCGATCCGCATGGTTGCGGGCGATCCTAGCCCGGGAACTCGCCGCGGACTGGTAGTGACATTGCGAATGCCATAAGATCCCGAGGTGCGGAGCGTACCGCGGCCGCGGGCGCCAAGGCCCCGATCCGAAGGGAGACCCGATGAACGTCGAGAACGCCGTCACCCCCGAGCCGCCCCAGGCCCAGGAGTTCCTCGGGACCGAGGGCCCCGTCTGCATGGTCAACCTGCTCCGGTTCAAGGAGCACGCCATCTACACGGACGGCCGGGAGACCACGCTCTCCGGCCGCGAGGCCTACGGGCTCTATGCGCGCGAAATGAGGAAGCTCGTCGAGGCGTCCGGGGGGCGCTTCATCTTCGGAGCCGAGGTCGTGGGCCTTTTGCTAGGCGCCGTCGAAGACCTCTGGGACACGGTGGGGATCGTCGAGTACCCTTCGGCCCGGGCGCTGGTCGAGATCTCGATGAGCGAACCGTTCCGCGCCATCGAGATCCACCGCGAAGCCGGACTCGCGGGCCAACTCAACCTCACGACCCGCGAGCATCCCTTCGCCTGATCGACGCCGCCAAGGGACGCCGTGAGTGGCGCTCCCCGGGAAGACCGCGAACCTCCGGACGACCCCGATCCGGGGAAGAACCCCAGATTCCCGGACCCAGACGCCCCGAGAAGGACATGGAAGAACACTTCGACGTACTCGTGGTCGGTGCCGGCATCTCGGGCATCGGTGCCGGCGTCCACCTGCAGAAGCGC
>Ga0114931_10001357_pt1 | contig 31280 bp, 37 predicted proteins | sample 2SBtaG_FD_89579 | JGI IMG/M metagenome (GOLD analysis project Ga0114931, IMG submission 89579) | Deep subsurface microbial communities from Kolumbo volcano to uncover new lineages of life (NeLLi) - 2SBTROV14_V59a metaG | ecosystem: Environmental > Aquatic > Marine > Volcanic | place: Kolumbo...
GATCCGCGCCCGTGACGACTATCTGTTCATCGCCGACGACCGCTTCACGCGCGCCAAGGCGGCGGGGCTCGCGAGTGGCTTCGCGGGGCTCGTGGTGCTGGTGGGGGGCGACGCGCTCGCCGGCCTCGGCACCCATCTCGCGGGCCAGGTCGCGATCGTCGGCGCGGCGCTCTGCTATGCCGGCAACGCGGTCTATGCGCGCCGGCTCGGCCCCCGGCCGCCGCTCGCGACCGCGACCGCGTCGATGATCGCGGCGCTGGTGGTGATGTTGCCGGCGAGCCTGCTGATCGATGCGCCCTGGCGGCTCGCCCCCGACGCGACCGCGATCTGGGCGATCGCCGCGCTCGGCGTCGGCGCGACCGCGGGCGGCATGCTGATCTTCTACGAGCTCGTGCGCACGGCGGGCGCGACCACGACCGCGCTGGTCAACTATCTGGTGCCGCTGATGGGGGTGATCTGGGGCGCGGCGGCGCTCGGCGAGCGGTTGTCGATCCGGGCCTTCGTCGCGCTCGGGCTGATCCTCCTGGGCGTCGCCCTCAACAACCGGCGGCCGAAAAAGCCGAACGTTGGAGCATGATCTGTTTACATTGAATTGGCGCCTCTCGCGCCCCCGGTCCGCGCTCTCGTCTTCACCCCCACCCAACCCTCCCCCATCGATGGGGGAGGGTTGGGTGGGTGCGAAGCGCGAGAGGCGCCGATTCAATTCAAGGAAATGACGCGCCGGCCTAAAATCATCCCGCTTTAGCCCTTAAGACCGAGCACGTCTTCCATGCCGTAGAGCCCGGGGGCGCGGGTGCGCGCCCAAAGCGCGGCGCGCACCGCGCCCCGGGCGTAGATTTGCCGCGACGAGGCCCGGTGGCCGATCTCGACGCGCTCGCCATCGGCGGCGAAGATCACCGTATGATCGCCGATCACGTCGCCGCCGCGCAGCGCCGCGAAGCCGATGGTTCCGCGCGCGCGCGGTCCGGTGAGGCCGTCGCGCCCGCGCGTGGCCACCGCGTCGAGATCGACGCCGCGCCCCTCGGCCACCGCGCGGCCGAGCGCGAGCGCCGTGCCCGAGGGCGCGTCGCGCTTGTGGCGATGGTGCATTTCAACGATCTCGACATCGTAGTCGGGATCGAGCGCCCGGGCGACCATGCGCGCGACGCCGAGCAGCAGATTGACGCCGAGGCTCATGTTGGGCGCCCAGACGATGGCGGTCCGCTTGGCCGCCGCCGCGAGCGCCGCGCGCTGCTCGGCCGCGAGCCCGGTGGTGCCGATGACGTGGATCGCGCCGTATTCGGCGGCGAGCGCGGCGTGACGCGCCGAGGCCTCGGGCGCGGTGAATTCGAGCACCGCGTCGGCCGCCTCGAACAGGGCGCGGGGGTCGTCGCCGACCGCGACGCCGATGGGATCAAGCCCCGCGAGCGCGCCGAGGTCGGCGCCGATCTCGGACGCGCCCGGGGCCTCGATGCCGCCCGAAAGGACGCAGCCCTCGGTGTCGTGGATTTCGCGCGCGAGCATGCGCCCCATGCGGCCGGCGCAGCCGACCACGCCGATTTTCATGTCGGCCATGGCGTCCCCCTGTGATGCCTCCTCGCGACGGCCGCGCGCCGGGGCGAAGTTTCCAAATTCGAAACTGCGCTATTCGCGCAGATCCTCCCACAGCTCCTTGACCTTGCGGAAGAAGCCCTCGGATTCGGGGTTCGTGTTCTTGCCGCCGGCGCGTTCGAACTCGCGCAGGAGCTCCTGCTGGCGCTTGGTCAGGTTGACCGGGGTCTCGACCACCGCCTGGATGTACATGTCGCCGCGGCCGCTGCCGCGCATGGGCACCATGCCCTTGCCGCGCAGCCGGAACTGATGGCCGCTTTGGGTCCCGGCGGGGATGTTGACCCGCGCCCGGCCGCCGTCGATGGTCGGCACCTCGATGGCGCCGCCGAGCGCGGCGGTGACCATGGGAATCGGCACCCGGCAATGGATGTTCATGCCGTCGCGCTGGAAGACGCGGTGCGGCTTGATGGTGAGGAAGATGTAGAGATCGCCCGGCGGCGCGCCGCGCAGGCCGGCCTCGCCCTCGCCCGCGAGCCGGATGCGGGTGCCGTCCTCGACGCCCGGCGGAATGTTGACCGAAAGCGTCTTCTCGCGTTGCACGCGCCCGCTGCCGCGACAGGTCTTGCACGGGTTCTTGATGACCCGTCCCGCGCCCTGACAGGCGGGACAGGTACGCTCGACCGTGAAGAAGCCCTGCTGGCTGCGAACCTTGCCGGCGCCGTGGCAGGTCGGGCAGGGGGCGGGACGCGCGCCCTCGGCGGCGCCGCTGCCGCCGCAGTCCTCGCAAACCGCCATCGAGGGCACGCGAAGCTTGGTGCGCTTGCCGCGAAACGCGTCCTCGAGGCTGATCTCCATGTTGTAGCGGAGATCGGCGCCGCGCATGGCGCCGCCCGGGCCGCCACCGCGCCGCCCGGCGCCCGTGAACTCGCCGAACAGGTCGTCGAACACGTCGGCGAAGCTCGAGGTGAAGTTGAAGTCGAAGCCGCCCGGGCTCGGCCCGCCCTGCTCGAAGGCGGCATGGCCGAAGCGGTCGTAGGCGGCCCGCTTCTCGGGATCCTTGAGCGCCTCGTAGGCCTCGGAGATCTCCTTGAACTTGCGCTCGGCGTCCTTTTTCCCCTGATTGCGGTCAGGGTGATACTTCATGGCCAGCTTGCGGTACGCCTTCTTGAGATCGTCCGCGCTGACGCCGCGGTCGACGCCGAGTATCTCGTAATAGTCCTTCTTGGCCATCGCGCTTCACGAACAAGCCGTCCCGACGCAGCGGGACGGCCCGTTTCGTCCTTGCCCCAACCCCGCCGCCGGTCAGGCGGACTTGCTTTTCTTGTCGTCGTCGACCTCTTCGAAATCGGCGTCGACGACCGTCTCGCCGTCGCCCGCGTCGCCGCCGTCCGCGCCGCCCGCCTCGGGCTCGGCGGCCTCGGGTGCGGCGCCCTCGGCGGCCTGGGCCTTGTACATGGCCTCGCCGAGCTTCATCGAGGTCTGGGTGAGCGCCGCGGTCTTGTCGCGGATGGTGTCGAGGTTGTCGCTATCGAGCGCCGCGCGCAGCGCCTCGACGTCGTCCTCGATCGCCTTGCGCTCGTCTTCGCCGACCTTGTCGCCGTACTCCTTGAGGTTCTTCTCGGTGGCGTGGATCAGCGCGTCGGCCTGGTTGCGCGCCTCGACGAGCTCGCGCCGTTGCTTGTCCTCGGAGGCGTGTTCCTCGGCCTCCTTGACCATGCGCTCGATGTCCTCGTCGGTGAGGCCGCCCGAGACCTGGATGCGGATCTGCTGTTCCTTGCCGGTCGCCTTGTCCTTGGCCGAGACGTTGACGATGCCGTTGGCGTCGATGTCGAAGGCGACCTCGATCTGCGGCACGCCGCGCGGCGCGGGTGGAATGCCGACCAGATCGAACTGGCCCAAGAGCTTGTTGTCGGCCGCCATCTCGCGCTCCCTGGAAGACCCGGATGGTCACCGCGTTCTGGTTGTCCTCGGCGGTCGAGAAGATCTGGCTCTTGCGCGTCGGAATGGTCGTGTTGCGCTCGATCAGCCGGGTGAACACGCCGCCCAGGGTCTCGATGCCGAGGCTCAGCGGCGTGACGTCGAGAAGCAGCACGTCCTTGACGTCGCCCCTGAGCACCGCGCCCTGAATGGAGGCGCCGATGGCGACCACCTCGTCGGGGTTGACTCCCTTGTTGGGCTCGCGGCCGAAGAAGGTCTTCACCGCCTCGACCACCTTGGGCATGCGGGTCATGCCGCCGACCAGAATGACGTCGTCGATCTCGCCGGCCGTGAGGCCTGCATCCTTGAGCGCCTTCTTGCAGGGCTTGATGGTGCGCTGGATCAGCTCGTCGACCAGGGCCTCGAGCTTGGCGCGGGTGATCTTGATGTTGAGGTGCTTGGGTCCCGAGGCGTCGGCCGTGATGAACGGCAGATTGACCTCGGTCTGCATGGCGCTAGACAGCTCGACCTTGGCCTTCTCCGCGGCCTCCTTGAGGCGCTGGAGGGCGAGCCGGTCCTCGCGCAGGTCGATGCCCTGGTCCTTTTTGAACTGGTCGGCGAGGTAGTCGATGATGCGCTGGTCGAAGTCCTCGCCGCCCAGGAAGGTATCGCCGTTGGTGGCGCGCACCTCGAAGACGCCATCGCCGATCTCGAGAATCGAGATGTCAAAGGTGCCGCCGCCCAGGTCATAGACCGCGACCGTGCCCGAGCCCTTCTTCTCGAGCCCGTAGGCGAGCGCCGCGGCGGTCGGCTCGTTGATGATGCGCAGGACCTCGAGCCCCGCGATCTTGCCGGCGTCCTTGGTCGCTTGGCGTTGGGAATCGTTGAAGTAGGCGGGAACGGTGATCACCGCCTGGCTGACCGACTCGCCAAGATAGGATTCGGCGGTTTCCTTCATCTTCTGAAGGATGAAGGCGCTGATCTGGCTCGGGCTGTGCTTCTTGCCGCGCACCTCGACCCAGGCGTCGCCGTTGTCGGCCTTGACGATCTTGTAGGGGACGAGATCCATGTCCTTCTTGGTCGTCGGATCGTCGAACTTGCGGCCAATCAGGAGCTTGATCGCGAACAGCGTGTTCTCGGGGTTGGTCACCGCCTGGCGCTTGGCCGCCTGGCCGACGAGTCGCTCGCCGTCCTCGGTGAACGCGACCATCGAGGGCGTCGTGCGCGCCCCCTCCGCGTTTTCGATCACGTGGGCGGTCTTGCCCTCCATGATGGCGACACAGCTATTCGTCGTGCCGAGGTCGATACCGATGACTTTGCTCATTCCATTTCCTCAACCTGTTGCGGCAGATGTGGGCGGCCACGAACGGCACCGCCGGCATCCCCTTGGTCTCAAACCTAGTCTCGAATTCGGTCTCGAAATCCGTGTCGATCCACGCGGCCAATCCGCGCCCCTCGACAGCGGGTTATATAAGAACGGCCGCGAGGCGCCGCAACCCTGACGGCCCAGAAACCGGCATATCCCGGCGTGACCCGCGCCGGCTCCGGTTCACCGCGAAGGACCCGCGCCTAGGCTTCGGTGTCGACATGCGCCTTGGGTTTGTCGGCGGCCTTGGCCACCGCCACCATCGCCGGACGCAGCAGCCGGTCGGCGATCAGGTAGCCCGCCTGCATGACGTCGACCACCGTGCCGGCGTCGTGCTCGGCGTCCTCGACCTCGTACATCGCCTGATGGTAGCGATGGTCGAAGCGCTCGCCCAAGGGCTCGATCCGGCGGACGCCATGGCGTTCGAGCGCCGCGAGAAACTCGCGCTCGGTCATCTCGATGCCCTCGACGAAGGCGGCGAAGCGCTCGTCCTCGCGGCTTTCCTCGGGCAGCGCGTCGAGCGCGCGGCGCAGGTTGTCGACCACCGTGAGCAGGTCGCGGGCAAACCCCGTGATCGCGTATTTCCTGGTCTCCTCGCGCTCGCGGGCGGCGCGCCGGCGTAGGTTCTCGGTCTCGGCGAGCGCGCGCAGGAGCTGATCCCTGAGGCTCGCGATCTCGGCCCGGGCGCGCGCCGTCTCGTCGGCGGGCTCGGCCGGGGTCTCCCCCGGGGCCTTATCGGCGGCCTCGCCCGAGGCGGCGGCCTCGTCGGGCGCGGCGCTCTCCGGCCCAGGCGTTTCGTCGGGCGTCGGCGGGCGCGTCTCGTCGGTTTCGGGCATCGTCTTCTTTTCGGTCGCCATGGCTTGGTCCGCGTCTCCGTGGAGTGGATGGAATGCGTCAGCCCAGCAGGCGGCTCACGACCTTGGCCGTGTAGTCCACCACGGGAATGATGCGCGCGTAGTTGATATGCGTCGGGCCGATCACGCCAATCGCGCCCACGCAGGCCGCGCCATCGCCCGACAGCGGCGCGAGGATCATCGAGCAGCCCGAGACCCCGAACAGGTCGCTCTCGGCGCCGATGAAGATCTTGACCCCCTCGGCGCCCTGGGTGATGTCGAGCAGCCGCATCAGATCCTTGCGGGTTTCGAGCATGTCGAACAGGTGGCGCAGGCGTTCGAGGTCGCTGATCGCGGTCACGTCGTCGAGCAGCTTCGAGCGGCCGCGCACGATCAAGAGGCCGCCGGCCTCGGTCCCGGCGCGCTCGGCCAGCCCGGCCGAGACCACGCGCTCGGTCAGCGCGTCGATCTGCGCCGAATGCTCCTCGAGCTCGTGCGCGACCAGCGCCCGCACCTCGTCGAGCCGGCGGCCGCCGAGGCGCGCGTTGAGATAGTTCGCGGCCTCGACCAGATTGGCCGGCGTCATGCCCGAGGGCACCTCGATCACCCGGTTCTCGACCGCGCCGTTCTCGGCCACCAGGATCACCAGCGCGCGGCCGGGGCGAGCGGCACGAATTCGATATGCTTGATCGCCGCCTCGGTCTTGGGCGCGACCACCAGCCCGGCGCAGCTCGACAGCCCGGACAGCAGCGTGGTCGCCTCGGCCATGGTCTCCTCGAAGCTGCGGCCCTTGGCGGCACAGCTTTCGTCGATCGTCTTGCGCTCCTCGGGCGTCACGTGGCCGATCTCGAGCAACCCGTCGACGAACAGCTTGAGCCCGCTTTCGGTCGGCAGCCGTCCGGCCGAGGTATGGGGCGCGTAAAGCAGCCCGGCTTCCTCGAGGTCGGCCATCACGTTGCGGATCGTCGCCGGCGACAGGGCCGAGGACAGCCGTCGCGACACCGTGCGCGAGCCCACGGGCTCGCCGGTGTCGACATAGGCTTCGACGATCTTGCGGAAAATCTCCCGCGAGCGTTCGTTGAGTTCGTTGATCATCACCATGATCGAGCGGCACCGTTTTGCCGAATCCGTCCGCGGCGAGGGGAATGTAGTGTTCGCCAATGGGGGCGTCAACGTTACCCGGCTCGGCGCGGGCCTTATGCGGGCTTTACGCGCCGCGCCGGGCGCGGTAGTACCCAGCCCGAGAGCCCGACACATCGAACCCCGACCACGTCGATACCAAGATGGAGAGACTCGCCATGCGCCCTTCCGGCCGCGCGCCCGAGGATATGCGCCCCGTCTCGCTCGAGCCCGGCGCCGTGAAATACGCCGAGGGCTCGTGCCTCGCCCGGTTCGGCGACACCCATGTGCTGTGCGCCGCCACGGTCGAGGAGCGGGTGCCCTTCTTCCTGCGCGACGGCGGCCGCGGCTGGGTGACCGCCGAATACGGCATGCTGCCGCGCGCGACCCACACGCGCACCGCCCGCGAGGCAACGCGCGGCAAGCAGGGCGGGCGGACCCTCGAAATCCAGCGCCTGATCGGACGCAGCCTGCGCGCGGTCACCGACCTCAAGGGCATGGGCGAGCGCCAGATCCGCATCGACTGCGACGTGCTCCAGGCCGACGGAGGCACCCGCACGGCGGCGATCACCGGCGCCTGGGTGGCGCTGCACCAGGCCTTCTCGGGGCTCGTCGCGGCGGGCGATCTGGAGGCGGTGCCGCTGACCGACCAGGTGGCGGCGGTCTCCTGCGGGCTCTACCGGGGCGCGGCGGTCTGCGATCTCGACTACGCCGAGGATTCCAACGCCGCGGCGGATGCGAACTTCGTGCTCACCGCCAAGGGCGCGGTGGTCGAGGTGCAATGCACCGCCGAGGAAGCACCCTTCGGCCGCGACGTCTTCGACGCCCTGTTCGGACTCGCCGAGCGCGCGGTCGCCGACCTCGCCACTCTCCAACGCCAGGTTCTGGGCCTCGAGGCGTAGCCCATGACGCGGCGCTTCACCGGCGATCGCCTGGTCGTCGCCAGCCACAACGCGGGCAAGCTGCGCGAGATCGCAGCGCTGTTCGCGCCCCGTGGCGTCGAGACCCTGGGGGCGCCCGATCTCGGCCTCGACGAGCCCGAGGAGACCGGCGCGAGCTTCCGCGAGAACGCCGAGATCAAGGCCCGCGCCGCCGCCCGCGCCTCGGGCCTGCCCGCGCTCGCCGACGATTCGGGGCTCGTGGTGCCCGCGCTCGGCGGCGCGCCGGGGATCCATTCGGCGCGCTGGGCGGGAGAGACGCGCGATTTCGCCGCCGCCATGGCGCGGCTCGAGGCGGCGCTCGCCGACAAGACCGGCGACGACGACCGGCGGGCGCATTTCACGGCGGCGCTCACGCTCGCCTGGCCCGACGGCCATTGCGAGACGGTCGAGGGCGCGGTCCACGGCCGGCTCGTCTTTCCGCCGCGCGGGACGCGCGGGTTCGGCTACGACCCGGTGTTCGTCCCCGACGGTCATGCCGTCACCTTCGGCGAGATGGACCCGGCCGAGAAGCACCGCATCAGCCACCGCGCCCGCGCCTTCGCGCGCCTGATCGCCGCCTGCTTCGAGGCCCCGGCGGGGCCGTGAGCGGCGCGCCCCCCGGCGAGGGCCTCGCGGTCTACGTCCACTGGCCCTTCTGCCTGTCGAAATGCCCGTACTGCGATTTCAACAGCCATGTCCGCGAACGCATCGACGAGGTGGCCTGGCGCCGCGCGCTGATCGCCGAGATCGACCATTTCGCGGCGCGCGCGCCCGGCCGGCGCGCGGCCTCGCTGTTCTTCGGCGGTGGCACGCCGTCGCTGATGTCGCCCGAGACCGTCGCCGCGGTGATCGCGCGGGTGGATCGGCACTGGCCGCTCGACGACGGCGCCGAGATCACGCTGGAGGCCAACCCGACCTCGGTTGAGGCGGGGCGCTTCGAGGGCTTCCGCGCCGCCGGGGTCAATCGGCTGTCGCTCGGCGTGCAGGCGCTCGACGACCGGGCGCTGCGCTTCCTTGGGCGCGCCCACGGCGTCGACGAGGCGCTCGCCGCGCTCGCGGTGGCCCGGGCGACCTTCGATCGGGTCTCCTTCGACCTGATCTACGCTCGGCCGGGGCAGACGCTCGCCGACTGGCGCGCCGAGCTCGGCCGCGCGCTCGCGCTCGGCACCGAGCATCTGTCGCTCTACCAGCTCACGATCGAGCCCGGCACCGCGTTTCACGCCCGCGCCGCGCGCGGCGCGCTCGTTCCGCCCGACGGCGACGCGGCGGCCCGGCTCTACGACGCGACCCAGGAAATCTGCGCCGCCGCCGGTCGACCGGCCTACGAAATCTCGAACCACGCCGCGCCGGGGGCCGAATCGCGCCACAACCTCGCCTATTGGCGGGGCGGGGATTACGTCGGCGTCGGGCCGGGGGCGCATGGCCGCCTGACCCTCGACGGCCGGGCGGTCGCGTTCCGCCAGCACCGCGCGCCCGAGACCTGGCGCGCGGCGGTCGAGCGGGCGGGTCACGGCGTGCGCGAACGCCGGACGCTCACCCGCGCGGCGCGCGTCGCCGAGGTCCTGATGATGGGCCTGCGGCTTGCCGAGGGCGTGTCCTTCGCGCGGTTTCGCGACCGCGCCGGGGTGGCGCTCGACCGGGCCCTCGATCCCGCGCGCCTCGCGGCGCTGATCGAGAGCGGCCTGATCGCGCGCGACGCGCGGGGCATCCGGGCGACGGCGGCCGGGCGCCGCGTGCTCGACGCGCTTCTCGCAGAGCTGCTTGCTTGAACCGACGGGCCAATAAACGGCCCGCTGGTAGAGATAAAATCCTCGTCCCGAGATGGCCTAATCGGTCTGTCGAAGGGCGACGCTCGCCATCAGGGCCTTTCAGGCGCCCGCGCCGGCCTCCTCGGTGACGCCCGAGTGGGCAATTCATTGAAAGCGCGGGCCTAGAACGCGGCGAAGGATTTGGGCGCGGGGCTTACGGTCGTCAGGCCCTTGGCGGTCACTTCGAGGACCGCGAGGCCGCGCTCGTTGGTGCCGTCCGGGTTGAAGCGGAACAGGCCGTCGACCCCCCGGAAGCCGCTCGGATTGGTCAGCGCGGCGGCGGCGAAGCCGGTTCCGTCGGGCATTCCGGCGAGCGCGCCCGCGAGCGCCACCGCGTCATAGGCGAGCGTCGCGATGCGCCGGGGGGCATGGGCGAAGAGCTTGGCGAAACGATCCTCGAACGGGCGCCGCGTCTCGGGCGGCGGGGCCGCGAACCAGGTTCTCACCAGCGCCGGCTCGGACGCGAGATCGGCCGATTCCCAGGCCGCCGTGCCGAGAATGCGTACCGCCCGGGGATCGACGTCGTAATAGGGCAGAAGCGGCGCGACGGTGGTGAGCGCGAGCCCGCCGTCGGGGATCAGCACCGCGTCGAACCCCACCTCGCCCAGGGTATCGAGGGTTTCCAGCCGGCGCAGCGTCGCGCGCGAGACCTCGTCGTCGCGCCCGGCGAGCGCGCGCTTCTGGGCCAACAGGCGGCCCCGGCGCGCGTCGTAGTTGGTGAACAGGCGCACGATGTCGGAAACCTCGGAAGCGGTGCGCGCGGTCTCGGGAAAATAGGCGATATCGACCAGCGCCACGCCGAGCGCCGCCGTCACCTCCTTGAGCGCGGCGACCGCGGTGCGCCCGTAGACCCCCGCCGAGGCAAGCGCGGCGACCCGCGTCACGCCGCGCTCGGCGGCGAAACCGACCACGCGCGCGACCTGCTGGCGCGGCAAAAGACCCATGAGATAGACCCCGGGCCCGGCCACGCCGCGATCCGACGAGAAGGCGATCACGTTGAGCGCCGCGCGCCGGGCGATCGGCGCGACCGCCGCGACCGAGGCCGAGAACAGCGGCCCGAGGATCAGACGCGCGCCGTCGCGCACGGCCGTCTCGGCCGCCCGCGCCGCGCCCTCGGGCGTGCCCTCGGTGTCGAGCGGCAGGAGCACCATCGCCTCGCCGCCGATGTCGAACAGGGCCATCTGCGCGGCCTCGAACATCGCCTGGCCAACCTTGGCCGAAGGTCCCGAAAGCGGCAGTAGCAGCGCGACCGACGCCGGTCCCGGCGGCAGCGCCGGCGGCGTCCCGGCGGGCGGCGCGGCCCCGGGAAGGGGCGCAAGCGGCGCCTCGGCCCGTGGCGGCGGCGCGGGCGAAGGCGCGGGCGTGGGCGCGGGCGCGGGCGTCGCCAGCTCTTGGGGCGGCGAGACTTGGACGGGCGGCGACGGGGGCGTTAGTGTCCGTTGCTGACAGGCGGCAAGACCGACGGCCAGGAAAAGCGCGATCGCCCAGGGCATGGCGAAGCGCCGCGCGCCGCGACGACGCACTGGCGGGGACGAGAGGGGCGGAAATGAAAAAAGAGCCACGATCGCGATCGGTCGTGAAAGGGAAATCCGGCATCCAGCCTAGCGAGGCCGGCGCGCCAAGTAAACGGGCGGACGCGCCGCTCGATCCCGGGCTTTATCTGGTCGCGACCCCGATCGGCAATCTCGGCGACATCGGGGCGCGCGCCCTCGACGTTCTGGCGCGCGCCGATCTCGTCGCCTGCGAGGACAGTCGGGTGACCGGCCGCCTGCTGGCGCATTTCGGAATTCGCGCCAAGCTCGCGCCCTATCACGATCACAACGCCGCCCGGGCGCGCCCCAAGCTGATCGCCCGGCTCGCCCGGGGCGAGACGGTCGCGCTGGTCTCGGACGCGGGCACGCCGCTGGTCTCGGACCCGGGCTACCGGCTGGTGGGCGCGGCGATCGAGGCCGGGGTCGCGGTCCATCCGGTGCCAGGGGCCTCGGCCCCGCTCGCGGCGCTGGTCGCCTCGGGCCTGCCGAGCGACAGGTTCCTGGTCTCGGGATTCCTGCCGGCGAAGGGGGCGGCGCGGCGGCGCGCGCTCGCCGCGCTCGTCCCGGTCGCGGCGACGCTGGTGGTGCTCGAATCGCCGCGCCGGCTCGCCGCCAGCCTCGCCGACATGGCCGCCGTTCTCGGCCCGCGCCCGGCGGCGGTCGCGCGCGAGCTGACCAAGCGTCACGAAGAGCTGCGGCGCGGCCCGCTCGATGCGCTCGCCCGGCATTATCGCGAGGCCGGCGCGCCGCGCGGCGAGGTCGTGGTGGTGATCGCCCCGCCCGGGGCGGACGCGCCCGAGAGGGACGCGGAGGCGCTCGACGACCGGCTGCGCGCGGCGCTCGAAACGCACTCGCTGCGCGAGGCCGCCGCCCGGGTCGCGGCCGAGACCGGGATCGCGCGGCGGGTGGTCTACGCCCGGGCGCTGGCGTTGACCCGGGAGCGGTGAGCACCGCGCCGCGCCGCCGCGCCGAACGCTTCGGCCGCTGGGCCGAGGGGCTGTGCGTCGCCGCCCTCCGACTACGCGGCTGGCGGATTCTCGCGCGGCGCTTCAACGCCGGCGTCGGCGAGATCGACATCGTCGCCCGGCGCGGCCGCCTGATCGCGATCGTCGAGGTCAAGGCGCGGCGCGGCGCGGCCGGCGACCCCGCCCCCGGGGCGCGCCAGCGGCGCCGGATCGAGCGCGCGGCCGCCGCCTTTCTCGCTCGCCACCCGGGCCTCGCGGGACACGACCTGCGCTTCGATCTGATGGTGGTCCGTCCTTGGCGCCTTCCCCGCCACCTCGCGGACGCCTGGCGGCCCCGGGGATGAGGCCGAGGGTGAGCCGCGAGCCGGTTCGCAACCAACGCCGCGCGTGCTAGGATGCGCGCAAAAGGCAGCTTTGGGCCAGGCGGGCGGATCGCCGCCGGAGCCGTGGCGCCGGAAACACCTCTCCGCGCGGGCTTTCGTCGCCGCCCCGGACGCTTGGCTTCGGGTCTTGACCGAAAGCCGCCGGAACCGCATTTGCACGAAACCGTCCTTCCTGGAGATCGAAGATCATGCCGCTGCCTGGTCGCACAATTCCCTTGATTCCCTGGCTCGTCGTCGCCGGGTTCGCGCTTTCGGGCTGCGCGAGCGCGGTGGTCGGCGGCGGGGCCGCCGTCGGCGTCGCCGCCGCCCAGGAGCGCAGCGTCGGCACCGTCGTCGACGATACGGTGATCTACACCGACCTCACCGCCCGGATCTTCGCCAAGAACGTCGATCTGTTCGGCGCCGTCGGCGTCGAGGTCGTCGAGGGCCGGGTCCTGCTCACCGGCAGCGTGAAACGCCCCGAGGACCGGGTCGAGGCGGTGCGCCTCGCCTGGCAGGTCAACGGCGTGCGCGAGGTCATCAACGAAATCCAGGTGACCGACACCTCGAGCCTGTCGAACTACGCGCGCGACAGTTGGATCAGCGCCCAGCTCAAGAGCAAGCTGATCCTCGACAAGAAGATCGAATCGCTCAACTACAACATCGAGACCGTGAACGGCGTCGTCTACATGATCGGCATCGCGCAGAACGAGGCCGAGCTCAAGCGCGCGACCAACCACGCCCGCACCATTCCCCATGTGCGCGAGGTCATCAGCCACGTCCGGATCAAGGCCCCGCGGGAGAGCTGACCGCCCGACCCTCGCTCTCGGCCGGAATTCCCGACCCTGATTCTCGACCGTAATTCTCGACCCCGGGGCGGCGACGGCCTACCCTGGGCGACCATCGCCTGACGGCAATTTTCGGGACCAATGCCATGGGGCTTTCCGTCGCGATCCAGATGGATCCGCTCGACAATATCGACATCGACGCCGACAGCACCTTCGCCCTGGCGCTGGAGGCGCAGCGGCGCGGGCACGCGCTCTACCACTACCTGCCGCGCGATCTATCGCTGGTCGACGGCCGCGCGATGGCGACGGCGCGGCCGCTGACCGTGCGCCGCGTCGCGGGCGACCATCACGCCTTCGGCGCGCCCGAGCGGATCGACCTCGCGCGCGTCGACGTGGTGCTCATGCGCCAGGACCCGCCGTTCGACATGGCCTATATCACCGCGACCCATATCCTAGAGCAGGTGCATCCCGAGACCTTGGTGGTCAACGACCCGGTCGAGGTCCGCAACGCGCCCGAAAAGCTGTTCGTCTGCCGCTTTCCCGATCTCATGCCGCCGACCCTGATCACGAGCGACCCGGCGTTGATCCGCGAGTTCCGGGCCGAGCACGGCGAGATCATCCTCAAGCCCCTGTTCGGCAACGGCGGCGCGGGCGTCTTCCACCTCCGTCCCGACGACGACAACCTCAACGCGCTGCTCGAAATGTTCACCGCCTTCTACCGCGAGCCGATCATCATCCAACGCTACCTTCCCGCCGTGCGCACAGGTGACAAGCGCATCATCCTGATCGACGGCGAGGCGGCGGGCGCGCTCAACCGGGTGCCGGCCGCGGGCGAGGCGCGCTCGAACCTCCACGTCGGCGGCCGCGCCGAGCCGGCGACGCTCACCCCCCGCGAACGCGAGATCTGCGAGGCCATCGGCCCGAGCTTGCGCGAGCGCGGGCTGATCTTCGTCGGCATCGACGTGATCGGCGACGACCTCACCGAGATCAACGTGACCTCGCCCACGGGCATCCAGGAGATCGACCGCTTCGACGGGGTTTGCTTGGAGGCGCGCATCTGGGACGCGATCGAAAGCCGCCTCGGGGACTGATCCCGCCCCTGGCGTTCCCTGAACGTTCCGGCCTATACTCGCCCCTTCGCGGTTTGCGAGAGGGAGACCGGCGGTGGTCGCGCATGTGGGGACGGTTGCGTTTCAGGGCATCGACGTGCGCGACGTCGACGTGCAGGTCCATATGGCGGCGGGGCTGCCCGCCTTCACCATCGTCGGCCTGCCCGACAAGGCGGTCGCCGAATCGCGCGAGCGCGTGCGCGCGGCCTTGGGCGCGCTTGGCCTCGCGCTGCCGCCCAAGCGGATCACCGTCAACCTCGCGCCCGCCGATCTCGCCAAGGAAGGCAGCCATTTCGACCTGCCGATCGCGCTCGGCCTGCTGCTCGCCATGGGGGCCGTGGCCTCGGACGCGCTCGACGGCTTCGCGGCGCTCGGCGAGCTCGGGCTCGACGGCGCGCTGCTGCCGGTCGCGGGCGTGCTGCCGGCGGCGATCGCCGCGAGCGCGCGCGGCCGGGGGATCGTCTGCCCGGGCGCCAACGGACCGGAGGCCGCCTGGGCGGCGGGGCCCGAGGTGCTGGCCGCCCCCGGGCTTCTCGCGCTGATCAACCACTTCAAGGGCACCCAGGTGCTGAGCCCGCCCGAGCCCGCGATCGCCGACGAGGCGGGCGACTACGCCGATCTCGCCGACATCAAGGGCCAGGAGACCGCCAAGCGGGCGCTCGAGGTCGCGGCGGCGGGCGGCCACAACCTGTTGATGATCGGCCCGCCCGGCGCCGGCAAGTCGATGTTGGCGGCGCGGCTGCCGGGGCTTCTGCCGCCGCTGGACCCGACCGAGGTGCTCGAGGTCAGCACGATCCAGAGCGTCGCCGGGGCGCTCGCCGACGGCCGCTTGACGCGCCGGCGGCCGTTTCGCGAGCCCCATCATTCGGCCTCGCTCGCCGCCATGGTCGGCGGGGGGACGCGCGCCCGGCCGGGCGAGGTCTCGCTGGCGCATCTCGGCGTCCTGTTCCTCGACGAGCTGCCCGAGTTTCCGCGCGCGGTGCTCGAATCGCTGCGCCAGCCGCTCGAGACCGGACGGGTGACCGTGGCGCGCGCCAACAACCACGTCACCTATCCGGCGCGGGTCCAGCTCGTCGCCGCCATGAACCCCTGTCGCTGCGGCTATCTGAGCGACGCCGCGCGGGCCTGCCGGCGCGCGCCCCATTGCGCCCAGGACTACCAGGCGCGCATCTCGGGGCCGCTTTACGACCGGATCGACCTTCATGTCGAGGTGCCCGAGGTCAGCCCGGCCGACCTCGCCTCGCCGCCAAGGGCCGATGGCGCGGCCGAGGGATCGGCCGAGGTCGCCGCCCGGGTCGCCGCCGCGCGCGCGATCCAGACCGAGCGCTACCGCGCCCCGCCCCGCGCGAACGGCGGCGGAGGCCGGGCGCCGCGCTGCAACGCCGAGGTCGACGGCGAGGCGCTCGACGCGGTCGCCGCGCCCGACGCCGCGGGCCGGGCGCTGCTAGCCGAGGCGGCCGAGCGCATGCGCCTCTCGGCGCGGGGCTATCACCGCGTGCTGCGGGTCGCGCGCACGCTCGCCGACCTCGCGGGCGCGGACGGGGTGCGGCGCATCCACGTCGCCGAGGCGCTCGGCTACCGTCGCATCGGCCCGCCGCGCTAACGGCGGAACCCAAACGCGAAACGGCGGCCCGAAGGCCGCCGTCTCGTTGCTTGACGGATTGATTGGGGCGTTACGCCGCGCGGCGCGGGGCGTCGTCGTTGGCGGGAACCCGGGGGCGCGGGCGCGCGGGCGCGGGACGCGCGGGCGCGGCGGGCGCGAGGGCCTTCCGCGACAGCGTCTCGGCGACCTCGGCGATCATGTCGCGGCGGATGCCGATATCCTCGAGCGCGCGATCGTCGAGCATTTCGAGCTGGGCGATCGTCTCGCGGCGCAGACGCCGGCGCGCGGCCGCCCGGCGCGCGGCCTCGATGACCCGGCCGAGCCGGGCGATCAGCCCGCGAAGACCCGCGGCCATGTAGCGGGAGCGACAGGCGCGCGCATGGACGAGACGCGCCGATATATCCGTTCCCCGGCCGTTCGCGGCGGCCTCCATGGCGGCTCGAAAGGCAAGATAGGACTGGGACGACATCGTGGACCTCCTGGCTCCAAACCATTCCCGGCGCCACGAATGGTGCGGCGCACAAGAAAAGAATGCTCTCTCGCCAGGGGGTTTTCCACAGACGTTGCTGCATCGCAGGAATTCGCGGCGCGCATGGCTCGCGGGCAAGCCACCCCACGCGTGGGGCGGAAACAAGACGCGCCCCGGGTCAGTCCCCGACGGCGTCGGCGGCGACGCGCATGGCGACGATGCGGTCGGGATCGGCGACCGCGCCGTTGTTGTCCATCGCGCCGCGCTTGATTCGGTCGACGTGCTCGATGCCCTCGATCACCTGGCCCCAGATTGTGTATTGCCCGTCGAGATAGGGCGCGGCGTCGAACATGATGAAGAACTGCGAATCGGCGCTGTCGGGGCTCTGCGCGCGGGCCATGGAGACCGTGCCGCGCAGATGCTTGGCGTCCGAGAACTCGGCCTTGAGCTTCTTGCCCGAACCGCCGGTGCCGTCGCCGCGCGGGTCGCCGGTCTGGGCCATGAAGCCGTCGATCACGCGATGAAAGACAAGGCCGTCATAGAAGCCCTGGCGCGCCAGCTCCTTGATGCGCGCGACATGGTTGGGCGCGAGATCGGGCCGCAGCGCGATCACCACGCGGCCCGTCTCGAGCTCGAGATAAAGGGTGTTTTCCGGATCGGCCGCCATGGCTCTCCCTCCCGTTGCTAGGACAGCCTCAGCGAGACCGCACGCCCTTTGCACCATTCTCCGGCGCGGATGTCAATGTGTCCGTGGCGGCCGCGCGATCGCGCCCCGGACTTCCGCCGCCGGAATGGCGCGGTCAGTCGTCGTCGGGCGCATACCGCGCGAGCGCCGCGTCGTACTCGGGAAAGCCGACGAGCGCGCGCAGCTCCGCGAAGGGCGCGAGGCGCGCGGGCGTCCGCCCGGCGGCGAGATCGGCGAGCGCCCCTTCCATCGCGCGCACCGCGGCGGCGAGAAGCGTGAGCGGGTAGGCGGCGAGGCGATAGCCGATCTCGGCCAGGCGCTCGGGCGGCAGAATCGGGGTCTCGCCGCCCTCGACCATGTTGGCCATCTTGGGCCGCGCGCTCGCCGCGCAGAAGGCGCGCATCTCGTCCTCGTCGCGGGGCGCCTCGAGGAACAGGATGTCGGCGCCCGCCGCGTCGAACGCGCGGATGCGCGCCAGCGCCTCGTCGAGGCCGAGGGGCGCGCGGGCGTCGGTGCGAGCGAGGATCAGGATATCGTCGCCCGCGTCGCGGGCATCGATCGCGGCCCGGATGCGCGCCACCGCCTCGGCGCGCGAAACCACTTCCTTGCCCGCGGTATGGCCACAGCGCTTGGGCGCGAGCTGGTCCTCGATCATCACCGCCGCGAAGCCCGCGCGCGCATAGCCCGCGACCGTGCGCTTGACGTTGAGCGGGTTGCCGTAGCCGGTATCGCCGTCGCCGATCACCGGGATCGAGACCGCGGCGCGGATCGCGCGGCCCGCATCGATCATCTCGCCGTAGGAGACCAGCCCCGTGTCGGGGAGCGCGTGGCGCGCCGCCGCCACCGCGAAGCCGCTCATGAAGGTGATCGGAAAACCCGCGCGCTCGATCAGGCGCGCCGACAGGGCGTCGAAGCAACACGGCATGACGCGGCATCCGGGCGCGTCGAGAAGGGCGCGAAGGCGGGCGGTGGGGGTCATGGATGGGCGTCTCCCGGAATAGGCGGATCAGGAACCCGGCGTCACAGCCGGAAGGGAATATAGAGCGCCAGCTCGGGCGCCGCATAGAGAACCGCGATGGTCCCCAGCATGATGACGATGAACGGCCACACGCCACGCGCCACGTCGTCCATGTCGGCCTTGCCCACGGCCTGGATCACGAACAGGTTGAGCCCCACGGGTGGGGTGATCAACGCGCGTTCGATCATGATCAGGAACATGATGCCAAACCAGATCGGATCGATCCCGAGCCCCATCAGCGAGGGGTGCAGTACCGGGACCATGATCAGCAGCATCGACAGCGCCTCGAGAAAGAAGCCCATGACCAGCAGCACGAGACAGACCACGAGCACGAACAGCCCGGGCGTCGCCACATGGGTCGCGATCGCCATCGAGATGTACTGCGGAATGCGATACAGCGTGATCGCCTTGGCGAACACCTTGGCGCCGGCGATGATGAGAAAAACCGTCACCGTGGTCCGCATGCTCGCCATCACCGCCGCCTTGAGACCCGCCCAGTCGAGTGTTCGCAACACGCACACCGTCAGCAGAAGAGCGAGCGCGAAGCCGACGCCGGCGGCCTCGGTCGGCGTGAACGCGCCGACGTAGATCCCGATGATCACGATCAGCGCGAGGATGAGCGCGGGCAGCGCGCGCAGGCTCGCCCGCAGGCGCTCGGCCCGGCTCGCCCGGGGCAACGGCGTCCAGCGGCCGCCGAGCTTCGCGGCGAGCACCGAATAGGCGATGAACAACGCGGCCAGTATGACCCCCGGCGCTATCCCGGCGAGAAACAGCGAGACGATCGATTCCTCGGCCACCACGCCGTAGACGATCATCGGGATCGACGGCGGGATCAGGATGCCGAGCGTGCCGCCCGCCGCCAGAAGCCCGAGCGCGAAGCGGCGGTCATAGCCGCGCGCCATCATTTCGGGGATCGCGACCGTGCCGATGGTCGCCGCGGTCGCCACCGAGCTTCCCGAGATCGCGGCGAAGATCGCGCACGAGATGATGGTCGCGACCGCGAGGCCGCCGGGCCAGTGCCCGACCCAGCTCTGGGCGGCGGCGAACAGGTCGCGCCCCACGCCCCCCTTGAGGAGCACGTTCGACATGAGAAGAAACAACGGCACCGCGAGCAGAATGAAGTTGTCGACCGCGCCATAGAGCGCTTGGGGCACGATCACCGGCGAGAATCCGGCGAGCCCGAGCAACGCGAACCCGAGCAGCCCGAGCGCGAAGGCGATCGGGAGCCCCGTGACGAGAAGGCCGATCAGCGCGACGAGAATAAGCGCGGCGGTCACGGTGCTTGCCGCCTCGCGGGCGAAACGCGCGTCACGGGCGCTCGGCCGGGTCCGCCGCCTCGCCCACTCCGCTCGCCGGCGCTGCGCCAGGGACCGCGAGACGCGCGAGCTCGGCCAGCGCCTGAACCGCGAGCAGGCCGAAGCCGACCGGGATCGCGCTTTCGGTCATCCACTTGGGCACCGCGAGCATGGTCGAGGTCGCGCGCCCGATCTCCCAGGATTCGAGGGCAATCCCCGCTCCGTAGACGATGGCCACCGCGGCGAAGGCGAGAATCGCGAGCAGCGAGAAGGCCTCGGCCGCCCGGCGGCCGCGCGAACCGAAGCGCTCGGTCAGCAAGGTGACCGCGATCAGCTCCCGGTGGCGCAGCACATAGGCGGCGGCCAGGTAGGTCGCCCAGATCTGGGCGAAGCGCGACATCTCCTCCGACCAGATGGTCGGCGCGTTGAACAGGTAGCGCGCGACCACCTCGTAGGTAATCATCCCACCGATGACGAAGAACAGCGTCGCGGCGAAAACGCCGCAGGCATCGCTGATCCGGTCGACGACCTTGAGCATGGGGCGCGCCGCCCGGCCCCGGAACGGCGCATGCCGGCCCGGGACCGAACGGCCCCGAGGGTTATTGCAGCGCGCGCGCGGCCGCGACGAGCTTCTTGCCTAGAGGGCCGGCCTTCTCGATATAGGTGTCGACCACCGAGCGGGTCGCCGCGCGCCAGGCGGCGCGGTCCGCGTCGGAAATCCGCACGACCTTCATCTTGGTCTTGTTGGCGATGAAGTCGAGCGCGTCGGCGTCGATCTTGGCGTACTGCGCGCGCAGCGCCGTCTCGACCTTGCGCGCCGCCGCCGTGAGGATATCGCGCTGGCCCTGGCTCAGGCCCTGCCAAGTCTTCTCGTTGATCAGCACGACGAACTCGACGTCGGCGTGATTGGTGACGGTGAGATAGTCCATCACCTCGTAGAGCTTGCGGCTCTTGACCGCGTTGATCGCGGTCATGCCCGCGTCCACCGTGCCGCGTTGATAGGCAAGGAACTGCTCGGAGCCCGACATCAGCGTCGGCACCGCGCCGACGGCCTTGATGAACTCGCCGAGGGTCTTGCCGAAGACCCGCACCTTGAGGCCCTTGATATCCTCGGGCCGGCGCAGGGGCTTGTCCTTCGACAGCATGATCGCGAAGCCGAAGGCCTGCCACCATAAGGGCCGCGCGCCGGTCTCGAGGATGGCCTCGTCGATCGGACCGCGCACCGGACCGCCGGGCGCGGTCGCCTTGGCCACCGCGTCCCAGTCGTTGAACATGAAGGGCACGTAGAAGATGTCGACCGCCGGAATGGTGCCGGCGAACCGGGTGATCGAGGCCGTGCCCATCTCGATCGCCCCGGAGGAGACCGCCTGGGGCACCGCCTTGTCCTTGTAGAGCTGGGCCGACGGATAGATCTCGATTTTGATGTCGCCCTTGCTCGCGGTCTCGACCTCCTTCTTGAAGGCGACCAGGTTCTGGCCCAGCGAGCTCTTGATCGGAAGTTGAAGGGTGATGCGCAGTACCGTCTCGGCCTGAACGGAACCCGCGCCGAACAAAATGAACGCCGCGCCGAGCGCGATCGAAATCAGTCGAAGCATGTGAGGTGTCCCCCGCTTTTTCGTTCGTGTCCCAATCCCTGTATGGGCGACGCGCCACGCGCGCCACGCCCGCGACTATATCATGGTCGCGCGGCGGGCAAAGGGCACGGCGCTCGTCAGTCGCGCGGCGGGCTCACCATGCGGCCGAGGCGGCGACCGCCGAAGACGTGGACGTGGAAATGGGGCACCTCCTGGTGCGCGTTCGGTCCCGTGTTGGCGAGGAAGCGATAGCCCTGCTCGGCGATCCCCGCCTCGCGCGCCACATGACCGACCGCGCGCATCAGCGCCGCGATCTCGGCGTCGCTCGCCTTGACCGAGAAGTCGTCCATCGAGGCGTAGCGCCCCTTGGGGATCACGAGGATATGCACCGGCGCCTGGGGCTGGATGTCGTTGAAGGCGAGCACGTGCTCGTCCTCATAGACCCGGTCGCAGGGAATCTCGCCGCGCAGGATGCGGGCGAAGACGTTGTCGTCGTCGTAGGCCATCGGTTCGCTCCCTCGCTTAATTCTTGTGATTTTCGCCGCGCGCCGCCTTCTCGGCCAGACCCGAGGTGCCGCGGCGGCGCGCGAGCTCGGCCCAGACATCGGCCGGCGCGACGCCGGCGTCGGCCCAGAGAACGAGAAGATGAAACAGGAGATCGGCGCTTTCCGCCGCCAGCAGCGCCGGATTGTCGGCGAGCGCCGCGATCACCGTCTCGACCGCCTCCTCGCCAAGCTTCTGGGCGATCCGCGACCGGCCCCCGGCATGGAGCCGGGCGACATAGGACCGCGCGGGGTCGGCATCGAGGCGGGCGTGGACCACCGCGAACAGCGCGTCGAGGACGCGGGCGTCGGCCCCGGCCGAAGTGTCAATCGGATCGGCCATAAAGATCCTCCGGATCGATCTCGGGCTCGCCCGGCGCGACCAGCGCGCCGTCGCGCAGGCTCCGGTAAAAGCAGCTTCGCCGCCCGGTGTGACAGGCGACGCCGGTTTGCTCGACCTCGAGAAGCAGGGTGTCGCCGTCGCAATCGAGGCGCTGGCCGACGAGGCGCTGGACGTTGCCCGAGCGCTCGCCCTTGCGCCACAGCGATCGGCGCGAGCGCGACCAGTAGCAGACCCGGCCGGTGGCGAGCGTCTCCTCGACCGCGGCGCGGTTCATCCAGGCCATCATCAGGACCTCGCCCGAGCCCCGGGCCTGGGCGATCGCCGGAACCAGGCCGTCGCGGTCGAACTTGATCGCCTCGATCAGCGCCCGGGCGTGTTGTCTCGTCGTCATCGCGGCCCTCTTTCGCCGCGCGGAGTAGCAGATTTCGCGGCCTCTGTCACGACGGCCTCGCGCGCGCCGGGCGATGCGCGGAAGGGAGCCCCGCGCCCGCGCGCCACGAAAATGGGAGACCCCCATGGCCCAGCCCCCAAAAATCGTGACCATGCACCGAATCGCGCGCAGTCCCTTCGGCCCAGGCGGCGGGCGTTCCCGGGCCGGGCCGGGCGAGGGCGCCGGCTCGCGGGGCGACTGGAAGGGCGGCGGTCAGAGCCGGACCGGAATCCCAGCTTTTTGCATATGCAGTTTCGCATCGCGGATGCCGTGCTCGCCGAAATGGAAGATCGAGGCGGCGAGCACCGCGCTCGCGTGGCCCTCGCGGATGCCGGCGACCAGGTGGTCGAGCCCGCAGACCCCCCCCGAAGCGATCACCGGCACCGGAATTGCATCTGCAACCGCGCGGGTGAGCGCGAGGTCGAAGCCGTCGCGGGTGCCGTCGCGGTCCATCGAGGTGAGGAGGATCTCGCCCGCGCCCGAGGCGGTCATGCGGCGCGCCCAGTCGATGGCGTCGAGCCCGGTCGGCCGGCGGCCGCCGTGGGTGAAGACCTCGAAGCGATCGGGAGCGACCCGCTTGGCGTCGATCGCCACGACGATGCATTGCGCGCCGACCGCCTCGGCGCCTTCGCGCACCAGCTCGGGCCGCGTCACGGCGGCGGTGTTGATCGCGACCTTGTCGGCGCCCGCGCGTAGCAGGCGGCGGATATCCTCGACCGCGCGCACGCCGCCGCCGACGGTCAGCGGCATGAAGCAAGCCTCGGCGGTGCGCGATACCATGTCGTAGAGCGTCTCGCGCCGCTCGTGCGAGGCGCCGATGTCGAGAAAGCAAAGCTCGTCCGCCCCTTGCGCGTCGTAGACCCGCGCCTGGGCGACCGGGTCGCCGGCGTCGACCAGATCGACGAAGCGCACGCCCTTGACCACGCGCCCGTCGTGCACGTCGAGACAGGGAATGACGCGAACCTTGAGCATCGCGTGCCCGACGCCTAGGCCGCGAGCAACGCCAGCGCCTCGCGCGGATCGAGCCGGCCCTCGTAGAAGGCGCGGCCGACGATCACGCCCGAGATGCCCGCGTGCTCGATCGCCATGAGCGCGGCGAGGTCGCCGAGCGCCGCGACCCCGCCCGAGGCGATGACCGGCGTCGCGATCGCGGCCGCGAGGTCCTGGGTGGCGGCGATATTGGGGCCCTGAAGCGTGCCGTCGCGGGTAATGTCGGTGTAGATGATCGCCGCCGCGCCGGCGTCGTCGGCGCGCAGCGCGAGCGCGCGCGCGGTCAGCGTCACGGTCGCCGCCCAGCCCTCGACCGCGACCCGGTCGCGCCGGGCGTCGATCCCGACCGCGATTCGCCCGGGGTAGCGCCGGCAGGCGTCGCGCAGAAACGCCGGGTCGCGCGCCGCCGCGGTCCCCAGCACCACGCGCCGCACGCCGGCCTCGAGCCAGGTCTCGAGCGTCGCCATGTCGCGGATGCCGCCGCCCAACTGGACCGGCGCGTCGCTCGCCTCGACGATCGCCTCGACCGCCGGGCGGTTGACCGGCGCGCCCGCGAAGGCGCCGTCGAGATCGACCACGTGAAGCCACTCGCAGCCCGCCTCGGCGAAGGCCCGGGCCTGGGCCGCGGGGTCGCGCGAGAACACCGTCGCCCGGCTCATGTCGCCGCGCCACAGGCGGACGCAGGCGCCGTCCTTGAGATCGATCGCGGGAAACAGGATCACGCCGCGCCCCCCGCCAGCCGCTTGACGTAGAAATGACCGGCGATCATCTCGCCCTCCTCGTCGCGAGCGTACCAGGGAAGCGTGCCCCAGCGTTCGAAGCCGCAGCTCTCGTAAAGCCGGATCGCCGCGACCTGGGTCTCGCGCAGGTCGAGGTTGAGAACCTCGAACCCCTCGTCGCGGGCGGCCCGCTCGACCGCGTCGACCAGGGCGCGGGCGAGCCCGTGGCCGCGCGCTCAAGGGGCGACGAAATGGATCGAGAGCGTCGCCGCGAAGGCGCGCGCCTCGTGATTGGGCGGCGGGCGCAGAAGCTGGGCCGAGCCCGCGATCACCCGATCGAGCCGGGCGACGAACAGATCGCGCTCGGGCACCACGAGCACGCCGCGCCAGTAGGCTTCGAGCTGGCCGCGCGGCGGCGGGCGCAGCCAGCCGAAGCCGTTGCCGTCGAGAATCGCCGCCTCGGTCGCCTCGCAAAGATCGGCGAGATCGGCGCGCCGCAGGCGCTCGGTCCGCTCGACGGAAGTCTGGACGACGGTTTCGGTCATGGCGTCCACCGGAGGAAGTTGGCGATCAGGCGCAGGCCGGCGGCCTGGCTCTTTTCGGGATGGAACTGGACGCCGGCGATGTTGCCGCGCGCCACCGCCGCGACCACCGGCCCCCCGTAATCGACCCGCGCGAGCACGTCCTCGGCCCGCGCGCAGCGCAGATGATAGCCGTGCACGAAATAGAAATGCGTTCCCGCGTCGAGTCCTTCAAGGAGCGCATGACCGGATGCGGTCGGCGTGGCGGGATCGGGCGCGGCGGGCGCGATCTCGTTCCAGCCCATGTGCGGCACCTTGAGCGCGGGATCGGCGGGGTCGAGCGCGACGACCTCGCCCGCGATCCAGCCGAGGCCGCGGTGGCTCCCGTGCTCGAACCCGCGCGTCGCCAGAAGCTGGAGCCCGACGCAGATGCCGAGAAACGGTCGTCCGCGCGCGATCACCGCGTCCTCGAGCGCCGCGATCACCCCGGGGCGCGCGGCGAGCTGGGTCATGCAATCGGCGAAGGCGCCGACCCCCGGGAGCACGATCCGCGCGGCGGCGCGCAGCACGGCCGGATCGTCCGAGACCCGGATCGGCGCGCTCAGCCCGGCCTCGCGGGACGCGCGCTCGAAGGCCTTGGCCGCCGAATGCAGGTTTCCCGAGCCGTAATCGACGATCGCGACGCTCACGCGGCCAGCGCCACCTCGCGGTCGAAGAAACGGCGCTCGGCCGCGGTCATGTCGCGCCCCGAGACCACGCCCGCGAACAGATAGCCCCGGCGCGCAAGCCGCGCGCGGCGCCAGTCGTTGCCGTGGAACCCGACGAGCAGCATGAGCGCGATCTCGATCGCCGCGACGCCGGCCTCGCCGAGGCCCAGCCAGGCGGCCGCGAAATCCAGCGCCACGGAGACCGCGAGCATGATCGCGGCCCAGCCCCACAGCCCGCGCCAGAGCGCCCAGAAGACCGTGAACAACGCCGCCCCCCAGGAGAAGCCCTCGCGGATCAGGACCACGCCCCGGTCGGCGCCGGCGCTGGTCGGGTCGATGTGAACCGTGTAGATGCGCATGTCCCGCCCTTACGCGTCCGTCCCGCCCACGGGCGGGCCGCCGAGCACGCCCTTGGTCGAGGGCACCGCGCCCGCGCGCCGCGGGTCGATCGCGATCGCCTGGCGCAGCGCCAGCGCCAGCGCCTTGAAGCAGCTCTCGACGATATGGTGGTTGTTCTCGCCGTAGAGGTTCTCGACATGCAGCGTCAGCCCCGCGTTCTGGGCGAAGGCCTGAAACCACTCGCGGAACAGCTCGGTGTCCATGTCGCCCAGCCGGGGCCGCGAGAACGCGACCTTCCACACCAGATAGGGTCGCATCGAGGCGTCGAGCACGACCCGCGAGCAGGCCTCGTCCATCGGCACGATGGCGGCGCCGAAGCGGGCGATGCCCTTGCGCTCGCCGAGCGCCTTGGCAAGCGCCGCGCCGAGCGCGATCGCCGTGTCCTCGGTCGTGTGGTGGCCGTCGATATGGAGGTCGCCCTCGGCCTTGAGCGCGATATCGATCAGGCCGTGGCGCGCGAGCTGCTCGATCATGTGATCGAGAAAGCCGATCCCGGTGGCGACGTCCGCCGCCCCGCCGCCGTCGAGGTTGATGGTCGCGCTGACCCGCGTTTCGGTGGTCGCGCGCTCGACCCGCGCTTCGCGCATGACAGGTCTCCCTACCGGTCGGGGGGAAATCGGGGATCTTGTATCAGGATCGTCCCGGATTCGCCACCTCGTTGGCGGCGCGCCGGGCGGATGCCGCCGATCGATTTGCCGCCGCCGCCGAGCGGACTATCTTTCCTTACCTGACCTGACGACGATGCGAAATCGTTCTTCGAGCCCCTGGATGGCGAAACCATGACCGAGCGCCGCTTCGAGCCGGGCGAGATCATCTTCCGCGAGGGAGATCCGGCGGATTACGCCTATCTGATTCATTCCGGCCGGGTCGAGATCCTGAAGGAGACCGGCGCCGGCGCGCTGACGCTCGCGATGCTCGAGGACGGCGACATGTTCGGCGAGATGGGGGTGCTCGACGCCACCGACCGGTCGGCGACCGCGCGCGCCGTCGAGCCCGTGACGGCGAGCGTCATCGACCACGCCGCCATGCTCGCGATGTTCGTCTGCCGCCCGCGCGACAGCCTCGCGGTGCTGCGCGCGCTGATCAAGCGGCTGCGCGCCATGAACCGCTGGATCGCCGCCGTGGTTCCGGCAGCCGGCGGCGACCGCGCGGGCGCGCGCGTGACCGTCGAGATCGCCGCCGCGCGGACGAACGGCGAGGACGCCCCTGGCCGTCTCGCCCTCGAGATCGGCCCCCATGGCGCGCGGCTCAGGAACCCGGGTGGCGCGGTCGCGGTCAACGGGGTCGCGATCGGCGGCGGCTGCGACACGGCGCTCCTGCGCCCGGGCGCCAACGAGGTCGTCGCGGGAACCGGAAAAGGGGCGCTGCGCCTGACCGTCCGCGTCGATCGCGGGCGGAGCCCGGCGGCCGCGCGCGATCTGGCGGCGTTCAAATAACCCTGGTTGGATAGCCCCGGCTGGCGGTGCGAGCTTCGCGATCCCTTGACGGCGGGCCGCCGACACCCAATTCTTGGGGAGCCGGCGGCCATGCCGGCGCGGCGCTTCCGCGCCGGCTTCGCCACCACGGCTACTCTCCGAGGATCGATGTCCGATACCGACAAGACCCAATGGCGCGGGACGACCATCCTGTGCGTGCGCAAGAACGGCGCCGTCGTCATCGCCGGCGACGGCCAGGTCAGCATGGGCAACACGGTGATCAAGGCCAACGCCCGCAAGATCCGCCGGCTCGGCGGCGGCAACATCATCGCCGGCTTCGCGGGCGCGACCGCCGACGCCTTCACCCTGTTCGAGCGCCTCGAGGCCAAGCTCGAACGCCACCCCGGCCAGCTCGCCCGCGCCTGCGTCGAGCTCGCCAAGGACTGGCGCACGGATCGCTACCTGCGCCGGCTCGAGGCCCTGATGGCGGTCGCCGACCGCGAGGTCTCGCTGCTCCTGAGCGGCACCGGCGACGTGCTCGAGCCCGACGACGGGCTGATCGGCATCGGCTCGGGCGGCAACTACGCGCTCGCCGCCGCCCGCGCGCTGATCGACATCGAGACCCTCGACGCCGAGGCGGTGGCGCGCAAGGCGATGGCCATCGCCGCCCAAATTTGCATATACACAAACGATTCCGTCACCCTCGACAGGCTCGACCCCGCATGACCGCATTCAGTCCACGCGAAATCGTTTCCGAGCTCGACCGCTTCATCGTCGGCCAGCACGACGCCAAGCGCGCCGTGGCGATCGCGCTGCGCAACCGCTGGCGCCGCCAGCAGCTTCCCGAGGCGCTGCGCGACGAGGTGCTGCCCAAGAACATCCTCATGATCGGCCCGACCGGGGTCGGTAAGACCGAGATCGCGCGGCGCCTCGCGCGGCTCGCGAACGCGCCGTTCCTCAAGGTCGAGGCGACCAAGTTCACCGAGGTCGGCTATGTCGGGCGCGACGTCGAGCAGATCGTCCGCGACCTGGTCGAGATCGCCATCAACATGACCCGCGAGCGGATGCGCCGCGAGGTCGCGGCCAAGGCCGAGCTCAACGCCGAGGAGCGGGTCCTCGACGCCCTGGTCGGCGAGACCGCGAGCGCCGAAACCCGCCAGAAGTTCCGCAAGATGCTGCGCGAGGGCGCGCTCGCCGACAAGGAGATCGAGATCGAGGTCCAGGACACGGGCGGGGCGACGCTACCGACCTTCGACATTCCCGGCATGCCCGGCGCGCAGATGGGAATGCTCAACCTCAACGACATCTTCGGCAAGGCCTTCGGCCCGCGCGCGACCCGCAAGCGGCTCACGGTCGCCGACAGCTACCACGTGCTGGTCGCCGAGGAATGCGACAAGCTGCTCGACCAGGAGAAGGTGGTCCGCGACGCGCTCGCGGCGGTCGAGCAGGACGGCATCGTGTTCCTCGACGAGCTCGACAAGATTTGCGCCCGGGCCGAACGCGTGGGCGCCGACGTGAGCCGCGAGGGCGTCCAGCGCGACCTCCTGCCGCTGATCGAGGGAACCACCGTCGCCACCAAGCACGGCACGGTCAAGACCGACCATATCCTGTTCATCGCCTCGGGCGCCTTTCACCTCGCCAAGCCCTCGGACCTGCTGCCCGAGCTTCAGGGTCGGCTGCCGATCCGGGTCGAGCTCTCGGCGCTCGGGCGCGACGATTTCGTGCGCATCCTGACCGAGCCCGAGGCGAGCCTGGTCACCCAGTACATCGCCCTCATGGCGACCGAGGAGGTGACGCTCGGCTTCACCGACGACGCCATCGAGGCGCTCGCGACGCTCGCCGCCGAGATCAACCAGACGGTCGAGAACATCGGCGCGCGGCGGCTGCACACGGTCATGGAGCGGCTCTTGGAGGAGATCAGCTTCGAGGCCCCCGACCGCGGCGGCAGCACGCTCACGATCGACGCCGAATACGTGCGCACGCATGTCGGCGACCTCGCCAAGGACGCCGACCTCACCCGCTTCATCCTCTGAGCTTACTTTTTGCTATCCCTTTTTCCATCAAGCATGGTGACAAACTCCACGCGCCGCGCGCTTACTTCCGCAAAATGTATGGGGCCAGGCGTTTATAATGGCCCCGCCTTCTTGAGCAGCACGTAGAACGCGCCGTCGCCGCCGTCGCTCGGCTGGGCGGTGGCGAAGGCCAGGATGCGCTCGCGACACGGCGACAGGTTGAGCCAGCGGGGCACCGCCGCGCGCAGGACGCCCGCCTCGTCGCGCCGCCGGCCAGTCCCGGTGATCACCAGCACGCAGCGCCGGCCGCGATCCCGCGATTCGGCGATAAAGGCGACCAGCCTGCCATGGGCCTCGGCGCGGGTCATGCCGTGGAGGTCGAGCCGCGCCTCGATCGGGAGCTGGCCACGCCTGAGGCGTTGCGCCCGGCGCTTGTCGAGGCCCGCGACCACGCCGGGCGCGAGCTCGGGCAGGACGGGGGCGCGGCGCGGCGACGCGGCGGACCGGGCGTGGGCGGCGCGCGCGCGCGCGGAGGCCTTGGAGGTCTTGGCCGCCGAATCCTTCGGGGCCTTCTCGGGCGCGGGCGCGGGTTCGGGCGGCTTCGCCCCCGGCGGCGCGCCGAGTGGGGTCACGTCCTTGGTGGCCTCCCGCCAGAGCGCGGCGTCGGGAACCGCCTTGCGCGGCTTGCTATCCTTCGGCGTCCGGGTCATCGACGACCAGGATATGAAGCCGCCGGGGTCCATGCGCGCCGAGCTGGATGGTCTGCTCGATATCGGCGGTGCGCGACGGCCCGGTGACGAAGTTGACGGTGCGCGGCATGGCGCCGCGGGCGCGCATCCGCGCGAAGCCGTCCTCGTAGGTGCCGACGATCCGCGCGGCCGCCAGCACGACGATATGGGTGTCGGGCAAAAAATTGAGGGTCGAGGGGTGGTCGGGCCCCGACAGCAGCATGAGCGTGCCGGTCTCGGCGATGCCCGCGAATGCACCCGTGATGCCGACCGCGTCGCTTCCCCGGGCCGGGCCGGGGCGCAGCGCGAGCATCGGCGCGCGATCCCAGGGAAGTGATTCGAGCATGGGATCGGGCGCGATCGCCGCCTCGGCGGGCAGGTTGTTCTCGGCGAGCCAGCCGGCGATCGCCTCCGGCGCCGCGTTCATCGCCGCGAGCCGCGCGACGCTCGCCGAGACCGCCTCGGCCATGGCGATGAACAGGGCGATCCGCTCGTCGCGCCCGACCCGGGCGCGCGCCGGCAGCGGGCCGGGCGCATGGGCGGCGAGCCGCGCGGCGACCGATTCGGCGTTGGAACGCGACGCGGTCCGCGCCCGGATCGCGCCCAGGATCTCGTCGCGCGTCTTGTTGGGCATCTTTTTCGGCGCGCTCATCGCCGGCCCCCGCGCGCGACCCAGAGATCGTGGAAGGTGCGGCCCTCGGGCGCCGGCAGGTCGCGCGCCACGGTCCAGCCCCCGGCGCCGGGAACGCGCGACAACGCCCCCCGCCCCCGGGCGGCGAGCGCGAGCAGCCGCGCCGCCCAGCGCGCGCCCAGGCGATACAGCGCGGGCCGCCGCGCCACCCAGGCCCAGAGCCCGAGACCGCGTCGAAAGCCCGCCGGCGACAGCGCGCGCGCGAACTCGACCTCGCGCCAGTGGCGCATCAGCGCCGGCAGCGGGATGCGCATGGGGCAGACGCTTTCGCATTTGCCGCAGAAGGTCGAGGCGTTTGGGAGATTTCCCGCCCGCTCGATGCCGATCAGCGCCGGCGTCAGCACCGAGCCCATCGGCCCGGGGTAGACCCAGCCGTAGGCGTGGCCGCCGATCGCCCCGTAGACCGGGCAGTGGTTGAGACAGGCGCCGCAGCGGATGCAGCGCAAAATATCCTGGAACGGCCCGCCGAGGAGCCGCGCGCGCCCGTTGTCGAGCAGCACCACGTGGAAAGCGGCCGGGCCGTTGGGGTCGTCGACGCGGCGCGGGCCGGTCGAGAAGGTGGTATAGGAGGAAAATTCCTGCCCCGTGGCCGAGCGCGCGAGCACCCGCAGGAGCACCATTGCGTACTCGAGCGTCGGCACGATCTTCTCGATGCTCGCGATCACGATATGGACCGGCGGCAGAAGCTGGGTGAGGTCGGCGTTGCCCTCGTTGGTCACGGTCACCGACGAGCCGGTCTCGGCGATCAGGAAGTTGGCGCCGGTGATGCCGACGTCGGCGTCGAGATACTTCTGGCGCAGCACCTGGCGCGCCTCGTCGACCAGGGCGCGGGGCGCGGTATGGCGCTCGGTGAAGCCGTAGCGGCGGTGGTGATCGACGAATAGATCGGC
>Ga0114931_10001358_pt1 | contig 31268 bp, 28 predicted proteins | sample 2SBtaG_FD_89579 | JGI IMG/M metagenome (GOLD analysis project Ga0114931, IMG submission 89579) | Deep subsurface microbial communities from Kolumbo volcano to uncover new lineages of life (NeLLi) - 2SBTROV14_V59a metaG | ecosystem: Environmental > Aquatic > Marine > Volcanic | place: Kolumbo...
GCTCAACTTCCTCATTTTTCAAGATACGGTTGGGGTAAGTAATTAAAATTAAAAGGTAAAATTTATTTAGTTAAAAGTAAGTTTAATAATCAAATAGAATGGATAAATTGTGAAGTTAGATAAAAAAATATTCTTAAAAATGCTTTCAGAAATTCTCGATCAAAGAGAAATAAAAGAATTTAAAACATTATTATTCAAAGAAAATTCTTCAAGGAAACAGAAATCATCTTCTTATTTAACTGAAGAGAAACAACTTAAAGCAGAATTTTCTTCTACATTAGAATTAGAGTTTTATTCCAATATTGATCTTTTAATAACTTTTGCTTCAGAAAAATTGACTTATAAGAAATTAACAAAACTACTTTTATATATAGGTGAAGATCTTACTTCCATAGGTCTGTTGGATTCAGCCATGAAAGTATTTTCATATCTTCTTAAAATTTCACAAAATAAATCAAGTAATAATAAGGTAAAAGCAAAGTCACTATATGGTTTAGGGGATATTTATAGCAGACAAGCATTTTGGGATAAAGGTATTTCGTTTTTAAATAAAGCAAGAATAATATTCAAGAGTATTAATGATAAATACGGAATAGCAAAGTGTGAAAATATACTCGGCACAATTAAAGTAGAGTTAGGCGAGTTGAAAAGTGCAAAAACCCATTTTGAAACTGCTTTATCTCTTTTAAACTATAAAAGTTCGGATGAATTAAGTGGAATACTTGAATACAACATTGGTATTCTTGAAAACATTCAGGGAAATTTCGATCAGGCATTTTTACATTTTCAAAAGGCATTAAGAAAATTTGAAAAGGACAATAATCATCAAAGACTTTCGGAAGTTCACCATAATTTAGGTATGGTTTATTTAGAAAAACAAAATTATAAATCCGGATTAAAAGAATTTGACAGAGCTTTTATGCACGCTAATAAATCAAATACCTGGCAGATTATGTGTATCTCCTGTGTAAATAAAGCATTTATATATAGTAAACTAAAAGATTATTCTTTGGCCAATGCCTTTGCTGTTAAAGCATTAGAAGTTGCTTATAAATTAAACGATAGACTCTCAATTGCTGAAGTATATAAAATTAAGGGAGTAATAGAAAAGAATAGGAAGAATCATAAATTATCAGAGAATTATTTAACTACCAGTCTCCGTATAAATACTGAGCTTGAAAATAAATTAAATCAGGCGGAAACATTGTATGAAATGGGTTTTTTATATAAGCAAATGAATGACATTAAGCGAAGTAGAACTTGTTTTAAAAAATCCCTAAATAAATATAATTATCTAAAAATAGATAAAAAAGTAAAAGAAATAACTGAAGTATTGAATTCATAAAAGACTAAGTTATTTCAAATAACAACTCTTTTCAATAATAACTGTTGAAGCTACTACAAGTCTTAATAATTAACTATTTTTTATTCATATCCAATCTTTCAATAACTAGTTTATTCTTAATTAGTTGTTAAAATAATTACATACTTATTAATTCCACAGATACAGAGTCGACTAAATTCTTTTTTTATACAAACAATTTTTATACTATTTAACAATCTATAATTAATAACTTTAAACAAAAGAAAAAAGCAATGTTAAATATTAATTTAACTAAAGGTAGTATTTTAGAAATTAAGGAACTGAATTCTAAATAAAATAAAATGATTGGCTCTTTATTACTAGCCACGTCCTTTAGGGCGTGGATCAAATCAATTACACTACAGGACTTTAGCCCAATATCTTTATTAATTTGGGCTAAAGCCCTATATGTATGGCACTTTTTTTCTCCGCCCTAAAGGAACGGAGTTATTAAAAATATAAATCTATCCATATTTAAAATAGAGCTAAATGATTTAACAAAAACTTAAAGTGTCTAATTTCATATCTCTTAGGTTTTAATCAAATTACTATCAATAAAATAAGTCTCAAAAAAAGTCACTCATCTATATTGATACACTACAAATAATTCGTTTTATAATTAAAAGTGTAAAAAAACTTTACAATTTTGCACTAATTTATTCTGACAGGTAATTATTACCTGTTTATTATGAATAAATAGCTTAAAATCACTTAAAAAATTGAATATTACAATTGGCATAATGATTGTTATAATAAAGATACTCATTAAATAAATGAGAACTAATATTATATAATTATAATAGGAATAATGATGAAACGCATTGTAATCACATCTTTTTTGGCAGTGGGACTATTTTTTGCAGGTTGTTCTGATCAATCATCTTTGGTAGGCCCATCTCAAAATATTAGTCAACAAGTAAACAAAACTCCGATACAGTTAAATTTGCATTCATTAAATAAACAAATTACTGCTAATAAAAATATTGATGGTTCTGTAGGAGGAACAATAGAAGTTAAAGGAAATTTAGACGGTGGAGATATTACTCTTAACGGAAAATTAAATATTCCTGCCGGTGCATTTGAAGGAACATTGAATATTTCGGCTACTTTGGATGATCATACAGCAAGTTTTGACTTTGGCCCAAGTCCTACATCATTTAATAAACCACTATCATTTACAATGACAATTTCAGGGCTGGATTTAACATCAATAAATCCCAAAGATGTTGTATTTGGTTATACAGCTCCTAACGGTACATTTTCTCTTATTTCTTATGACAATGTAAATGTAGATGTTAATTCAGGTAAATTATCAGTAACAAATGCACATTTAATGCACTTTTCAAGATATAATTGGGCAAAATAAAAGATAGTTTATTTATAGAATAAAGAATTAAATAAATACCTCATAAAAAACAAAAAGCACCCTGTCTACTTAATGACAGGGTACTTTAAATGTGTAAAGAAATTTTACACTTCGGTAATTTTTACCTGCGGCAATCGGTAATAATTACCTGCCTATATTTTAAATAATATTAAAACAGAAAAAAAACAAACTTTTTTTTTTGGCATATTACTTGCAACTCATTTAGCAGCTTTATAAGAAAATTAAATTTTCAATAAACTATTTTCAAACTAACTTTATGAGGTGCTATAATGAAACGTTTAATTCTTTTTTCGTTTGTTGCTTTGGGTCTAATATTTGCCGGTTGTTCAGATCAGTCTTCGCTTGTTGGTCCTTCACAACAAATTTCACCACAACAGGGCTCGGCGTTAATTGCTTTGCCTGTATCTTCACTTGATAAATCAATTGAGGCATCCGAAGAAATTAATGGTGTAGTGGGTGGTACAATAAAATTTGAAGGTACTCTTAATTCTGGTCAAATTGCAGTAGAAGGTACATTGGTTATCCCTGCCGGGGCTTTTACCGGGACTAAAAATATCTCAATTAAATCTGACAACACCACAGCAAGTTTTCAATTTGGTCCAAGTGGAACATTTGATGCCCCTTTATCATTCAGTGCAAAAATTTCAGGCTTAAACTTAAATGTTAATAATGTAAATTTTGTTTATGCTGCTGATAATGGAAGTTTAATCCCAACAGCAAATGAAGGAGTTGGTTACAACGACGGAACACTATATATTAATAATGCTCAGTTAGGCCATTTTTCAAGATACGGTTGGGGTAAGTGATAATTTTTTTATATTTTAATATGTTTATTAAAATGTTGTAACTTAAGAATACAGGAAAATATCAGTGAAAGATGTTGATGCTATAGAGAAAATACTCTCTGACTATCTGGATCCGAAAAGTTTTGAAGAATATAAAAAACTTTTATCAAAAGAGAAAAAAACCAGAAGGAAGAGAGTATCTTCAATTAATTCTGCATCAAATAAACAGCTAAAAAAAAATATTGCTTCCTTATCAAATTACAATTCCTATATTGAGTTTTTAATCACTTTTACAAAGAGAAAACTTACCGACTTAAAATTTATTGAACTGCTTCTATTTTTGGGGGATATATCCACTCAAAAAGGAGAGCTTGATTCCGCCGTTACTTTATCTAAAAACTTAATTTTCTTTGCGCAAAAAAAAACCAAGTATGTTAGCGTTGCCGCTTATTCAATGCTGAAGCTCGGTGAGATTTACAGTAGACAGGCTGATTGGGTAAACAGCAAAAGACAAATACTAAAAGCTAAAAATGTTTTTCAGGAACAAAATGATTATAGAGGTATTGCAAAATGTGAAAATTTGTTGGGTACAATTTACGGCGATAAAGGAGACTTTAAAAAAGCTCGGAAACATTTTGAATTAAGTTTAAGTTTTTTAAATCCTAAAAAGGATAAAACAATTTACGGAATGCTGGAGGTGAACTTAGGAATACTAAATAATATACTCCAGAATTATGATGAGGCTTTTAATTATTATCAAAGGGCATTAATTATTTTTGAAAAAGAAAACAACCTTAGAAGAATAGCAGAGGTTACCGGTAATATAGGTGTGCTGTATCTTCATAAAGAGGAATACAATTTAGCTTTAAAATCTTTTGATAAGAGCTTTTCATATTCACAAAAAGCAGATGTTTTAAACCCAATGTGTGTAGCTTTACTTAACAAAGCTCTTATTTATACTAAACTTAATGATTATCCACTTGCAAATGCATTTGCAGATAAAGCGATGGAAATTGCTTTTAAAATAAATGATAGGGTATCTATAGCAGACATTTATAAAATTAAAGGTATTATAGAAAGGTATCTGAGAAATTTTCAACTTGCAGAAAATCACTTTCAAACTAGTTTACGTATAAATGCAGAGCTTGACAATTCATTAAATTTAGCGGAAACAAATTATGAAATAGGTCTCTTATACAAAGATATGAAAAAGGATAAAGACTCTAAAAAATATTTGAATCTTGCTTTAACAGAATTTAAAAAACTTAAAATGACCAAGATGGCTATTAAAGTAAAAGACGATATACATAGAACAAAATAATTTTCTTATTTGTTCAGTAAATGAACTATTGAAGAGCACTTTTTTTATAAATAGGTAGTAATTGCTTAATTTTCAATTCTAAATATTTGTAGTTTTAATCTATAATGAAATTTTCAGAATTAAAAAAACAGGTTGATAACCAGGATTCAGGAAACTCTGAGGATAAATATTACAGGCTAAAAAATCTGGAAGCGATTTTAGATGTTGTAAAAAGCATAAATAGCACTTTAATATTAGAAAAAGTATTAAAAGTTGTATTAAAAAATGCAATTAAAATATCTGAAACTGAAAGAGGATTTATAGTACTTAAAGATGCATTTGATAATCTTGAGTTTAAACTAGGAATGGATTCCGAAGGCAACAACCTAAACGAATCTATGTTTAAAATAAGTACAACAGTAATTGAAGATGTATTCTTTAACGGACAATCGAGATTTATTGAAGGTGCTCAAAGTGATGTTAATCTTGATTCAAGCAAAAGTATTTTAAATTTGGAGTTACAAACAATTCTTTGTTCTCCTCTTTTAACAGATGACAAAAAAATCGGCGTTATTTATGTCGACAGTACAAATATTCATAAAATTAAAGATCAAAATATTACCGATACTTTTGAAGTACTTGCAGGACAAGCAGCTACAGCTATTCGGAATGCTCAACTATATGATGGACAAATATCAGCTTACAACGCTTTAAATGAAGCAAACATACAATTAATTCAAGCTGAAAGAAAAACACTAAAATCCAGTATCGATTCTGAAATTGGTAATGAACTACAGGGGCTTGTTCATATTGCTCTGCTGGAAATAGAAAGTCTGTATAGACAATTAGAAAATAGCGAAAGTGAAAATTTTGAAAAATCCGTCAAAAAAAAGTCCATACTTTTAGACAGATTAAAACTCAAATCGAAAGTTGCTATTGACAGCATTAGAACAATACAAAAATATGCACACGCTTTGCTTGAGTCTTCTGCGCTTACATTAAATAAAAATAGCGGTGACTTAAATAAAACCATTGAATCGGTCATAAGATACACATCCCCGATGAAGAAATTTACACAAGTTACTTTTAACAACGAGTTTAATAAAATACCTATTATTAAATATGACTCGGAGCAAATTGAACATTTAATTGTTCACCTTTTTACAAATTCTGCTGAAGCAAAACCTGATGCCACGATTACAGTAAAAACTTTTACAGAGGGGCAAACAATAAATGTAATTATTGCTGATAACGGTCCGGGTATACCCAAAGAAAAACAAGAAAACTTATTTAAATTACCTACACAAATAAATCCCGGTTATGGATTGTTTCTTTGTAAAAGCATTATGGACAGGCATAGCGGAGAAATTAAAATAATTAATTCCGATATAGGAACAACCGTACAAATTTCTTTACCCAAAAACTTATAATGAATAAAAAAGGTTTTAAATATTTCGAAGCATTATACAATCAAATTTATTTCCCTATTCAAGTGATTAATGAAAAGGGGGAAATTGTTTATTTAAACAAGGCTTTTAAATTGCAGTGGAATACAAACATTTCTGATTTAACCGGCTACTCAGTATTTAAAGATATTGAATTAAAAAGAAATGGTATAATTGAAAAAATAAAAGAAATATTTTCTAATAAGAATCAAGATATTATAAACAATTATTCCGACAGTCTCCTTAAAGAAAAAGATATAACTGCCCCCTTCTTTAAGACGAAAATATTTTACGTTTCTTTAGGATATGAAAAATTTGTGGTTTTGTTTCACGAAGATAAAACGGAATCTGTTTTAGCTGAAAAAGAAGTTGGAACAGCTAATGACAACGCTAAGGAATTAGAAAGGCTGAAAGATACTTTTTTAAGTGTGCTTTCTCACGAGCTTAGAACACCTTTAAATGTAATACTCGGATATGCATCGCTTATAAGAGAAAGTTTACAAGAAAAAATTGAACCTGATGACAAAATGTATCTTGATAATTTACAAAGCGGTAGCGAAAGACTTTTTAGAAGTTTATCCCAAATGTTAGATTTTGCCCAACTTGAATCCGGTAAATTTAAAGTAAATATAGAAACAGTAGATTTAATATCCGCACTAAAATCTAACTTAAGTACAATTACAGAAAGTGCTAAAGAAAAGAACTTAGATATTAAAGCAAATTTAGGTGAAACTCCGATTTATGTAAGTGCTGATATTCAATGTCTGCAAAACGTAATAGAAAACCTCTTGGAAAACGCTGTAAAATTTACTCAGAAAGGTTTTATTGAAATTGAAGCTGTAATACTTGCCGAGAAAGATTTAGTCTTGGTAAAGGTAAGAGACTCTGGCATCGGTATCTCTACAAATTATATTGAACATTTATTCAGGCCTTTTAGTCAAGAAGAATTGGATATAGGAAGAACTTATGAGGGTAACGGATTAGGGCTCGCATTGACAAAAAGATATGTAGAGAAAATGGGTGGCTCATTATTGGTTGATAGCATAAAAGGTGTCGGCACAACTTTTACTTTTTCATTGTCAAAAGCAAAAAAAGATGAAGAGAAAAAGCAGCACAAAATTGAAGGGAAGGGAACAAATCCTAGAATATTCATGGTTGATGATTCAGGCGAATCCCCCGAATTATTAAATGCTTTTTTAAAAAAGAAATATTTTATAGATTCTTACACATTTAGAGATTTTAAATTAGATGATTTAAAGAACGATGAATATAAGGTAATTATATTTGATGTTAATCCGCGTAGGTGGGAACAGGGACTACTTATTTGCAAAGATATAAAAAAGAATGACCCTCTAAAAAGACCGATTGTTGTCCTTTCAAGTGAATTTATAGAAACAAAATACCAAAGTTTTTTAGATGCAGGTGCAGATAAATTTTTAATAAAACCTTTTACAAAAGAAAAATTTTTAGACTCTCTAAACGAGCTGATGAATTAAATTTTCCTAGAAAAATAATTTATAATTTATCTTTCCAACTTTAAAAACAGAATAGTTTTAGTTAACTTTTTCATTTATTAAAACATATTTTAATAAATTATTATGAAAGACAGAAAAGATGAAGTAAAAACAGCCTTCCGAAATTGGATTGATAAAATTTACATTCCATTCACAAATAAAAGACCCGAAAGAAAAGAGAAATTTGAAACCGTTTCTTTTGAAAAAGTAAAACCTTTATACAGTTTAAATGAAGAAAAAAACAAGAAGTTTTTAAATGAAATTTCTTTCCCCGGAGTTTACCCTTATACACGCGGAGTTCAGCCCACAATGTATCGCGGTAAATTGTGGACTATGAGACAATACGCAGGTTTTGGAACGGCAAAAGAATCAAATGAACGATATAAGTATCTGCTTTCTCAGGGAACAACGGGACTTTCAGTAGCTTTTGATCTACCGACTCAAATTGGTTACGACAGTGATTCTGAATTAGCTCTGGGTGAAGTCGGCAAAGTAGGGGTCGCAATAGATACTCTTGCAGATATGGAACTACTTTTTGATAAAATTCCCCTTGATAAAATTTCGACATCAATGACAATAAATGCCACCGCTGCTGTTTTGCTTGCAATGTACATAGTTGTTGCTGAAAAGAACGGAGTTTTGTTCGATCAAATAAAGGGTACAATTCAAAATGATATTTTAAAAGAATATATAGCCCGCGGAACTTACATTTTCCCACCCAAACCGTCAATGCGAATTATTACGGACGTGTTTGAGTTTTGTGCAAAAGAGATTCCTAAGTGGAATACAATTTCTATTTCGGGTTATCACATTAGAGAAGCCGGTTCTACTGCTTCACAGGAGCTTGGTTTTACACTTGCAAACGGAATTACTTATGTGCAAGCCGCTATAAAAACCGGTTTAGATGTAGATGATTTTGCCGGTCAGTTATCTTTCTTTTTTAACTCACATAATGATTTATTGGAGGAAGTGGCAAAATTTAGAGCAGCAAGAAGATTGTGGGCAAAAATTATGAGAGACAGATTTAATGCAAAGAAAGAGCGTTCAATGATGTTAAGATTTCATGCACAAACAGCAGGTTCCACTTTAACAGCCCAACAAGTTGATAATAATATTGCCAGGGTAACAATTCAAACACTCGCTGCAGTCTTGGGCGGAACTCAGAGTCTGCATACAAATTCAAAAGATGAAGCACTTGCTTTACCGACCGAAGATGCAGTAAGAACTGCTTTACGCACACAACAAATTGTGGCTCACGAAAGCGGTGTAACTAATACTATAGACCCGCTTGCAGGTGCCTATGTTGTTGAGGAAATGACAGATCAAATAGAGGAAAAAGCAAAAGATTATATTGATAAAATTGATTCTCTCGGCGGAGTTGTTGCTGCTATTGAATCCGGTTATATTCAGGGTGAAATACAAAAGGCTGCTTACGATTATGAAAAAGAAATTGAAAGCGGTAACCGAATTATAGTTGGTATGAATAAGTTTACAATTGAAGAAGATTCAAAGCCTGAGCTTCTAAAAGTAAATGAAAAAGTTCAGGAGGAACAAATTAAATTTCTAACTTCAATTAAAGAAAACAGAGATGGTAATGAAGTAAATAAAAAGTTGTCAATTTTAAAAGAAGCTGCACAAAGTAATAACAATCTTATTCCATATATAATTGATGCGGTAAAAGTTTACGCAAGTATTGGCGAAATTTGTAATTCATTAAGGGATGTTTTCGGTGAATATAAAGAAAATGTTATCATTTAATATTCTAATAAAATAGGTATAAAATGGAGATACAAAAAATTGAACACATAGGAATTGCAGTAAAAAACTTGGACGATGCAATTAGATTTTACGAAAACATCCTCGGATTAAAATGTTATAAAATTGAGGAGGTAAAAGAACAAAAAGTTAAAACTGCATTCATTAAAGTAGGCGGAACAAAAATAGAGTTATTAGAATCAACAGACAGCGAAGGACCCATAAGTAAATTTATTAAAAAACGAGGCGAGGGTTTACATCACATTGCTTTTGGAGTAAATAATTTAAAATCTTCCTTAAATGAAATTAAAGATAAAGATATTAAACTAATTGATGAAAACCCTAAAGAAGGGGCAGATGATCTAAACATTGCTTTTCTTCACCCTAAATCTGCGCACGGCGTTTTAACAGAATTATGTGAAACACAAATATGAGTGAAAAAAAATTATTTACTGTTTGGAAAGAGTCTTTTAAAGAAAAAAATTTTATAATTGAATTAATAATTACCATAATATTTTTTGTCTTAATTTCCAGTTTCTTTACATCATTTCTAACTTATAATGAAAAACGTACGGGCTTTACATTAAATGATCCAATACTTAGTAAATTATCTCCTATTGACCTTACAATTTTTATTTTTATACTTATTTATTTCTCAGTTTTGGTTGGGCTGTTTAATCTAATAAAATCGCCAAAGCAGTTATTGTTTGCCTTTCAAATATACAGCCTTGTTCTGCTTATTCGTTTATGCTTAATGTATCTACTTCCTCTAAACCCGCCTAATGGAATAATACCGCTTCAAGATCCTTTTGTGGAATTATTCGGAACAGGTAAAATCCTTTTGCGTGATCTTTTTTTCTCAGGTCATACGGCAACTTTATTCCTGTTATTTCTTGTAATTGAAAAGAAAACATATAAGACATTTTTTTTAATCAGTACATTTTTAGTTGCTATAGCTTTACTTTGTCAACATGTTCACTATACAATTGATGTAATAACAGCTCCTTTTATTGTGTATGCTTCATATAGAATAATATATCTTTTTAAGAAAAAATTAAGACTAAAAAATTGAGAAATGAAAAAGAAAATATAACTCAATTAAAAAACGCAGTATCAACTGGCTTTGAAAAATTTGACGAATTCACTTTATTAACCGAAAAAGATTTTAATACAATTGATGAACTGCGGAAATATCTGTCGGAAAAATTATCTGCCTTGATGATAAAGAATTTTGATGAAGTTTTAAAAATTCTCTACCGTATTGATATAAATGAAAATAATGTACAAAAGGTAATTCATTCAAAAAATGAATATAAAGCCAATTTATTAGCTGACTTAATAATTGAAAGACAAATGCAGAAAATAAAAACACGGCAGAAATATAAAAGCTCAAATGATTTGGGACTATTAGATTAGCCTGAAATTTAATTGGCAACCTTTTTTCAGTTTTATTAAATCAATTTTTGTTCTATATACTCTGAAATAGTTTTTTAAATTACATAATAATACGGGGTTCCTTATGAAGAAATTTAGATTACTTATTAGCCTAAGTGTTTTACTTATAACACTAATATCAAATACCAAAGTAACCAATTCACAAGTGATCGATACTTTTTCTGACGGAGATTTTACAACAAACCCTACTTGGTCTGGTAATACTTCAGATTGGCGTATTTTAACAAATAGCACTATATCAACAGGCGCAACTAATTCATTCACTCTGGGTTTAGATGCACAAATTGCAGCTAGTGGTATAAAATATTTAAGTACACAAAGAACGTTAGATTGGGGTACTGAACAATCTTGGTCATTTTGGGTGGGTAGACGAGCACAAGCTGCCACAACTTCTAACCAAAGCATTGTTTGGTTATATTCTAGTGAGGCAGATTTAACCTCAGCAACAGTTGACGGCTATAGAATTATTTTCGGAGATAATTCCGGAGGTGATAATATAATTTTACAAAGTGTTACAAATGGAACACCCACAGATATTATTACATCTTCAGATACAGTTACAAATGGAATAAAAGATTTTGGTTTTATGGTAAGAGTTACAAGAACTACTTCTAGCTTATGGACTCTTTATACTTCGACATTACCAACAACAAGTGGGAGCGGAGCTATTGCAACTGATGTTCCCTCAAAAGCCAATGTTACTATCTCTCAAGGGAGCGTTACAAATAGTGATTATACAATTTTTTCAAACGGCTATTTTGGGTTTATGGCTGTGCATTCTTCTACACCATCTGCAAGAATTGGAGCCGAATTTGATCAGTTTAATTTTGATGTTTCTGCTACTGCTCCTCTCCCTGTAGAACTAATATCATTTACAGCTATTCCTCACAAAAACTCTGTGCAACTTAATTGGCAGACTGCAACAGAAGTAAATAATTATGGGTTTCAAGTTCAAAGGAAAAATGAAAATGGAAAAAGATGGAATGACATAGGATTTGTACCCGGACACGGAAACAGCAATTTCCCAATTGATTATTCCTTTGTCGATAAAAATCCATTGGGAGGAACTTCTTTTTACTACAGACTTAAACAAATAGATATTAACGGAAAATTTGAATATTCAGATGCTTTATTAGTAAAATTAAATGTGCCCGATAAAGCAGAATTAATGCAGAACAGTCCAAACCCGTTTAATCCATCAACTTCAATTAAATTTTTTGTTCCGAATATATCCGATGTAACAATAAAAATTTATGATATACTTGGTAGAGAAGTAACAACATTAATCAACAAACAAATCCAAGCGGGTTTTCATATAGTATTTTGGAATGGTAGAGATAAGTTTGGTAATCAAGCATCAAGCGGGGTCTACCTATACAGACTTACTGCAACAAGCAAAGCCGGTAATTTTATAGAGACAAAAAAAATGACACTCTTGAAATAAACTCTTAATACTTTTAAAAAAGATAGCCTCTTTTATTTTAAAAGGAATGTCGGCTATTATTATATTTAATGTTGTAATTATTTATTATTATAAATTTGGTTTTAATTATGAAAAAAATATTTACAACTATTTTAGTCTTACTTACTTTTTATTCAATTCTTCCTCAGCAGGAAGCAAAAATAATGGCATACAATCTACTGAATTACGACAGCAATTCTGATACATCAAGAAATACATACTTTAGAGAGATTATTGATGCATCTCAACCGGATGTTTTAGTTGTTGAAGAAATTCAAAATCAATATTCAGTTAATGCTTTTTTAAATAATGTAATGAAAGCTGTAAATGCAAATTTTAGTGCAGGTAGCTTTATTGCTAATCCTATTATAAATACTTATGATAATAATGAAAATGCAATATTTTATAACAGCTCTAAATTTAAGTTTATTACCAATACTGTAATATCAACTGATTTACGTGATATAAACGAATTTAAAGTTGTTCACAAAATAAGCGGAGATACTTTAAGAATATATGCCGCACATTTAAAAGCAAGTCAAGGCGTTGATAGTAAAGGTGTCCCTAATGAAGACAGAAGAGCAGCTGAAGTTGATGAATTACGTAAGGTAACGGACACACTTCCTAATGGTAAAGATTTTATTTTTGTCGGCGATTTTAATTTTTATAATTCTTCCGAGCCGGGCTACAGCAAGTTACTTGATAAAACAAAAATAGGTTATTTTTTAGATCCTATAAACAAACCAGGCAATTGGCACGAAGACGTAAGTTTTGCTTCAATACACACACAAGCTACAAGAAAAAGTTTTGGAGGACTTGATGACCGTTTTGATTTTATACTTATCTCACAAGCAGTAAAAGATGCCGGTGGTATTGTTTATCAAACCGGAACTTATAAATCATTTGGGAACGACGGAAATCATTTTAATAAATCAATAAATGATCCACCCACTAATACGGCAGTATCAACAACAGTTGCAGATGCACTGTACAATGCATCCGATCATCTGCCTGTAATTGCAACATTTCAATTTTATAATGTAACGGGTATTAAAGATAATAACATTTCACCTCCTCAATCTTTTTCACTTAGCCAAAACTTTCCCAATCCGTTTAATCCATCTACTATTATTAATTATTCCATTCCTGCTATAGAGCGACGAGGCTCGTCGCTTTACAATGTTACATTGAAAATTTACGATTTATTAGGTATAGAAGTAGCAACGTTAGTAAATGAAGAAAAATCTGCGGGAAATTATCAGGTAAATTTTAATACACAAAACCTGTCTGCTGGTAGACAAGACCTTACAAGCGGCGTATATTTTTACAGGTTAACCGCTATAAGCGGAACGGTTAATTTTGTTGAAACAAAGAAGATGATTTTACTTAAGTAATATTATATGATACTAACTATAAATAAAAATAAAGTATTGTAGGGATAGCAAACTCGTCAGATTTTGGCGGAGTTTACATCCCTTACATATTAATAATTAGGGCATTAAGTACCCAATAAGATACCAATTACTCATGGGAAATATTTTCCAGGCATTTCAATTGAAAATCCAGGTATTTAATAACCACACCACTAAATATTAACTTGTTGCAAATTAAAAAGTTATGCTAATTGAAAGCTGTTGGCATAAAAAATGAATCAGATTGAGCAGAAAATTTGTCTAGCAAATATTATTCATAAGTTATTATGAAAAAAACAAAAAGTCTCATTTATATAAATATAAAACCTTTCTTTTCTTTTAAGTTATTATTTTATCTTACTTTCATAATATTTGGAAAGACAACTGCACAAACTTGGCAAAGTATAGGTCCCTTTGGCGGAGACAGACATTTTATTTACCAAGACCCGCACAACCATAATATTTTTTATACCGGCGGAATAGGTTTTGTTCATAGAACAACAGATGGTGGAGAAAATTGGGTCTCATTAACCAATGATCCAAATCTTGGACAATCTGGTGTTGAGGCTGTTATTGTTAGCTATTCTGATTCAAATAAAATTCTTACCAACTCAAAATCCGGGATGTATTTATCAACTGACAGAGGACAAACTTGGGACTTGTATAAATCAGGCTTGTCATCAGAAAAAAAAGCAACAACCTTTGTTAGTTTCCACTCTAATCCTAATTATGTTTTTGCCGGCATAGGGGTAAAAGATACAAACAAGATATCACAAGGAGGTGTATATTTTTCAGATAATTTTGGACAAACATGGAAGAGTAAAAATACCGGATTAGTGCTTACAAGAACAACCCGCATATACTCTTCTAATACTGATGATATATATGCAGCAACACTTGGTGCAGGTTTGTTTAAGTATGATACTACAAGCCAATCGTGGTCTGCCATAGGTAGTTTTGATGATTCCGTTACCTGTATTAAAATTGATCCTACAAACGATTCTATTTTAATTGCCGGAACATACAGTAATTGGCTTTTTCGTTCTCAAGATAAAGGACAAACTTGGGTTCAATTAAATAAACCCTCGGAACTTAACGGCGGACAAACACCTGCAGTCTGTTGGGATATAGAAATTGATCCTCAGAAAGTACAGATTATTTATGCAAAATTATATTCCGGTCAAGAAATTCCTTGGTATAATGATAAAGATGCACTTAATAAAACCAAGGGAACATTCTTTACCACCGATGGGGGAAATACTTGGAGTAAATTAAGTGGTAGTTCTTTTACAGATATGTTTGTAGATGGACATTCCACAATAATCTCAGATAGTTATCCGGCCAGATCATCCCGTATTATAAGTACAGGCGGTGGATTTGGCAATATTAAAATAAGTAATGATGGCGGTCTTTCTTTTCAAGTTAAAAATAAAGGGATTGCAACCACTTTAGTAAACCGGGTTACGGTAGATAAATACGGACGCATCTTTACAGGACAGGAATTTGGTGTTACATTATTAAGAAATGTGCAGGGTCTTCAAAATTGGCAATTTTTAAATATTTCACCTAAATCTGAAAGAAACGGTTATAATTGGCAAATGGTTGTTGTCCCTGAAGATAGTTCATTAGTATTTTTCTGTAAAGGTGAGTTTTCTCATTTTAGTAATGTAGGTAAAGGTGTTTATAAATATAATATTGATTCCAACGTTGACGGAAGTGTATTGCCCAAAACAAAGTATAACGGATTTATGTATATAACAACGGGTAATACATCCGATACTATTTATGCAGGTTCTCATTCAAGTGGTGTTTGGATGAGCGTTGATAAAGGTAATAGTTGGACTAAATATGAAACTGGATTAAACGAAAAAATGATTCAATCTTTTTATGTTTCAAAAACAACAAGACTACCGCTTTATTGTGTTACACGTTTAGATAGTATTCACTGGAGCAAATCCGTTTCACCTGACAAAGGTGGATTTTATAAATGGGACATCTATAATAGTAAGTGGCAATTGAAGAATAAAGGATTAGGTGCTGTAGTAGCATCCGATATGAAAGTTTCACCCTTCGATGAAAACAAAATTTATATTTCAACGTTTAACAACGGTATTTTTAAAAGTACAGATGGTGGAGATAGTTGGGCAAACGTAACTCCTACTTTAGGAACATTTAAGAGCAGAGTAGTTGAAATAAATCCTAATAATGATGATGACATATTTATTGGAACAAATCATGGTATATGGGAAAGTAAAAATGGTGGTGTAACCTGGGATAGTTTAAATTTTTCAGGATTAAAATCATTTACAATAAATGATATTGCAATTTCAAATAATGGTGATATCTTTATTGCCGAGACAGGCGGAAGCGTACAATACATACAGGGACTTATTACTGCAATTAATGATTCTAAAATTAATGTCCCCGATAATTTTAAACTTGAACAAAACTTTCCCAATCCATTCAATCCCTCTACTATTATTAATTATTCCATTCCTGCTGTAGAGCGACGAGGCTCGTCGCTTTACAATGTTACATTGAAAGTCTATGATGTACTAGGGAAAGAAATTGCAACATTGGTTAACGAAGAAAAGCCCGCAGGTAAATATCAAATAAAATTTGATGCAAAAAATCTGGCAAGCGGCATTTATTTTTATAGATTATCTGCTGTAAATAATACAGCTAATTTTGTTCAAACCAGAAAGATGATTCTTATACGATAAATTTACATTAGACAATTTTTAATAAAATTTTTTTTCCTTAAATTATATATTAAATATTAGTAAGGTATATAAATGGAAAATATAATTGTTCTATTAGACCGCCTTCAATTTTCTTTCACAATAATATTCCATTATTTATTTCCTCAATTAACTATGGGTCTTGCAGTGCTAATACTCTATTTTAAGAGTATAGCATATTGGAAAGGTGATGAAAGCTATAATCTAGCGGCAAAGTTTTGGGCTAAAATATTCGGTATTAATTTTGCATTCGGTGTTGTGACCGGCATTCCTATGGAATTTCAATTCGGTACAAACTGGGCTGCTTTTTCAAATTATGCCGGAGGAGTAATTGGACAGACCCTTGCTATGGAAGGAGTATTTGCATTCTTTTTGGAATCTACATTTCTTGGTTTGTTCCTTTACGGTGAAAAAAAGATAAGCCCTAGAATGCACTGGTTTAGTGCATTGATGATATTCTTAGGAACTTGGCTTTCAGGATATTTTATTATTGCTACTAACGCGTGGATGCAACACCCTGTTGCTTATTCGGTAGCTGTAGATGGAACCGCACATTTAAATAGTTTTTTGGGATTATTAACAAACCCATGGATTTTATGGCAATACACACATAATATGTTGGCTACTATTGTTACAGCAGGATTTGTTGTAGCAGCAGTAGGCTCATTTTATTTACTTTCTAATAAGCAAATTGAATCTGCTAAAATATTTGTTAAAACCGGTGTAATTGCCGCGACCATTTCATGTATTTTATTGATATTCCCTACTGGCGATCAAGCTGCTAAACAAGTTTTTGATCATCAGCCTACAAAAGCAGCTGCTATGGAGGGGATATTTAAAACTGAGAACGGTGCGCCTTTAATTATTTTAGGTCAACCGGATATGAAAAAATTAAAACTTGATAATCCTCTTGTAGTACCTGAAATTCTTAGCTTTTTAACTTACAGAAGTTTTACTGCTGAAGTAAAAGGTTTAGATGCTTTTGATAGGAATGATTGGCCAGATAATATTCCACTTGTATATTATGCTTATCATATTATGGTTGGCTTGGGAACTATTTTTATTACAATTTTATTAATTGCCTTATTTCTGCATTGGAAGAAAAAATTATTTAATACAAGATGGATGCTGTGGATAATTATGCTTGCTGCGCCTTTTCCCTACATTGCAACATCTGCAGGATGGATAACTGCTGAAGTCGGTAGACAGCCCTGGTTAATTTACGGATTACTACGTACAAGTCAGGGTATATCCCCACAAGTTGCATCCGGAAATGCACTTTTCACTCTTATTGGTTTCTTAGGGTTGTATCTAATAATGGGACTTCTGTTTGTTATTTTAATTTTGAGAATAATTAATAAAGGGCCTGTTTTGGCAGGAGATAAAGGAGATAAATCTGTAAGTAAGGAGATAAAATAATGGAAATACTTTGGTTTATAATTGTTTTTTTGATGCTTACAATTTTCGTTATCTTGGATGGCTTTGATTTCGGCACAGGCATCATTTATCTTTTTATTGCTAAAACTGATGCTGAAAGAAAACTTGTATTAAAAGCAATCGGTCCGGTTTGGGATGGTAACGAAGTCTGGTTAATTGCCGGTGGTGGTACTTTGTTTTTTGCATTTCCAGCTGTTTATGCCTCTTTGTTCAGTGGATTTTATCTTGCTCTTATTTTAGTTTTGTGGCTTTTGATCTTACGCGGTTTGTCAATGGAACTGCGTTCACAAATAGATAATTCACTTTGGTCTTCTTTTTGGGACTCAGTACTTTGTTTTGCTAGCATATTAATAGCTGTTGTTCTCGGTGCTGCTTTGGGTAATTTGTTACGTGGTGTTCCGGTGAATGAAAGCGGGTATTTCTTTGTTGCACTGTGGACTAACTTTGATGTTGGAACTCTTCCGGGAATTTTAGATTGGTACACTGTGAGTGTCGGTGTATTTGCTTTGGTAATGTTGATAGTTCACGGAGCAAATTATATTGCATTAAAAACTGAAGACAAAGTTCAACAGCGCTCTCAAAATATATCTAAAAAATTAGGATGGGGTTTAGCTCTTTTGGCAATTGTAATTCCTTTTATAACACCAATGATACAAAAAGCTACTTCGACAAATTTTTTAAATAATCCAATAGGATTTCTTTTGCCTGCTACATATTTAATTGCTTTGATTTGTGAAATTTATTTCCGTTATAAAAATAATGACAAAGCAGCTTTTATTTCATCGAGTGCACTTATTTTAACTTTAATGCTTAGTGCTATATACGCCATCTTCCCAAATATTTTGATTTCAACTTTAAACCCGGATTACAGTCTTACAATATTTAATTCGTCTGCATCTGCATACGGATTAAGTGTGGGATTAATTTGGTTTGTAATTGGAATGGCTTTGGCTACTACATATACTGCATATATGTACCGTTCATTTAAAGATAAAGTTAAAGTTTCAGATGTTGAAAGTCATAATGGCGGTTATTAGAACTAATTTAAGTCAAAGTTTTTGCTATCAAAGGACATCTTTAGTTCTAATATATTGAACTACAATCATTTAACTCTTATATTTGCCTACCATTTTAAAAGGACTTATGCGCAAAAACAAGGTATATAAAGTATATATAGAAACTTACGGCTGTCAAATGAACATGGCCGACACAGAATTGGTACAGGGAATTCTACTTAAACAAGGATATGAATTAACGGAAAAAACGGATGACGCCGATGTTGTTTTGCTTAACACCTGTAGTATTAGGGAAAAAGCCGAAGAAAGAATTTACGGTCGTCTCGGAAATTTTAAGAATGTAAAAGACTCCAACTCAAACTTGGTTGTGGGTATATTAGGCTGTATGGCAGAAAGACTGAGAAAAGATTTAATTGAAGAAAAGAAGATAGTTGATTTGGTTGTCGGTCCTGATGAATACAGACGATTACCGGAACTTATTGATGTTGTATTTAACGGTGGAAAAGGAATAGGTGTTCAACTTTCAAAAACAGAAACTTACGACGACTTAATTCCTTACAGAGAAGACGGCTTGCAAGCGTGGATATCGGTTATGAGGGGATGTGATAAGTTTTGTACGTTCTGCGTTGTTCCTTTTACAAGGGGAAGAGAAAGAAGCCGTTCGTTAAATTCGATTGTTGAAGAAGTAAATCATTTATCCGAAAGAGGTTTTAAAGAAGTTACGCTTCTCGGACAAAACGTAAACTCTTATTCTGATAACGAATATGATTTTGCTGATTTACTTGCTGCTTGTGCCAAAGTTGACCCATTGTTAAGAATCAGATTTACAACTTCACATCCGCAGGACTTATCTGATAAATTACTTTACACAATTGCAGAGCATAATAATATTTGCAATTATATTCATCTTCCGTTTCAATCAGGTTCTAATAGAATATTAAAAGCAATGAACCGAACTTACACAATAGAGCATTATTTGGAATTGATTGATAAAGCAAAAAAAATAATTTCGAATGTTTCTTTTTCAACAGATGTGATAGCCGGATTTCCTACTGAAACTTATGAAGACCATTTAATGACTTTGGATGTAATAAAAAAAGTTCGTTTTGATGGAGCCTATATGTTTAAATATTCTCCGAGAGAAGGGACAAAAGCATATAAAATGGAAGATGATGTAAGTGAAGAAATTAAAGTAAAAAGATTACAGGAAATTATAGACCTTCAACAAAAAATATCTTTCAAGAAAAATCAAGAACAAATTGGAACTGAAGAAATCATCTTAGTTGAGGGCTTCAGTAAAAAATCAGATGATTATTTAGCTGGAAGAACAGACGGGAATAAAGTAGTAATTATTCCCGTTGATAAGAAAATTAAAGTTGGCAGCTACATAAAAGTAAAAATTAATAGGGCAACTTCGGGAACTCTTTTTGGTGATTTTGTTGACTTTTACGATGTAAAATCTGATTTTGCTCTTATAGCATAATGGATTATTTGGAAATGAAAGAGCATTTTAAAATTATTTTTCTACTCATATTCTTTATCATTCTTAAACAACCTGAGATGTTTGCTCAAGAGGTTAATATAGTACCTTATCTTAAACAGATTGATAATGGTAAAAAGGTAGAGGCATTAAAACATCTTGCAGAATTAAAAGATGACTATCCAGACGATCCTTCAGTGATGTTTTTAGAAGGAGTACTAACCGAAAACGGACAAGATGCAGTTGCTATTTATACTAAAATAATAAACGAACATCCTAAATCAAGATATGCGGATGCTTCCGTATTTAGAATATATTCTTATTATTATGCTTTAGGGCTTTACAATACAGCAAAATCATTTTTAAAAAGATTAAAAAAAGATTACCCTAAATCGCCGTATATTAAAATTGCGGAACAGAGAATAGCTAATTTTAGTAAACCAAAAGTCAAGAAAATATTAACACCGGCTAAAAAGTCACAACCGGAAAAATCTAAAAAAAATATAGTTTATAATTACACAATTCAAGCCGGTGCTTTTACGGTTAGTTCAAATGCCAATCATTTAAAAAAAAGATTTGAAATAGCAGGTTTTTATTCAACCATAAAGAATAAAAATGTTGCAGGTACAATTTTCCATATTGTATATGTCGGAAAATTTGAAACAGAGGAAAATGCCGGGAAAGCACTTAATGTTATTAATAAAAAATTTAATCTTAAAGCAAGGGTTACAACTATCAGCAAATAATTTTGGTATTTATTTTGGAACTGATTTTTATTGGCACAGGCTCAGCAATTGAATCATTGAATCGTTTTCATTCTTCTTTTCTAATTCAATCTAAAAATTATAATTTATTAATTGATGCCGGAGACGGTGTATCAAAAGCGCTATTGAAACAAGAGGTAAATTATTGTTCTATCGATGGAATTATTTTTACTCATTTTCACCCTGATCATTTCTCAGGACTTGGCGGGTTAATTGTGCAGATGGAATTTTTACAAAGAGAAAAACCATTGCAGATTTTTACTCATCAAGAACTAATTCCTTTTGTAACAGATTACCTGCATCTTTCATATTTATTCGAACAAAAAATATCATATAAAATTGAGTTTGTAGGTTTTGAACACGAAAAGGAATTCGATGTGTGTGATAAAATTAAAGTTAAATCAAAATGTAATACACACATTGATGCTTATAAAATTTACGATGAAGAAAATAAAAATTATTTTTCTTCTTCGGGTTTTTTATTTAATCTTAAAGATAAAAAATTGTTTTATACCGGTGATGTAGGGTGCAAAGATGATCTGTTGTTGTTTACGGAAGAGAAAATTGATTATATGATAACGGAGATTACGCATATTTCTACAGAAGATATAACTGAATCTGCAAAAAAATTACATCCTTCAAAATTATATTTAACACATATTAGTGATGATGATTTACAGAAAATAGAAACAATAATTAGTAAAACTTCTTTGCAAAATATTTTAACCATAAAAGCAGTTGACGGTTTGAAATTTAATCTTTAACCCACTTAAATTCTTTCTAAACCAATAAAAAAATATTATATTTTATTTCCAAATTGAAAAAAGTTATCAACTGTGTGTCAACTTGGCAGTTATGATGAATTAACAATTAAAGCATTAGTAAATGACTGTAGAAGAATTTAAAAATAAATATGGAATTATCGGGAAATCAAAGGAAATTACTGATTTAGCTGATATTTCATTGCAAGTAGCTCAGTCAGATATTTCGGTTTTAATATATGGAGAAAGCGGAGTTGGCAAGGAGGTATTTGCTGCTGCCATTCACGGACAAAGCAAAAGAGCAGCAAAAAAAATGGTAAGTGTAAACTGCGGTGCAATTCCCGAGGGAATTTTAGAAAGCGAATTATTTGGTCACGAAAAAGGCTCTTTTACAGGTGCTGTTGGTAAGCGTAAAGGATATTTTGAAATTGCAGATGGCAGCACATTATTTTTAGACGAAATTGCAGAAATGCCCTTGACAACTCAGGTAAAACTTTTAAGAGTTTTAGAAACCAAGGAGTTTATGAGAATCGGAAGTGAAACCGTGACTAAAGTTGATGTAAGAATAATTGCAGCAACAAATAAAAATTTGCAGGACGAAGTTGATGCAAGAAGATTTCGGGAAGACTTATACTTTAGGTTAAAGGCTGTTACTTTGACTATTCCACCTTTAAGAAAACGTAAAATTGATATTGATGATTTGGTGTTACATTTTGTAAATACCTCCTCAAAAGAAAACAACCTACCTTCACCAACTCTTACTTCCGGAGCTATAGAATTTTTAAGAAACTATAACTGGCCCGGTAATGTTAGAGAATTGAAAAACACAATTGAAACAGCCGTAATTCTTAACAAAGAAAGTATAATTGATAAAAATGTTTTTGAGTCTCTTTTGTTAGATAGAAAAGAAAAAGTAGAAAATAGAAATCTTCCTGTGTTTTTAAATAAATCACCTGATGAAGCCGATAGAGAATTACTTTACAGAGCTTTGTTTGAATTGAAGAAAGACATTATGGAGTTAAAAGATATAGTAATTCATAAACAACGTGAAGACTTTGAAAGAGAATTGTCACAAACACCTCAGGAAGTTATACCTCTTAATAATATGGAATATAATGCGATTAAAAACGCTTTGAAATTTACTCACGGGAACAAAAGAAAAGCTGCAAATTTATTAAACATAAGCGAAAGAACCCTCTACAGAAAAGTTAAAGAATTTAATTTATGAATTTGAATATTAAAATATTATTATGCAAAAAAAATGGATTTAATTTTATAAAATCCTTTACTTTTTTCTTGTTTATCTTTTATTCCATTGTTAACTTTAATTCTTGCGGAGTTTATTCTTTTTCAGGTGCTTCGGTTCCTTCGCATTTAAAATCGATTTCAATACCAATTGCGCAAGACAGAAGCGGTTCCGGAGAACCTGGTTTGAGAGAGTTACTTACAAATCAATTGATAAAGAAATTTATTGATGATAACAGTTTGCAGGTTTCAGACAAAGGTAAAGCAAATGCAAATTTGGAGTGCACAATTACAGGCTTTACGGATGTTCCAAACATTGTTGCCTCCGGTGAAAATATTACTTCAAGAAGAATAACGATAAACGTGAAAGTAATTTATAAAGATAATGTAAAAAAGAAAAAAATATTTGATAAAGTATTTTCAAATTACGGAGACTATAAGCCGGCAGTTAATTTAACAAACAGAAAAGATGCTATCAATACTGCAATTGACAGAATAACTGAAGATATTTTATTAAGTGTTGTTTCAGGTTGGTAAATAAAAATTTATGGATAATTTAGTACTTATATCATATTTTATAACACTTTCCGTACTGTTTGTTTTTGGCTCACATGGATTTATTATGTTATTCTATCATAGAAAGTATGGCAACATAAAACAAAAATCCAATGACCAATTGCATAAAAATTCTTATGTAACAATTCAACTTCCTCTATATAATGAACTTTATGTTGTTAAAAGATTGATTGATTCTGTTTGTAAAATCGAACACCCTAAAGATAAACTTGAAATTCAAGTGTTGGATGATTCTACCGATGAGACTACGGACATTGTTGCCGAAATAGTTGTGGAGAAACAAAAAGAAGGATTCGATATTAAGCAGATAAGAAGAGCCGATAGAAAAGGTTTTAAAGCAGGTGCATTAAAAGAAGGATTGAAAACCGCTAAAGGTGAATTTATTGCAATTTTCGATGCAGATTTTCAACCCAAAAAAGATTTTCTAAAGAAAACTCTTCCATTTTTTAGTGATGAAAATGTTGGAATGGTACAGACTAGATGGGAACATTTAAATGGAAATTATTCCATTTTGACAAAAGCCCAGGCTCTTGCTTTAGACGGTCATTTTGTAATAGAACAAAACGTTAGAAATAAATCAGGTTTTTTTATAAACTTTAATGGAACCGGCGGTGTATGGAAAAAAAGCTGTATAGAAGATGCGGGTAACTGGCAGGATGATACTTTAACGGAGGACCTGGATTTAAGTTACCGTGCACAGTTAAACGGATGGAAATTTGTTTTTCTAAATGATTTTACTTCTCCTGCAGAATTACCTTCGGAAATTAATGCCTTAAAAACACAGCAATTCAGATGGACAAAGGGAGCTATTGAAACAGCTAAAAAAATTCTACCGTTGGTTTGGAAATCTAAAGAACCTTTGAGGATAAAACTTCAATCAACTTTTCATTTAACAAACAATCTGGTTTTTCCATTTATTCTTCTAACTGCAATACTAAACGTGCCATTAATATTTATTAAAAACAGTGGTTCTCACGATTTGTACTTCGGTCTTCTTTCAATATTTGTATTAGCATTTATCAGTTCTTTTTTGTTTTATTTATATTCGCAAAAAGATATACGGCATGATTGGCGGAAGACAATAGTGCTTTTCCCTTTATTTATGGCGGGCAGTATGGGTTTTGCTGTAAATAATTCAAGAGCAGTTTTTGAAGGTTTATTAAATAGAAAAAGTGAATTTGTACGAACACCAAAATTCAAAGTGGTTTCATCAAAAGATACTTGGAGAAATAAAAAGTATTTGAACAATAAAATAGAAGTTTCTGTGTTGATAGAATTAATTATGGCTGTATATTGTTTTATAGGTGTTGCTTCTTCTATTTACTTTTTAGAAATTGCTGCATTACCGTTTCAATTATTGTTTTTTATAGGATTTTCTTTTGTGTCTTTTACATCATTAAGACATGCACATTCAAAAAAAATGGCACCAAGATAAATTGGCAAAATCATTATTTAAAATATTTAATGATAAAGTAAGTTTGATTTATGAATATGATAAATCCTCACCGCTGTTTGTTAGGAAAGCTAATTCAGAAATAACAAAAAATAATGTTGATGAGGCTATTGATATTTTATTAAATGGTATTCGCAATTATTCCGATTATCCAACTGCATACATTATTCTAGGTAAAGCTTATACTTTAAAAGGACTATTTAAAGATGCTGAAGAAGCTTATAAGAAAGGTTCTGCCCTTATTTATTCTGACTCTACTTATGATTTTTACATGAAAGAGATTGAGTATTCAAAAACAGATAAGCTGATTTTTAACTCTGACAGAGGTTCTGCATTTTTAATGAGTAATAATAATTTAAATGAAAATTATCAGTTTACTGAAATTGGTGATTACAATGAATCAATAACAAATGAAAGTAATAATATTATAATAGACAAATTTGATGAAGAAAAAGTAAATAAAGATAAATTAAAAAATGAACACAAAGACACAACAAATTCTGATAATATATTTGAAGAAAACCTTGATGAACTTGCAAGTGAAATTTCCTCTGCAAAAATGCCGGAAATAGATAATTCAAAGATCAATAATGTTTCAACAAAAGAATTTGTTAATGATGATGATCCTATGATTGTATCTGAAACACTTGCTAAAATTTACGAAGCGCAAAACGAATATTCCGAGGCGATTAAAGTCTACGAGAAATTAATGATAAAGCATCCGGATAAAAAAGAAGAATACACAAACAAAATAATTTCTCTAAAATCCATTAATGATAATCCATCCGATTGAAATATCCTTATAGTTTTTAAATGATTGATTTTAAAAAACCACTCAAACTTAAAAAGGATTTTTATACTAAAGAAGTAAATACAGTCGCAAGAAATTTACTAGGTAAAATTTTTGTACATAATATTGGTATTAAAAAGCTTGCAGGTATTATTGTAGAGGTTGAAGCCTATGACGGAAGTACTGATAAAGCTGCACATACTTATATTGGTAAAACAAAAAGAAATGAAATTATGTTTGAAGAAGGCGGCTTTTTATATGTGTATTTTACTTACGGTGCACATTTTTGCGGCAATATTGTAACGGGCAAAAAAAATGAAGGTACAGCTGTTTTAATAAGGGGGATTGAACCATTGGAAGGAATAGAAATAATGGCAAAAAACAGGTTTAGTCTTTCTGTTTTACCACCTAAGAAGAGATTAAATTTAACAAACGGACCTGGAAAAATTTGTCAGGCATTTCAAATAAATAAATCACATTACGGTATAGACCTCACTAAAAATGAAATTTATTTATTGGATAACAAAAAAGTAAAAGATGAAGATATAGTTGTTACTAAAAGAATAGGTATAAAAAAATCCATAGATTTGCCCTGGCGATATTATTTAAAGGATAATCCTTATGTCTCAAAAAAATGATTAAACCAAATAATTTATTAATTGTTCGCACGGATAGAATTGGCGATTTAGTTTTAACAATGCCTCTTGCTGAAATAGTAAAAAAATATTATCCTAATTGTAAAGTAACATTTCTTGTAAGAGATTATACAAAAGATATTTTATTCAACCATCCTTTTATTGATCAAGTAATTTCTATAAAGACAAAAAACAAAATAGGGTTATTAGCTTTTTGGCAAAACTTTAAATTGATGGCTAAAAATAATTATGATACAGTTATAATTGTTAGTCCGAATTTTAAAATTGCATTACTTTTATTTTTAACTAAGATTAAAAAACGCATTGGTACAGGCTACCGCTGGTATTCTTTATTATTTAACAAAAAAGTTTTTATACATAGAAAATATGCAGGAAAACACGAGCTTGAATTTAATGTTGAATTATTAAAAGAAATAGGAATAGATGAAAAGGTTACAAAAGAAATTGTAAATTATTCACTTAAGGTGAATAAAAAAAGCTTAAAGGAAATAGATAACTTATTCTTTACTGAATCAATAGAGCAAACAAAACCCTTAATTATAATTCACCCGGGCAGTGGCAGCAGTTCGGTTGATTTACCCATTAATAAATTTAAAGAGTTAACAGAAAAAATATCATTAAATTTTGAAGCAGAAATAATAACCACAGGAATTCAAAAAGAAAAAACTTTATGTGAAATGATAACTGTAAATGAAAGCATTCATAATTATGCAGGTAAATTTAGCTTATCCCAACTGATAGCGCTAATTTATAAATGTGATTTGTTCATTTCTAATTCTACAGGGCCATTACATATTGCTTCTGCCTTAAATAAAAACGTAATAGGTTTCTATCCCAATTTATTAACTTGTTCAGCAAAAAGATGGGGACCATATAGTGCAAGAAGCAAAGTTTTTACTCCCCCAAAAAATTGTAAAGATTGTAAAATGGAACAGTGTTCAAACCTGGAATGTATGAATAACATAGATATAAACGATGTTATAAATTATATTAAAAAACTAAATTTCAATATCTCTTAAATCAATTAACAAAATGAATTACAAATTAAGTTCAACATATTTACTTTTTTATCTTACTATTTTATTGATGAGGAACAATTTTGCGCAACAAGCACCTGATACTTTGAGAGTAATTGAAAATAAAGTTTTTAAAATTGGTGAGAAACTTACCTTCAAAATAAAATATGGCTTTGTAACTGCTGGTGTTTCAGTTATGCAGGTACAAGATGAAAGGATTATTTCCGGTAGAAAAGTAAACCACGTTATATTTGAAGTTAACTCGGTTCCAAGTTTTGATTGGATTTACAAAGTAAGAGACCGATATGAAACTTTTATAGATCAAAAAGGTCTTTTTCCCTGGAGGTTTGAACAGCATATAAGAGAAGGCGGATACAAAAGAGATTATTCAGCATACTTTGATCAAAGGAAACATAAAGCATTTACAAGCGAAGGAATATTTAGTATACCTGAATACGTGAATGATATTATTTCTGCTTTTTATCTTTCCAGAACATTTGATTATTCAAATTTAAAAGTAAACGATGAGATTCATCTTAAGAATTTCCACAAAGGAAAATCATATAATCTTGATTTGATATACAGAGGACGAGAAGAAATAGATGTACCTGCGGGGAAATTTAGATGCATTTTAATAGAGCCAAAAGTTAAAGCAGGAGGGTTATTTAAAAGTGAAGGGAGTATTTATGTATGGCTTTCTGATGATGAATTGAAAGTACCTATTAAAGTAAAATCAAAAATTGTTGTAGGTTCAATTGATGCTGTTCTTTCAAAGTATAGCGGGTTAGCAGGTAAACTTATTGCGAAAATTTCTGATTAGTTTAGTTATTAGAAAATTATAAAAAATAAATTTAGGAATTTCTTACCAAATTTTATATTTTCTTTATATGGAAAATAATAATCAAGAAGAGAGTGATATAGGACAAAACCAAGATAGAGAAAAGGAAAGAAAAATTACTATAAATGGTTTTGAGCCACAGATATCTCCAATTACTGCGGCTTTTATTGGATTGATTGGAGGATTTTTCCTTTATCAGTTTGTAGGTGGTTTACTCACGTTTATAATTTTTGGCTTCGATATTAATAATGCACCGGTTAACGGGCTGCGTATTATGACAATGGCAAGTCAACTGCTCTTTATTTTATTACCGGCACTAATTTTTAGCAAATGGTTTTATAATGATTTTAATAAGATTTTAAAACTAAAAGCACCTGACTATAAAGAAATTATTTTGTTTATAATAGGTATTTTTGTCCTTACTCCCTTGTTGCAGAACTATGTATCTATTCAAAATCATTTCATTAATAAAATGGCTGAGATTTCTCCCTTCGTAAACTCTATAAAATCTTTGCTAGATTCTTTAAACAAACTTGTTGAAAAATCGTATTTAAATTTACTTTCCGCTAAAACTTTTTTTGATGCCATGTTTGTAATATTTGTAGTTTCCATTGTACCTGCTGTTTCAGAAGAAATTATGTTTAGAGGATTTATTCAAAGCAGCTTTGAATTAAAATTAAAAGCAAGGTGGGCAATTATTATAACAGCAGTATTTTTTGGGTTATATCATTTTAATCCTTATGGCTTAGTTCCTTTAATTATTCTTGGGCTATATTTTGGATTTGCTGCATATATGAGCCGCTCAATTTTCGTACCGATGATACTTCATTTTACAAATAATTTTATTGCTATAATAATGTACTTTATAATTGGAGACAAAGATTTAGTTGATTCATCAGCCAGTGGAGTTTTGGATATAAGAATATCTATTTCCCTTTTGATTTTATTTACTGTAATTTTTATAGGGATTGTTTATTTTATTTTTCTTTATTATAATAAAAAAAACAAGGAGCTAGTATAATGTTAGTTTGTCCTAAATGTAAATATGAATATGTAAAAGGAATAACAATTTGTCCTGATTGCGGAGAAAAGTTAGTTGATCCTTCTACCCTAATTCAACCGAAAGATTTAGAGGAGGAAGATTGGATGATAATTTATACTTCTGATCATGAATATGAATTGAAAATGTTAAAAGATAATTTATTAAGTGCAGGGATAGACTCTATAATTTTCTCACACAAAGATAGAAATTTCCCCACTCCCGGCGATCTGTCGGTTATTAGTCTTTTAGTAAAAAAAGTACAAGCGGAAGAAGCTGCTCAATTTATAAATGAAGTTTTAAAGAGTTAAAAAAATAATTTTTAATTAAATGTCTGTAAATAATACCTTTCTACGTATTTTGGTTTCTGTCATTACTATTCCATTAATCTTATTTATTAGTTATACAGGCGGAGTACTATTTTTTATTTTTATTATGTTAATTTCTCTACTTTCATATTACGAATTCACAACCTTGATAAAAAAAATGGATATTAATGCTAATTTTTGGATTGGTTTTGCCGGAGTATTGTTTGTTTTATTAAATAATAAATATCATTACTTAGATACCTACTCTTTTGTGTTGTTGTTTATGTTAGTGCTTTCGGCTTCAGAATTATTTAGGAAAGAAAGTTTAACTATATCTAATATTGGTGCAACATTATTAGGTGTTTTTTATATAGGTTTTTTTGGAAGTACAATTATCGGTATCAGACAAATATATCCCCAAGTAAGTAGCCTTTACGAAAGAGGAGGTTACATTATTATATGCATTTTTGCAGCAATTTGGATTTGTGATTCGGCAGCATTCTTTGGAGGTACTGCCCTAGGTAAGCATAAATTATTTCCGAGAGTGAGTCCCAAGAAAAGTTGGGAAGGTGCAATATTCGGATTCTTCTTCGCTATCGGAACAATGGTTCTTGCAAGAATAATTATATTAGATTTTTTAAGTTGGTCTACAATTTTTGCTATTGGAATTATTGTTGGTATATTCGGACAAATTGGTGATTTAATTGAATCTTTGATTAAAAGAAATGCAAATGTAAAAGACTCATCAAACTTAATTCCCGGGCACGGAGGAGTATTTGATAGGTTTGATTCACTTCTATACTCTGCTCCGATAATATTTTTATACCTTACATACTTTGGTAAATAATAATTTTTTAAATTTGTGAAAAATAAAAAAAACGTAAATATTATTACGCTCGGTTGTTCCAAAAACACTGTTGATTCTGAACGTCTGATGAGACAACTTAAATCAAATCAATTTAATTTGATTTATGATCTAAACAAAGCTGATACAGTAATAATTAATACTTGCGGTTTTATTGAAGCTGCAAAAGAAGAATCGGTTAACACAATATTAAGCGTTATTGAACAAAAGAAAAAAGGCAAAATAAAAAAAGTAATTGTTGCCGGATGTTTATCCGAGAGATATGCTGATGAATTAAAAGCAGAAATTCCTGAAGTTGATGCTTTTTTCGGAACAGAAAAATATGAAGATATTTTAAACGAACTTGGAGGTAAACTTAAAAAAGAGCTTTTGGGTGAGAGAGCTTTATCAGGTCCGGCACACACA
>Ga0114931_10001359_pt1 | contig 31263 bp, 29 predicted proteins | sample 2SBtaG_FD_89579 | JGI IMG/M metagenome (GOLD analysis project Ga0114931, IMG submission 89579) | Deep subsurface microbial communities from Kolumbo volcano to uncover new lineages of life (NeLLi) - 2SBTROV14_V59a metaG | ecosystem: Environmental > Aquatic > Marine > Volcanic | place: Kolumbo...
CGGTGCTTGTCACGCATCAGCGTGAGCTCCACCGTCTCGCCGATCTTGCTCTGGTCGAGTTGGCGGAACAGATCACTGGAGCTGCGGATCTTGTGGCCGTTGAAGCCAACGATCACGTCGCGCAGCACCCACTGTTGAGCGTTACCGGAGCGCACTCCCTGAATGCCGGCGTGGTCGGCGGCGCTGCCGGGGCGCACGCCCACGACCAGTACGCCCTGCAGGCCCAGCTGCGCCATCTGACGATCGCCACCGATGGTGATGCCCAATCCCGGGCGCTCGACCCGACCGCGGGCGATCAGCTGGGGCACGATGCGGTTGACCGTGTCCACCGGGATGGCAAAGCCGATACCGGCGTTCTGCCCGGTCTGGGAGTAGATGGCGGTAGTCACGCCGATCAGACGGCCGGCGCTGTCGAGCAGCGGTCCGCCCGAGTTGCCGGGGTTGATGTCCGCATCGGTCTGGATGACGTCGTAGATCGGCCGGCCGCCGCGGCCATGCTTACCGGGCGAGCGAATTTCGCGGCCCAGGCCCGAGACGATGCCCTGGGTGAGGGTCTGGTCGAAGCCAAACGGGTTGCCGATAGCGAAGACCTTCTGGCCCACGAGCAGGTCCTTGGACGTGCCCAACGACACGGTCGGCAGCTTGACGTTGCCCGGGTTCACTTTGATGACGGCCAGATCTTTGTCCGGCGCGGTGCCGATGATCTTGCCCTTGAGCACGGTGTCGTTCTTGAACTTGATCTTGACGAAGTCGGCGTGCTGGATGACGTGAAAGTTGGTGACGATGAAGCCGTGCTCGTCCCACACGAAGCCCGAGCCGGTGCTCGTCTTGGCCGAGTGGATGTGCGGATTGAACGCGCTGCGCTGGCGGCGCATGCTGGTGATGTGCACGACCGCGGGTGACATGCGCTTGAACAGCTCGGTGATCGACTTTTCGTCGTCGGCCAGGTTGCCGCGCGCGGCGACCGGCTTGCCCGTGATCGCCGGGCCCGTGGAGGGCCGGTTGTCCGCCGCGAGCGGCGGCGTATCGCTCGATGACGAACCGCCACCGCGGTACGAAATAACCGTATAAACCAGAGCGCCGGCCACGATGAGCAGCAAAATGGCGAGCCATCTTGTCGCCGCACTCGGACCTTGTTGCACATGTGGGTAGGGAGGCGGTTGTTGCTGTGAATTCATGAGTTGATTTCGTGAAATCGAGGACATAGCCAAGGTACCACTTAATACCGCCGGCGCGCGCTCGGGTATTCCTGCACCGGTTTCAACGCACGGTAAGCATGCACGATCTTTGTCGTTGTCAGCACCGTGCGCTACATTTGTCTTATCCACCGGAAGTGTCACCATTTTCGGGGCTGCAACGAGGCGTCACTGCCCCCATGACAGATCCCAAGGTGCGGAGGAGCCTTGAACGGTTCCGCAAGCAAGTGCGTGAGCGCGCCTCCGCAACCATCTCTCGCACATTCATTCGCGGCGTCTCGGGCGCCGCGCGACTCACTCCGCTCACGGATCCGGCGCGTCACAACGTGCGCGTGATTCGGGACGTCGCCTACACCGACAGTGGTCGTGCGGCCCATCGGCTTGATGTGTATCAACCCACGATTCACAAAGGACCGTGGCCGGTCGTGTTCTACGTGCACGGCGGCGGCTTCCGGCTTTTGTCCAAAGACACCCACTGGATCATGGGACTGGCCTACGCCCGCATGGGCTACGTCGTGTTCAACGTCAGCTACCGGCTCGCGCCCAAGCATCCCTATCCAGCGGCGCTGCAAGACGTGTGCGCCGGCTATCGCTGGCTGATCGACAACGCCGCGGTCTACGGCGGCGACCTGTCCCGGCTGATCGTGGCCGGCGAGTCGGCGGGCGCCAACCTGGTAACTGCGCTGTCGATAGCGACGTGCTACCAGCGGCCGGAACCGTGGGCCCGTGCCGTGTACGATCTCGATGTCGTTCCCAATGTCGCTGTTCCCTCGTGCGGCATCTTCCAAGTGAGCAACGCGCGCCGCTTTGCCCGGCGCCGGCGGATGCCGCGGTGGATCGACATCGCCCTGCGAGACGTGAGCGGGGTCTACCTCGACCGGGTGAACATCACCCGCTCCGGCCAGCTCGATCTGGCCGACCCCCTGATCGTGTTCGAACGCGGCGACGAGCCCGAGCGGCCGCTGCCCGCGTTCTTCATCCCGGTGGGCACCAAAGATCCGCTGCTGGATGACACCCGGCGCCTGGCCCGAGCACTGGGCCAGCTGGGCGTGCCTTCCCGGGCCGTCTATTATCCGGGCGAGATTCACGCCTTCCACGCCATGGTCTGGCGCAGAGCCGCCCGCCGCTGCTGGCGCGACACGTTCGCTTTTATCGATCGCCACTTGCGCGAGCCGGCGAAATCCGGGCATAACCGCGGCCTGCGTGGCGACAACGTCGCCGTCGCGCAGTAACCGGCCCCCCTTCTCCGGACCTACCTTGAGCGGATCCAACTCATCGGCAGCGCGTCCCCTCACCCTGCTCGTCGCCATTGCGATCGTCGTGGCGAACATGATCGGCACGGGTATTTTCACCTCCACCGGGTTTCAGTCCGCTGCTCTGGGCGGCTCGGTGCCCCAGCTGATCGCGTGGGCCCTGGGCGGTGTGTTCGCGCTGTGCGGCGCCGCGGTCTACGGCGAGCTGGGCGCGATGATGCCCCGCGCCGGTGGCGAGTACGTGTACTTGCGCGAGGCGTTCCACGAATCGGTGGGCTTTTTGTCCGGCTGGGTGTCGCTGATCGTCGGCTTCGCGGCACCGGTGGCCGTGAGCGCCATGGCGTTCGGCAAGTACGTGCACTGGGTCGCGCCGGACATCACGATGAAGGTAGCGGCGGTGTCCATCATCTGCCTGCTCACCGCCATGCACGCCGCGTCGGTGGTCATCGGCGCCAAGGTGCAAACCGCGTTTTCGATCCTCAAGGTCGGACTGATCCTGTTCTTCGTGTTCGCCGCGGTGCTCGTCGGCAAAGGCGACTGGTCCAACCTGAGCGCCGGCAACGGCACGGAAAAGATCGCTACCGGCGCGTTCGCCGTGTCCCTGTACTGGATCGCGTTTTCGTACAGCGGCTGGAACGCCGCCGCCTACATCGCCGGAGAAATCCGCGACCCCGGGCGAAACCTGCCGCGCGCATTGTTCATCGGCACCGGCATCGTCATGGCGTTGTACTTGATGCTCAACGTCGTGTTCCTTTACGCTGCGCCGCCGGCGCTGCTGGCCCACGGCGCCAACGGCAAGCCGGTGTTCGAAGTCGGCGCGTTCACCGCGCAAATCCTGTTCGGCGAGAGCGCCGGAAAAGCGCTGGCCGCGCTCATCGCGCTGGCCCTGGTCTCGGCGGTGAGCGCGATGATCATGGCCGGCCCCCGGGTGTACATGGCCATGGCCGAAGACGGCGCGTTTCCGCGGATCTTCGCGTGGAAGAACCGGTCGGGCGCGCCGGTGCACAGCGTGCTGTTGCAGAGCGCGCTGTCGATGGTGTTGCTGTTGACCTCCAGGTTCGATCACCTGGTCAAATACATCGGCTTCACCCTGACCATTTTCGCCGCCCTGTCGGTGATCGGCGCGTTCGTGCTGCGGCACACCCGCACCGACGCCGAGCGTCCCTACCGCGCCATCGGCTGGCCCGTCACGCCCGTGCTGTTCGTGAGCCTATCGGTGTGGATGGTCTACTACGGCGTCAAGCTCGAGCCCAAAGCCGCCGTGTGGGGCGGCACCACCCTGGCCAGCGGCGCGGTGGTCTACGTGCTGTGGCGGCTGTTCAACCCAACCGCGGGCGATGCTACCTCCTGACACAATTCGGAATTATTGATGTTTTAGACCGTACTGCGCAACTTCTGGGCGCGTCGGGGAAATGCGCAGTACGGCCAATTTTACCTTTAATCTCGGGGGGTTTCGGAGGGTAGCATTGCCCGCGGCCCGCGCAACTTCTGGGCGCGTCGGGGAAATGCGCAGTACGGCCAATTTTACCTTTAATCTCGGGGGGGTTCGGAGGGTAGCATTGCCCGCGGCCCGCGGTGGTGGCAATCACACAGCCAACACGAGGGCGCCCTGGAGCACGCCGACCGCGCCGCCCAGAACTCCACCGACCAGCACCAGCGTGATTTCGTCTTCTTCGAAGATGCCGCGCAGAATGCGCTCGAAGTCGTTTTTGGGCAGAGACGCCAGGCGGTTTTCGACCGTGCGCGCGATGTCGAGCTTGCGCTCCATGTACGCCTCGATCTTGGGCTGCACCTCGGGCGCGGCCTCGGTGATGTTGCGCACGATAACCAGCTTGACCTGTTCGAGCTGTTCGGGCATGACCTTGATCGGCACCATCGCCTCGACCTTTTTCCACTCGGTCTCGAGCTTGGTCGAGATGGCGTCGGTGATCAGCCTGGCGATGCGTTCGCCGCCCTCGCCTTCGGTGACCAGGCGCAGCAGATTGCGCGGTGTGAGAAGGTCGGCCGCAGCCGAGTCACCGTAGTCGTGGGCGATCTCGGCCTGGCGTTTGGCGAACAAGCCCTGGTAGGTGACCAGGCCGAAGTATTTGGTGGGCTCCTGGGGGCGGAAGATCATCTGGATGGCCAACCAGTTGGTGACCAGGCCGACGATGACGCCGACGATGGGCATCAGCCACCAGGTGTGCATGACCGACCACAACGCCACCTGCACCAGGCCGATGAGAAAGCCGAATACGCCGCCGTAGTACTCGATGAACTTGAACTCTTTGGCCCCGATGCGCTTGGTGAGCCGCACCAGCACGCCCACGTTCTTGCCCGACAGCTGGTCGTAGATCAGCTTGCGCAGATCGAGGATCTCTTCGGAGATGCCCTGGAGCTCGTCGAAGAGCTCGTGCACCAGCTTGCGCGACTCGGTGCGCACCTGGGTGACGATCATCTGGCGCGCCGCCTCGGGCAGCTGGTCCCACGCGCCGGGCTGAACCACCTCGGCGGCTTCGGCGCACACGCGCGCAATCTCCGAGTCGAGGGTCTCGGCGAACAGCTTCTCCATCTCCACCGGGTCGAGGCGCTCGGCGATCTCCCGGGCCGAGATCAGGTTCTCGGTGGCCATGTCGGCCACGCCGGTGGCGAACTTGTGCGAGCGCCGGGTAAGGATGGCTTGCCAGCCAACCGGCCCCACGCCCATGAACTGTTCCGGGTGAAAGATCATCTTCACCGCGGCCCAGTTGGTCACCCAGCCGATCACGGCCGTGATGACCGGGATGGTCAGTAACAGAAGAAGAGCGTCAGACATCCGCCTGTCGAGCTTACCGCTTCTTCTTCTTCTTTTTCTTCTTCATTCCGCTGGTCTTGTTGCCGGTAGCGGATTCGTCCTTGGTGTTCGCGCTGGCTGTCTTGGCCTTGGCCCTGGCTTTTTGCCTCGCCTGAACCACGTCGATGGGCCCTTCGGGCACGCCCTCCATGGAGAACGCTTCCTCTTCGGACTTACGGTAGATTTTGACCAGCAACACCACGCCGGTGGCGAGCAAGGCGATCGACACCCACTGGGCCGGCGTCAGCCCGGCGAGCCGCGGGTCGGTCGACTTGAGACGCATCGGCTCGAGCAGGAACCGCACCGGGGCGTAGCCGACGGCCAGCACCGCCATGGCAAAGCCGTGGCGCCGCTCTTTGCTCAGCATCAGCGTGAAGAACACGACGTTGAGGCCGATCAGAAATAGCAGCTCGTAAAAGCCCAGGTCGTGGCGGCTGCCCGCACCGTATACCCGGGATACGTAACTATCCTTGGGGAATCTCAGCGCCAAAAAGAAGTCGCTGAGGCCGCCCGGATGGTCGTGAACCGTGGCACAGCCGGCGCGGCCGAAAGTGAATCCGGGCAGGATGGACCACGCGGCCAGGTCGGCCATGACCAGATCATTGGTAACCTTGTGGCGGTAGCGAAAGCCCAGATAGCCACACACGGCGCCCAAAAAGCCGCCGTAGGACGAGATGCCCTTCCAGATCTCGACGAGCACCACCGGGTTCTGTTTGAACTCGTCCCACTGATAGAAAAACACGTCGAACACGTGGGCGCCGATGAAGCCGCAGATCACAGTCCAGCCCACCAGGTAGCGCATCAGGTCGTCGTCGACGCCTAGTTTCTCGGCGCGCTTGCGGCCGATGTGGGCGCCGACCAGCACGCCGGTCGCGACCAGAATGCCGAACGGCTGCAGCTTTACCGGTCCGAGCGGTATCGGCGGCACATGCCAGTAGGGAAGCGTTGCCAGTACATCAATCACGCATCAACCTCCGTAACCCGCGACGTCGGCAACGAAGCTGGGCTGCGCCGCGAACCGGCCCACGTGGTAATCCTCATCGCCGAACAGCGTCGACAGCACCTGCATGCGCTTGAAGTACAGGCCCACGTCGTGCTCGTCGGTGCAGCCGATACCGCCGTGGAGCTGGATGCCCTGGCGAACCACGAAGCGGCCGCCGGTGGACAGCTGCACTTTGGCGGCCGAAACGCCGCTGTGGCGCAGATCGGCGTCGGCGTCGTCGGCGCGCAGCCCCGACAGGATGGCCATCGACCTGCACAGCTGGACTTGAACGAACATGTCCACGGTGCGGTGCTGCAGTGCTTGAAAGCTGCCAATGCGAACATTGAACTGCTCGCGGGTCTTCAAATATTCCACGGTCATGTCCAGCACCGCCTGGGCGATGCCGACGCTCTCGGCTACCGCGGCCGCCGCGCCCAGGTCCATGACCTCGTCCAGCACCGTCGCGGCGTCGGCCTCGGCCAGCAGCCGATCGGCGTCCACCACCGCGCCGTCGAAGCGCACCCGGGCGGCCCGGTGGCCGTCCATGGTGTGAAGCGGGGTGACGTGCACCCCGGCGGTGTCCTTGTCCACCACGAACAGGCGCACCACGCCGCCGAGGACCGCGCTGACCACCAGGGCGTCGGCGGCGTGGCCGTTGAGCACCCAGACCTTGTCTCCGCTCAGGCTGTAGCTGTCGCCCTGCTCGACCGCCGCCGTGGTGATGGCGCTGGTGTCGAAGCGGCTGGCCGCCTAGGCGTACGCGAGCGCGTAGGTGCACTTGCCCTCGATCAGCGGCGGCAACCAGCGCTTTTGCTGCTCGGCCGAGCCCGCGTGCAGAATCGACATGCCGCCCAGCACCACCGCCGGGATGTACGGCTCGGGCACCAGGGTGGTGCCGAACTGCTCCAGCACCAGCGCCGCGTCGATGAACCGGCCGCCGAAGCCGCCCAGCTCGTCGGGGAACAAGATGCCCAGCCAGCCCAGCTCGCCCAGCTGCCGCCACACGTTGGCCTCGTAACCGAGCTCATCGTCGCGCAGCCTGCGCAGCCGGGTTACCGGCGATTCTTTCCTGGCAAAGTTGGCCGCGGTGTCGACCAACATCTTCTGATCGTCTGTCAGCTCGAAATTCATGTTCGCGCTCCGTTACTTGGTCGGCAGACCCAGGATGTACTTGGCGATGACGTTCTTTTGAATCTCGTTGGAGCCGCCGTAAATCGTCGTCGCGCGGGTATAATTGAAGGTCTGCGGCACATACTTTTCCAGTTCGGGCACACCGTCGTCTTCGTTGAACCAGGTGAGCGCGTTGTGGCCCATCAGCTCCATGGCCAGCTCGTAGCTGGTCTGCAGGATCTCGGCGCCGCGGATCTTCAGGATCGACGACTCGGGGCCGGGCGCCTTGCCCTTCTGGGCGCCGGCCAGGGCGCGGTAGTTGGCCATCTGCAGCGCGCGCAGCTCGATCTGTTTGCGCGCGATGCGATTGCGCACCGTCGGGTCGTCGAGCAGCGGCTTGCCGTCCGGGCCCGTGGTGGTCGCGGCGATGCGTTTGATGCGGCGAATCGCGCGCTGGGACTGGCCCACCGCCGCGATCAACGTGCGCTCGTGGCCCAACAGCGCCTTGGCCAGGGTCCAGCCGCCGTGCAGCGGCCCCACCAGGTTGTCTTTGGGCACCTTGACGTTGTCGAAGAACGTCTCGCAGAACGCCGGCGTGCCGGCGATGGTCAGCATGGGCTTGACCTCGACGCCGGGGGTCTTCATGTCGATGAGCAGAAAGCTGATGCCCTCCTGCTTTTTGCCCTCGCTGCTGGTGCGCACCAAACAGAAGATCCAGTCGGCATATTGCGCGTAGGTGGTCCAGGTCTTCTGGCCGTTGACGACGAAGTGGCCCTCGCCGTCGTCGATTGCGCTGGTCTTGAGCGAGGCCAAGTCGCTGCCCGCGTTGGGCTCGGAGTAGCCCTGGCACCACACCTCCTCGCCCGCCAGAATCTTGGGCAAGAACCGCTGCTTTTGCTGGTCGTTGCCGAACTGAATGATCAGCGGGCCGACCATCGACAGGCCAAACGGGCTGAGCTGGGGTGCGCCGGCCAGATCTAGCTCTTCGGACAGGATGAAGCGCTGGGTCGGATCGAAGCCGGGGCCGCCCACCGCTTCGGGCCAGTGAGGAGCGACCCAGCCCTTTTTGGCCAGGATCTTGTGCCACTCCATGACCTCGTGGTGCTCGAACGGGGCATCGACCTTGGCCTTGGCGGCCAGGTGCGGCGGCATGACCTTTGCGATCCACTGGCGCACCTCGGCGCGAAACTGCTCGTGCTCGGGGCTAAACGACAGATCCATGGCGCGCAGCCTACCATTAGCAGCGCCATCGAGGCGCGCCGGCGACGCCCTTTGTGTTACCGTCTATGCCGCTTGGAAACACAGGTTTATCTCATCCGGCACGGGATAACCGACTGGCACACGGAGGGGCGTGTGCTCGGTCACCGCGATGTGGCCCTCAACGATCGCGGCTTCAAACAAGCGCAGGCTGCGGCGAAGGCTCTCGTGGGCGTACCCATTGCCGAGGTCATCTCCAGCCCGCTGGTCCGGTCGCTACAGACCGCCGAGATCATCGGCAAACAGTTCGGCATCGACGTCGCGCGCGATCCGCGCCTCATAGATTTTCGCGCCGGCAAATGGGAAGGCATGGGCTACGACGAGGTCGCGGCCAGCCCCGAGTACCGTGAGTTTTTGACCGACCCGACCTACGAGGGCATCCCCGGCGCCGACAACTTCAATGCGGTCAAGCAGCGCTCGGTCGCCGCGGTCGAGCAATCGCTCGAAGACAACCCGTCGGGGGACAACATCGCCATCGTCACCCACGCGGGCATCATTCGGGTCATCCTCACCCATTATCTGGGCTCGCCCGCGGCCAACTATCACCGCATTCGCGTGTCGCCCGGCTCGATCTCGGTGCTGTCGTTTACCGATGGTCGCGAGCTGCCGCGGGTGCTGATGGTCAACTGGTCGCCCCAGCTGTTGCTGGCGGCCGGCTCGAACTCCGACGGCCACGGCAGCGGCAGTGGCAGCGGCGTCATCGACCTGTAAACGCACATGGTCTGGGGACCGATCTATATCGCCGTGGCGTTTGGCCTGTTCGTGTCAGCGATGCTGTATTTCGTGTTCTTTTGGCCCGCGCGCGAGCCGGATGACGAAGCCGAGCCCGGCGATCACGACGACGAATAGCCGCCTCGACTTTGCCTGCTGATCGCTTATGCTTGAGTCGATGCGTGCTCTGACCATCGCGTTGACACTCGCGGCCCTCGCCGCCTGGGCGCATGCCGACAATCCTTCGCTCGAGCCGCGGCAACAGAACGTGGTCGTGCAGCACAAGGCCATCGGCGACAAGCCGATCATCGGCCCGCGCTTCGCGCCCGTGACCGTCGACTTTTTCATCCGCCTGGAAGACACCTACTACATCAAGAACATCTACCGGCGGCTCAAGCAGCTGGCCAAGCGCCACCCTACGCGCATGCGGATCGTGTTTCGGCCCATGCCGCAGAGCCAATACAGCTACTGGTACTACGCCGAAGCCGCGCTGGAGGCCTACGCCCAGGACAAGTTCTTCGAGTTCGTCGAAGCGGTGTACCGCCAGCGCCGCAGGCCCAACCGCAAGCAGCTGTCGGACGTCGCGCGCTCGATCGGCATCGACGTCGACCGGTTCGAAAAAGCCCTCGAGACCCGGCGTCACAAGGCCGAATGGAGACCAACTACAACTACTACATGCAGCGGTTCAACGTGCGCTCGCCGCAGGAGCCGCTGCTGTTCAACGGCAAGCCGCCGGTCAACCCGCGCTATCGATCACGGTATCGCTATCGCTACCGCTATCGCTCCCGTTACTCGTACTACTGGTACTCCCGCTACATGAACGTAGACCAGCTGGAGAACAGCTACGACGAGGCCTACAAACGCGGCCGGGCGCTGCTCGGCAGAGGCGTGCCGCTGAGCAAGCTGTACGAAAGAACCATCGCCGAAGTCGACCGCAAAAAGCCGCCGCTCAAGATTGGCCGCGGCTACATCGACAACGCGCCACGCAGCTGGACGAGCAAGACCAAGTCCGCGCTGCGACCGCTGCACGGCAAGATCGACCTGTCCGGCCCACACGTCCTCGGCCGCAAGCAGGCACCGGTCACGGTGGCCATCTTCTGCAGCTTCAACGGCAGCAGTTACTGCGCCAACACCAAGGTCCAGATCATTGATTATCTGACCAAGACCTACCCCAAGAAGGTGCGCATCGTATTCAAGCACCTGTTTTACGACCAGTACCGCGGCACCAGCAGCTACTACCGGCGACGCTGGAAGAGCCCGCGCCTGCTGCACGAGGCGTCCATGTGTGCCCAGGAGCAAGGGGCGTTCTGGCGGTTCGTGGACCTGATCTACCGCCGCTACCGCTATACCTTCCGTTACCGGATCGCGAAAAAGAACGATTTCGAGCGATTTGCCAAGCAGCTACAGCTCGACGCCGCCAAGTTCGTCCGCTGCGCGACCAGCCGCAAGTACAAAAAATACATCGAAACGCGGGTCGAGGAAGCCAGGAAGGCCAACGTGGTCAACACGCCGTCGTTCATCATCGGCGGCGAGCTCTACGAAGGCAGCAAGACCCCCCACGAGATTCTGTACCTGATCCGCCAGGAGCTGGCGCCCGGCTGGCTGCGCAGTCACTGGCCGAACGCAGACGAGCACCTGGACCCGTAACCGGACGCCCGCCGCGGCGTGACGAAGACAGGGGCCCCCTTCCGAGGAGGTCTGACGCCGGCAGGCGACCCAGGAGGCCCAGATGGCTGTTGCAGACCTGCGCACTTCCATTTGGCGTGCACCACCGCCCGGGCCCGGGGCCGCTTCCGGGCTCCGCCCCACGTAGGACGACTGTCTCTCCCCCACTAAGCGTCCGGCTGATTCATCACATAGTCCGCGATATGCGACGTGTAGTCATCATTGGCGATAGCCGTAGTCCCATCCACCCCGGCATTGTCACCAACGATGAACGTAACGCCCTTATCGATCCCCGCATCACCATACGCGTCGATATCCGACTGAGCGTTGCCATACGCTGCCACGACGACCCACCCGAGGTCATTCTGCAGCCGATTGACCCAATCCCGCTTGTACGTCCTCGCCGCATCGCCCGACACCAGCATCGGTGCGGTAACGATAGGCCCGAGCGCATAGCCATGATCCACCAGCCAGCGCCGCGTCTCGGTGCGGAACATATGAGGCCGCGCGGTCAGATAAACCATCTGGTAGCCCTTCGCGGCCCACGCCTGGCTCAGCGCCACCGAGCCCATCATCTCGGCCGGGTCATACGTCCCATCGCTGATCTGCATAATCAGCTCGTCGTCGCTCAGAGTCATCGTCCCATCAATGTCCGCCACCACCACCTTGGTGCCAACCGGCAAAACATACGTGGTGTGAGTGCCGCACGACGGCTCGGGATTGAGCACGGCGTAGCGCGTCGTTATCCCCTCCGGCGGTGGCGACGACAGCTTGAAGCTGTAGCCGCCAGGACTCGCCGACGAAAAATCACCGGTCGTCTGCTCGCCCAGCCGGGCCCAGCCGGCGGTGTCGTCGTACTGCCACAGGCTGACCGTCTCGGCCGCGACCGCATCGGCGAACAGGCCGCGGTTCTCCTCGGTCCGCGCCATCACCCCTTCGATGCGCTCATTGCCGTCAATCATCGGGGCATCGCCGGGCAGCAAGGTAAGGGCGTAGCCGTTGCCCGGGCTGCCCACGATATCCGCGGGCTGGTGCTTGTGCCGCGGCTGAGTCTGAACACGCATCTCGTTGTCCGAGAACGCCCACGCGGTGTCATCCAGGACGAACGGTACGCTCGTCAGGGCCGGGCAGTGAAGCGTCGTGGTGAACGGGCCTGCGTCACCCGGAGTGTTGGAACCACCGTCGGAACCGCACCCCGGCACCAACATCGCAACAGCGACAACAACGAGGGCAAGACGGCGACAGGTCATGAGCATTCTCCTTGGCACGTGAGCCGCCGCCGTCGGTGTGACAGCGAGCAACCACCCAGCTTTCTTGATCATCGAGCCACCCTAGTCCAGGTGTTTGCCGAAGTTCCACCCGAAATGCGCCAACCAGCCGAAATAGTTGGGCTTGTCACGTTGACCACCGAGAGCCCTACGTGATACCTCGATCCTGGGATGGAGCTGACCTTCGCGGCGGCCACGGACGTAGGCAAGCAGCGCGATCACAATGAGGATAACTTCCTCATTGACAAGAAGTTGCGCCTATTCATCGTGGCCGACGGCATGGGCGGTCACGCTGCCGGTGAAGTCGCATCGTCGATCACGGTGCACCAGGTGCGCGACGCGGTCTACAACAACCGCGACTTGCTCGAGAGCTTCGAGCGCGATGACGAGGGCGTGCAGGGCGTCGAAATTTTGCAGATCCTCGAGCACGCGATCCAGACCGCGTGCAGCACCGTGTACCAGCGCGCCCAGCGCGAGACCGACAAGCGCGGCATGGGCACCACCGTGTCGGCCCTGTTGATCGCCGGCGCGCCCGGGCGACTGCGCGGCTTCATCGCTCACGTCGGCGACAGCCGCATCTACCTGGCGCGTCAAGGCCAGTGCCATCAGCTCACCGAAGATCACTCGCTGATGAACGAGCTGATGAAGCGCGGCAAGCTCAAGCCCGAAGAGATCGAGACGTCGCCGTACAAGCAGTTCAAAAACGCCGTGACCCGCGCGGTCGGCGTCTACCCGTCGGTCGAGGTCGACACCTTCGACTTCGACGTGCTCCACGGCGACCAGTACCTTCTGTGCTCCGACGGCATGTACGTGTACTTCGACGAAAACGAGCTGCCGGACCTTCTCGCCAAGGGTGAGGTGTCAGAGGTACCCAAGGCGCTCATCGACAAGGCCAACGCGGGCGGCGGCCACGACAACATCACGAACGTGGTCATCCGTGTGGGCGCACCGGGGGGAGGCTCCAAGGCCAGCCCGCGCGCCGAGGAACTTTCGCTCAAAATCGAGATTCTCAAGAGCCTGCAGATGTTCCGCTACCTGTCCTACAAGGAGCTGGTGCGGGTGATGAACATCACGGCGACCGTCGAGTACCGCAAAGACGACGAGATCTTCGCCATCGGAGACCAGGGCGATGGCATGTACGTGGTGCTCAGCGGCGTCGTGCGCATGCACCGCGAAGGCCAAACCGTGGCCGAGCTGGGCAAAGGACAGCACTTCGGCGAGATGTCGCTGGTGGATCGCTCGCAGAGGTCTCTAACAGCTACTTGCAGCTCGGCGGCGCGACTTTTAGAAATTCGCCGCAAAGACTTTTACGCGATCATCAAGAAAGAACCGACGTTAGCCGTGAAGCTGCTTTGGAGCTTTATCCAGGTCCTGGCGGAGCGACTGCGCAAAACCACAAAAGACCTGTCCGGCGCCCTGCAAGGTGAGCACCCGGAGCCCAGCGCCGACAACTTGTTTCAAGATTGAAACGGCGGTTTGTAGTAGTCTGCACATATGAGCATTTCCTCGGCGCGAAGTTGTCTATTCGTGTTCGTATTTGCCCTCGGCGCGGCAGCGTGTGCCCAGGGTTCGACGGAGACTGACGGCGGCAGCAACACGGACGCGACGGTCAACCCCAACGTGGACGCGCGGGTGAACCCGCTCGCCGACGCCGCGTCCACCCCGGATGCGCAACAGGGCACCCCGGACGCGGGCTCGAACTGCGCCAACTCGCCCTGCGATCTGGTTCAACAGTGTGGCTGCAGCATCGCGCAGGTGTGTGACCTGGACAGCAACGCCCTGCCCACCGGCGGCACCGCTTGCCGCGACGTGAGCACCCCCGGCACCGAAGTCAACGACTGCGGCAGCAACTTCGATTGCGCCGCCCAGCACGTGTGTATCGGCACCCCCGGCGCGTGTCGCAAGTACTGCAACGTCGACGCCGACTGCAGCGGCGAGGGCGGTATCTGCATTGTCCAGCTCACCTTCGGCAGCCCGCCGACCGACATCCCCGGTGCCAAAGTGTGCACGCGATCGTGCGAGCCCGAGAAAGCCACGGCCAACGGCTGTCCGCCGAGCGAAGACGCGTGTCACATCTACCAGTACGATCCGGACGGCACGCCCAACAGCGGCGACGAGCAGCTGCTGACCGACTGCGACGCGGCCGGTGCCGGCGGCGACGGCGCCGACTGCACGACCAACGGCAGCACGGACTGCCAGGCCGGTTATGACTGCGTCAACACTGGCAGCCTGGTGTGCAAGCAAAGTTGTCAGTGCCCCAGCCCGGGATTGTGCGGCGGCGGCAGTTGCACCACCGGGACGTGCACCGGCTACCCGACGCCGCTGATGATCGGCGCGACCGAATACGGCGCCTGCATCTAGGTCTAGGAGGTGTTGTGGATAGACGTCGTCGCGAGGATGGTGAGATGCGAGGCGAGGTCCGCCGCACGCCCGGAGCGGTCAAGGGCGCGTATTGAAATACGTAACCGCAGGCCGCGAGGACGTACGGCCGAGATCGACTGCAGCTTGCCACCGCAGCAGATGGCTATTCGCAACACCCTCCTGGGCCCCGCCTGCATTTAGCTCCTCTCGGCGAAGCCCACGCAACCTGCTACAATGGGTTCGTGGGTTTGATTCAAGGCATCCTGGAAGTGATGTTTCCGCCGATGCCCGAGTCACTCACCGACGTAGTCCACGGACGCGTCGCGACCGTGCGCGGCGAAGTGGTGGCGCGGGACCTGATCGAGTGCCCGCTCACCAACGACAAGTGTGTCTACTACCACTACGCCATCGAGCAGTGGCGCAGCTCGCGCGTGCTCGGCGGCCCCGACGAGGGCTTCTGGCAGCTGCGCGAGCGCGACGAAGCGATCACCGAGTTCTACATCACGGACGGCAACGAGCGCGCCATCATCGCGCCGGCGCGCGCCGAGATCAGCCGCGCCAAGGGCATCACGGCCCGGAGCTATCCGCTGACCAGAACCCAGCGCGGCCGGCAGCTGCTGATCTGCCCCGGCGATGTCGTCGAGGTAACAGCCCTCATCGATGTAGCCGACGACCTGTTCGACGAAGGTCGCGCATACCGCCAGGACGCCACGCGATGGCTTCTGCGCGCCCCCGAAACCAAGCCGATCCGCATCACGCTGGTCGAGCGAGCCCGAGCCGCCGAGCTACGCCAAGTGGGCTAGCCCGTCGTCGGGTTTTGACGGACGGGTGATGTGTGAGGCGGGAGCCGAAGCTCCCGCCCACCCGACTACATGTACAGGATGCGAATCAGCACCGCTTTGATGTGCTCGAGCCGATCGACAACGCCCGCATCCACCTGCACCTACCCCGCAGCCTGCGACGCCATCAGATTGCCGATGGTCTCCATAGTGGAGCCCAACGCATCTTTGTAGCGCTGCCGCCGCGTACCTCCATCATTGCCGGCCCCCGCGGCCAAATTATTCACCACACTCATCATCGACCGCCGAAGCTGCCGAGCCTGATCGCGATCCTTGCCAGCAATCACATCGGCCAAGCCAATGGCAACCGGAACAACGTCCAACGCTACATTGTAAATTCTCAGCATGTTCACGAGCCTCCTTTCGCTCGCGAACCCGCGCCCCGCCGCGCGCAGCCCCTGTCAAGGGCGCGACCGAAGGGAGCGGCGCGCGAAGCGCGCGCAACCTTGATAGGGGTGAGCACGGCGGTACACTCGAACGAGCGCGAGGAAGGCAAGGGTCGATGTGCGGGCGTTGACTCGCACTGACGCGCCCCCTCCTCGGTCCTCCCCCGCTTGGGCGGGGAGGAGGCAGTCACCACGCCCCTCCCGTCCGCGCACGCTGACCCGTCCGCGCACGCTGCCCCTTCGCCGTATGCGTTGCTCAGCGGACCAGGCGCGACATTGCTTTGAAGTCGTCGCTGCCGGCTTTTTCGAGCACATCGAACACGACGACCTCCGTCGAGGTGTGAACGACCCCGGCCCGCTCCATGAGGCCGAAGCCGACCCGGCGGTTGGACTCGTGGCGGGAGATCGCGGCCTCGTGGGGCACGTGCACGGTTGCGCCGCGCGCGATCAGGCCGCGCGCACTCTGGTAGACGCAGACGTGCGCCTCCATGCCGGTGACGATCCACTGATCGCGGCCGAGCTTGTCGTAAATTGGCGCGAACCCTTCGGCGTCGCACACCGAAAACTCGACCTTGTCGAAGCGGTGTACGGCATCGCCCAGCTCGGCCAAACAGCGCTCGACGCTGTCGATGGTTTGGCCCAGCCCCTTGGGATACTGCTGGCTGACCACCACCGGAATGTCGAAGCGCCGGGCGAGCTCGCACAGAATCGCGATGCTGCGCTCGAGCGCCGGCACGTCCTTTTGGTGCATCGCCGTGACCAGGCGCTGTTGTACGTCGATGATGAGCAGCGCTGCGCGCCGCGGATCGATTGCCAGATTAGCCGCGCTCATCCAACGCCTCCAGTGCGTCTTTGAGCATCTGCTCGCGCGTTTGTTCATCGACCAGGCGTTCGCGCTCTTTTTCGACCACGTCTGCGGGCGCCCGCTCGATGAACTTCTTGTTGTTGAGCTTGCCTTCGACGAAGGCGATCTCTTTGGCCGTCTTGCCCAGTTCTTTTTTGATCCGGGCGCGCTCGGCGTCGATGTCGATGAGCCCGGCCAGAGGAACCACCACCTCGAGGTCCGCGCCGATGATGCTCTTGGCCGACTGCGGCACGTGGTCGCCCGACACGGACACGGTCAAGGTCACCTTGGCCGCGTTCTCGACGATGTCCCGGTACTTTTCGATCAGGCCGCGCTGGGCGTCGTCGGGCACGCGCAGCTCCACGGGCACGCTCCACGACGGCTTGACGTTGTACGTGGAGCGCAGGGTGCGAATCGCCACGGTGACGTCCTTGAGCAGCGCATGTCGGCCTCGGCCTGCTCGTCCACGAACCGGTCGTCACCCTGGGGATAGACCGTGATCATCAGCGACGCGGGCAGCTTGCTCGACTTGGGCAGCTGCGACCAGATCTCCTCGGTGACGAACGGCGTGAACGGGTGCAACAGGCGCAGCGTCTGCTCCAGCACGGTGGCCAGGGTGCCCTGGGTGATGAACCGCCGCCGATCCGCATCCGTGACCTCGTCGTTGCCCACGTACAGGCTCGGCTTGGCCAGCTCGATGTACCAGTCGCACAGCTCGTGCCACACGAAGTGGTACAGGGTATTGGCGGCGTCGGAGAACTTGAACTCGGCGAGGGCATCGTCGACCTCGCGCGCGGTGCGTTGCAGCCGGGTCAGAATCCAGCGATCGGCCAGCATCAAGCTGCCGTCTGTGGGCGGGCCGTCGGCGGTCACATCCTGATAGCGCTCCGGGTTGTATCCCTCCATGTTCATCAACGCGAACCGCGACGCATTCCACAGCTTGTTGATGAAGTTGCGGTAGCCCTGGACGCGCTCCATCGACAGCTTGATGTTGCGCCCTGGCATGGCCATGGCAGCCAGCGTGAAGCGCAGCGCATCCGCGCCGGCGGGCTCGATGCCCTTGGGAAAGTGCTTTTTGATCGCCTTTTTCGCGCCCTTGGTCAGATCGTCGGCTTCGGCCTGCTCCATCAGCGAGTCGAGGGTCACGCCGTGAACCACGTGGAGCGGATCGATGACGTTGCCCTTGGTCTTGGACATCTTGTCGCCGCTTTCATCCTGGACGATCGGCGTGAAATACACGGTGCGGAACGGCACCTTGCCCATGAAGCGCAGGCCCATCATCATCATGCGCGCGACCCAAAAGAAGATGATGTCGGCGGCCGTGACCAGCACCGAGTTGGGATAGAACGTGCGCAGGGCCTTGTTGCCGTCGATCTCGGGCCAGCCCAACGTGGAAAACGGCCACAGCCCCGACGAGAACCAGGTGTCCAGCACATCCTCGTCCTGGCGTAGCTCGGTGGCGTTGCACTTGTCACACGCCGACGGCGCCCGCCGCGCCACCATGACGTTGTCGCACGAGCCGCAGTACCAGGCCGGAATGCGGTGGCCCCACCACAGCTGGCGCGAAATGCACCAGTCTTTGATGTTGGTCATCCAGTGCATGTAGGTCTTGGTCCACAGCTCGGGCACGAACTTGGTCTTGCCCTGCTCCACCGCCTCGATGGCCGGCTTGGCCAACGGCTCGGTCTTGACGAACCACTGCATCGACAGCAGCGGCTCGATCACCGTCTTGGAGCGATCGCAGCGCCCGCGCGGAACTTTGTAGTCTTTGATCTCGCCCAAGAACCCCTGGGCCTCCAGGTCGGCGACCACGGCCTTGCGCGCCTCGTCGACGGTCATGCCCCGGTACGTTTCCGGTGCCGGGTCGATGATCTTGCCGTGGGTGTCGATGATGCTGAGCACCTCGAGGTCGCACCGCTGCCCGCATTCGAAGTCGTTGAAGTCGTGGCCCGGCGTCACCTTGACCGCGCCCGAGCCGAACTCGGGATCGACGAACGTATCGGCGACGATGGGAATCTCGCGATCGCACAAAGGCAGCTGCACCGTCTTGCCGACGAGGCCGGCGTAGCGCTCGTCGTCGGGATGCACCGCGACGCCGGTATCACCGAGCATGGTCTCGGGCCGGGTGGTGGCGACGGTGATGCGCTGGTCGCTGCCGGTCACCGGGTACGAAAGCTCCCACAGCTTGCCCGACTCCTCGATGTTGACCACCTCGAGATCCGACACCGCCGTGTAACAGTCAGTGCACCAGTTGACCAGGCGGTGCGCCCGGTAGATGAGGCCGTCTTCGTACAGGCTGACGAACGCCTCGCGCACCGCCGCCGACGAGCGCTCGTCCATGGTGAAGCGCTGCCGCGGCCAGTCCAGCGAGAACCCGAGCAGCTTCATCTGCTCGTTGATGCGACCGCCGTACTTGTCCTTCCACTGCCACACCCGCTCCAAAAATGCCTCGCGGCCGATGTCGTGGCGGCTCTGGTCTTGCTTGCGACGCAGGTCGCGCTCGACGAGCATCTGCGTGGCGATGCCGGCGTGGTCGGTCCCCGGCATCCACATGGCGTTGAAGCCCTGCATGCGCCGCCAGCGGACGAGAATGTCCTGAATGGTGCTACCGAGGGCGTGGCCCATGTGCAGCGACCCGGTAACGTTGGGCGGCGGCAGAGTGATGGAGTACGGCGCTTTGGCCGCGTTGGCGTCGGCGTGGGAGTACTCGTGCTGCGCCCAGAAGCGGATCCAGCGGGGCTCGACCGCGCTCGGGTCGTACTGTTTCGGCAAAGCAGAGGGCATAGCCCCGCTTTACCACATTCGGGTGGAAGCGCCCTACCTAGGATCCGCCCACTTTGCGGGTGAGGTCTTCCCAGTTCTCGCGAATCATCGCTTCGGCCAGCTCCGGCACGACTTCCCAAACCACTCGCTCGATGACCTCGTGCGTGACCTTGATCAGCGCGGCGATTTCGGGGCCTTTCGGATCCAGGCCGGTTTCGAGCGCGATTTGTTCGGCAGCACTCGGCAACTTGGTGGCCACCCGTGCGGCGAGGGTCGCCGCCGGGCGCTGGGGCACAGGCGGCCGCTTTTTGGGGCTGCCCTTGACCATCGGCGCATGTGACGCACCGTCACCCTTTGGGGTGGCCGGCGCGGGTGTCGGCGGCGCCATCGCGGGTTTTGGCGGCGCGGGTGTCGGCAGCGCCATCGCGGGTTTTGGCGGCGCGGGTTTTGGCATGGCCGGCCTGGGCATGGCCGGCGTGGGCGGCGCAGGCGTGGGCGGCGTAAACGCGGGCTTGATGGAGGCTTGCTTCGTACCGAGCGAGGTCGCTGGACTGGCGCCGCCCATGTCCTTGGGCGGCATCTGAATCGATGGCATGCCCATGATCGTGGCGGAGCGCGCTGCGTTGGCGGCCGCCATGTCGGGCTTGGCCGGCCTGGGCGGTGGCGCGGGCGTCGGTGGCGCCGGGGTGGCAGCAACCATGCTGGCCTTCGCACCTTCGGACGCGGTGCGCGCCAGAATCTCACCGACCTTGTCGATCATCACCTGGGAGTCCCACGGTTTGGTGAGATGGCCGTCCGCTCCCGCGTCGCCTCCCTTGGATTGATCATAGACCTGCGACTTGCCGCACAGCATGACCACCGGCACGTCGTTCAGGCTCGGATCGGACTTCACCGCTTTGCACAGCTCGTAACCGTCTTTGCCGGGCATCACCGCGTCGACGAGGATGAGCGCGGGCTTGTTGGCGCGCGCTTTGGACAAGGCCTCGTCCGCACTTCGCGCACCGACGTATTCATATTCGGTAGCGCGGAAGGTGATTTCTGCGACGGTCTGCATGGTGGCGCTGTCATCAGCGCAAAGGATCGTTTTAGACATCGCTCTCCTTCCCAGCTATCTGAGGTATCACGCGAAACCCGCAGGTGTCAACCTAACTGCCTAGAAACTCGCGCGTTTCTATAGGTACGGCGGCATTCACGGCGGGCTTCCACAGTAGCGCTTCAGCAGATTTTTTGCACCCGGATGAGACACGCGAGCGCGGTGGTTGGCCCACTTGTTGCCCCAGGCTGCCGAGATCTCCACGCGACCGACACGGAGCTCGTCGCGGCTGAGCACCCCTGCGCGGCGCAACAGCAGCAATAACTGGTGCTGGCGTCTGGCCAACTTGGCGCGATCCTTCTCGGTTCTGCCCGGGGCAATGCCGGGTCGTGGCAGCATGGCCGCCAGAAACGTCGTCTCCCCCGGGTCGAGGATGCGGGCGCCGTGGCCAAAGTAATGCCGGGCCGCGGCTTCGACCCCGTAGACACACGGTGCCCACTCGGCCGCGTTTAAATAAACCTCGAGCAAGCGCAGCTTGTCGTAGCGGGCGACCAGGCGGCGGGCCAGAATGATCTCCTCGAGCTTGCGCGACAGGGTCCGCGACCGGGACAAAAACAGGTTGCGCGCCAGCTGCATGGCAATCGTGCTGCCGCCCAGGCGCCAGCTCCGGGCTTTCCAGTTGGTGCGCAGCGCGCCTTTGAGCGCCGTAACGTCCACGCCATCGTGGCGGAAAAACCGCCAGTCCTCGGACCAGATCACCGTGCACGCGAGCCGCGGATCGATCTGCGACAGCGGCACATATGTGCGCTGGATGTCGGCCGCGGCGCAGGCATCGCCGCGCATGAACGCGGTTGGTCCCGGATCGCCCCCGTCGCCGACGGCCGCCACCGACGGCAGCCGCAGCCACATCACACCCAAATACAACGCCAGCAGCGCCGCAACGGCGATCAAGCCCACACCGAACGCGAACAGCAGCGTCCCCAGCCCCCGAATGAACCGGCTCATCGCGGTTTTGTCGGCCACGCTCGCCAAATCCTAACAACCATGTAATAGATTCGCACCCGATGTCCGCCGTACTGCACCCGTTCGCAGCGGCTGCGGCTGCCGCCGTTGCCGATGCCCTGAAGCTGGATGCCGCCCTGTTCCAGGTCGGCAGCCCGCCCAAACCCGAGCTGGGCGACTTTGCCGTCGGCTGTTTTCCCGCCGCCAGGCAGCTCGAGATGGCCCCGCCCAAAATCGCCGCCCAGGTGGTCGAGGCGTTCGAGGCCAACGAGTTTCTGAGCGAAGCCACCGCCGCCGGTCCGTTCGTCAACTTCCGCGCCAACCGCGGCGCCCTGCTCCGCCACCTGCTCGACGCGACGGTCATCGACGACAGCGCTGCCGAGCTCATCCCGACCTCGGTGGGCGCGGGCAAGACCATCTGCATCGACTACTCGTCGCCCAACATCTCCAAGCACCTGGCCTATCACCACATCCGTTCCACGGTCATCGGCCACGCCCTGGCCAACCTGTACCGGGCGGTGGGCTACGACGTCGTCGGCATCAACCATCTGGGCGACTGGGGCACCACCCACGGCATGCTCTTAGCCGCGTACAAAAAGTGGGGTGCGCCGGAGCCGTTGGACATCACCGCGCTCAACGAGCTGTACGTGCGCTTCCGCGCCGCGATGAAGGACGATCCGGCGCTGGAAGAAGAAGGCCGCGCCTGGTTCAAGAAGCTCGAGGACGGCCACGAACAAGCGCGCCAGCTGTGGAGCCACTTCAAAGAGGTGTCGTGGGCCGAGTTCCGGGCGGTCTACGATCAGCTCGGCATCCAGTTCGAGCTGGTCAAGGGCGAGAGCGAGTACGAAGACGCCATGCCCGGCGTGCTGGAGATGCTCGACGAAAAGGGCCTGTCGACCGAAAGCGAGGGCGCGCTCGTCGTCTGGGTCGAGGGCATCAAAGCGCCCCTGATGCTGAAGAAGAAGGATGGCGCCACCCTCTACGCCACCCGTGATCTGGCCGCCGCCATCTGGCGCTGGCAGACCTATCATTTCGAGCGCAACCTGTACGTGGTCGACCGCGGCCAGGGCACGCACTTCAAACAGCTGTTCAGCGTGCTGGCCATGGCTGGCTATGACTGGGCCAAACGCTGCGAGCACATCTCGTTCGGCCTGATCCGCCTCGGCGGCAAGAAGACCGGTACCCGCACGGGCAACGTGGTGTTGCTCAAAGAAGTGCTGGCCGAAGCCGAGGAGCGGTCCAGAGCCCGCATCGCCGAGCAGAACCCGGACATGGCGGCCAACGCACTCGCCGAAACGGCGCGTATGGTCGGCGTCGGCGCCGTGGTGTTCGCCAACCTGGCGTCCCAGCGCGAAAAGGACGTGGACTTTTCCTGGGAGGACGTGCTCAGTGTCGAGGGCGACAGCGGGCCGTACATCCAGTATGCCCACGCGCGCTGCGCGTCGATCTTGCGCAAGGCGCCGGCCACGGCGTCCAAAGACCGGGCAGCGCCGGACGAGCTGGCCACCCTGCTCACCCAGGACGCCGAATGGCAACTGGCGCTCAAGCTGCTGGACCTCGGCGGCGTGGTCGTGCGCGCCGCCGACAGCAACGAGCCGCACCTGCTCAGCCGCTACCTGCTGGATTTGTGCACCCTGTTCTCGCGCTGGTACACCACCGGCAACCAGGACAAGGCGTTGCGCGTGCTGTGCGACGACGAAGCCACCCGCGGCGCCCGCCTGGCGCTGGTCTCGGCGACCCGCGAAGCATTGCGCCAGGGCCTCGGCATCCTGGGCCTGCAGGCCCCGGACGTAATGTAAGCGCCTGTCACCGATCCGATTTGTGCGAGCGAGCGGCTTCGAGTAGGTTCGGCCCATGATCGCGATGAAGGCGTTGGCGTGCGCGCTTGTGTGCGTCGCCGTGTCCGGCTGCACCGAAGACCGTGCCGAACTGACGGATGACGGCCCGGTGCTGGCCGCCGGTCTCGGTGTCGAGACCGCGCTGCTGTATCAGGTAACCGAGATTCCGCTGCTGCGCAGCGGCGAGACCGTGATGCACCGGACGGTGCCGGTCATCGCCGGGCGCACGGCCCGGGTGTACGTGACCGTCCGCGCTGCCGCGTCCACCGAGGAACGCAAGGTGCGCGTGCGCGCCCGCATCGGCGGCGCCTGGCACCTCGCGCCGTCCGTGATCGTCGACATCGTCCCCGGCGAAGCCACTGACGTGGACATCGACATTCCCGGTTACGGCCTGGCGCCCGACGCCGACATCGCCATCTCGGTGGAGGAATTCGACGGCGTCGCCCGCGACGGCGACACCTCGGTCGCGCGCTGGCCGGCCAGCGGCGCGGTGTCGTTGCTCGCCCGGGATCCGGGGCCGATGCGCTGGGTGCTCGTGCCCATTCAGCCCAACACGTTCATGGGCAGAAACTTCGACATCACCCCCGAGATGCTCGCCGAGATCGAAACCGACGTGCTGGCGCAGATGCCGTTGCGCAACGCCGAGCTGCAGGTGCACGAGCCCGTGCGGTGGCCCGACGACCTGTCCGATTTCGCGAGCTGGCAACAGCTGGTGCTGAAGCTGGCCAACCTGCGCGACGCCGAAGGCGCGGCCCCGGATGTCTACTACTACGGCATGATCCCGTTCACCACGACCCTGGCCCTGGGCGGCCTGGCGGCGACCCTGTCGGACGCTCCGTTCTGGCGCGTGGCCATCGGCGTGCGCGGCAGCCGCAGCAACGTGATGCTGCACGAGAGTTTCCACTTGCTCGGCCGCTCCCACACCCCGTGCGGCGACCCGGGCGGCCCCGACCCGTTCTATCCCTACCCGGGGGCGTTTTTGGGCCACACCGGCTACGACTACGTCAACACCGAGCTGATCGACGCCAACACCACCTACGACGTGATGAGCTACTGCACGCCCGTGTGGACCAGCGACTACACCTACGCGGGGTTGTTCAAGTCCATCCGCCAGGTCAACCGGACCAACGCGCTGCAGGCGCCCGCGCCGCGCGAGCGGGTGTACGTGTACAACCTGGCCAACGGCCGCGCCGTCGCCGCGGGCGAGTACGACCTGGTCGTGCCCGCGCTCAACCGCGTGTCGATCGACGGCGTGCAGCGAGACGTCGGCCTGGTCACGTTCCACGACGGTCCCGGCGCGCTGCTGCTGACGCGTGAGCCGGTGCGCCCCGGAGCCGTGGTGAACCCCCCCGCGCTAGGCCGCTTCACCCTGGCGGGAGGTGCACGATGAACCGCTTTTCCTGGTTGGCCCTCGTGGCGCTGGTCGCGACCGCGGCGTGCAACCGCGGCACCCGCGACGAGCCCGGCGCGGCCGACGCCGGTGCCGGTCCAGACGTGACCAACGATTTCGACGACGACACCGTGTACCTGTACGGCGTGGTGGGCGAGCGCAGCTCGGGCTCGTGGATGCCGCAGGGGCTGGTGGGCGCCGAGCTGTGCATCGTGAGCCATCCCGAGCTGCCGTGCGTCACCACCGGCGCCGACGGCGGCTACCGCATGGACGGCGTGCCGGCCGACACCGACATCCAAATCATGGCCACCAAGGAAGGCCACGTGAGTGGCGCCACCCAGGTGCACACCTATCCGGCCAACGGCGAGGAGCTGAGCGTGATCCTGTCCGACGACATCACCATGGCCGCCATCGTGCGCCCGGCGGGCTACGAGTTTCCGCTGGGCGACGTCGGCATGATCAGCTTCCGCTTCGGCAGCTACACCGGCGGCGGCCTCGCCGGCGCCGTCGTGACCGCGAGCAGCGGCGACGTGGTCTACGCCGGCCAGGATGGCGCCCCCGACCCGGAGCTCACTGCCAGCGGCCGCGGCAACGGCTACGTGTTCGCCGTCACGCCCGGCGAAGTCACCCTGGACGTGCAAATGGACGGGTTCCGCTGCAACCTGGTCGGCGAGATGACCGCGTTCGCCGGCGAAGGTCCCAACCAGGTGATCGCCGTGGCGCACGCGGGCGCGGTCACCAGCGTCAACGTGACCTGCGCCGAACAGGAACAGTAGCCGCCGTCGCGGCTCAGATGGTGCGTTTGGTACCGCCGCTCCGATCGCCGCGCTCGACAGGGCCATAGCCGGTGATGCGCCCTCTGGCGTCGCGCTCGACGCGGGTATTCCGCAGATATTTGGCCTCTTTCAGCTTGAGGCTCGCGGTCGCCCGACACGGAACACCGTTGGGCAGAAACATCGAGTATTTGATGCTCACGGACTCGATCACACCGAGGAACCGAATGCCTCGCCCCCAGACGAACAGGCACACGCACGGGCGTGGAACCTTCAGCTTGTATTCCTTTTTCCCATGAGGCTCGGCTAGATAGAACAGCGGTTCGGCGAACTCCGTCCGCGCGTCGCCGCGCAGTTCGTACAAATCACAGAACAACTCGCACGAAAACGACTTGGGCTCGAAGTGGGTAAACTCGAACTTGGCCGACTTGTTCCCCGCCGAGCCCCAGGGCACGTTCTGACTGATGCTGATCTCTTTGGGGTTGTAGAACGCGGTAAACTGCTTGCGGTCCTTGCGGTGCTGCTCATCGAGATTGTGGATCACGACCTGGGCGAGTTTGTTCGCGTTCTTTGGCATACGCAGGTACTCAGCAAGCCCCGTGCCACGCGCAAGTAGCTGATGTTTGGACGCAAATCAGCGGCCGTGGAACACCTTGTGCTCCAGGCCGCTGTTCCAGGTGTTACACCACACGGTCAGTTGGTGACGATCGCCGACACGTAGCCCCACTCGTTGTTGTCCCGGTTGCCGTGCCGCACATGCCGACGTCGTAGGTCCCGGCGGCCGGCGATACCACGCCCGAGATGGTGAAGGCGTGCGCTGGCCCGCAGCGGCGGTCAGGTTGAAGATGCCGGCCCCGATGGCGGAGGGCGTGGCTCCTAGCGGTAGGGCTTGCCCAGGGCCCTGGGCGCGCGGGCTGCGCCCAAGAATCCCGCCAGGGTGACCATGGTCAACAAGTAGGGGAACATCTCGACCAACTCGTTGGGCACGCCCACGTCCGCATTCTTCATCTCCACCATGAGCGTCTCGGCGAAGCCGAACATCAAGCACGCGGCCACGGCGGCGAGCGGCCGCCACCGGCCCATGATTACCGCCGCCAGGGCGATGTAACCGCGGCCGCCGCTCATCTCGGCGACGAACTTGCCCAGGTCCAGCGACAACCACGCGCCGCCGAGGCCGGCGAGCATGCCGGCGAGCAGCACCGCCATCCAGCGAATCCGGTTGACCGAGACGCCGAGGGTATCGGCGGCCTCCGGGTGATCGCCCACGGCGCGCACGCGCAGGCCAAACGGCGTACGCGTGATCATGATGGTCACACCGACCACACACACAACCGCCAACCAGAACACCGGATTGGCGAACACCCCGTGGCCAAAACTGGCGTGGTCCGGCGAGTTCTGGGTGGACTTGAGGTCGGGAAAGCTGATCTTGAGCAGAAACCGGGTGAGGCCGTACGCCATCATGTTGATGGCGACGCCGGCGACGATCTGATCGGCGCGGAAGCGGATCACGATCAGCGCGTACAGCGCCGCGACCGCCGCGCCACCGGCGATGCCCGCGAGCACGCCGACGTACACCGAGCCGCCGTAAAACGCGCCGACGCTGGCGCAAAACGCGCCCGTGACCAGCTTGCCTTCCAGCGCGATGTTGATGACCCCGGACCGCTCCGACGTGCTACCGCCGAGGGCCGCCATCGCGTAGGGCACGGTGGCGGCGAGCAGCGCGACCCAGAACGGGTACGTGAAGATCTTGGCGAGCACGTCGATCATGCCGGCCCCCGTTGCTGCAGCCGCCGCACCTCGGCGGACGACGCGATCAACGCCAGGATGATCACCGCCTGGAGCACGTCGACCAATTCTTTGGCGACGTACCGTGAGACCTCGAGCCCGCCGTGGGACAACGTGCCGAACAACAGCGCCGCGGCCACGATGCCGGCCGGGTGATTGCGTCCGACCAGCGCCACCGCGGTGCCCATGAAGCCCACGCCCGCGCCGTAGCCGTTTTCGAAGTAGTGCTTGTAGCCGAGCACGTTGTTGGCGCCGACCAGGCCAGCGACCGCGCCGCTCACGGCCATGGAGCCGATAATTGCGCCGGCCACGGAGATGCCACCGGCTTCGGCCGCGGCCGGATTGTGGCCCACGACCCGCCACTCGTAGCCGGTCCGGGTGCGGGCGAACAAGTACCAGACCGCGCCAGCGGCCAACAGCGCGACGACCAGGCTGGCGTTGGCGTTGCTGCCGCTGAGCCCGAACCGAGGCAACTGCGCGGCGGCAATAATGGGCGCCGTGTGCGTCGTTTCGCTGGCGAAGAAGAACCGATTGCCCAACCACAACACCAGCGACGCGATGATGAAGTTGAGCATGATGGTGTTGATCACTTCGTGCGCGCCGAACCGGGCCTTGAGCACCCCGGGCACGGCGCCGGCCACACCGCCGGCGGCCATGGCAGCGACCAGACAACACGGCAACGCCACGACCATCGGCGTGGCCCCGGGCAACGAACCGCCCACCAGCGCCGCGGCCATGGAGCCGGCGACCATCTGACCTTCGGCGCCGATATTGAACAGGCCGGCGCGAAACGCGATGGCCACCGACAGCCCGGTGAAAATCAGCGGCGTGGCCCGGTGAAGCACCTCACCCAGGCCGTACGCGCTGCCCCAGGTGCGGCTGATCATCGTCCAGTAGACCCGCGCCGGCGACTGCTGGGCGGCGATGATGAGCACGCTGCCCAGCGCCATGGCGATGAGCAACGCCACCGCGGTGGCAAACGCAATGTCGCGCGCCTGCTGTCGCCGCTCAGCCGCCAACGCGTTCCCCCCGGCCGCCGGCGCCGGTCATGGCCATGCCGACGCGCTCGGTGCCACCGGCCGCCGCAAACTCGGCCGCGCTCAGCTCGTCCACGCTGCGGCCGCGGTACAGCACCACCACCCGATCGCTCAGCGCGCGCAGCTCGGTCAGCTCCGCGGACAACAGCAGGACCGCCAGCTGGGCCTCGCGCGCCGCCAGGATGCGCTGGTGGATCAGCTCGATGGCGCCGATGTCGACCCCGCGTGTGGGTTGCGCGCACAGAAGCAACCGCGGCGCGGGCCGGCTCAGCTCGCGGGCGACCACCACCTTTTGCTGGTTGCCACCGGACAGGCCGCCGACGAGCGCGCGCGGATCCGTCGGCCGGATGTCCAGGTCGGCGATCAGGCGGCGGCTGTGCTCGTCGATGCGGTCGCCGTCGAGGGTCCAGCCGGATGAAAACTCGCGCTGGCGGCCGAGGATCAGGTTGTCGTCGATGGCCATCTCCAGCACCAGGCCGCGGTGATGGCGATCTTCGGGCACATGACACAGCCCGGCGTCGAAGCGCTGGCGAACGCTCGCGGCGGTGATGTCGCGACCGGCGATGCGAATGGTCCCGGCGGCCGGCCGGCGCAACCCGGCGATGGCCTCGACCAGCTCGGTCTGGCCGTTGCCCTCGACGCCCGCGACGCCGACGATTTCGCCTGCCCGCACCTGCAGCGACAGCCCGTCCACCGCGCGCGTGCCGTTGTCCCGCAGCACGACCAGGTCGTCCACCGCCAGCTGGGCCTCGCCTGCTTTGTCGCGGTGGTCGGCGCCGGCGTCGCCGCGGGCGGTCTCGAGCAGCACCGGCCGGCCGACCATGGCCCTGGCAATGTCCGGCGCCGCAATCGCGTCGCCGCTCAGCTCGGCCACGTTCTCACCCCGGCGCATGACCGTGACCCGATCGGCGATGGCCACCACCTCGTCCAGCTTGTGGGTGATGATGACGACCGTCGCGCCGCCGGCGACCAGGCCGCGCAAGATGTCGAACAGCTCGCGCACCTCGGCGGGGGTCAACACGGCGGTCGGCTCGTCCAGGATCAACACCTCGCTTCCGCGCCACAGCACCTTGAGGATCTCGACCCGCTGCTGTTGTCCCACCGACAGCTCGTCCACCCGCGCCCGCGGGTCGACGTCCAGGTTGTAACGGTCCGCCAGCGCCGCGAGCTCGCGCGCCGGGGTGTCCAGATCGAGCAAGCCACGGCGGCGATGTTCGTTGCCCAGCACCGTGTTTTCCACGACGCTGAGCGAGCCGACGAGCATGAAGTGCTGGTGCACCATGCCCACCCCGCGGGCGATGGCGCCCGCCGGCGCGTGGCTGCGGCCCTCGACCGCCTCGCCGTTGATGACGATGTCGCCGGCGTCGGCGCGGACCAACCCGTAGGCGATGTTCATCAGGGTGGACTTGCCGGCGCCGTTTTCGCCGACCACGGCGTGGATGCTGCCGGTCTCCACCGCCAGGTCGACGCCTCGGCACGCCTCGACCCGGCCGAAGCGTTTGTGAACCCCGCGCAACTGCAGCGCGTAGGTCATTTGTACGGCACCTTGATCTCGCCCGCAATGATCTGCGCGCGCAGCTCGTTGACTCGGGCGACCACATCCGCGCGCAGAAGCTTCTTGTTGTCGTCGTCGTAGACGAAATCCACGCCGTTTTCTGCCAGACCGAGCTCACGCACGCCGCTCTTGAACGTGCCGTTGGCCAGGGCACGCACGGTCTCGAACACCGCCACGTCGACGCGCTTGACCATGGACGTGAGCACGCAACACGGCGCCTCGTCGTGCTGATTGCCGTCCACGCCGATGGCCAGCTTGCCCAGCTGCTTGGCCGCCTTGAATACGCCGTCGCCGGTCTTGCCGCTGGCGTGGTAGATGATGTCGGCGCCGCGCTGATACTGGGAGATGGCCAGCTGCTTGCCCGTGGTCGGATCGGCGAACGCCTTGGGCGTGGTGCCGGCGTAGGCGCTGAGCACCTGGCACTTCGGGCACACGTGGGCGACACCCGCGATGTAGCCAGCTTCGAATTTACGGATCAGCGGAATCTTCATGCCGCCGACGAAGCCCACCGTCCTGGTTTTGGTGGTCAGTCCCGCGATGGCGCCGACCAGAAACGACCCCTCTTGCTCGCGGAAGCGCAACCCGACCAGGTTCGGTGGCGTTTTGCTGCCCGAGTAGTCGATGCAGGCGAACTTGACGTTCGGGAAAGCCCCGGCCAGGCGCTTCATGTCATCGGTGAAGATGAAGCCGACGCCGAACACGATCGCGTTGCCCTGGCGCGCCAGGATGCGCAGGGCGCTCTCCCGATCCGAGCCGTCGCCCGGCTCGATGAAGTGCACCTGGGCGTCGGGCTCGCGTTCGGCGCGCAGCAGACCGCCGTGGGCCGAGTCGTTGAATGACTTGTCGCCGAGGCCGCCGACGTCGAACACCAGGCCCACCTTGATACCGCTGCCGCTGCGCTGATGTTTCGACACCGCAAAGCCGACGCCGAACAGTGCCAGGTTGAGAGCGACCAGGCCGGCGACAACCAGCGCTTTGCGACTGAGCTGCGCCACTAAAAGTGAAACCTCACCTTTGCCGACAGCGGCGAATTCTCCGGATCGAGGGCAAAGAAGGTCGCGCTGAGCAACAAGTCGTACCAGAAGTGCACCGCGATGGACGGGCCGAGGGTGTAGTCATTGTGGAGGTAGATCCAGCCCAGGTAGGCGCCGACGGCGGTGATGAACGGCACGCCGATGGTCAGGTAGGCCGTGTGGTCCTCCTCGGGCAAGGCAAAGATGTTGAACGCGTGAAAGCCGCCGAAAAGCAGCGACGCCAACACCCACCCGGTGGTCTCGCCGCGGCTGCGCGCCAGCCCCGACTGCACACTGCCGCGGAAGATCAGCTCCTCGGCGGGAGCGACGTGCGAGAACAGCGCGCCGAACGTGGCCCCCGCCAGCGGGTAGCCGAGGCGGCGGTCGACG
>Ga0114931_10001360_pt1 | contig 31243 bp, 31 predicted proteins | sample 2SBtaG_FD_89579 | JGI IMG/M metagenome (GOLD analysis project Ga0114931, IMG submission 89579) | Deep subsurface microbial communities from Kolumbo volcano to uncover new lineages of life (NeLLi) - 2SBTROV14_V59a metaG | ecosystem: Environmental > Aquatic > Marine > Volcanic | place: Kolumbo...
CAACTGGATCGGATCGCCGAGGCCCTGATCCCGGATCGCGGCGGCGACGGGGATCCGCCGGCATCCGGGCGGGGCGGCGGGGCATGAGCGTGCTGTCCGCCGCGAACGACGCGCTGGAGCAGATCCAGCCGATGCGCATCATCGGGCGGGTTCGCGCAGTGCGGGGGCTGACCGTCCTGGCCGACGCGCTGCCGGTCCCGATCGGTTCGCTCGTGTCGATCCGACAGGCCGCCCGGGGCGAGGACGGGCCGAGCACGGTCGTCTCGTGGGGGGAAGTGGTCGGCTTTGATACCGAGCACGCGATCGTGATGCTGCTGGGCACGACGGTGGGGATCCGCAGCGGACTGGACGTCGTCGGCGAGCAGGTCTGCCAGACGATCGGCGTCGGCCGGCAGATGATCGGGCGATGCGTGGACGGTCTGGGTCGGCCCATCGACGCCAAGGGGCCGATCCTGGACTTGGTCCAGGCTCCGCTGTGCCCGCGTCCGATCGAGGCGATGCGGCGGCGGCACATCGTCGAACCGATCCGCACGGGGGTGCGGGCGATCGATCTGATGGCCTCCCTGGGGCGGGGGCAGCGCATGGGCATCTTCGCTGGGCCGGGGGTGGGCAAGAGCACGCTGATGGGGATGATCGCGCAGAACACGTCCGCGGACGTGAACGTGATCGCGCTGATCGGCGAGCGTGGACGCGAGGTTCGTGAGTTTGTCGAGGGCACGCTTGGCGAACGGGGGCTGGCCCGGAGCGTGGTCGTGGCGGCGACGAGCGACGAGTCGCCGCTGCTGCGGATCCGGGCCGCAATGGTGGCTTGCACGATCGCCGAGCACTTCCGCGACCGGGGCCAGGACGTCATGCTGATGATGGACTCGGTGACGCGTTTCGCCCACGCCCAGCGGCAGGTGGGGCTGAGCGTGGGCGAGCCCCCGGCGACCAAGGGGTTCACGCCCAGCGTCTTTGCGAGCCTGCCCTTGTTGCTCGAACGGGCGGGTGCCATCGAGCCGGATCCCGAACGGCCGGGAAGCGGAGGATCGATCACCGGCCTGTATACGATCCTGGTCGAGGGCGATGACCTGACCGAGCCCGTCTCAGACGCGGCACGCGGAATCCTCGACGGGCACGTGATCCTCTCGCGGGCCTTGGCCCAGCGTGCGCACTTTCCGGCGATCGACGTGCTCGACTCGGTCAGCCGCGTGGCCGAGGTGGTCTGCGACGAGGCCCATGTTTCGGCCCGGCGTCGGGTGGCCCGCCTGTTGGCGATCGAACGTGATGTCGAGGAACTGGTCCAGATCGGGGCCTATGCCCAGGGCAGCGACCCGGAGACCGACGTTGCGATTGCATTCGGTCCCCGGATCAAGGAACTGCTCTGCCAGGGGCGGGACGAGCGGGTCGATTTCGAGGAGGCCCGATCCAGATTGGTCAAGATCGCGCTCGAAGCCGATGAGCAGTTGCGTCGCCTGCGGGCCGCCAAGGGAGCCTGATCCGTGGCTGTATTCCGGTTCGAACTCGAGACGGTTCTCCGCCTTCGCCGCCGTGAGGAGCGGGATCACCAGCGCGAGGTGGCCGGCCTGGAGCGGGAGCGATTGGCGATCGAAGAGCGGATCCGCCGGATCCAGCGGGCAATCGTTTCGGGAAAACAGGTCTTGCGTGAGGCGTTGTCGCGTGAGCGGATCGGTGACGAGTCGGCGGGGACGGCGGGGGGCGTCGACGTGGTGGACCTGCCTGCGGTTCGCTTTCAGGCCGGTGCGTCGTTGCATCTGGTCGCCAAGGCGCAGGAGGCAGTGCTGGCGCTGGCCGGGGTGCACGCGCGGCTGGACCGGGCGCGCCTCGGGCTGCTCGATGCGAGCCGGCGCCGGCGGGCGATGGAGTTGCTGCGGGATCGTCGCTACGAGCGGTGGCGGCGTGAGCAGGACCGCCGGGAGCGTCTGGAACTGGACGAGATCGTGGTGATGCGTGCGGGACGAACGGAGGATCGGCAATGAAGGCCATATGGAGCATCGTGTCGATCCTGGCCGTGGCGAACCTGCTGGCGCTGCTGGGGTTCGCGGGCTGGCTCGGATCAACGGGTCGCCTGAGCCGTGAGCGGATCCAGGCGGTTCGCGAAGTGCTCCAGCAGAGCCCAGATGCGGATTCCGGCTCGTCGTCTGGCGATGGGGCCGACCAACCGACCGATTCGCTCCGGGGTGCAGGCGGATCCGATGCTGATGGGCCACCGTTGGCTGCGGAGGATCGTCTCCAGATCAGGATCGAGCAGACCGAGGCGGATCGGATGCGCATGGAGCGACTTCGGCGCGAGGCGGAGGAACTCAAGGCAACACTGGCGCGCGAGCGGGCGGACCTGGAGCGGGAGCGGGCCACGTTCGAGGCCGAACGCGATGCGTTCGAGAAGGTCCGCGCCCGTGCGCAGAGCGAGCAGAGCAGCGAGCAGTTCAAGATAGCGGTGGGAGTGCTCGAGGGCGTCAAGGCCCCCGAGGCCAGGCAGATGCTCCAGCAGTACATCGATTCGCAGCGTGAGGACCAGGTGGTGGCCTACCTGGTCGCGATGGACGAGCGGGCGCGGAACAAGATCATCCGCGAGTTCGTCAAGGACGACCCGAAGGTGGCAGGCGATTTGCTGGAGCGGATTCGGATCCGCGGCCTTGGTACAGCCGCGGGCGGCACGCCCGCTCAATGACGACACCGATCTCTTCAGCCCATCCCGGTTCCCCGCCATCGATCGGCCGTCCGGGGGACGCCCGGCGACCCGGCGAGCCCGATGAAACCGAAGACGCGACCGCACAGGCCGCGCTCGGGTTTGCGCAGCGACTGGGTCAACTTCTTTCAGGCGGCGCCGCGGGCTTGGGATTGATCAGTATTCTGCCCGGCGGCGCGGGTCTCCCGGAGCCGGGACTTGGCGGTGGTGATCCAAGGGCAACAACGCGCCACAGCGCCTCTGGCGAGCGCCAGGCAGGCGGACGGGCCCGACTCGGCGGATCGCTCGGTACTACCGCCGGGTCGACTGGACCAGGTGGCGTGACCGTTCCGGGCGCCGGGTCAGGCGGACGCCTCGAACAGAACGCACAGTCACGGCTCGATGCTGCTCGTTCCCGCCGGAGCCGCGCGGGGCGACGCGATCAAATCCAGCCCGGTCGAGGCCGCCCCGCGAGCCCCGAAAAACCGAGGCCGACCCGGGCAGAGTCGGCGGATCAGGGGTCAAGAACAGCCCCCAGGACAGAATCGGCCGAGCAGTCCGCCGGGAGCGAGGGCCAGAACGAGTCATCGAACGCCGGCACGAGCCGAGCGCCATCTTCCGGTACTGGTACACAGGCCGAGGTCGCCACGGGCGGATCAAGCGGTGCGTCGCCCGCGACACAGGGCGAGGCTTCCTTGGGTTCATCGGCGTCGGCGCCGACCGGCTCGGGCGTGCGGGGCAGCGGTCCGGTTTCCCAGGGCCAAGGCACGGGGCCACCGATCGGCTTGTTCCGGTCGGCATCGGCTGGCCGCAAAGGCGCTGAATCGGCGCGGTCTGGCGCTGCGCACCGCGCCGGAACTGCGCGATCGACCGATTCGAAGGAGGTTTCGGCGTTTCGAGCGTCGCTGCGTCGTGGGCTGGCGGCGGTCCTGCGTCAACGCGGAGGAAGCGTGCTGCTGCATCTCAAACCGGCCTCGCTGGGGTCGATGCGCGTGACGTTGGACCTGGAACAGGGCTCCGCGTCGGCGCGGTTCGAGGTCGAGCACTCTCAGGCACGTCGCTTGCTGGAATCGGAGTTGCCCGCGTTGCGGGCCGCGCTGGAGGCGCGAGGGCTGCACGTCGATCGGCTCGACGTTCGGCTCGCACACGGCATGGAGGCCGGACCGCGAGCGGACCCGCATCGGATGATGCACGGGGCGGACGCTCACGACAACGGTGGGGGGCCCGACGATCGGGCCGGCGGGGATGATGCCGGCGCACCTCGCGGGGATGAGGATCGGGGCCGAGGATCGGCCTCCCGAGCCCAGGGCGCCCACCGGGATTGGCCCGGTCGGGTCGATGAAGCGTCCGTGCCGGCGGAGGCCGACGGGCGAAGCGTGGCCGGTCTCGCGGAGGCGACGCCGGGGATCTGGTTCGGTGTGGACACGATCGCCTGAGGACGGAACCGAGGCGCGGTCGGCAGATCTGAATCGGAGCTTGCGATGGACGCGATCGGTGCCCTTTCGGGCGCGCCGCCGGGCGGCACTGCGCCGGACGCCTTCAGCCAACTGACCTCCGGGCAGTTCGTCAAGATCCTGTTCACGGAACTGGCGAACCAGGATCCGATCCAGCCCAACGACACGAATGCGCTGCTCGGACAGTTGTCCAGCCTGCGGTCGATCCAGGCGGATATGGATCTGACCACCCGGCTCCAGACGATCGTCACGCAGGGCCAACTCTCGTCTGCCGCCGCCTTGATCGGGAGGCAGATCCAGGGGCGCACCGAGGGGCTTGATCGTGTCAGCGGGCGGGTCGTGTCCGTGGCCCGAACGGATTCGGGCCCGGTGCTGACCCTCGACGGTGGGGCTCGCGTTCCGATGGAGAACCTCGAAACGATCGACGCGACAGTGGGGGGCGATTCGTGAGCGACGCGGGCGAGCAGATGCTCCGGCTGCTGGCGTCGGGCGTGTCTCCGGCCGATGTGCGGCGCGGCGCCCCGATCGCGCGTGTCGGCGGGAGCGCGGGCGGTGTGGGGGAGGTGGATTTCGCCCGGCTGCTCGAACGGGCGACGGAGGGCACGCTCAACACGGGCCGCCCCGTAACGATCGATCAGAAGGCCGGAGTGGAGTTGCGCGAAGACCAGTTGCGGCGTCTTGCCGACGCAACCGATCGGGCCGAGGCCGCCGGCATTTTCAACGCCGTCGCGGTGATCGATGGGCGGATGCTCGTGCTGGACGTGGTAAACCGAACAATCACGGGACAGATCGATCAGGCCGATCCGACCGCTCTGACGGGGATCGACGGGTTCGTCGTCGCCGAGGCCGGGCCCGAGCAGCCCAATGGTGAAGACGAGCCGGCGGCCCTGATCGGGGCGGTGCCGATTCGTGGTCCTGCGGCCGGGGTTCTCAATACGTCGTTGGCCGACGTGCTCCGGCGAGCGATCGGTTCATAGCCGGCGGGTCGGTTCGCGGCTGGCTCGCGCCAACCGTGCAAGGGAGACACGATGGCATCAACGGTCGCGCTCTTCACGGCCTTCTCCGGGCTCACCGCCCAGGCGAAGAAACTGGAATCGATCGGCAACAACATTGCCAATGTCAACACGACGGCGTTCAAGTCCAGCCAACTCGTCTTCGCGCCCCAGTTGAGCCGGACGATCTCCGAAGGGTCGGCCCCCCAGTCCGACACGGGCGGGACCAACCCGTTCCAGGTGGGGCTGGGCGTCACGGTGGCCGGATCGCAGCGAGACCTGTCCAACGGGAGCCTGAGCATCACGGGCAATAAGCGTGACATGGCGATCGACGGGGCCGGGTACTTTGTCGTTGACCGCAATGGACAGCAGCTGTTCACGCGGGCGGGCGGTTTCCGGCAGGACGCGGATTTGAACCTGGTCACGATCGACGGCGATCGCGTGCAAGGGTTCGCCGTTGATGACAAGTTCGCCCTCGTGCCCGGGCAGGTTGCGGACCTGAAGATCCCGGTCGGGACGCTCACGCTCGCCGAAGCGACGCGGACCGTCGATCTGAGCGGCAATCTCAACGCCGACGGCGACCTGCCAAGCGGGGGGAGCGTCCTGAGCCTGTCGGCGACGGCGACCGCCGGATTCTCGCTGGTGAGCGGGGCGACGGTTCCCCCGACGCCGCCGAACGTGCTCGAGACCAGCAGCCTGCTCGTGGAGATCGAGGATCCGTTGCTGGTTGACTCGGGAACGCCGCTGTTCTCGGATGGGCAGTCCATCGAACTTCGTGGGGCCGAGCGAGGCCAGCGAACCCTCCCGACGGCGACGCTGGCGATCGGCGCGAGCACCACAGTCCAGGATCTGATCGACTTTCTCGACGCGGCGATCGGGATCAGCACGGGCGCGGGGCCCAACCCCGACGGGCGGACGCCGGGCGCGTCGCTGGACGCGGCGACGGGAATCCTGAGCATCGTCGGGAACACGGGGACGGTCAACGACATCGACCTGGACTCGGCGGACCTGCGGCTCCTGGCCGGCGACGGGAGTTTCGTTCGCCAGCCGTTCGTCGCGGGCAAGAGCGCCTCGGCCGACGGGGAGTCGATCAAGACGTCGATGATCGTTTTTGACTCGCTGGGCACGCCGATCCGGGTGGACCTGAGCATGGTGCTTGATTCAAAGGGGTCGGCCGGCACGACGTGGCGCTATTTCGTCGAGTCTGCGGACGACACGGACCTGGCCCTCCAGGTCGGGACGGGGCTGGTCAGTTTCGACAACTTCGGGCAACTGACGAGCCCGCCGTCGGCCGAGGTTCAGATCGATCGCGACGGGACCGGGGCCGCGACGCCGCTGGTATTCTCGCTGCTGTTCACGTCCGAGTCCGACAGCGTGACGTCGTTGACGGACACGGACTCGTCGATCGCCGCGACCTCGCAGGACGGCGCCCCGATCGGGACGCTGGTGGACTTTGGCGTGGGGGAGGACGGGACGATCACCGGCGCCTTCTCGAACGGGTTGACGCGGACGCTCGGGCAGGTGGCCCTGGCGACGTTTCGCAACGCCGGGGGCCTCGTGGACGAGGGGGGTGGCCTCTTCCGCACGGGCAGCAACAGCGGCAGCGCGATCATCACGAGTTCGGGCCAGTTCGGCACGGGGCGGATCGTGTCCGGCTCGTTGGAGCTGTCCAACGTGGACCTGAGCCGGGAGTTCACGGAGATGATCCTGACCTCGACGGGCTACACCGCCTCGTCCCGGGTGGCCCGGACGGCGGACCAGCTCCTCCAGCAGTTGCTGCTGCTGGGCCAGTGATCGGCCGAAGAAGAAGGCGGAGGCCGGATCGTGATCACCCTGACGCGGCTCAACGGGCAGCGGTTTGTCGTCAACGCCGAACTTATCCGGACGATCGAGGAGCGTCCGGATACGGTGATCACGCTGACCACCGGGCAGCGGATGCTCGTGAAGGAGCCGATGGAGCAGGTCGTAGCCAAGTCGATCGAGTACGGGCGGCACCTGCGGCGCCTGGTCGTTACGGACTGACCGGTTGACGGTCGGGGTGGGCGGATTGGGCCAAGTAGAGGGAACGGGCGACCGATGAGGCTTCCGGTTGCGGGTGCGCGCCAAGGGAGCGGCACAGGAGGCCCGGTTCTTGGATATCGGAACGATCATCGGGCTGGTGATCGCCACGGGGGCGATCTTGGTCGGGATCATCCTCGGTGGTGGATCGATCCCGTCGCTGATCGATCCGACGTCGATCTTCGTCGTCTTCGGGGGGACCACCGGGGCGATCCTGATCTCATTTCCCCTGGCCAGGCTCCTCAAGACGCACACGGTGGTCCTGTCTGCGGTGTTCGGGCAGGCATCGGATCCGGTCGAGACGATCAAGGACCTGGTTCGCTACGCCGAGGTGGCCCGGCGCGAGGGGATCCTGAGTCTGGAGAACATGACCTCGGAGATGCGTGAGCCGTTCATCGTGCGCGGGATCAAGATGGCCGTGGACGGGACCGATCCCGAACTGATCCAGACCATCATGGACACGGAACTCGAGGCGTCGATGGATCGGCACATCCAGGGCAAGCTGGTGCTGGACACGGTCGCCCGCTACGCCCCGGCGTTCGGCATGATCGGGACGCTGATGGGCCTGATCTTCATGCTCAAGAACATGGACGACCCGTCGGCGATCGGGCCGGGCATGGCTGTGGCCCTGATCACGACGCTCTATGGGGCCCTGATCGCCAACGTCGTGGCCAGCCCGATCGCGGACAAGTTGGCCGCCAAGGACGGCGAAGAGGTCCTGGTCAAGTCGATCATCATCGCGGGGGTGATGGCGATCCAGTCCGGGGACAACCCGCGGATCGTGCAGAGCAAACTCATGACGTTCCTGCCTCCCAACCGTCGGGCCGAGGTCGAGGCGGAGGAGCAGAAGGCGGCGTAGCCATGGCGAAGAAGAAGGAGGCGCCAAAGGCAGAGGTGCCCGAGTGGGTCGTGACGTATGGCGATCTGATGTCGCTGCTGCTGACCTTCTTTATCCTCCTGGCGGCATTCTCCGAACTCAAGCAGGAGCGTGACTACTTGGACGTGGTCCAAGCCATCAAGGAGGCGTTCGGGTATGAGGGCGGTGTGGGACGGATCCCCGCCGACGCCGACCCTCAGAACGTGCCGATCTCCCTTCCCAACGAGGACTTCCAGAAACTCAAGGAGGATCTCAAGGCGATGGCCGAGGTGCCGGACCCGGCGCTCAAGGGCAAGAACGAGCGTGTGAGCATCATCAATCCCGGCGATCGGTTCGTGATCGGGGGGTCGCTTCCCTTCGAAGCCGGGTCGGCCACGCTCTCGGACGCTGTCAAGAGAACGCTTCAGGACAAGGTGGCCAAGGAGATCCGAGGCCGACGCAACAAGGTGCTCATTCGCGGTCATGCCTACGGGCCGGAGGATCGGCTCAAGTCCGGGCTGGATCTGCGCGAGCTGAGTTTCAAGCGGGCCAACGCGGTCACGCGGTATCTGGTCCATGAGGCGGGAGTCGATCCCAAACTCCTGGAGACCGTGGCGCTGGGGGACTCCGAGCCGGCGCAGGTGGATCGGCACTCGACCAAGACCCCCCCGAGCAACTGGCGTGTGCAGGTGGTGATGACGGGCACGACGATTGACGAGGTCCATCCGGATCCGTACGGAACAGGACGCCAATGAGCCGGAGGTTCCCGGGCGAGGAAACGCGCGATGAGCGACGAGCAACAGCAGGAACAGGCCGAGACGAAGACGCCGAAGAAGAAGAAGCCGATCATTCTGGTGGCGGCGGTCGCTGTCCTGATGGTCGTCGAGGGCGTGGGTGTTTTCCTGTTCGTGAAGATGACGGGTCCGAGCAGCGCCTCGGGGGCCGAGATCGTACAGGGCGACGCCGAGGACGAAATGGACAAGCCCGTCGAGATGCTGCTCGTTCAGGACAAGTTCCAGAACATGGACAGAGGGCGGGTCTGGTCCTGGGAAGTCGAGGTCTGGTTGAAGGTGAAGGCCCGCAACAAGGAACGGGTGGAAGCGGACCTGAAGGCGAGGTCGGCGGAGATCCGCCAGGGCATCGGGCAGATCGTTCGCAAGGCCGAGCACGCCCAACTCAAGGAGCCGGGGCTCCAGACGCTCCATCGCCAGGTGACGGCGTTCGTGAACACGATCTTCGGGACCGACGCCGATGGATTGCCCCGCGTCGATAAGGTTCTGATCCCGGTGGCCCGCGGCACGCCCCGGGATTTCTGAGGCGTTCGGGGCCGACCGATGCGGGGGAGTCGGCCCGATCGGCGCGTGCCCGGCGCAAGAGTTGCCCAGGGCTCGGCAAAACTATCGGACGCCATGCGCACGGGCCGATGAGTCCGTTCATCGCGAGGCGGACCTCGTCCGGCTGTCCCCTCGCCGCGAGCGTTGTGCCGGCGGTCGATTCGGGCCACGAGGCGTTCGATGGCAGACGAAGAATCCAACGCACAGGACCAGCCTCAGGCTGAGGCCGCTGACCCCCCAGGCGACGCCCCTGAGGCCGAGGCGGGTGGCGTCGAGGGCCCGAGTGCGTCTGCGGCAGACGAGGTCCCGGGGTCACCTTCGGGCGAGACGCCCCAAGAAGGAGAGGAAGAGTCGGGCTCGGGCGATGAGCCGTCCGCGGATCCGGCCGAGGCGGCGGCCCTGCAAGCCGCGCAGGATGCCATCGCCAGCCTCGGAGTAGATGACAGCGATCCGGTTCCCCCGCCGATGCTGGATCAGGGCTCGGCGGATCCGGGGTCGGTCGCGCCCCCCGAGGTGTGCTCCGGGCCGACGGTCGCACAGCCCGAGCACCTGTCCGTCCCGACGTTTGGCGATGACCTGGGCGAGCAGGAGCAGAAGGGGCTGGACCTGCTCTCCGACGTGGACTTGAACGTCAAGATCGAGCTGGGGCGGACGCGGATGCTCGTCGAGGACGTGCTCCGGCTCTCCGATGGCGCGGTGGTCGAGCTGGACAAACTCGCCGGCGACCCCGTCGATGTGTACGTCAACGATCGCCTCGTTGCCCGCGGCGAGGTGCTGGTACTCAACGAGAACTTCTGCGTGCGGATCAACGAAATCGTCCGGACGATCGCGGAGGATGACTGACAACCCTCCCTCTCCCCCAGCCGCCGCAGACCAGCGGCGGGCGTGATCGGCGGAGCCGACACGACTTGAGCCAGGATGGCACGATGTCAAGCCCGAGGAACCAGCACCAGAGTACGGCCGCGACCCGATCGTGCATCGCGTGCATCGGGCTCTTCCTGGTGCTGTGTCCGGCACCGCGGGCCTCGGCCCAGGATGCGTTCGGTCCCAGTCCCACCTGGGGTGCGCCCGAGACAAGCAAGTCCGATCAGAGCGCCGACTCGGCTGGGTCTGAGCCGGCTCCACCGACGGCGGATCGGGGGCGGGCCGCACCGGATCGGGGAGTCGGCCGGGAGGGGGGGCGTCCGCCTCGTCGGCTCGTTCCCATCAGACCGACCCCCGACGAACCCGGCGCGTTGGCGCAGCGCCCGCCCTCGGGCGTGAGCACATGGTGGAGGACGGGCTTGGCGCTCGGCGGCGTGGTCGGGCTGATCGTCGTGCTCGGCGGCGTGACGCGGATCGTGGCGCGGGGTCGGGGCGGGCTGCTGGGCGCGCTGGGAGCCGGAGGCAACGCCCCGGCCGGCGTGATCGAGATCCTCGGGCGCTACCCGGTCGGGCGGGGGCAATCGCTGGTCCTGCTCAAACTGGATCGGCGTGTCCTGCTGCTGAGCCAAGGTGTGGGCGGGCGTCTCGGGGCCGGTGGCGGGTTCAAGACGCTGTGCGAGGTCACTGACGCCGACGAGGTGGCGTCGATCCTGCTCAAAACCCGCGACGAGCGGAGCGAGACGCTCTGCCGGCGATTCAACGCGATGCTTCATTCCTTCGACGGCGCACACGAGCAGGCGGCCGGCGCAGCCAATCGTCGGGTGCAGACCTCCCCGGAGGGCGATCGAGTCGAGCTGTGGGGCGAGGATGCCAACGGGATCCCGGTCGTCGAGGTTGCGCCTGGGGCGGCTCGGCGAGCGGGGCTGGGGAGCCGGGCACGGGTCGCTCGCGGGCGGCAAACCCCGGCGACGGCTCGAATGGGTCCGGCGGAGCGTGTGGCATGATCGGGCGCGTGCTAGTCCTGGTCATGATGGGACTGCTGGCCCTTCCGGCGGCGGGTCAATCCGGTGCGGTCTACGGGCCGCCCATCGAGCCCGGCGCCGGGGTGGTTGCACAGCCCGGGTCCGGCGTCATGGCAGGGCTGCCGGCCGACCTGACCGGGGGCGTCAATCCGTTTCAGGTCATCGACGGAGCGGGCTCAGCCCTGCCGGGCGCCTCACCAGGATCGGGCCTTTCAACAGCCCTGAACATCATGATCCTGCTGACGGTGCTCTCGCTGGCGCCGTCGATCATGCTGATGACGACGAGCTTCGTCCGGATCATCATCGTGCTGGGGCTGGTTCGCCAGGCGATGGGGACGCAGAGCCTGCCCCCGCCACAGGTCATCATGGGCCTGGCGTTGTTCATGACGCTGCTGGTGATGTCGCCGACGCTCGAGCGGATCAACGACGAGGCGATCACGCCCTACCGCCAGGGGCAGATCCATGATTACGAGCAGTTGTGGGACCGAGCCCGGGCGCCCATGCGCGACTTCATGTTCGACCAGATCGAGGCGACGGGCAACTGGTCGAGCCTGTACATGGTCCTCAACTACCGCGGCATCGACACGAGCAGCCCGGAAGACCTCACCGAGGACGACGTGGACATGATCTCGCTCGTCCCCGCCTACATGCTCAGCGAACTCAAGACCGGGTTTCTCATGGGCTTCCGCGTCTACCTCCCCTTTCTGGTGATCGACATGGTCATCGCGAGCCTTCTGATCTCGATGAGCATGATGATGCTCCCGCCCGTGCTCATCAGCCTCCCGTTCAAGGTGCTCCTGTTCGTGCTCGTGGACGGGTGGCAGCTGGTGGTGGGGAGCCTGATGGCCAGTTTCCGACAGCCCAGCGAGGCCACGATCTCGATGCTGGGGCCACCCGACGTTGTGCTGGCCTGGGCCGGGCATGCGATCTCGGGGCTGTGGGCGGTCGTGTTGGGGTAGTCGGATGAGAAAGGAAGGAGGACAGCCATGCCCTACGACGATTCAGCCGTGTTCCTGGTCCGTGAGACGCTGATGATGGCGCTGAAGCTGGCGTCCCCGATCCTGCTGGCGGGCGTGCTGGTCGGGCTGACGATCAGCATCCTCCAGTCGGTCACGTCGGTGCAGGACCAGACGCTCACGTTCGTTCCCAAGATCCTCGTCATGATCGGCGTGGCGTTCGTAACGATCCCCTGGATCGTCGCCCGCCTGGTCGAGTTCGCCGCGTGGATGTTCATGCTCGCATAGAGAGGATGCGGTCGGCGGCCGGGCCGACCCTGACGCGCCGTGTCGATTGAATCCCTGCTGCCCCACGCGATCGGCCTGATGCTCGTAGCCGCCCGGCTCTCGGGGCTGTTCATCTTTACCCCGACCCTGGCCGGCGCGATCGTGCCCATGCGCGTCCGGGCGCTGCTGGTCTTTGCGCTGGCGCTGGCTGTCTACCCCGTGATTCCGGGCGTGGCCCAAGGCGCCCCGGAGGTGGACCTGGTGGGGCTGGTCCCGATGCTTGTGATGGAGCTGTTGATCGGGTTCTCGATGGGTCTGATCGCCTCGATTCCGCTCGTCTCGATCAACCTGGGCGGGCTCCTGATGGGCCAGCAAATGGGCCTGGGGGTGGCACGCGTGTTCAACCCGGCCGCTGGGGTCAACTCCAATGTTCTGGGGCAGATGCTGTACATGTTGGCGCTGGCGGCGTTCCTGGGGATGGGGGGGCTCGAGTGGTTGTTCATCGCGCTGCTGGACACGTTCGGTCGCGTACCGGTTGGCGCGATGGCCGCCAGCCAGGTGCCGCTGGGCCTGCTTGTGGAGGTGATCGCCAGCGGGTTCGAACTGGCCATGCGAGTGGCGGCGCCCGTGCTGACGATCATCCTGCTCGAGACGCTCTCGTCTGGGTTCGTCATGAAGACCATGCCCCAGATCAACATCCTGAGCGTGGGCTTTCCGATCAAGATCTCGCTGGGGCTGATCATCCTGGGTTCGTCGCTCGTGGCCATCGATCAGGCGACCGGGGACGAGCTGTGGCGGGTCATGGACCAGATCGGGTTGTGGAGCCGGTGGCTGGGATCGGGCGCCGCGTCGGGGCCCATGGGATGGGGGCCCTGAGGCGTGGCCGAGGAACTGGGCGAAAGAACGGAAAACGCGACGCCGCGCCGCCTCTCCGAGGCCCGCAAGAAGGGGCAGATCGCGCGGAGCCAGGACCTGTCCTCGGCGGTCAACCTGATCGGGGCGGCGGTGGCATTGGCCGCGTTCGCCTCGACGATGGGCACGGAGATGGTCCGGATCATGCGCCGCGTTCTGTCGGGCCAGATCCAGGGCGATCCGGTCGGGCTCGACTCGATCGTGCCTGCGGTGATGTACACCGCCCAGCGCGGGCTGTGGATGATCGTGCCCCTGTTCCTCATCCTCGCCGTCATCGCCTACCTGGGCCAGTTCCTCCAGGTCCGCTGGCTGATCACGCTCGAACCGATCAAGCCCAAGCTTACGAACCTCAATCCCGCGGCAGGCCTGCGCAAACTGTTCACACGCCAGAACCTGGTCAAGACGCTGGTCAACACGATCAAACTGGTGGCCGTGGGGACCGTGGCGATCCTGGTGATGCGGCGGCACGAGCCGAAACTGGCGGCCCTGGTGCTGCTGGACCTGCCCGTGGCCGCCAGGATGATGGCCCTGCTGATCCTGGAACTGGTCGCCTGGCTTCTCGTGTTGCTGCTCCTGATCGGGATCGTGGACTACCTGTACCAGCGCTGGCAGCACCAGACGGACCTGAAAATGACCCGCCAGGAGGTCAAGGACGAGCGCAAATCCATGGAGGGAAATCCCGAGGTTCGCAAGCGGCGGATGAAGATGGCTGTCGAGATCGCTATGCAGCGGATCAAGACCGCGGTTCCCGACGCGGACGTGGTGGTCACGAATCCGACGCACTTCTCCGTGGCGATCAGGTACGCCTCGGAGTCAATGAACGCGCCCAGGGTGGTGGCCAAGGGTGCGGATCTGCTGGCGTTCCGGATCCGGGAGATCGCTCGGGCACACGCGGTCCCGATCGTGGAGCGGCCGCCGCTGGCCCGGGCGCTGTACTGGGGCGTCGAGGTCGGGCAGGAGGTCCGCCCCGAGCACTACGAGGCGGTGGCCGAGATCCTGGCGTACGTCTATCGGATGGAGGGGCGCGGAGCGGCGTGATCTGAGTGGCCGATCAAGCACAACAACTCGGTGCGGGTTTCCGCGTGCCCAACTGGATCCGGCAGGTGCAGCGCCACCGTGGGCTGATCGTTCCGATCGGGTTCGTGACGATGCTGGGCGTGATCCTCGTGCCCCTGCCGCCGTGGCTGATGGACATCCTGATCTCGGCCAACATCAGCCTGGCGGTGGTCATCCTGCTGACGACGATCTACATGGAGCGTCCGCTGGAGTTCAGCGTCTTCCCGTCGCTGCTGCTGGCGACAACGCTCCTGCGGCTCGTGCTCAACATCGCCTCAACGCGGCTGATCCTCAGCGCCCATGCGGCCACGGCCGACGAGGCGATGGGCGTGGCCGGGAACGTGATCAGCGCATTTGGGAACTTCGTGGCCGGCGATTCGCTCGTGGTCGGCGTGATCATCTTCCTGATCCTGATCGTCGTGCAGTTCACCGTGATCACGAAGGGGGCGACGCGGATCAGCGAGGTGGCGGCCAGGTTCACGCTCGACGCGATGCCCGGCAAGCAGATGGCGATCGACTCGGACCTGAACGCGGGGATGATCGACGAGGCCGAGGCCCGCCAGCGCCGCGAGGAGATTTCCCGCGAGGCGGACTTTTTCGGGGCCATGGACGGGGCGAGCAAGTTCGTCCGTGGCGACGCCGTCGCCGGCGTCATCATCACCGCGATCAACATCGTGGGCGGCTTCGCGATCGGATCGATCCAGAACAACTGGGGGCTCGCCCAGACCGCCGAGGTTTTCACAACGCTGACGATCGGCGACGGGCTGACCAGCCAGCTCCCGTCGTTCGTGATCGCGATCGCCGCGGCGTTGATCGTGACCCGCTCGGGTGCCAAGGACGACCTGGGTACGGAACTGACCGCGCAGCTGATCGCCAAGCCCAAGGGTCTGGCCATCACCGCCGGGTTCCTCGCGGCGCTGGCGATCACGCCGCTGCCGACGATTCCACTGCTGGCCACGGCGGCGAGCCTGGGGGCCCTGGCCTGGGGCGCGGGTCGGGGTCGTCGTCTGGCGGCGAAGCAGGAGCGTGATGCGGCCGGGGCGCCCAGCGCGGCCCCCGAGCCGCCGCCCGTCGAAACGCTGCTTCGGGTGGACACGCTGGAGCTGGAGCTGGGCTACGGGCTGGTCTCGCTCGTGGACGCGAGCCAAGGGGGGGATCTGCTGGATCGGATCGCGGCCATCCGCCGGCAGTTGGCCGTCGAGATCGGGCTGGTGATGCCGCCGGTGCGGATCCGCGACAACATGCAACTGGACCCGAACGAATACCGCATCAAGATCCGGTCCAACCCGGTCACGATCGGGACGCTGCGTCCGGGTCGCCTGCTGGCGATGGATCCGGGCCTGGCCAGCGGTCCCGTCGAGGGCGAGGCAACGAAGGAACCGGCATTCGGGCTCGATGCGTGGTGGATCGACCCGGGGCTTCAATCACGCGCCGAAACGATGAACTACACCGTCGTGGACCCCACGAGCGTCCTGGCGACGCACCTGACCGAGATCGTCAAGCGTCACGCTCACGAACTGCTCACCCGCCAGGAGGTCTCCAACCTGCTCGAACAACTCAAGGAGCGCTCGCCCAAGCTGGTCGAGGAGACCGTCCCGACTGTCGTCAAGCTCGGCGATCTCCAGCAGGTGCTCCAAAACCTGCTGCGCGAGCGCGTGCCGATCCGCGACATGGAAACGATCCTCGAGGTGCTGGCCGACTGGGGCGCCAAGACCAAGGACATGGACGTCCTGACCGAGTACGCCCGGCACGCGCTGCGACGGACGATCTGCCACCAGCAGGCCGAGGCCGACGAAGATGGGCGACGGCGCATCGTCTGCGTGACGCTGGATCCGGCCTTCGAGGACGTCATCAACGCCTATGTGGACCGGTCGGCGGGAGGGACGGCGCTGACGATGAACGCTTCGACAGCCTCGGCCTGCGCCCTGGAGATCACCCGGGCGCTCCAGCCGGTGACGGCGGGGGGGCACCGCCCGGTTGTGATCGCCTCCCCCCAGGTCCGGGGGGTGGTTCGCCAGTTGATCGAGGCGCACCTGCCCGACGCGGTCGTGCTTGGCTACAACGAGATCGTGCCGGAGGTCCAGGTCGAATCGATGGCGCTGGTGGGCCCGCCGGCGCAGGTCCAGGCGGAGGCCCCGGCTGCCTGAGCGCGGTTCTTGCGCCGGCATGGGCACGAATCTCTTATCTTGGTTGCGTCTCGCCTCGGAGTCGTTTACACTCCGCACCGACGTCGGCCCGGATGACTCGCGGAGGTTCATCGGGCCGGGTCGGTGGGGCGTCAGGATGACGCCCGTCGAGCCAGGGACGGCCGAATGACGCTCAAGATCTATCGCGCCCAGTCAATGGCCGATGCACTGGCCGAGGTCAAACGCGACCTCGGGACCGAGGCGGTCATCCTGCACACGCGCCAGTACCGCCTCGGGGGCGTGCTCGGGCTCGGGCGACGCAGCGTTGTCGAGATCACGGCCTCGGCGGGAACGGTCACGCCCGTGCCTATTCGACGCCCCCTCAGGCGGGCCTCGGCGGGCGCCTCCAAGCCCCAGACACGTCCGTCGTCCAGAGACGCATCGTCGTCCGCCGGCGTCGGCGTGCTGGATCGGCCGGAGCCGGTGGCGGTGGGGGACGCTGCGGACCGGGCATCTGCCGGATCCGGCGCTTCAACCGAGGCCCGAGCGATCCGGCGCCAGTCCGGCGCAGACGGGCGCGGGCGGCGCCTCGAACCACGCGATCGAGCAATCCGCACGGGGTTCGTCCAGACCCCACAGGCTGCGGGGTCGGGGATCGAACAAGAACTGTCGGCCATCCGTCGGATGGTGGCCAAGGTGCTCGAGAGCAGCAACCAGTCGGCGCTGCTGGCCTCGCGTGAGGGCGGATCGGCTGCGCCCGTGGGCGTGGGCATGACCGACGCGCTGCTCAAGCACTACCTGCGGCTCGTTGAGGTCGAGGTTGCCGGCGAGATCGTCGAGGAGGTCATCGGAAAGGTCCGCGACGAACTGACGCCCGGCGAGTTGGCCGATGAGGCGATCGTCCGCGAGACGGTCCTGCGGCACCTGGCTTCGATGATCCCCGAGGCCGGCGACGTCCCGGCGCCCGAACGAACAGACGACGGGCGACCCAGAACCATCTCATTGGTCGGGCCCACCGGCGTGGGCAAGACGACGACCGTCGCCAAACTGGCCGCGGCGTACAAACTCCGCCACGGCAAGAGCGTGGGGCTGATCGCGGGCGACACGTATCGGATCGGCGCGGTGGATCAACTCCGGTCCTACGCGGAGATCATCAACGTCCCGATCCGGGTCACGCTCACGCCCGCTGAAATGAGCGATGCCTGCCGCGTGCTGCGCCGCTGCGACGTGATCCTGATCGACACCGCGGGGCGCTCGCACAACGACTCCCGGCGGCTCGAGGAGTTGCGAGCGTTGATCGAGGCGGCCCACCCTCACGAGACCCACCTTGTGCTCTCCAGTGCGGCCGACCGGGGCGTGCTGCTCCGATCCGCCGAGCGATTCGCCGTGATGCGCCCCAACCGCGTCATCCTCACCAAACTGGACGAGGCGGCGAACTACGGGGTCCTGCTCACCGTCGCCAGACGCATCGACGCGGCCCTGAGTTTCGTAACGACGGGCCAGGAAGTGCCCGATCACATCGAGCCCGGACAGTCCGAACGCCTGGCCCGACTGGTTCTCGATGGGGAGTTGATCCGGTGAGCCACGTCCAGGTCATTCCGGCAGCGGGCGGGCTGCGCTGCGGCGAGGGCTCGCGTGAGGACCAGGCCAGCCGCCTGCGGGCGATGGTCAGGCACACGCCTGCCGGTCACAATGGCTCGGTCCGGTCCGTTGCCCAGACCGAGGCGCACTCGAAGGCGCGCCCGGGTACCGGGCAGCGCACGCGGTCCCCCATCGTGGCTCTCAGTTCGGGCAAGGGCGGCGTGGGCAAGACGGTCCTGAGCGTCAATCTTGCGATTGCGCTGGCCCATCGTGTGCCAAGGATCGTCCTGATCGATGCGGACGTGGGCACGGCCAACGCCGACGTGCTCTGCGGCCTGCTGCCCTCGCGTCGGCTCGATCAGATCGACGGGAACGGGGCGGGATCGGACGAGGGGTTGCTCGGAATCGCGATCGACGCGCCGGGCGGCTTCCTGCTCGTGCCCGGGTCGGTGGGACGCGCAGGCGACAGCACCCCGAGCGAGCGATCGATGGCGAATCTGGTGAACCGGGCTTCCCGGTCCACGGATGCCGTCCTGATCGACACGGGGGCGGGCGTTGGCGACGAGGTGCTGTCGATTCTCACCCGGGCGGACCTGGTTGTGGTCGTCGTTACGCCCGATCCGACGTCGATCGCCGATGCCTACGCGCTGATCAAGGCGCACCTGATGCGAGCCCGCGATCACGGGGCCACAGACCCAGCGGAGGCGCGGCTGAGCCTCGTCGTGAACATGGCCCAGACGGAGGAGGAGGCCCTGCGCGTACACCTTCGCTTGGCGGGCGTCGCCCAGCGATTCCTTGGGGCCGCCGTGCCGATGATCGGCTGGGTATGTGCCGACGCCACGCTGGCCCGGACGGTTCGGGAGCGTGCTCCGCTCATGAACGCCCCAGGGCAGAGCAGGGCCCGGGACCAGGTTCGGCAGGTGGCCGACGGTCTCTGCACGCGGCTCGGGCTTGATGCGACCTGCGCCGATACGCCGCCGGAGCGTCCGGCCTGGCGCCTGTTCGGGCGCTGGTGGGCGGGCACGCGTCGTTCTCGGTCCCCGGCTCACAATGGACGCCCGAACAGGACGCCGAATGGGAAGTCGAACGCATGAAAGTTGGCCGCGTGCTCAACCCGCCTGCCGATAAGGCCGAACTGAAGACCCCGGTGGTCGGGTTGTACTTTCATGGAGCGGACGCGGGTGGACTCGAGTGGAATCACCAGGCTGGTTTCCTCATCCATGGGTCTGGCGGCGTTTGCGATCGCGATCACGGCGGGGCTCTGGACGCACAATCCTCCCCAGCGGGTGCTGCTGACCGCGATCGCGAGCATGATCATCTGTCGATTCATCGGGCTGGCGATCGGCGCGATCTCGCAGCGTGTGGTCAGCGAGCACGCTCATGCGTACATCCGAGCCAACCCGGTGCCGGACTTGCCCGCGGGCACGCTCTCTCCGGATATGGATGTCTCCGGAATCCAACTCCCGCCCGGCCCGGGCGTGCGCGGCTGAGGAACAACAGGCTGAGTCATCACACGCTGGCGGCGTGCAGCGCGAAGCGTTACACTGCGCCGGCCGTGTCCACGGATGGATCGGACGAATCTGGTCGGAGTGCGAACCTGTCCGGCTCTCGGGCCGGGCGGCGACTGGAGTGAATGGTCAAGGAGCAGACCATGGCGGCAACGCAGGCACAGTCTCGAACAGCGGCGCGAGGACGGAGTCGTTCCAAGGCGAAAGAGCCCGAGCCCGGCGTGGACCGGTCCGAGCTCGACACCCGGCCGATCAACCTGATCTGGGGTGAGTATCAGAGCACGCACTCGCAGGCGCTGCGCAACTACCTCGTCGAGCGATTCCTTCCGCTCGTGCGGTACAACGCCGAACGCATCCACGCCCGGCTTCCGGACGAGGTTGACATCGAGGATCTGATGTCGGCGGGGCTGTTCGGGCTCATCGACGCGATCAACGCGTTCGATCTGGAGCGCAAGGTCAAGTTCGAGACCTATTGCGCACCGAGGATCCGCGGGGCGATCCTCGACGAGTTGCGCTCGATGGACTGGGTTCCGCGACTGGTCAGGCACCGCAGTTCCAAGGTCGAGCAGGTCCGCCAGAAGATCGAGAAACAGTCCGGTCGCCCCGCGACCGACGACGAGGTCGCCCAACGCCTCGGCGTCGACGACGACGAGTACACCAAGATCCGCCGGGACAGTTCCGCGGTCGCGACGTTCAGCCTCACGCGAACCTGCTACTCGGGCGGCAGCGACAAAGAGGTTCGCGAGATCGACGTCATCAAGGACGAGGGGCAGCGCGACCCGCTCCGGGAAATCCAGCGCAAGGATCTCAAGGACCTGATCACGCGCGGGCTCAGCCGGGCCGAACGCCTGATCGTCGTGCTCTATTACTACGAGAGCATGACCATGAAGGAGATCGGCGCCACGCTGGATCTGTCCGAATCGCGTGTCAGCCAGATGCACAGCTCGATCCTGGCCCGCCTCAAGGCCCAGATGCGCCACCGGACGCGGGAACTGGAACCGGTCAAGTAGTCAACGATCGGCCAAGGCTGATACGCTCGGGGCCGCCTGGTATGACACCGCCGGGCTGCCTACGTTCCAACCAGTGAACGACAGGCAGATCCAGAACCAATGCCCCGACCTGCCCGCGACGGCGTTCGTGGCGCTGGGATCCAACCTCGGGGACCGAGCCGGTCATATCCGCGCGGGTTTGAGGGGGCTGGCAGCACTGCCTGGGACGCGATTCGTGGTCGCTTCGGGGCTGATCGAGACCGATCCCGTTGGGTCCGCGCCGCAGGGCAGGTATCTCAACGCTGCGGCCCAGATCCGCACACGCCTGAGCCCCGCTGATCTGCTGGAACAACTTCTGGGCATCGAACGCGGGCGTGGGCGGATCCGCGGGCGGCGATGGGGGCCACGCACGCTGGATCTGGATCTGCTGGTCTACGACGCGCTCGTCATCGACGCGCCCGGGCTGGTTCTTCCGCATCCCAGGCTCCACGAGCGTGCCTTCGTGCTCGAACCGCTCGCCCAGATCGCGCCGGATCTGATTGTCCCGGGCATCGAACAATCCGTTCGCAACCTGCTCGACGGCGTGAGCCGGGCTTGTCTCCATCCCGCCAGCCCATCCCGCCAAGCCCTGACACCCGGGGAGGCGACCTGAACTGACGCGGATCACAGGCGGACAACCCGGCGCTTCACCGATGCATCGGGAGGCCACAAACGTAGGATTGGGCATTGCATGTTCTCGATGCCGGCCAGATCAATCGCGGTTGCCATGGCGCTGGCTCTGGCCATCGCCGCCGCCGCGTGCCCGGCGCAGGAACCCCGCCTCGAACCGGAGCAGGCTCTTGCTCGGGCCCGGGAGTACTACGCCTCTGGAGCGACCGCCGAGCGGGTGTCGGTCACGCTGATGCGAGGCGATCTCTCGCTCGGTTCCAGCACGCTGGTTGTCCGTCTGGATCCCGGTGTCCGCGATGCGGGGGGCACATCCGATGGAGCCGACCGGGCGGATCGGCCCGACCGCACTCGCGTGCTGATCGAGGCCGGCCCGCTGCGTCTGTACGCCGGCGCGGGCTCAGTCGTGGGTGTTCGGGCGGACAACGAAGCGACCGGCGTGACGTGGGACTACGCGGGGGCGCTCGTGCCCACTGCTATCCTGGAACGAGTCCCGCCGATGCCCCTGTTCGAGTTGGCGTTAGGTTCGGGGCGGGCGCCGGACGCCCAGATCCTTCTGCCGTACGTCTCGGCGGTTCAGTGGGAGTCCGCCCAGCGCTCGCCGGACGGGATGCGAGTCGCGCTGACGGGGGCATGCTCTTCGGGACCCGTCCAACTGGAGATCGAGGCTCGGTCGGGTCGGCTTGTTGCGTGCCGGGTGAGCCGCGGCGGCGCCGAGGCAATCACCTTTGCGTTTGAGCCGATTCCGGTCGGGGATCCGGATGCGTGGGCGATCGACACGGCGGATCGTCGTCTGGTGGGCTCGATCGATCGCCTCGTCCCCCGGGCCCCCGCGATCGGAGGCGACGAATCGATCGATCAACTGCCGGTCGTCAGCCCGGACGGATCGCCCTGGACGCTGGACGCGATCCTCCCACCCGTGCCGCGCGGCGCGGATCTGCGGGTCTGGGGCGTGGTCGTCTTCGTTCGCGAACGCCCGGGCGCGGAGGATCCCCGGACCAGGAGCGACGTGCTGGCAGCGTTCAAGACAGTCGCTGATCTGCGCCGACAACTGGCGGTCGAGGGGCAAGGTGATCCCGATCGCTCCCGGGCCCATCTGGCCGGGTCGGCTGTCATCGTCTATGAACTGGAACGGTTCGCCGAGACCCAGCGGCTGGATTCGATCGAGGCGTGGTCTTCGGACCTGAAGTCGGTCCTGCCGGCCGCGTCGGCCCTGCAACCGGCGGCCAGGATCTTCTGGTCCGCCTCGGCTCGGCAGACGATCGACCGGTTCGATCCGCGGGCCGGCGCCGTGGTCGTCCTTGTCGATGACCTGGGACGAGTGCTCCTGAGCGATCGTCTGGACGGGCTCGCGCAGGATCCGGGTCGGGCGGCTTCGCTGAGCGAGCGATGGCGCCGGATCCTGAATCCCTGACTCACGACACCGCCGGTCCGATCGTCATGGGATCGGGCGGGGTTCTCCTACCCGGCCTCGGCCCGCGGGTGCGCCTGGGAATACGCATCCTGGAGGCGCTGGGTAGACAGGTGCGTGTAGATCTGGGTCGTGCTCAGGGACTGGTGGCCCAGGAGTTCCTGGACGCTGCGCAGGTCGGCGCCGTTGTCCAGAAGGTGCGTGGCGAAACTGTGCCGGAGCGTGTGCGGGCTGATCTCCGGGTCCAGCCCGACCTGCCGCAAGTACTTGTCCAGTTTCCGGCGGACGGAGCGTGAACTGAGCCGCTTGCCGTGCTTGTTGAGGAACAGCGGCAGTGGCGAGCGATCGTCGGTCCAGGCCATGGCGAACCGCGGGTCCATCCGCACCATTTCCATGTACCGCCCGATCGCCGCCAACGCGTGGGAGCCGAGCGGGACGATGCGCTCCTTTCGGCCCTTGCCCCGGACGCGCAGGGCCTCGCCGGGCAGGTCCAGGTCGTCCAGATCCAGTTGGACCAGTTCGCTGACCCGGATTCCCGTGGAGTAGAGGGTTTCGAGCATGGCCCGATCGCGCCGCCCGAGCACATCGGTGTCATCGGGGGCGGCCAGGAGTTGCTCGACCTGTTCGATCGTGATCGCCTTGGGCAGGCGTTTGTTCTGACGCGGCGTGCGGATGAGCGTCATGGGGTTGGACGCGGCCAGCGATCGGCCTTCGGCCCACTTGTAGAACGAGCGGAGCGTCGCGATCTTCCGGGCCATCGTTGCCGGGCAATACTCGTTCTCGCCCAGGCGCAGGAGGAACGCCCGGATGCTTTCTGAGGTGGCCTCGCAGATTACCCGTGTGACGGTCCGCGGTTCGAGCGTCCCGACGACGGCCGGGGCCGATCCCTTCGGGGCCTGGTCGACGCGGCGTCGGAAGGCGTCGGACTCGTGCGCCGGGTTGGGCTCGATGCCCAGTTCCTCGGCGAGGTACGCGACGTACTGGCGCAGATCCGCTCCGTAGCACCGGGCGGTGTAGGTGCTGAAGTGGCGCTCGTCGGTGAGGTATGACGAGAACGCATCGATGATCGCGAGCTGGGACATGTCTCGGCTCCTACCGGGCGTGAACCACCGGGGTCGAAGGTGGCGCTGGACGAACGAGGGCGGGACCGTTCTGTGCGCAGGGGCCGCGCCGCCGAACGTCGGCGGTCTCGGATGGATCCGTTCGGGCCGATGCCCGGCGTGCGCGGATGATCCCGATGATGTCGCGGCTCTGGTTCACGAGCCCGGTCTCCGGACGCCCGCGGGCGTCCGATCCGGGCGCTAGCGGGGCGTCGTGTCTGGGCCGCCCTGGGCGCGGGCGAGCCGGATCCATTCCTGGCGAATGAGCCGGCCGACCACCTCATGGGCGGCGAACTGCCTGTACAGGACCATGCTCCGCGTGTATCGGTGCCAAGCCGACGCAGAAACCTGCTCGACCCGTCCCCGGGCGTATCGCTGCACGGCCAAGAGCACGTCGTTGCTCTTGGCGTCGAGCAGTTCAGAGGCGAGGGCGACGGGCCCGACCTGAGCCTGCGCCGCGCCGGTCTGGAGCGAGGCTGGCTGCCACTCGAGTTCCCTGGGACCCAAGCCATCGCCCAAGGCCTCGCCGTCGGGCCGACCGGGCAGATACAGGGCCAGGGCCAAGCCGAGCGTGGGGGGGTCGTAGGGGTCGTAGGCCGTGATCGAGCCGACGATGAGCCCGTCGACATCAAGGGCCTCGCCCAGTCGTCGCGCGTCGGTCGGGGTGCTCAACTCGGCCAGTCCCAGCGCACGCATTGCTGCGATGACGCGATTGAGCGGCACGGCCGAGATTCCCCGAACCTGCTCGACCGCGGCGACCACGTCGTCGCTGATCGCCAACGGATCGGCCTGGCTCGTGCCCGACTCGTTCCGCAGCGGGGCGACGGCCCAGAGCACGTCCCGCCCTGCCCTCTGGTAGGGGGACGTATCCACGACCGGCTCGACGATGCGCGGGGCGTGCGAGCACCCTCCGAGCATCAGCCCGACGAGCATCGCCACGAGGCCGACCCGTCTTGGAAGCATGATCCATTCTGTTGTCATGGCGTCCTGCCGAGTTTCGCGGGTGATCCGCCCCGCGATGGTCCAATCAATGTGCCGGCGGGCCTTTCGACCCGTCGGCGAGTGGTTCAGTTGTCGGGCACGCTCGAGAGCGTACCGGACGTCGGCTCGTCCGGACTGGTCGAAGCCGACGCGGTGGGCGAGCCCGTCGCCGGCGACTGGGCCGAAGCCGACGCCCGCTCGGAACCGGTCCCGGCCCCAACCGAGGCCAGCGCCCGCCCGAGATTCATCGACCAAAGGTTGTCCACACCGTCACGATCCGAGACGAAGACCAGTTCGTCGCCCGGTCCCCACGAGGGCATCAGGTTGACGAATCGCCCCTCGGTCAGGTTGACGCGGGTGTTCCCGTCCAGGCTGACCATCCACAAGTCCGCCAGGAGCGGCTTGGCGTTGACGCTGTCGGCCCAGGCCTCCGGGGAGGGGATCGAAGCGGCCACGATGAACCGTCCGTCGGGGCTCCAGTCGGGATTGATAAAGGCGGCCAGGGGGCTCGAGATCACCTCGGTGGGGGCCTGGGCCTGTCCGTCCTTGTAGTCGATCGTCCAGACGCTGAAGGCGTGATCGCCGCGGTCCCGGCTGCGCTGGAAGAGGATCTTGTCGCTGCCGGCGACGCCCGTGCCCGGGACCGGGCTCCAAACTGGGAAGAGCCCGTGCCCGATGAAATGGGCCGCCGTGGTGTTGTCCAGGCTCGTGACCCACAGTTCCCACGCCCCGCTCACCTCCCCCAGGCGGCAAAAAGCCAGGCTCCGCCCGTCGGGCGACCAGGTCGGGTGGATCTCCTGGCTCGGCCCGGTGGTGATCTGGATCGCCTGTCCACCGCGGGCGGGCATGACGAAGATGTCGAAGTTACCCCGTCGATTGCTGGCAAACGCCACGCGCGAGCCGTCCGGGCTCAGCGAGGGCATCACGTCGTCTGCCGCGTCGATCGTCAGTTGCGTCACGACGCGGCTGTTGATCGCCTTGACGTAGATGTCCGAGTGCGTGTTGTGGCGTGTGCTCGCAAAGACGACCCGTGTCCCATCACGGGAGACCTCCGGATCGAAGTCCGCGCCCTGGCCGGCGAAACTGATCCGCGAGATGTTCGCCTGTCCGTCGGTGCCCGTCTGCCAGGTGGCCGCGTGCGATGAGACGGGCAGACGGCCGAAGACATCGACGCCACCGGATGGTGAGGACCGGCCCGCGCTGCCGTTGGGCGTGCCCACATCGCCTCTGATGGAGAACGGAATGCCCGTCCAAGTCCCGGTTGGTGTTGCCGGCGCGGTGTCGGCGAGATTCGTCGCGGGGCCCGTCGGGTGGTCGGCCTGATCGACGGCGCTCAGGACAGCGTTCCTCGAAGGAAGATCCAGATCCGCCTGGGCCCCGGAGGGCTCGGGTTCGGGCGTGCGATCAACCGAACGCGTGAAACTGGTCGAGCACGCGGGGGCGAATCCCAGCATCAGGATCAGGGCCGCACCCAGGTGGATCGGTGGAGACGAGAGAATGGGGCGATAATGGGTGTGGTCGCGGCGCATCGGTGGCATCTCCGTGCATCGGCCCGGCTGGGGATGTCCCTGCCGGGAGAGCAAGGCCTTGGCCGCCCGGGCTCCGCCCGCATCGACTCTGGCTCTGGAATCCATGGCCCGACGGCAGGCTCGCCCCTGTCTCCACGAGGGACGGGCCGCCGATGAACGAATCGAACGCGTCGAGATGTCCTTTATCGGACCGGTCCGCCGGTCGGCTTGAAACAGGGCCCGGCCCGACGCCACTCAGATCGGCCGCGGGAACCCCCGAGTTGAGTCCGCTAAGCGGATTGGCCGGAGCCGCGGGAAGACCGGGTTCCCTTTACAGGGAGCGCGCACGGCAGACAATCGCCGGTGTATCGCAGGTCCGCGTCCACCTTGAGCCCGATCCCCGCGGCTGATCGGCCGAGTCGAGGTGGTCCAGGTACGCCGAAAGGGCATTGGGACCGAAAGAATCCAGGAACTGGACCGATGCGGTAGGGTTCAGGCGCAGGATGCGCTCGATGATCTGGTTGCGGTGCAGGGCTTCGGAGGAGGGATCCTCGCTGGGGCTCTGCAAGGCGGATCGATCGCTCGCGAAGAGACTGCTCAGGCGGGTCAACGGGCCGACTTTGGCGGGTGTGTCGTCCGGGTCGTGCATCGGTGTCTCCTTGGACGGGCGAACCGGGGTATCGGACACCGTCGGACACACCCTCGATCATGTAACGAGCCCGGACCAGCCACCAGACAGCGTCTGGGGCGCCGTCGGCTCTGCCCGTGTGCCATATCTTGAGCGTCACTTCGCTCGGGACTCGATGCCTCGTTGGTCGGCGGCCGCGAAAGTTTTTGTCCGATCGGGACCGGAAGCCGGATGGGCCGATCCGCTGGTCCGCCGCCCTACAGTTTCATCCGGATCGAATCGACCTCGAACGGGAGCCCCTCCCATGAGCGACCAGCAAGCCACGCCGGACCAGGGACCGACCTTGAACCACTTGGCCTTCACGACCGTGCGGTCGGCGTTTGGCGGCCGGCGATTCCGGGCCACAGAGTTCCGCAACCAGGCGACGCTCATCGTCGAGCCGGACGACTTGCACGAGGTGATGGCTTTCCTCCGCGACGACCCGCGGTGCTCGTACAACTTCCTCTCGGACGTGATCGGCGTGGACTATCTGGGATACCCCTCCGCCACGATCGGCCGCTTCGCGGTCGTCTACCTGTTGGACAGTTTCGATCGCGACGACCGGTTCCAGGTCAAGGTCTTCCTCGATCCCTCGCTGCCCACGGGCGGGATCCAGGAAGACCCGGCCCTGTGGCTGGACAGCGTCACGGATCTCTGGCCCGGGGCCGAGTGGCCCGAGCGCGAGGTCTTCGACATGTTCGGCATCCGCTTCCGCAACCACCCAGACCTTCGGCGAATCCTGCTCTGGGAGGAGTACCCGGCGCATCCGCTGCGAAAGGACTACCCCGTCCGCGGGCGGGGCGAACGCGATGCCTACCGCGTGGTTGATCGAACGGACGCCTGATACGTGTTCCGGGTCAAACTCGTGCGGTCGATCAACGCCAAGACCGTTCCGATGGAATCAGGAATCACCACATAGGGCGAGGAGAACGCGGAGAGAAGACGTTGAACTCGATGGACGCGAAGGGCCCGAAGCAGTCTTGAAACGGCCACTGGCCACTCCGTGTTCATCGTGGCGAATCCCGATTCCTCCCGACGCCCCGATGGAGTCGATTCGGCGCAAGAGCCGTGGGGGGGCAATCGCGTTACTTGAGCGCGCGGACCGCCGCGATGACCTTCTCCGGGTCGGCTCGCTTCTTGTAGTCCCAGTCTGCAAAGGCGTAGCGGACCGTCCCGGACCGATCCACGACGAACGTCCCCGGTGCCGGCAACTGCCATGTTCCGCTGGCGTTGCGCTCGGGCAGATCGATGCCGAACCCTTTGTACCGCTTCTGGAGTTCGTCCTCGAGCGTGAACAGGACCTTGAAGCCCCGGGCGGCCTCGAGCGTCTCGTCCGTGTAGACAGGGTAGTTGAGCGACAGATCTTCGCGCGTCTTGCTCCCGTAGTCGCGTTTCTCGGGCGCGATGGCCACGAATGTCGCGCCCGCGGCCTTGAGGTCGTCGATCTTGTCCCGCCATCCGCGCAGAGCCCGCTGGCAGAACGGGCACCACCCGCCGCGGTAGAACGTCACCACGATCGGACCCTTCTCGTACAGCGAGGACAACTTCACGGGTTTGCCCTCGGCGTCGGCGATCGTGACTGCCGGCACGGGGTCGCCAACACGAAGCCCGGGCGTGACCGCACGTGCGGGCTTGGGATCAGAGATTCGTCGCTTGACTCCTGCGGGCCGGGCGGTGACCGTCGGCTGGGCCGGCGCCGGCGCACCGATCGCCAGCACCGCCGCGGCCACCAGGATTCGTCCGGACCACGTTCCACTTGGGATTCCGCTCATCGATTGCCTCCTTACTCGGGCACAACCGGGGTCTGTCGTCCGGCCACCCGCATTCGCATCTGCACCGGGCCCCGCGTGCCGATTCGCTCGGCCCGTCTCGCCGACCCCTCACCAGCATACCGTCGCGGGCCGTTGCGGTTCAGCACCGGCAGCCCGGGAACAGACGTTCCTTAGACCCTGACTATTCCCCGCCTGCCCGATTCTCGAATGCCCCGTTCCGGATCAACCCCTCGATCGCGGCGATGTCCGGAGACGGGGGTCGATCGCCCCGGTAGGGGGGCACGACGCCGCGAATCGTCTCGCGGACCCGCTCCACCGCAGGGCCGGACCGGAGCGGGCGGTGCCGATCCAGGGCCTCGACGCCGCAGAGCAGTTCGATCGCGACGACCGTGCGTGTCAGGTCCATCGCGCGGGCCGCCTTGGCCGCTGCCGCCGGGCCGAACGAGTTGTAGTCCTCCATGCCGGCGCTTGTGGGGATGTTTCGCACGCTGGCGGGCGTGGCGAGCATGGCCAGTTCGTTGCAGCAGGCCGCCGCCGTGTACTGGGCAACCATCAGCCCCGATTCCAGCCCCGGATGGTGGCTCAGGAACGGGCTCAAGCCCGTGCCCGGCTCCAGCGCCGAGAGCATGTGGTACACCCGGCGCTCGGCGATCCCCGCCACGTGCGCCAGGCAGATCGCCAGCACGTCCATGGGCAGGGCGATCGGCATCCCGTGGAAGTTGCCGGCGGAGATGACTTCGACTCCCGCGGCCGGGTCAGCCGCCTCGCCCCTCGAAGGGAACACGAGCGGGTTGTCCGTCACGGCGCCCAGTTCCCGTTCCAGTGCCGCCCAGACGCCGTCGAGTGTTTCCAGTACCGATCCGAGGACGATCGGCGCACATCGAAACGAATACGGATCCTGGACCCGAGGATCATTGACCCGGTGCGATGGGATGATCTGGCTGCCGGCGAGCATGTCGCGCAGGCGCTCGGCCGCCCGCACCGCCCCGGGCTGATTGCGCGCTATGTACACCCGGTCGTCCAGGAACGAGTCCGTCGCCCGGCAGGCGTCGATCGACAGGGCCGTCGCCAGTATCGCCGCCGATTCGATCCGTTCCCAGTCGCTGTGAAGCAGCGCCATTCGGCCGGCCATGAGGTGCGTGCCGTTGATCAGCGCCAGCCCCTCCTTGGCCTGGAGCACGATCGGCTTGATTCGGGCAGCCGCCAGCGCCTGCTCGCCTGAGACCACACGACCACCCTGCCGGGCGTGCCCCTCGCCGATCAGGACCAAGGCCACATGCGCAAGCGGCGCCAGATCGCCCGACGCCCCGACCGAACCGATCTCCGGAACGATGGGCGTCACCCCCGTATTGAGCAGGGCAACGATCGCGTCGACCACCTCGGCGCGGACGCCGGACCGTGCCCGGACAAGCGAGCCACCCAGAATGACCAGCATCGCCCGCACCACGTACTCGGGCAGCGCCGCCCCTGCTCCGGCCGCGTGGGAGCGGATCAGGTTTCGCTGAAGATCGCGCAGCGACTCGTCGGCGATGCGCTGCGTGGCCAGCGAGCCGAAGCCGGTGTTCACGCCATAGATCGGCTCGCCCGAGGCCATCGCGTCCAGCAGCCCCCGGCGACTCACCCCGACGCGCTGCCGAGCCGCGTCGTCAAGCCGCACAGCCGCGCCGCTCCTGGCGACAGCCACCACGTCCGCGGGACGCAGGGCCGAACCGTCCAGAACGACCTGCCGTGCCTGATCGACCACCGGACCCAAGCGTATCAGCGTCGCAGGCGGCAGGAATCGGCCCCGCCCGGTGCCGGGGCACAAGGTCCGATAAGGAATATTATGTAAAACTCGATGCCAAGAAGCCCCTCGGAACGAATCTTGGTCTCGCTGGCACGTGCCCACAGAGAAGACCCCTCACCCCAACCCTCTCCCCCAAGGGGCGAGGGAGCCGACCGGCGGCACCCGATCAACCCGGCACCGACTCATCCACCGCCGCAGCGCCCGGCGACACTTCGTTCAGGACGCGCACGGCCCGATCAACAACCTCCGGGATCGCCACCAGATCGCCCTTCCCCGCTGCCGCGCGGACCTTGAACTCCACGCACCCCTGCTCCAGGGCCTTGGCACCGATCGTCAGGCGGATCGGGATCCCGATCAGGTCCGCGTCCTTGAACTTGACGCCGGGCCGTTCCGGACGGTCGTCAATCAGGACGTCAACGCCTGCCTCTGAAAGATCGTCGGCCAGACGCTGTGCAGCGTCGGCGTGGGCCGATTCGCCGGGCTTGAGCAGCGTGATCAGCACGTGGTACGGGCAGATCGCCGGGGGCATGATGATCCCGCTGCCGTCGTGGCTCATCTCGACGCAGGCCGCCAGCGTTCGGCTCACGCCGATCCCGTAGCAACCCATCAAGACGGGTCGGCGCTGCTGGTCCTGATCCAGCACGCTCAGGCCCATCGCCTCGGAATATTTGGACCCGAGCTTGAAGATGTGCCCCACCTCGATGCCGCG
>Ga0114931_10001361_pt1 | contig 31240 bp, 30 predicted proteins | sample 2SBtaG_FD_89579 | JGI IMG/M metagenome (GOLD analysis project Ga0114931, IMG submission 89579) | Deep subsurface microbial communities from Kolumbo volcano to uncover new lineages of life (NeLLi) - 2SBTROV14_V59a metaG | ecosystem: Environmental > Aquatic > Marine > Volcanic | place: Kolumbo...
AAAATAACACCAGATGTGCAACACCATTGCGTTCATACTCCACATCGTAACGTTCGCTCTGTCCCGGTTCTGCGGCAATCGGCGGCCGGACTTCCTTGATACACTGCACACTGGTTTCGTCCAGGAGCAGCACTTGGGCATGCCGACGTCGGTAGGCCGCTTCCCGCCCCCGATTTACCAGGTCTTCAAGCTGGTCATGCTCTTCCAGCGTTAAACGAACCACATAGCGTTTTTTCATTTCCTGACTCCTCAACAGGTTATCCAAGCCTATTGAGAAGTCAGTTTAACATCCTAATTTATCTTATTGAAGGGCTACTAGTGGCTTGCTAAACTCCGGAGATGTCCGCAAACTTCAGCCGGCTATCAATATTGACCTTGAGACGGGTTCGGGCCTGCTCAGGAGCAGGTGTCACGTTGTGTAACCAAGCTCGTGCAACCTGGATCCCAAGTAGCTGTTTATAAATGTTTTATCCTTTACCGTTAATGCTTTCCAGCGACCGATCCGGCCAGCTGTAATTTCGTTCTGTACGCTGTCAGCGCTGCTTTCATTGCCAAGATTCCTGGTTTGCTGGTGGAAGTCGAGCAGATTATTTTCCCATGGTTCTTCAAGAATATTCAGCAACATCGTGATGGCCTGCCTGGGACTGGTGACAAGGTCCTCGTAGCGTAGTTGCAACGAGGGCTGAGCATTTGCACTTGCAGAAAATGCCATTGCGGCCTCGGTGGCTGCCAGCCAGCGCTCGCACGCTGCCTTGATATCAACAGTAAATTCCAGTGGTTTCCCCTGTTGATTTGTCCAGTCCATCTCCAGTAACGAGGCAACTACATCACGACCGTCCCGGATGACATTAACAATGAGGCTCCGGGGAAACAAGGTGCGGATCTGGTGATAGTAGAAAACATTCTGGGGGCTTTTCTCTGCTATCCGCAGTTTGTGAGCACTATGGTTCCCGGAGATGGCTGTCAGGATAATGTTACGATACAATTCATCAATCTTTTCATCAGAGAAATTGTAATAATTACGGAGAATTTGCGTATTGCTTCTGCGCTGATTTACCCAGCTCGGTATCGTTTTGGCGATAATTTTGGATTCCGGACCACATTGAATGTTTGAATGAGAATCCAGAATTACCCGTAGCAGTGTCGTCCCAGAGCGTTCACATCCACCGATAAATACAGGATAGTGCATAGTCAATACTCAGGGGTTGCTGGCCGACAGTTCGTGAATTGCTCCGACAAAATCATTATCAACCGGGGCCCCGTTAATTCTTGTATTTTCATGAAAATAATCCAGTACACGGCACAATCAAAATTCGACAAGTTCCAGGTATTTCGCTGGATCGTAGTGTTCTATTGCAAACTCACGTACCTTGTCCGGGTTAACGCTGGCAACAAATTCATCGAGACCGGCAAGATCTTCACTGGTTTTGAATCTGAAAAATATCTCAGCGGGTAGCTCGGGGATCCCGCTGAAAGCACAGTCGGTCCCGGCTACGGGAACACCGTGAACGAGTGCCTCTATGACCTTTATTTTCAGGCCGCCGCCGAATCGCAGTGGCGCGAGTGCAACGGAGGCATAGGGATAAATATCTGCTGCTGTATCGAATGCTCCCATCGGTATGATGCGTCCGGTCCGGTCTTCCAAGGCCAGCATACTTATCCCGCCAGCCACTAGCACCGTGGAAGTGATAAAGTTTCCTGTTATGGCAGGCAGAAGAATTTGTCTGAATCCATCCTGGTTTGGTTTTGCGAAGCTTGCTACGATGATTGGGCGCCGGATTTCCTTGAACTCCAGTTTCTGAAACGAGGCAATGTGAGGTATGGTAACGATTGGTGTGTCAATTTTACTTTCAAGGTAGCGGGTCTCTTCCGGATTGATTGATATCAGTTTGTCAAAAGCTCCAAGTTGATCGAGCTCTACATGCATTGGCACCTGGCTTGGAGCGGCTTCGTTGGCCATTGCAAAACTCTGTGCACGCAGGTGCTGTACATCGTGGATATCACAGACTCTGGTAATCCCGTCGGGTAAGGCGCGAGCTGCTGGCGCAAAATAATAGTAGTTGAAATACACAACACTGATGTCATTGTCATCGACGAATTTAACTATTTGACTATGAAAACCGGGGTTCTCAAGTGTATCGACCAGGTTATGGTCAATAATCATCCAGTCTCGGGGAGGGTGCATCTTGCTGAAATTCTTGCCTATGGCAAGCTTGCTTATATCGTAGTTTCCGGAAAGGAGGCTGATAATCGAGGCCATGCGCTGATGGGCTCCCAGTCGACCCAGCCAGGCGGGTTCAGGGCTTACAAACAGTAATTTGGGTTTGACTGCCAACGGTGTTATTTACCAGATTCCCACCAGTATTCCAGTATCTTTCAGACTCGTGTGCATTACAAGTGCATCTTTTCAGTCATTATTAACAGGGGTTTCAATATAAAGTAGTCCGAAATATTTTATCGGTCCGCGCAGCCATCCTCCCCCAGCTCCGGTCTGCATCCACTAATTGTGCAGTGTGACATCCGAGATGCCTGTTTCCTCATGAGGAATAGAGAAATAACATGTTATTCTGTAAAATGTGAGCCTGGTCTGGATCTGTCAATATCTGTTGGTAATCCTGAAAATACACCCATGCCTGAGATTCCTGAAAACAAAAGCCGATCCATTGCTAATCCATACAAGGATCTCGACAAGCGCCAGTATTGGAAATCTGGAGTTGTACGGAATCGATCATTTCTTCCCGAGCGGCTATACAAGAAAAAATTCTCTATTGGAGCCAACACCAGGATTGCAACCGCCGGCAGTTGCTTTGCCCAACATATCGGCAGGTCGCTTAAGCAACATAACTTCAACATACTGGATCTCGAACCGGCGCCGGACAGTTTGCCTGCACACAGGCATGCAGACTATGGATATTCTTTATACTCGGCTCGATATGGCAATATATACACTATCAGACATCTGCTTCAGCTTGCTAATGAAGCTTTTGAACGAGTACGCCCTATGGACGGGATCTGGCAGAAGAAAGATCGTTTCGTCGATGCCTTTCGTCCAGGCATCGAGCCAAAAGGTTTCAAGACCGCGGGGGACGTAACTAGCCACCGCGAGTTCCACTTGCAGAAATGTCGTCAGTTGTTTGTTGGAATGGACTTGTTCGTATTTACTTTAGGTTTGACAGAATGCTGGATCCACAAGAAGTCGGGTACGGTATTTCCGATTGCTCCTGGAGTGATAGCCGGTGAATATGATAGGGAAATATACGAATTCAAGAACCTCCGGTTCTCGGAGTTGATAAAGGACTTTATGGAATTCAGAGAATTGATTCACGAAATGCAGGCTCGTGCCGACAGATGCAAATTCCTGCTTACCGTATCTCCTGTGCCTCTAGCAGCCACAGCAACGGAAAATCATGTCTTGTCTGCAACAATCTATTCAAAGTCTGTTCTTAGAGCAGTTGCAGGGCAACTGGCAGAGTCTTTATCTGATGTTGACTATTTCCCCTCATTTGAGCTCATTAGCAGCCATTTGTCTCGTGGTATGTATTATGGAAGTGACCTTCGTTCCATTAATGAGGAGGGGGTTAGGGCAGTTATGAATATGTTCTTCTCAGAGCATGGTGACTTGCCTCTGGATAAAAAAGCTGGAAATAATTGCGATACAACTAACTCAGTCGTACCAGTACAGGGCATGCCCACTGATGCAGATATCTGCGAAGAAGAACTACTTGGTTATTTTTCTCCCACTGATACTGAAAAGAAATCATGAGGCTTTTGCTTGTTGGGAACTCACATCTTGGCCCTGTGTCTGGTGCTTTCATGAAAGATATTCCTGGTGACATCAAGGTAGATGTATTTGCAATTCCGGATGGTTGTGGCCCCAGGATAAACATTAATGATAATGGGAGCCTGGAGCCATGCGCGGGGCGTGCAATCACCAACATGGATAATGCACTACCAAACCTGCATGATTATGATGCCATCGTAGTCAGCTCGGCAGGAATTCATGCCGCTCGCAACAATTCCCCGCATCCACTTAAGGAGGGAATTCTTACAGGTCTGTCGCCAACCGCTGATGCAATCAGAAGCCAAAGGCCTATCTCCCAATCGTTGTTCGAAGGCTGTGTATCTTCGACACTGTCTTCAACAGGTTCAGTAAGGCTTATTAAATCTTTATCAGCCCAATTCAGAGGTAAATTACTGGTACAAATTTGTCCGCTTCCTGCTGAGAGTGTGCGTAACGACCAGCGCTGGTTCTATTGGGACTACTATTCCAGCCTTGACGCCTGGAAATATTTCATTGAACTGCAGCATCAGTACCTTGGCAAGCTATGCGAAGAAACAGGTGCCATATTGCTACCCCACCCTGTATCAGGGGCGCTGGAAGAACTGTTTAATCCCGCTGTGTATTCCAGTAAGGATCCATTCCATATGAATCAGGAATATGGCGAGCTGGTGAAGGAACAAATACTACAGTACTTGTAAGGGTATCTCTTTAGGTAGAACTTCGGCACCTTGTCGACAGCATTGTCAGGCGACAAATCTATTCTTTACATAATCTGATTGTATATTCAAAGGGCATTTGCTCACATGAAACCGGATATCTCTATTATATATGTTCTAGCGCGGTCCGGCGGTACCCTGGTTTCACGTTGTCTTGCATGCATGCAGGATAATGTGCTGTTGAGTGAGATTCATCCACGATGTGCCTATTTTCACCCACTGACCCAGGCGTATGACTGGTTTCAGCTTATATCCCGTGAAGAGCTCAATACATACGTTCATCAGCGTAAAATCCCTTACATTGATTCAATCAAGCTTGTCAGTAACCGCTGCAGGGAAAGGGGATTGAACCTGATTATCAGGGATTGGACTCATGTAGATTACATACCGGGACGTTACCCGGTTCAGCCGGCTTACAAGCTGTCTCAGTATGAAGTGCTTGGTGAGCACTTCAATGTTCACCATCTGGCAGTTGTCAGGGATCCGGTGGATACGTTTTTGAGTCTGTCAAGGCTCAAGAATTACCGTGGCGGGTGGTTATCATTACAGGAATACCTGGCAGGCTACCGGAGGTTTGCAGAAATTGCAGCAGAGACTGGTTATGTCCAGTATGAAGAATTCTGTGATAAACCAAAAGACGTTATGCACCATATTTGTAGTATTTTGAACATTGATTTCGATGGACAGTTTCTGAAGAAATATGCCTCATATAAGAATATTACCGGGGATCCATATAGTGAAGAACAACAGGCCACATTGACCGGAGAACTGGCCGGGATGCGTTCATCTGGTGAGATAAAACGACCATCCAGACGTGAAGGTTGGGAAACCATGGCGCTGGAGCTGGAGGATAATGCAGATTACAAGCGTAGCCTGGAGATTCTGGGGTATTCGTGCCGGTAAGCTGGCAAACCAGGTCAGTGGCCATTCTGGCGTGACCGCCTGGCATCCCCGTTTTTCCGGTAAGGTGTCCCAGTTATTGATTTGCCCGGCCAGGATATATCTATAATGGAGAGTCCTGAACCGGGTCTGTTATGCCGGAATCTGGAAGCTATGCGACAGCTTGATCCCGGGTCTGTCGAGCTGCTTCGAAAGTTGGTCGAATGTTATATGCAACAGCACAGACCGGATAAGGCGATTGCTGTATTAAAGGAAATTATCCGGCTCCAACCCGGGAATGCCTATGCCAGGCTGAATCTTGGAAAGGTCTGTCTACTGGCTGGGAATCAGAATGAAGCCATCAACCAGTTACAGGAAGCAGTAGATCTTGATCCATCGAATATGGAGGCTTATGCCAGCCTTTGTAATTCCCTGGTGCTTTCAGACAGGCTTGTTGAAGCAGTTGCCTGTTTTGAAAAGGCAAAACAGTATATACCGGACAATCCGGAACTTCTTGCCGCACTGTCTGCAATATATTATCGGCTTGGGAAAATGGAAGAATCCCGAAAGATCTGTAAGGAAATTATAAAGCTCAGGCCAGACCATGTAACGGCGCACAGTGCACTTCTTTACAGCCTGAATTATCTGTCTGGCTACAAGCCCGGATACAGGTTCAGCGAACATATTCGTTGGGCAGAAATGCATGCCCCGGTGTCTCTTGTTCCTGTCTCATACAGGAATAACCGGACATCGGACCGACGTCTGCGGGTTGGCTATGTGTCACCCAATTTCTATATGCACTCGGTAGCATACTTTCTGCAGCCGTTGCTTGCCAGGCATAGCAGGAAGGTTGTTGACATATTCTGCTATGCAAATATGGAAAGCTATGATGATAAAACAAAGGAATTGGCTCAGCTTGCGGATCATTGGCGTGATATAAAGAAACTTGATGATTCTGAAGTCGCTCGCCTTGTTGCCTCGGATGAAATTGATATTCTTGTCGATCTTGCCGGCCACAGCGCAGATAACAGGCTTGGCGTGTTTTCCCTCAAGCCGGCCCCGGTCCAGGTGACCTATATCGGCTACCCGGCTACCACCGGGATGCTGGCAATGGATTACCGGTTTACCGATGATCTGGCGGATCCGCCCGGAAAGACCGAGCACCTGCATACCGAAACACTCGTGCGGATACCGGGCGGCTTTCTTTGCTACCAGCCTCCTGCCGTTGGTGAGGTGGCGCCGTTACCCAGTGTTGATAAAGGCTATATAACCTTCGGTTCATTCAATAACCTGGCAAAAGTCAGCGAGACTGTGGTCGAGTTGTGGTCCAGGCTGTTGAAGAAAGTGCCTGGTTCGAGACTGCTACTTAAAAGCAAGTCATTGAAATATGAAGAGATACAGAAGGATCTTTACCAGTTGTTTGCAGCACATGGGATTGACAGTACACAGGTTGAGATGACCGGCTGGGCCGGAAACATGAAAGCGCATCTGGATCTGTACAGCCAGGTCGATATTGCACTGGATACCTTTCCCTATAACGGAACCACTACCACATGTGAAGCGCTCTATATGGGTGTTCCTGTAGTGACTCTTGCCGGGCAGGAGCACGTCAGTCGGGTCGGTATAAGCCTCTTGACGCACGCCGGCCTTGCAGACTTCGTCGCTGGTAGCGAGGATGCATATATAGAACTGGCAACGTCATGGGCAAGTAATATTCAGGCATTAGCTACCCTTCGTAAACAGTTGCGTGCCAGAGTGTCAGAGTCGAGTTTGTGTGATGCCGTAAACAAAACACATGACATTGAAAATATGTACCGGGCAATCTGGATAAACTGGCTTGAGAAAACGGGAGACTCTTGAACCCTTGATTATTTCAACATCGCATCTTGGGTTGTGTAATCGTATCAAGTCTCTCATGTCTTGTATGCGATGGGGTATACATCAGGATGAGGATGTATGTGTTTTCTGGCCGCCTTTGGAAGGTACACTGAATTGCCATTTCAGCGATCTGTTTAGTAATGACCTGGAAGTCAATCCACCCTTTCCTGATGCCAGCAGATTTATGAATGCCTGGCGGCTGGTAGTATTGCCTGATGATGACATTTCGCCGGGGTTTGATCGTATATCTGCAAATTGCCCGGTTCCATTTAATGAAGAGAATACCGATGGCCGGCATATTGATTTCGCCTACAACCGTATACCCGAGTCATTGAAAAATATCTACAGGGATCTGTTCGGGCAACTGGTGATTTTACCTTCATTAAGTGACCGAGTGGATGCGTTTGCGCAGCACTTTAATGACGACACTGTATCTGTACAGATCCGGAGTTGGCCGGATGATCCGGTGCGTCACAATGCCTTGTTCAATATGGATCATATAGTCCGTGAACTGGATAGATTACCTGCAGATGCGGGGATCTTCCTGTCCACGGACACAGATGATGTTGTGACGTTTCTCTCAAGCAAATATCCAGACAGGGTGATGACCTGTGAGCGGTCAACCAGTCGCGTGGACAGCCGATATGTTCCGATGGGTGTACAGGAGGACCTGGTTGAGCTGCTGTTGCTGGCAAGGAACAGAAAGCTGATAGGGAGTTCTATCAGTACCTTTTCGGAAGTTGCCTGGTGGCTGGGTGGATGCCAGGCTGATGTTGTTATTGTCTAGCTTTGCCCGATGTGTCGTTCTCAACCTGTTGCGGGCAGGTCTGGTACGGGCTATTTATCAAAGGAAGAGGTATAGGTAATTCGTGGCTATAAATACTGAACAACTGGTACAAAACTGTATCTCCGTTGCAGAAGATCGTTATGATTTCTGGGCAAATTTCATCAATATGCATGGCGCCGGTCGTGTCATCGAGATTGGTGTTTTCCAGGGTAATTTTGCGGCAAAGATGTTGCGAAACTGTGACTGCCTTGAGAAGTATTACATGCTCGATCCCTGGAAAAATCTTGATGACTGGGATAAGCCGGCCAATATGGATAATGAAACTCTGGAATTACTCATGAAGGAGAGCCTTTATAAGACAGAATTTGCCAGTGATAAGCGGATTGTTCTTAGAGGAAAGACAACAGAAGTAATAGATGGCATTCCTGATCGCAGCCTTGACCTTGCTTATATAGATGGGGATCACACACTAAAAGGTATAACAATTGATCTCATTCGTGTGTATCCAAAAATAAAGAAAGGTGGATTTATCGGTGGTGATGATTTTTGTCCGGATACCTTGCAGCATTTCCCCGAGTTTGAACCAACCCTGGTTTACCCGTTTGCTATCTACTTTGCAGAAGCAATGTCTGCGCGGATCTATACCTTGCCGTATGAGCAGTTCCTTATTGAGAAATCAGCGGATGGCAGGTTTGAGTTAATTGACCTTGCTGGTTGTATCACAAATACCGGATTAAAGAAGCAGATGATAAAAACCATGCAGGAGATGATTAACAATAAACCGTGAATGGGGACTCATTATCAGCCTGCCCTTGTATCCCGGCTCCATGTTTTCCAGGCGTTTCGATACAGCTCTTCAAGAGCTGGCGTGAATATTCTTTCATTGCATAGACTGGAGTTACGCATCATTCTCCTGAGGCCGCTTCGCAGTTTGTCGAGTCGCGTTAAATCCATGGCAAGCTCTACGGCTTTATCTATATATTGATGTTCTGTGTATGCAACAAGGTCATCAAGTTTGACTTGGGAAAGAAGACTGACCCCGGTGCGTGAGACATGGGTTTGACCCGCACGGGAGATAACCGGGACCCCCATCCATAATGAATCACAGGTTGTTGTTGTCCCGTTGTAGGGATAGGTGTCCAGGGCGATATCAACCGTGCCATATGCGGCCATGTGATCTTTCTTCGTCGTTCGTCCGTAAATATCAACCCGGTTGCGGTGTATGTGGTATTTCCCGAATGCGGCTATGATGCTTTCCTGTGAAACGGTATCGGTTAGCCAGCGGTTCTTTACAAGAATATGCGAGTCCGGAAGCCTCGACAGGATGCCGGCCCATGTCTTGATAATGTCCGGTGTTATTTTTGTCATGACATTGAATGAACCAAAGGTGATATATCCATTCACGTGTGCAGGCAGACTGGACACTGCCGGTGATTCCAGTGGTGGTGAAAAACACAGGAAACCGGTCTTCATACGCAGCAATGTCTCGGTATACAGATGCTCTGTCATTCCTGGCGGATCTGCATGTTCATCGCTGATTCGGTAATCAATGGCCCCGAGGCCGGTGGTATCCGGATAGCCAATATACGTTATCTGCACTGGTGCCGGCTTTCTGGCAAACATCAATAGCCGATTATTTTCAGTGTGTCCGGAAAGATCGACCAGGATGTCTATCCTGTCTTTGAGAACCAGGTCAGCAACGGCATCGTCAGGCATTCCGCAGGTGTTTCTGACCGTATCTGCCAGTCCCCATAATCTCTTAGCAGATGTGTCTGCCACGCCGGCATCAACATAACAATAAATCTCGAACAGGGCCTTGTCATGGCGGCGCAATATCGGTTCTGTGAAACGGGCAACCGAATGTGTTCTCAGGTCCGGTGATACATAACCGATTCTGAGTATTCTATCAGGATCCGGGTCGTTGTCATGGTAATCACTGGTTTTTGTCATTGCTGCATGCTGTGATGCCCACTCCAGATGTTCCTTGAATATATCTCCAGGACTACAGGCTTCATCGTAATGGAGGCACAGCAGGAGGTTTGAATGTATGGCGTGCTGGCCAGGGTCCGCTTTCAGAACCTGTCTGTAGTTTTCTACAGCTTCCCTGATTCTTCCTTGATAGGCGAGTACATTGGCCAGGTTACCGCGTGCTAACAGGTATTCCGGATCACGGGTGAGTGCCTGTCTGTAATAGTCTTCAGCCTCCATAAGGCGATCTGTCAATACGAGCGAATTACCGGCAAGCACCAGGGTGGCCGTATGCGCTGGATTGATCTCTAATGCTTTTTGGTAGCTGGCTATTGCTCCTTCGGGCTCCCCGATATTATTCAGGCATTGGCCAAGATTGACGTGGGCATCAAAATCTACAGGGTTAATCGCTATGGCACGTTTCAGACAAGTCACAGCCTTGTCATAGTTGGTAAGCCTGGCCTGAATAATCCCGAGCATTAACCAGGCTACGCCATCCCTCGGGTTCTTTCTGGTGATCTGCCGGTAGATCTTCCCTGCATCCACTAGCCGGTTCGATTGTAATAATTCCTGTGCCTTGCGGTGTTGGGCAGCTTTTTTTGAGAGCTTTTTAGGCATTATTCCTGATCGGCTAAGCACTGATTGTTATAATTGCCTGGATTACCGAGTTTGTTCATGCCGGGGACGGGTGGTGAGATGACAAAAAACCATTTAACAGGATATCGTATATGATGGCAAATCACGGGAAAGCGGTAGCTGCTGAGAACACAAGAGTCCAGAAATCCGGAAATCGCAATGATTAAAATCCCCGGGAAAGAGACTGGTTCTGATGATCTTGGCAAGATTTATGATCAGGAGTTTTTTCGTATGCATGCTAATAACATGCCTGCATACGAGGAACTGGCCAGGCTGATTGATGAGGCCAATAATTATCATCATGAAAAATCTGTTATAGATATTGGTTGCGGGCATGGTTTTCTGGTTGAATCTCTGCGCCAGCGCGGTTATACAAATTCCTATGGACTGGAAGGGTCGTCCAGTGCGGAGGTAGTATGGCCCGAACAATATCGCTCTTACTATACTATTGGTGATGTAACTGATAAACAAACCGGCCTTTCTATCAAGGAAGCGGATCTTGTGTGTTCATTTGAAATCGGTGAGCATATTGACAGGCGTTATACGAAACAATATATCCAGCTGCTGACACAGAACAAACCCCGGATGATCTTCTTTGGTGCAGCTACCCTGTATCAGGATTGCGGGCTGAACCCTACACATGTCAATGAACAACCGTTCTCATACTGGATTAATCATTTTCAGGATGAGCAGTACCGGCTGGACATATTGCTTACGGTGCAGGCAAGGAACAGCATGTTCGGGAATGCGCAGGTCTTCAGTAATGCATGGTGGTACCCCAAGAATATTCTCGTCTTCAGGCCCGACCAGGCTGACTGGGATACAGCCGACAGCAAGATAGCCGAGCTGGTAAATACTGAAATAAAGTGGTTTGAAAACAGGACGGCGCCGAACAGGTTGTTCGCGATGTGCCTGATGCGCGACAGACAGGAATATAATTACCTTATCCTGGACGCTGTCGCAAAGTCCGTTATGCGGCTTTCAGAATCCCGGTAATACCCGTGACAGATCTTCAGAAATCGTCCAATAATGGAGCATTCGTTGTCACGATGCTGGTCTATTGGGTAATCTATTGCCAGTTTGCATTCAATGCAGGAATTTGCAGGGTACAGGCACTAAAATGCTGTCTATTGTGTTTAAAATTGATCAACTGGACAAATAGACTGCAATATGCATAATTACGATGGTATAAAGCCGTACCCCGTTAAATTATGGTCAAATGTTGTGATCTGGTGCTTATCTTCCCCGATCATGGGCAAAAATGATTATGTTTATGATACTCGTTCTGAATGGGCCAAATCTGAATCTGCTGGGGAGGCGTGAGCCGGAGCATTACGGGACAACGACGCTGGATGACATTCTGGCCGGGCTGAAAGAGCAGGCCGGAGACCTGGGTGTCGGGTTGACCAGCCTCCAGAGCAATGCCGAGCACGAACTGGTTGGCCGCGTCCAGGCCGCTGCGGGTGACGGGACCGATTTCATCATTATCAACCCGGCGGCCATGACCCACACCAGTGTGGGTCTGCGCGATGCCCTGCAGGCCGTGGGCATCCCTTTTATCGAAGTACATCTTTCAAACATTCATGCCCGCGAAGAGTTCCGCAAGCAGTCCTATTTTTCGGACATTGCCGTGGGCGTGATTACCGGTCTCGGGCCGGTGGGTTATGAACTGGCCCTGCAGGCCGCAGTGCGTTACCTGCAGGAGCGCGGGTAGGGTGCGCCGTGCGCCCCCGCCCGGGTTGGCAACATTCCAGGTCATGGTGCGCCTGGCGCACCCTACGAAATAAGGTCTTGAAATGGACATACGCAAAGTCAAAAAACTGATCGAGTTGCTGGAAGAGTCCCAGGTGGCCGAGATCGAGATCCATGAGGGGGAGGAATCGGTCCGCATCAGTCGGGTTACCCCCGTTGCGCCGGCACCGGTCGTCATGCAGGCTGCTGCCACGCCCATGGCATCACCAACAGCACCGACGGCGGTAGCGGAGCCGGCAGCACCTGCGGAAGAGGTTCTTCCGGATGGGCATGAGGTCACTTCACCCATGGTCGGAACCTTTTACGAGGCACCGTCACCGGGCGCCAAGCCGTTTGTTGAGGTCGGCCAGCAGGTGAAACCCGGCGATACCCTGTGCATTATCGAGGCAATGAAGATGCTCAACCAGATCGAGGCCGACAAGGCGGGCCAGGTGACCGCGAGATTGGTTGAAAACGGTCAACCGGTCGAGTTTGGCCAGTCCCTGTTTGTCATCAGCTGATGCTTGAAAAGGTCGTTATCGCCAATCGGGGCGAGATTGCCCTGCGGATTTTGCGGGCCTGCCAGGAGTTGGGTATCAGTACGGTTGCCGTGTTTTCCGAGGCGGATCGCGACCTCAAGCATGTGCTGCTGGCCGATGAAGGTGTGTGTATCGGGCCGGCGGCATCGACCGACAGCTACCTCAACATCCCTGCCATTATCAGCGCCGCCGAGGTGACCGATGCCGTTGGTATCCACCCCGGTTACGGTTTTCTGTCCGAGAATGATGACTTTGCCGAGCAGGTGGAACGCAGCGGTTTCGTGTTTATCGGGCCACGTCCGGAAACCATTCGCACGATGGGGGACAAGATTGCTGCGATCCGTGCCATGAAAGATACTGGTGTGCCGTGTGTGCCCGGCTCGGACGGGCCACTGGGTGATGATGACAAGACCAATACCAAGCTGGCCCGCGACATTGGTTACCCGATCATCATCAAGGCGGCCGGCGGTGGCGGTGGTCGTGGTATGCGCGTGGTGCATGCCGAGGCTGCGTTAGCGGGAGCGATCTCGCTGACCCGCACGGAAGCCCGGAACGCCTTTAATAATGACGTGGTTTACATGGAGAAATTCCTGGAGAAACCGCGCCATGTGGAATTCCAGGTGCTGGGTGACGGGGAGGGTAATGCCATCCATCTGGGCGAGCGTGATTGCTCCATGCAGCGGCGCCACCAGAAGGTGATAGAGGAAGCACCGGCGCCGGGTATCACAGCGGCACAGCGCGAGGCGATGGGGCGCCGTTGTGCCGATGCTTGCGCAAAGCTCCGCTACCGTGGCGCCGGTACCTTTGAATTCCTTTACGATGATGGCGAATTCTACTTTATTGAAATGAATACCCGTGTGCAGGTGGAACACCCGGTTACCGAGATGATTACCGGCGTGGACATCGTCAAGCAGCAGTTACGTATTGCCTCTGGAGAAGGTATTAGCTACCACCAGGAAGACATTACCTTCCGCGGACATGCGATAGAATGCCGCATCAATGCGGAGGACCCGGAAAATTTCATGCCCTCGCCGGGAACGATTGATACCTACCATGCCCCCGGTGGGCCTGGCATCCGCATGGATACCCATATCTATAATGGTTACATGGTCCCGCCATACTATGACTCCATGATCGGCAAACTTATTGCCTATGGCGAGGATCGCACTGCGGCACTGGCGCGGATGCGGGTTGCCCTCGGGGAGATCGTTATCGATGGCATCAAGTCGAATATCAGCCTGCAGCAGGCGATTGTCACGGACCCGGCCTTTATGCAGGGGGGTACGGATATTCATTACCTGGAGAAGAAACTGGGCTTGTAGGGACGTGAGTCGTAGGTCGGGTTAGCGTAGCGTAACCCGACATGCAACTGCGACTATTGCGCTAACCCTGTTAGCGCAGCCCGGATCGGTGCAATACAGCCGCCCCTTTCTCGCAATTTACAGACTCGTGGCAGAATTCAGGGAATGCCTGTAACCAGTCACTGACGATGGCCTTCTCGTCCGGCCGTGCCGCATCATCGAGAAAAACAACGGCATCCCCGGCCAGGTGGTCCATCAGTAAGGGTAATGCAGGGTAGCGGCTGCGTGGTTGAATACCTCCTGGCGGCCCGTCTATAACCAGGATTTCGATGCCCTCGGGTAAATTTATCTGTTCCAGGTCATACCATTTCCAGTGGCTGCCATTTATCTCACAATCGGTTAGTGGCGCATGTATCAGTTCGATATAATCATCAAGGCCGTGCAACTGGATCTGACGTGCCGTTTTTTCAAGATATTCCTGTTCGTGATCAATTGAAACCAGTTTTCCTTTATTCTGTTTTTGCAAGGCATAACCGGTAATTATAGTTGAAGTGCCGCTGCCCAGTTCACAAACCAGCCCGGGTTTCCTGTCAATGATCTCGCCGAGTAACAACGCCAGGAAGTCGGGCGATGCAGCCCAGCCACGCATGGGTGGCAAAGGGCGCTGTAGGTCGAGCATGGAGTAAATCGAGATACAGGCCTCAATCTGTTGATATAATTGATGCTGCAGCCCGTGCTGTACGTTGATGATATTCTGCAGCTGGTGGTCAAGAAGCTGTTTTATATCCGAGCGGCTGCAGGTATTGTTTTCCTGTTCCATCATTGATTTTTTACCTGATAGCGTTGCTGCCAGACAGTGTGTTGTGCGTCTGGCATGCTGGTTAATTATAAACGGGCTGGAAATTAAAATTTTAGTATGTTTGATACTACACCTTTGCCACTCAAAAGCATGGTTTGATGCCCTGGTTGCAGTTTACTGTCGAGGTCAATCGCGGACGGTCAGGGTCTGTTACTGAACTACTGGGTGTGGCCGGCGCCCTCTCGGTCACCCTGCTGGATGCGGGCGATGAATCCTTGCTCGAACCCACGCCCGGCGAGCAGCCATTGTGGGCTGCGGTCCGCATGGTGGCCCTGTTCCCTGCCGACTTCAATCCCGGTCCGGTTGTGCATGCGTTGCAGTCTGAACTCGATAAACCCGATCTCGGTTATACGCTTGCGCCGCTGGAAGACCGCGACTGGTCGAATACCTGGCGCGACAGCTTCCAGTCGATGTGTTTTGGTGCCCGCCTGTGGGTCTGTCCGGTGGGTGAGGCGCCACCTGACCCGGCAGCCGTGGTCATCAGCCTGGATCCCGGACTGGCATTTGGTACCGGTACCCATGCGACCACGGCGCTGTGTCTTGAATGGCTGGATGCGAATCCACCGGTTGGCAAGCAGGTGATCGATTACGGCTGTGGTTCGGGGATTCTGGGGATTGCCGCACACAAGCTTGGTGCGGCTTCGGTACAGGCCGTGGATATCGATCCGCAGGCACTGACGGCGGCCTGTGAAAATGCAGACCGTAACGAGATCACCCGTGATTTCGACGTGCGGCTGCCACCGGCGTTGCCGACCGGTACGGTCGATCTGGTGCTGGCCAATATACTGGCGAACCCGCTGATCGAACTGGCCGATGAATTGTCCGGCCGGGTGTGTGTCGGCGGCCGGATGGTCTTGACCGGCATACTGGAGACGCAGGCCGCTGGGGTCATGGCGGCGTATCAGTCCGGGTTTTCGTTTTCTGAACCTGTTCGGCGGGATGGCTGGGTATTGCTCGACGGCCGGCATCGGTAGCTCCGTAGACCCGCACCTCGCGGGGAATGACTTCCCGGTCAGGACCGGTCCTGCGATCCATCCTGGCGCTCCTGCGGGCATGATGAAAAATGAATAAATCAGGGATTCCATCAGGTACACTCACCAACATGTTTACCTTCTGTCCGGACTGCTCAACGGTGTTTACGGTCAAGGCCGATCATCTGCACGCGGCTGGTGGGCGGGTGCGCTGCGGACACTGTAACCACGTATACAGTGCCGTCAATTACCTGTTCGAGGAAATCAGTGTTGCGCGCGATTCTGCGGCGGAATACCAGGCCTCCCGGGAGCAGACTGCAGTGGCGGACGCCGGGTTGACGGAAGGGGAGCCGCTGGCACGGGCGATGGCTGCCGGTTCCGCGCTGCTGGAACCAGACCATTCAACCGTGAGTGCAGCCAACCGGGCGTTGCCCGGCGGCTGGCAACACCGCCCGGTTGATTGGCGCGATGTGGCCGGCGGGGCCGGCATCGGCCTGTTGTTACTGCTGCTGGGGGTGCAGTGGCTCTATTTTAACCGGGCCGACCTGGCGAAGGATGCCGACTGGCGCCCGACCATGGAACATTTCTGTGCCGTCCTGCAGTGTGACCTGCCGTTACGAGCGGATGTGGCGCAGATTGAATTGCTCGAACGTGACGTACGCAAGCATCCGCGTGCGGATGATGCATTGCTCATCAATGCATCTCTGGTCAACCATGCCGGTTATACCCAGCCATACCCGGTGTTTTCGGTGAGTTTCTCCAACCTGGCGGGCCAGCCGGTCGCGATGCGTTATTTCCGGCCGGCGGAATACCTGTGGGATAGCGCCGTGGTCGCTGCCGGCATGGCGCCGGGTGTACAGGTAAAGGCTGTGCTTGAGATCGAGGATCCGGGCAAGGAGGCGGTGTCCTTTCAACTCGATTTTCTCTAAATTCAAACCCTTCCCGGCGACCTGAATTCACCGCTTTATCCCGCTGTCGTATACGGGTATCATCTGCCGTCCTTCATTCCCGGAATACAACTCAACAGACCAGAAATCCGGTGCAGATAGGACCCTGGAAACTTTCTAACAACCTGGTGCTGGCCCCCATGGCGGGCGTCACCGACCGGCCGTTCCGGCAGTTGTGCCGTTCACTCGGTGCCGGGCTGGCGGTGTCCGAAATGGTGTCGTCCAATGCGCTGTTGTGGGGCAGTGACAAGACGCGCCGGCGCATTGACCATGCCGGCGAAGCGGCCCCTGTGTCCGTCCAGATTGCCGGCGCCGACCCGGCGTTGATGGCCGCCGCCGCCCGCTTCAACGTAGACCATGGCGCACAGATGATCGACATCAACATGGGTTGTCCCGCGAAGAAAGTCTGTCACGTGATGGCGGGTTCCGCGCTGTTGCAGGATGAAGTGCTGGTCGGGCGTATCCTCGATGCCGTGGTCCATGCGGTCGAGGTGCCGGTGACCCTGAAAATTCGCACCGGTTGGGATCCGGCGCACCGTAACGGATTGAGCATCGCCACTATTGCCGAGTCGGCCGGCATCCAGGCCCTTTCGGTGCATGGCCGCACGCGTGCCTGTGGCTACCGGGGGGAGGCCGAGCACGACACCACGCGCGCCATCAAGGCGGCAGTATCGATCCCGGTGATTGCCAATGGTGATATCACGACCCCGGAACGTGCCGCAGAGGTGTTGCGTGTTACCGGGGCCGATGCCGTGATGATCGGGCGCGCCGCCCAGGGACGTCCCTGGATCTTCCGGGAAATTACCCACTATATGGAGACCGGCAAGCACCTGCCGGAACCGGCCCCGGCAGAAATCGGCGCTATCCTCACCGGACACCTCAACAACCTGTACGCGTTCTACGGGGAGTACACCGGCGTGCGCATGGCCCGCAAGCACATTGCCTGGTACAGCAAGCACCAGCGCGACAGCAATCATTTCCGTGCACAGATCAACCGGACCGCATCGGCCGTGACCCAGCTGGCGTATGTCAGGGACTATTTCCACCGGTTATCGGAACAGCCGGAGTTGGCCGCGTGAATGCCCCGACGCGCAGCGAACGGCGCAAGCAGCCAATACGGCGCAGCGTGCAGTCGGCTATTGAGCTGTATCTCGGTGACCTGAACGGTCATAAGATCAATGACCTCTACCACGTGGTACTGAACGAAGTGGAACCGGCGCTGCTGGATGTGGTGATGCACCATGTCGAGGGCAACCAGACGCAGGCCGCGGAACTGCTGGGCATCAACCGCGGTACCCTGCGCAAGAAGCTCAGGCAATATAATTTATGACGTTTGGTCGCGGCGCACAAACAACGGGTAGGACCCGCGCCTCGCGGGTAATTATTTTCCGCGTTCAAAGGCTATCCGGTTTCCAGATCAATTAAAGGTTATCTGTTCAATGACAACAGTCACCCGAGCGCTTATCAGCGTCTCCGATAAGACCGGTATCGATACCTTTGCCCGCGGGCTGCATGAGCTGGGTATTGAAATCCTGTCGACCGGCGGAACGGCCCGCCTGCTGAATGAAGCCGGTATCCCGGTCACCGAGGTCTCCGACTATACGGGCTTCCCGGAAATGATGGACGGGCGCGTCAAGACCCTGCACCCGAAGATCCATGGCGGTATCCTGGCGCGGCGCGATGTGGATGCGGACGTGATGAGGCAACATGATATTCCGCCGATCGACATGGTGGTCGTCAACCTGTATCCCTTCGAGCAGACCATCGCACGCCCCGATTGCGATTTGCCGCTGGCGCTGGAAAATATCGATATCGGCGGCCCGACCATGCTGCGGGCCGCGGCCAAGAACCATACATCGGTTGCCGTGGTAGTCGAGTCGGTGGACTACTCTCCGGTACTGGAAGAATTACAGCAGCATGCCGGGCAGCTGTCTGCCGCCACCCGGTACGCACTTGCCGTCAAGGCCTTTGAGCACACGGCCCGTTATGACGGCGCGATTGCCAATTATCTCGGCCGCATCGATGGGGCCGGTGAACCATCGGTTTTTCCGCGCACACTCAATCTGCAGTATCGCCAGGTACAGACCATGCGCTACGGCGAGAACCCGCACCAGCAGGCGGCGTTCTTTATCGAACACGACCCCGTCGAGGCCTCGGTGTCCACAGCCACACAGCTCCAGGGCAAGGAGTTGTCCTACAACAATGTGGCCGACACCGATGCCGCGCTCGAATGTGTCAAGGCCTTCACCGAGGGACCGGCCTGCGTCATTGTCAAGCACGCCAACCCCTGCGGTGTCGCGCTGGGTAGCACGTCGCTTGAGGCCTATGAGCACGCTTTCAAAACCGATCCGACCTCGGCGTTCGGCGGCATTATCGCGCTTAACCGGGCACTGGATACCGGGACGGCGCAGGCCATCATCGACCGCCAGTTTGTCGAGGTGATTATCGCGCCCGTAATCGACGCGGCGGCGCTAGCGGTGCTGGCGGCGAAGAAGAATGTCCGGGTACTGGCCTGCGGGGTGTGGGATGATGAGCGCGTCAATACCCTTGACTTCAAGCGCGTCAATGGCGGTTTGCTGGTGCAGGAGCGCGACCTCGGCAAGGTGATGGCAGCCGATTTGAACGTGGTGACGGAACGAGCCCCGACGGACCGGAATTACAGGATCTGCTGTTTGCATGGCGGGTGGCCAAATTCGTCAAGTCCAACGCCATTGTTTATTGCCGGGACGGCATGACCATCGGGGTGGGCGCCGGGCAGATGAGCCGGGTCTACAGTGCCCGGGTCGCGGCCCTGAAGGCGGCCGATGAAGGTCTGGAAGTGCGCGGCTCGGTGATGGCCTCGGATGCATTTTTCCCGTTTTTCGACGGCATCGACCAGGCGGCGGAGGCCGGTATTGCGGCAGTCATTGAACCCGGCGGATCGATGCGCGACGAGGAAGTGATTGCGGCGGCCAACGAGTACGGCATGGCGATGGTGTTCACCGGCATGCGCCATTTCCGGCATTGATATTATTTGCTGTGGGAATTACAGAGAACATCTAAAAAACTGTCTCGCGCAAAGGCGCAAAGAAAATCAAAAAAATTATTACTTGCCACCGAGAGCAGTAGGTCGGGTTAGCTGCGCAGCAGCGTAACCCGACACAATTGCCATACATTCATGTCGGGTTACGGCCTGCGGCCTAACCCGACCTACTGCTCTCTGTGGCAATTTTGATCTGTTTTTCTTTGCGCCTTTGCGCCTTTGCGCCTTTGCGCGAGACAGTTTTTTACAGAGGGTATTCATGAACATCCTCATCATAGGCGGTGGTGGCCGCGAGCACGCCCTGGCCTGGAAGACGGCGCAGTCGCCGCAGGCGGATACCGTGTTCGTGGCGCCGGGTAATGCCGGCACCGCGCGTGAGCCGGGTATCGAGAATGTCGCCATCGAGGCCGGCGCCATCGATGCGCTGCTGGCATTTGCCGGCGACAAGGGTATCGGCCTGACCATCGTCGGTCCCGAAGTGCCGCTGGTAGCCGGGATCGTGGACCGCTTCCGGGAGGCCGGGCTGGCCTGTTTCGGGCCCACCCGGGGCGCGGCGCAGCTCGAAGGCTCCAAGGCCTTTGCCAAGGACTTCCTCGCCCGCCACGCGATACCGACCGCCGGCTACGGCGTATTCACCGCCGTCGCGGATGCCGTGGCCTTTATCCAGGCGCAGGGCACCCCGCTGGTCGTCAAGGCCGACGGACTGGCGGCCGGCAAGGGCGTCATCCTGGCGCAGAGCGAGGCAGAGGCCATTACAGCCGTGGAGGAAATGCTCAGCGGTAACGTGTTCGGCGTGGCCGGGCACCGGGTTGTCATCGAGGAATTTCTCAGCGGGGAAGAGGCCAGCTTTATCGTCATGGTGGATGGCCGGAATATCCTGCCACTGGCGACGTCACAGGATCACAAGGCACGTGATAACGGCGATACCGGTCCCAATACCGGCGGTATGGGCGCCTGTTCTCCAGCGCCGGTGGTGACCCCGGAGATTCATCGCCGCATCATGAACGAGGTCATCCGCCCGACCGTCAGCGGCATGGCGGAGGAGGGCAATGCCTTTACCGGGTTTCTCTACGCGGGTCTGATGATCGCGGCCGACGGGATCCCGAAGGTGCTGGAGTTCAACGTGCGCTTTGGTGATCCCGAGACCCAGCCCGTCATGTTGCGATTGCGCTCCGACCTGGTGGCGCTCTGTCAGGCGGCGTTGGCCGGTCACCTCGACCGCACGGATGTCGAGTGGGATGAGCGCGCCGCGCTTGGGGTGGTGCTGGCGGCCGGCGGTTATCCTGCAGAGTATCGCAAGGGCGATGTCATTGAAGGTCTGCCGCCCGCTGACGATAAGGATTGCAAGGTCTTTCATGCCGGCACTGCGGAACGTGACGGGCAGGTAGTGACCAGCGGCGGTCGAGTGCTGTGTGCCTGTGCGCTGGGCGCTACCATCGCCGAGGCGCAGGCACGGGCCTATGAATGTAGCGGCAGGATTCACTGGCAGGATATGTATTACCGGACGGATATCGGCTATCGTGCGATCGAACGTGTGACCTGAACCGCCCGCGTAAAGGAGGCTGACCATGGAAGTATTCGGCTGGATCATAGTGGCCCTGATTATAGGAATCCCGCTGTTTGGGGTCATTCTCTACAATCGCCTGGTCGGTCTGCGCAATCAGGTCAAGAATGCCTGGCGCCAGATCGATGTGCAGTTAAAGCGCCGCCACGACCTGATCCCCAACCTGGTGGAAGTGGTCAAGGATTACATGTCCTACGAACAGGAAACCCTGGAGAAGGTCATCCAGGCGCGTAACCAGGCTGTCAGCGCCAGCTCCCCGGAACAGGCCATTGCAGCCGAAGGCGTCCTCGGGGGCGCACTGGGCAAGTTGTTTGCCCTGATGGAAAACTACCCGGACCTCAAGGCCAATGAAAACGTCTCCCGTCTGATGGAAGAGCTGAGCGCCACCGAGAACAAGATTTCCTTTTCCCGCCAGTTCTACAATGACAGTGTCATGGCGCTTAACAACGGCGTCGAGGTGTTTCCCTCCAACATCCTCGCCGGTCTGTTCGGGTTCCGGAGTGCGACCTATTTCGAGGTAGCCGAGGCCGAGCCCGCGACACCGAAGGTGGATTTGCGGTGAGGTAAGTCTGAAAACCGGAATGGCCACGGAAAAATGTAGAGTTGAATTTATTCGACCCTGTATTTTTCCGTGTTCTTCCATGGATTCCGGGGCCATTTATTAATCACATCGGGCGCCGCTAACCACAGATCATGCCACCCTCTTCCGAAAATGCCTGCCCCGAATGCGGTACGCCCAATCGTGCCCGCGCCAGAACCTGCCGGCAATGCGGTGCCCCGCTGGTCGCGGACTGGCAGCAGCGCCCGCGATTATGCAAAAAGATCCTGCTGCGTACCGATTTTATAGCGGCCTCCCGCGCCAACCAGCGTGCGACCCGTCGTCTGGTGTTTGCCTTGCTGTCGATACTCGTGGTACTTGGTTACCTGCTGGGCTGGAGCCTGCAGCTGATGTCCGGCTCTTTCCCCCCTGGAAGTGTCTCGATCGGGTTCCTGAGTGATTGGGGTCTGCTGGGAGCCCTCGGGCTGTTTGTCGCCGGCGCGTTGTGGACCTGGCTGTCCTTCCGCCAGGGTGATCGCATTATCCTGCACATGACCGGCGCCAATGCCGTTACCGCCACCGAGGAACCGCAGTTGCATAACGTGGTCGAGGAGATGGCCATTGCCGCCGGAATACGCAAGCCGCGGGTCTATGTCATCGAGACGGATGCAATGAACGCCTTCGCCACTGGCATGACGCCGGCTCGCGCCTCGATCGGGGTGACCCGCGGCCTGCTGGAGTCACTCAACCGGGAAGAACTGCAGGGCGTCATCGGTCACGAAATGGGACACATCGTCAACTGGGACATTCGCTATGCCACCGCCGTCGGGGTGCTGGTCGGATTGATTGCACTGGTCAGTGACGGCGCCTTGCGCTCCCTGCGCTATTCCGGGGGGCGTTCACGCAGCTCTGGCGGGCGCGGCGGCGGTGCGGCCCTGGTCGTGTTGTTCCTGCTGTTGTTTGCTGCGCTGGCGCCGGTATTCGCCAAGCTGGTGCAGATGGCGGTATCGCGCCAGCGGGAGTTTCTCGCTGATGCCACCAGTGTGCGCCTTACCCGGCATCCGGAAGGGCTGATCTCTGCACTGGAGAAACTGGCGGCCAGCGCCAAACCCTTCGAGGGGGCGAACCGGGCGACCCAGCACATGTTTATCGTCAACCCGTTCCGGAATTTTTCCGAGAACGCCTCGCGCCTGTTTTCCACTCACCCGCCACTGGAATTGCGTATGCGGCGGCTACAAAACCTGGGGGGTGACTAGAGTGATATATCCAGATAGCGTGGCGTTTGTAAATAAATATGTGGAGATTTGACGCAGGGTGACGTATGGAGCGGTTATCGATAGTGTCCGGAGAAAATGCGATGCACATCGTGCGTACTATTGCAATTCAGGGAAGCACTGCATTTATCCATTGACAAAATACAGTCATCATGTTGTTTAAGGTATTCTGTAGAGACTTCAACCCAGTTTTTAGACCCGGAAAATACGGGGAGGTTAATTGACAAGTGGATGCATTATTGTGACAGTATTCTTGTCATCGAGAAGCGACCGAAAAAAGAACCACAGAACATTAAGAACCGGATCTGCACAGTTAAAAGAAGATAACAAATTACAGAGTGAAGAAAAAATGAAGCTGCATGAAATAATCCCCTATCAATCCATGATCAGGTGGCCATCCGTTCAGGCTATGGAGGATGTGCCGATTGACTATATGAGGAATTGTGTAGATTTGGGTTATTTTCTGAAGGATACATTTGGAATTGACTCTGAGGGTATATATTCAGGTATCTCGGAGGAGTGCAGAACAATACTTCGGGATTCGGGTATTTTTTCGGAATGGTTGCTGAAATGCCATGAGATTATATGTTTGGGGGCTGAAGGTGACAGACCATACGGTGGTAAATCAGACAGTAATATCAACCCGTCTAGATATGCAGGTAAGCTCAGGAACGGTGATTCACAGGTAATTGCGATATTACACAAATCGCAGCAACAAAATGTGTTTATGGTGGCTGCTGCATACAATGACTGCTTTGCAGGCAATTACCCGGATTTCGAGAGCTGGGATCTCGGGAGAAATAACAAGGGTATTCTAAGAATTTTATCCATGGGAGGAATTTCAGGAAGTGGTATGGAGTCATTGGACACCGAAAGGTTGCCTGGTACTTATAGAAGTGCCGATATACATGCATCACTGGGTGCAGAAGAAGCATATCAGCCGGATTTGGCAGGAAACCTGTTATATTCAGCGCCGTCTTCTGAGGTTATATTTTATTATCCTCCCGGAGAATCATATATACCGCAGTATCTGGGTGTTATGAGGCAACAGCTGACTCATGTGTTTGATTCGATCGAACAAAATAATGCCGGGACGGCGCTTGAAGCTCTGGCTGGTTATTATCAGGCTGGCATCAGATCGCAAGCGGTCAGGGGTATATGGAATTCTGTATTAATGGGGCAGGTGAATGAGGTTCTGGATTTAATGGGGTGCAACCGACTTCCGCATACAGAGCTGGATTTCATGGCATTCTGTTTTGAAGAAAAAACATTTCAGAAGTTCTTCAGCGATCTGGCCGCGGAAAGAATCAATATCCATGGATAAGAGGTAACTTGATACCAGCTCAACGCTTCATCGATTCAAAAAACTGCGAGTTGCTCTTGGTGGCCTTGAGCTTGTCCAGCAGGAATTCCATGGCGGCGAGTTCATCCATCGGGTGCAACAGCTTGCGCAGGATCCACATCTTCTGAAGTTCGGCCGCGTCGGTAAGCAGTTCCTCACGACGGGTACCCGAGCGGTTGATGTTGATGGCCGGGTAGACCCGTTTTTCTGCGATTTTGCGGTCGAGGTGGATTTCCTGGTTGCCGGTTCCCTTGAACTCCTCGTAAATCACGTCATCCATGCGTGAGCCGGTTTCTACCAGGGCGGTTGCCAGGATGGTCAGGCTGCCGCCTTCCTCGATGTTGCGCGCGGCGCCGAAGAAACGTTTCGGACGCTGCAGCGCGTTGGCATCCACGCCGCCGGTCAACACCTTGCCGGATGACGGCACCACGGTGTTGTAGGCGCGCGCAAGGCGGGTAATGGAGTCCAGCAGAATGACGACATCGCGTTTGTGTTCCACCAGGCGCCGGGCTTTTTCGATGACCATGTCGGCAACCTGCACATGGCGGCTGGCCGGTTCGTCGAAGGTGCTGGAGACGACTTCACCGTTTACCGAGCGCGCCATCTCGGTGACTTCCTCCGGGCGTTCATCGATCAGCAGGACGATCAGGTAGCACTCCGGGTGGTTGGATGTGATCGACTGTGCCACGTTCTGCAGCAGCATGGTCTTGCCGGCCTTCGGCGGTGACACGATCAGGCCGCGCTGGCCCTTGCCGAGCGGGGCGACCAGATCGATGATGCGGGCGGTAATGTCTTCCGTACTGCCATTGCCGCGTTCCAGCGTCATGCGCTCATTGGGGTGCAGCGGGGTCAGGTTTTCGAACGCGACCTTGTGCTTGGCATTCTCCGGTTTTTCATAATTGATCTCGCTGACCTTGAGTAAGGCGAAATAACGCTCGCTGTCTTTCGGTGGCCGGATCTTGCCATCGACGGTATCTCCGGTGCGCAGGCTGAAGCGGCGGATCTGGCTGGGCGAGACATAGATGTCATCCGGGCCGGCCAGGTAGGAGCTGTCAGCGGAACGCAGGAAGCCGAAACCGTCCTGCAGGATTTCCAGTACGCCGTTGCCGAAGATATCCTCGCCTTTCTTGGCGTGTGACTTGAGGATGGAGAAAATGATGTCCTGCTTGCGGGAACGTGCGGTTCCCTCGATGCCCATTTTCCGGGCGATTTCGATCAGCTCGGTGGCAGGTTTGAGCTTGAGTTCGGAGAGGTTCATAGGGTGCCTTTGGTGAGTCCTGGTTTCAATGATGTATGGAGGTGGCCTGGTGGCCGGGAATTGTCAATCGGTAACAGGGAGATGCACTCCGGGCGTATCAGCGCCACGGATCGCGGGTATTTTTTGTATATGCTATGCAAGCATGCAGTGTGAGTTACTTCCATCCCCCCTGAAATCCGGATCTGGTTGTTACCCGGTGTTTTTTTTATATATTGCTGTCGATGAAAGCGGCCAGTTGTGACTTGGACACGGCGCCGACCTTGGTAGCCTCGACATTGCCGTCTTTGAACAGCATCAGGGTCGGGATGCCGCGAATGCCGTATTTCGGCGGTGTTTGTGGATTGTCATCGATATTGAGCTTGGCGATACGGATCCGGCCGTTATATTCGGTGGCAATTTCGTCCAGTATCGGTGCAATCATTTTGCACGGACCACACCATTCCGCCCAGTAATCAACCAGCACGGGATCAGCTGCATTGAGGACTTCGGCTTCAAAGGTGTCGTCGGTTACATAAATAATATCTGCGCTCAAAGTAAAAAATCTCCTGATGATTGAATGGCAGTCATTGTGATGCTGGTACAGTCCCGGGTGCAATACCATGCCCGGTTACTTTATGCTGATGGATTACTGCCGTTTGGATTCGTCGAGGTCCGGCCCGGGAAGGGCGGCCTTGACCGGCCTGTATGACGTAGGGGCGCCTGCGATGCCGCGTCATATTCAACTGTGGTACATATTTGAGCTTAATTCCGAACATATTACAAGCCCAACGGGCAATAAATTACTGTATCCTAGCGGGTTATGAGTGAATCCCATTTATCAGATACCCCGTTTACGGCCTTCGATCTGCCACCAGAATTAATGCAAGGCATTGAAGCTGCGGGATTTTCAAAATGCACCCCGATACAGGCCGAGACATTGCCGATTGCCCTGCAGGGGCATGACGTGGCCGGTCAGGCGCAAACCGGTACCGGCAAGACGGCCGCGTTCCTGATTGCGATCTACAACCGCCTGTTAACAAAGTCCCCTTCGGAGCAGCGTAAACCCTCACAGCCACGTGCCCTGATTGTGGCACCGACACGCGAGCTGGCCATGCAGATCCATACCGACGCGCAGTTGCTTGGCAAGTACTGCAAGATGCGCGTGTGCCTGGCCTATGGCGGGACCGGTTATGAAAGCCAGCGTGAGGCCATCACGGCCGGTGTCGATATACTGGTCGGGACACCGGGGCGGCTGATCGATTATTTCAAGCAGCATATCTACAACCTCAAAGAGATCGAAGCGGTGGTGCTCGATGAGGCCGACCGCATGTTCGATCTCGGTTTTATCAAGGACATTCGCTACCTGCTGCGTCGCTGCCCGCCGCCGGATCAGCGCCTGGGTATGCTGTTTTCGGCAACCCTGTCGCACCGGGTACAGGAACTGGCCTACGAGCACATGAATAATCCGGAGTCTGTTGATGTGGAGGCCGAGCAGATCACGGCGAAACGGGTCCGCCAGGTGTTGTATCACACGGCCAATGAAGAAAAGATCCCGTTGCTGATCGGGCTGTTGACACATATCGATCCCACTCGCAGCATCATATTCGTGAACACCAAGCGCAATGCCGAACGTATCTGGGCCTACCTGGAAGGCAACGGGTTCAAGACGGCCGTACTGTCCGGTGATGTGCCGCAGACGAAACGGCAGCGCCTGCTGAAGGAATTCCAGGATGGCAAGCTGCCGATCATGATTGCCACGGATGTGGCGGCACGCGGGCTGCATATCCCCGATGTCAGTCATGTATTCAACTATGACCTGCCACAGGATGCCGAGGATTATGTCCACCGCATCGGCCGGACGGCACGTGTCGGCAAGGACGGTGATGCGGTTAGCTTTGCCTGCGAGAATTTTGTGTATTCCCTGCCGGAAATCGAGGCATATATCGGTCACAAGATCCCGGTGCAGCCGGTGCCTGAGGGGTACCTTCAGACACTCAAGCCGCCGGTCAAGATCAGGCGTTACGAGGGGCAGGGTGGTCGCCGCAAGCCGAGGGGCCGGCCGGCCGGCGGAAACTCCCGGCAGGGACGCCGGCATCGTGTAAAGCAAGGTTAAATACCGAGTGGCAAGGTGAATATAGACAAGCTGCAGAACCTGCAACCGGCGGATCTGGTGCGCCTGCTGCAGGGTGCCTGGGTCCGACAGGCGGTGCTGGCCATCAATGTGCTACTGGTTGTCTGGATTGCCTGGACGCTGGCGGCACTGACCTGGCGTGTGCTGGAAGAAGCGGAACCGCTTGCAGTACCGCCGGCCATGACTGCATCAGCGGCCAGGACTGGGCCGAGTCCGATTCTGAAGAAGATACGCGAGATGCCTGACTGGCACATGTTTGGTGCAGCCAATCGGGCGGCGGCAGCGGTCCAGCCGGCTGTGCCGGCCAATGCACCGGATACCCGTCTCAAACTGGTACTGCGCGGTGCCTTTGCCTCCGATGACAAGGCACTGTCCCGGGCGATCATTGCGGACCCGCGTGGCAAGGAAGAGGATTATTCCATCGGCGACAAGGTACCCGGGAATGCCGAGTTGAGTGAAATTTTCCCCGACAAGGTTATTCTGAAGCGCGGTGGACGTTTCGAGACCCTGCGGTTACCGGATGAGCGTTTAGAGGGCATGAAGACCGGGAAGAGTGCAATTCTCCGGAAGAGTGCGGTTGACCGGATACATCGCCTGCAATCGATACGCCAGCGACTGCGGCAGAATCCGAAATCGCTCTACGGGCTGGTGCGTGCGACCCCGAAAAAGGATGAAGCGGGCACGATGGTAGGCTACACTCTCCAGCCCGGACGGGATCCGCAGCTGTTTGAGACGATGGGGCTGCACGGTGGTGATGTGGTGACCCGGATCAACAACATCCAGCTGAACTCCCTGGCCAGTGGCATGAAGGCGCTGAAGAGTGCCGAGGCCGGTGCAACGGTCACCATGACAGTCCTTCGGAATGCCCGGGAACAGACCCTGACATTCAGCATGCCCAAATAGCTGGAATACGCCTCAATTATCCAGTTAACTTACCGATATATATATTAAATTTCAGGACAATGAAGGGCGTAATGACGAGTACGCTGACACCATGAGACGCTCACAACAGATACTGTTAACCCTGCTGGCCTGGTGGGCACTGGTCCTGCCGGCGGCTTCCCAGACCGTGACCCTGAACCTGAAGGATGCGGATATCAGTGCCCTGATCAGCACGGTTGCCGAGGTGACCGGGCGAAATTTTATTATAGATCCAAGGGTTAAGGGCAAGGTCACAGTGGTTTCCTCGCGGGCCATGGACAGTGATGAGGTGTACCAGGTCTTTCTCTCCATCCTGAAAGTCCACGGATTTGCCGCAGTTCCCAGCGGGCCTGTTATCAAAATCGTGCCGGATGTCAATGCCAAGCAGGATGGTATTCCGACGGTCAATGATGATACGACCTTCACCGGCGATGAAATGGTGACCCGGGTCATCCAGGTGGATAACGTGGCGGCAGCACAGCTGGTGCCTATCCTGCGGCCACTGGTCCCGCAGCAGGGACATCTGGCGGCCTATCCGGCGACCAATGTCCTGATTATTTCCGACCGTGCCAGGAATGTAGACCGGCTTGTCAAGATCATCCGGCGCATCGACAAGGTCAGTGACAGTGAAATCGAGGTGATTCCACTGCAGCATGCCGCCGCCAATGAGGTGGTGCGGGTACTGACCACCCTGCAGCGCGCGGCCCCGGGAAAGGGCAAGGCCCCGGCGACGGCCGGCAGGGGGCCGGTACTGGTCGCGGATGAACGCACCAACAGCGTGCTGCTGGGGGGTGACCGGGCGTCGCGGTTGCGTCTGCGTGCGCTGATTTCACATCTGGACACGCCACTGGAGAGTGGTGGCAATACGGACGTGGTCTACCTGAAATATGCCGAGGCCGCCGTGGTCGTCGATGTCCTCAAGGGCGTTGGCAAGGTCGAGGAGAAGGGAGCCACCAAGGGGAAAACGACGGCGCCGCGCAGCGAGTTTGATATCCAGGCCGACGAAGCGACCAATTCCCTGGTGATTACCGCCCCTCCGGACATCATGCGTAGCCTGAAACGTGTCATCAGCCAGCTGGATATCCGCCGTGCCCAGGTGCTGGTTGATGCCGTGGTCGCGGAGGTGTCACTGGACACCGCACGTGAACTGGGTGTGCAGTGGATTATCAGCGGCCTGAACAATGGCACCGGCCCGGTCGGGCTGATTAATTTCACCAACACCGGGACCACGATTACGGATGTGGCCAATGCCGTAATCAGTGCGAAGACTAACACGCAACTCCCGGCGCAGAAATCCAACGCGACCATTGGTTTCGGCCGTGTCAACAGCAACAATAACACCAACTTCGTCGGACTGGTGCAGGCGCTGGCTTCCGATGCCAACACCAATATCCTGTCGACGCCGACACTGGTGACGCTCGACAACGAAGAAGCCGAAATCGTGATTGGTGAAAACGTGCCGTTCGTTACCGGGTCCTTTACCAATACCGGGGCCAGCAACTCGTCCACCAATCCATTCCAGACCATCACGCGCGAGGATGTGGGCCTGACGCTGAAGATCAAGCCGCAGATCAATGAGGGTGATGCCCTGAAACTGAACATCGAACAGGAAGTGTCGAGCATTGCTGACAGTGTGGTCGGTGCTTCGGATATCATTACCAACAAACGTTCCATCAAGACCACAGTGATGGCCGATGACGGTTCCGTGGTGGTGCTCGGTGGCCTGATCGAAGACAAGGTGAATGAGTCTATACAGAAGATACCGCTGCTGGGCGATATCCCGCTGCTGGGTTACCTGTTCCGATCCACCAGCACGAGTATCAACAAGACAAACCTGATGGTGTTTATCCACCCGGTTATCCTGCGTGACCAGGAGACCACTGATCACTATACAAACAGCAAGTACCAGTATATGCGGGCCCTGCAGTCGGGCCAGGATGAGGACGGGGTAAAACTGGTGCCGAGTGAGCCCCACCCGGTATTGCCGAAGTGGGGCAACCCGGAGTCAATTGCCATACCGGTGATTGTGCCGGAATCAGAGACTGACGCTGAACCGAAAGGGTCATGGTTTGACTGGACGGATGAGTGAACTGAGCCGCCTGGATCCTGAAGACACGGTAATCGACGGTAAAGTCGGGCTGCAACGCCCCCCTTTCCTGTTTGCCAAACGCCACGGTGTGCTGGTCACCGGCGAAGAGAACGGCAAGATTGTCGTATT
>Ga0114931_10001362_pt1 | contig 31236 bp, 25 predicted proteins | sample 2SBtaG_FD_89579 | JGI IMG/M metagenome (GOLD analysis project Ga0114931, IMG submission 89579) | Deep subsurface microbial communities from Kolumbo volcano to uncover new lineages of life (NeLLi) - 2SBTROV14_V59a metaG | ecosystem: Environmental > Aquatic > Marine > Volcanic | place: Kolumbo...
AAGAAGGGGCTTTGCCCCTTTCTAAACCCCGCTTGCCAGGAATTTCTTGTTTTCAAGAAGGGGCTTTGCCCCTTTCTAAACCCCGCTTGCCAGGAATTTCTTGTTTTCAAGAAGGGGCTTTGCTCCTCCCGACCCGTCGGGACGGGTTTTTACACCCCATCTCCCTTAATCCTAGCTTAAGCTTTTAAACCATGGTAAAACTTGCTTTTGGTGCATTAAATGGCAAAGAAGAAAGATATCAAGGAACTGATTAAGGAACTATCAGTTGACAAGAATAAAATCAGAAACATAGGTATTGTTGCTCACATAGACCATGGTAAAACTACCATGAGTGATTCACTGGTAGCTGCGGCAGGCATGCTAAGTGAGTCAGTCGCAGGGGATGCGAGATGGCTTGATTCAGACCAAGAGGAGCAAGATAGAGGTATTACTATCAACTCCGGTAACGTATCAATGGTTCACGCCATAGAAGGTGAGAACTACGTCATAAATCTAATTGACACTCCAGGTCACGTGGACTTCGGAGGCGAGGTCACAAGGGCCATGCGTGCAGTTGATGGTGCTATGGTGCTAGTCGATGCAGTTGAAGGTGCTATGCCCCAGACTGAGACGGTTTTAAGACAGGCACTCCGTGAAAGAGTAAAACCCATTCTATTCGTAAACAAAGTAGACAGGCTGATTAAGGAGCTCCAGCTTACCCCTGAAGAAATGGCTAATAGATTTGCCAAGATGATTGCCAAAGTAAACAAGCTAATAAACAGATACGCTCCTGAAGACAAGAAGAAGGAATGGCAGGTCGGAGTCCAGCAGGGTACTGTGGGGTTCGGTTCAGCCATTGACAGGTGGGCCATTAATATGGATGTGATGAAAGCTTCCGGCATTGGCTTTAAACAGATTCTTGATATCTATAAGGAAGGCAAGTCTGAGAGCTTGGCTGAAAAGACTCCGCTCCACGTCACACTCCTTGGTATGGTAATCAAATATCTTCCAAGCCCTGCCGTGGCTCAAAAGTACAGGATTGGAAGAATTTGGAGAGGCGACCTTGATAGTGTGGAGGGTAAATCTATGCAGAGCTGTGACGATAATGGCCCCTTGCTTGGTGTGATTACTAAGATTGTAAATGACCCTCATGCGGGAGAAGTCTCTAACCTTCGTATATTTTCAGGCACCATAAAATCTGGCCAAGAAGTAGCTTTGGTTGGTGCTAAAACCAAGGAAAGGGTCCAGCAGGTAGCCCTCTACAAGGGTCCTTTTAGGATTCAGGTTGAAGATGCTACTGCAGGGAATATTGTGGGTCTTGTAGGTCTAAAATCCGCTAGGGCAGGAGAAACCGTGGCAGAGACTTTAAAAACAGACGCCTTTGAAGAAATTAAACACATCTTTGAACCGGTAGTCACCAAGGCTATGGAGGTAGAAAATCCGAAGGACCTGCCTAAGTTGGTTGAAGTTTTAATTAAGATGAATAAAGAAGACCCGACTACCAAGGTGGATATTAATAAGGAAACTGGAGAAATTTTAATTTCTGGTATGGGGGAGCTCCATCTTGAAATTAAGGAGAAGTTCATAAGGCGTGACTGGAAGATTCCGGTAAAAACTTAACCCCCTATTGTGGTCTACAGGGAAACTGTTGGACAAAAAGGAGGTCCCTATGAAGGTAAATCTCCAAACAAGCACAATAAACTTTATATCACGGTTGAGCCCCTTGAAAAGGCAGTTCTTGAGAAGATGAATGCAGGGGATATTCCTGAAGGAGTATTGAGACGAGGAAAGGACAATAAAGTCAGGCAGGCTTTTAGAGATGCAGGCTATGACAAGACTGAAGCCAAAAAAGTGATAGCCGTCCGAGGAAATAATGTCTTAGTCAATGCTACTAAGGGTATTGTCCACTTCAATGAAATCGAAGATTCAGTCCTTGTGGGTTTCAATGAAGTGATGGATAGGGGTCCTCTGGCTTTTGAGAAATGTTCAGGTATTAAGGTCTCAGTCGAAGATGCCAAGCTTCATGAAGACAGCATTCACAGGGGACCAGCGCAGATTATTCCTGCTGTACGAGACGGAGTTAAAGGAGCCATGGCAACCGCCCAAGCGCATCTTTTGGAGCCAATCCAGACCATTAGAATTGACGTTCCAATGGAACATATGGGGTCAGTTACAACTTTGGTTCAAGGTAGGCGTGGACGTGTTTTAGAAGTCATCCAAGAAGAATCTGAACACGTGGCAATCGTGGCAGATATTCCAGTTGCAAAGATGTTTGGCTTTACAAGCAACCTAAGAAGTGCAACTAATGGCATGGGTCACTGGTCTCTAATGTACTCAAGATTTGAGCCCCAACCAAAGGAGCTTAGGAAAGAAACTATTCTCTCAATCAGGCGAAGAAAAGGCATGAAAGAAGAAATCTTCGGGGAAGACTAATCCCCTTTTCTTTTCTTTATTTTTACTACACTGTAGCCTTGCTAAGACTTATATATCGCGGTGTTTTTGGTTAAAGTGAGTTGGGGTGAACTTAGGCTTGGAATTTTAATCCTTTTATTACCCTTACTGGTTTTTGAAGGTGTTAATTCATCTGATTATTCTGGTAGTAGACATTGTTGCGAACTAGCCAGTGGAAGTATTTTTAGGGGTTCTCTGTTTTAGAACTGGTCGTGCTATTGATGCGACTCAAACTTGGTCTTGGTGGAAAGATCCTGGTTGTGATGATAGTGATCAAGCTACCTGGTGGTATACGACTTGGGAGAATGACGTGAATTATTATAAAAACAATCAATGTACTGGTACCTTGTATAATTATGCTTTTGGTACTGGTGGTTCTGATTATGGCTCTTTGTATTGTGATGATGCTTCTCAGCGGTTTTATGTTTTAAATAAGAATCAAGGTGAAGGAGGGGGTATTACTAATGGTGCTTCTTGTGGTTTGTATAGAAGTAGAAGTGATAGTTCTGATTGTGATTACACTGAATACGGTAAGTGGGATTCCAGTAATGATGCGTGTATAAAATGTAATAACCATAAAAAAATTGGTTGGTATTGGGGTTGGTATAATACATTATCAAACAAAGATGTTGGTTGGGTATGTGATGCCGGTCTTGGGGGTATGGATGCTGATTGTATTGATAACTGTGCCAATGATTATCAGCAATCGGGTACTTACTATACTTATGAGGAGGCAAAAGCTTATTGTGAACGTTATGATCCTTACAGTTGTGCTACTGATAATGCGGTCTATGTAGTTGCTGATGAGGCTCATGTAGGAAGAAAGGGTACTCCTAAATATCAGGGGTTAACTCAAACATGTGAATCTGCGTGTGGTGCAAACTCAAATTGTGATGATGTTACGCCTGGTGGCTTTAATGATGCAAACACTGTCTATTGTTCTTCTAATTGTGAGGCAACAGTGTGTAGTAGTTCTGCTGATTGTACTGCTGTGGGTGATTTAGTTTGTGTAAAAGGTGGGTCTTGGAAATTCAAAGACTTAGGAGCTGCAGATTACTGGGCATTTACTAACGATAATTCTGATATAACAATATGTGAAGATTCTAATAAGGATGGGAAGTGGGGAAACTATTATTGTGAGGTGTCAAGAAGTTGTCAGCAATTACTTTCAAATACTTGTGTCTTTGACGATGGTTGGAACTGGGAGGCGAATACCAACATTAAATCATTTAAGTATAATTTTGTTCAACATATCTATAGTGGTGGATCTGACATACCTTGTAGCTCTTCTAATGCGTGTCAGACCATTACTGATGAGGACTCTAATAACTTTATTTGTAAATATTCAAATGGTTGGAAGTGGATGAGTGAACCAACAACGTACCCTCACTTATTCTCTAGTCCGAATGGTAACTACGTATGTGATAGTGGTTCACAAGTTCTTTGTGCTGGCGGGGCCGAAATTGATGGTGTTGTTAGTAAAGATGCTTGTGAGGTAGTTTCAGATGGGAGTGATTCTACTCGTAAATTTGTTTGTTCTGCCGACTCAAGTTCTTGGCACTGGGATGTAAATAACTTTCCACATATAATGGATTATACTTTTGATGGTGTTCACCAAACTCGTGTTTGTTCTGATGTTGATGGTGAACTATTTTGTAATGCAGATAGTGCGTGTAGGAGTATTGTTGATTCGAGGCGTACTGCTGCTAGTCTTGCAGACACGGTTCAATGTGGGTTTTCTGGTGATATGGATACAGGGTCTTGGGGTTGGATTTTTTCAGATTCTTTTAATGACCCGTTTTTAGGTAAGGCTTCAGGGAATGTTGTGGGGTATTTATGTGACGGCACCACACCTCGCACCTGTGGGGGGACTGAGGGTAAGTGTAATTATGTGGTTCTTGATGAAAATAATGATGGTTTAGGTGATGAGCCTTACACCTGTTTTTCAACAAGTGATGGTGGTTTTTGGACCAATCAATCTGTATATTATTCGGGTGATTCACTAGATAACGGAATGGTTAAGTCAGGTTCACCTCTTTTATGTCCTTCAACTGCCGATAGTATTGGTTCTCTTGAAACTACAGTTGATGATTATGTTGTTTGTAATCAACACAATTCTTGTAACCTACAATATTCATTTTTAGATGATGGAACGTCTACTTTTGCAAAAACACCTTATTTTTGTGTTCCAGGTTTAAACAAAAATTCGGAAAGAGTACTCACAAATTCACTTTATCGATGGGACACTGCTTTAGGATATACCACTAAAAATTATTACCCTGATGTCATAAAAAGTGCTGATGGTTTGGATGCATTGTTATGTACACAAGAGCTTGAGTGTGATGATTCAAAAATAATTAACAAAAAAGGAGCTTATTGTAACTCGTTTGGAGATTCTTCAGTATTAGGTTAAACTTCTGGTGAGCTTGATAAGGATTTAGTTTATGAAGACTTTAGTACAGAAGATATTGGTTGTTTTTCTTGGTTAGGTCCTAAGGAGTATTTATGTGATTCTGGCTCTTGGGTGAATTCTTACAGCCCAGATGACTATGCGTTCCAATGTCCTTTACCTACTGCACGCGATTCAGCTTCATGGAGCGAGGGTGGTGCACCGTTTATTTCTAGTGATGGTTCTCTTGTAATGGAGGGTCATTGTTTTGATGAAGGACCTAGTTCTAGTGTATTTAGATTAACAAGTGATGCATATTCTTCAGGGGTGTTGACATTCCAATTGAAAAAAAATAGTGCGTCTGGTCTTCGTGATACTGATAGTGCGGATATTACTTGTACATCCACGCTTGTTGAAACAGAAGGTCCAACTGGAACCTTTAATGGAGTTTCAGAAATAATAACGTGTGGATCACAAAGCATTACAGGTGCGGTTTCATCTATTCGTACAGATTCAAGTACAACTGTGACGTTAAGTGACTTTATTGGTGGTTACTATACTTTCTTTAAAGACTCTGGATCCCCTTGGGTGGTTAAAAAAACAAAAGACTACTTTGTTTGTGTCGCACCAACAGATTCAGATGTTAAGGGTAAGACTAAAGGGGATTGCAATGTTGTGTATGATGAGTTTGATTCTGTTGATGTTGACGGTTGTTATGGTGATAACAAAATATCCAAAGGAGATTCTGTAAACGTAACTATAGAAGGTGAAAGTTACTATTATTTTTGTGATTTGTATAAAGGGTCGTACCAATTTGCTCAATTCCCCAAACTCACAATTGATGAAGTTGGGCGCAATTTAGGTCACTATGACTTAGATAGTGCTCCTGACCCTACTGCGGGTGGTACTTTTAATTATTATATTAACGATAACGTTCTCTCAACTTCAGACCTGCACACTTATCAATTTGAATATAAGGTATCTAAAGAGATTCCAAAAAACTATGATCTTAGTGATTTGACTTTAGAGTGTAAGATAACGGATGGTGGTTCAGGATCTAGTGAAATTATTACAGAAACTTTTTATGATCTTTCTTTTGACTTAAATGACTTACTTGAATTTAAAAAGGATAATAGTGAAATTGCCGCAGCTATTAATTCAGACACATTTTCTTCAAATAACCTAGCTCTTTCTTGTAAGATTACCAGTCCAATAAATGAACAATATATTGGTGATCCTTTAAAGCTAATAACTTGGACGTTTGAAAGGAAGTTTACTTTAGATGATCAAGGTTTTAGGTGTATTTCAAATAATCAATGTATTAGTGACGTTTGTATTAACACTAATCCTAGGGGCACGTCTTGTGAAGATAAACCTGATAATTGTTATTGTGCTAATCTAAACACTGTTTGTACTGATGAAGTTACTTGGACTGCTCCACAACTAAAACAAGAAAACCAATATCTTGATGAATCATCCACTAATCGGGGTACGTGTTTTGCGTGTGGTGGTGTTACTGTTTCTGATGTGGATTTGAATACCTATTATTATTCTCATTATGACTTTGATACTGTACTTGAGTATAACCGTGGTTCTGCAAAAAGATTCCCAACAGCTGAAGTCACGTGTGACGTGACTACTCGTAATTGTGAATCTAAAGGATTATTTGTTGATTCGTTAAATAACAAAGTTTTCATGAATACGTATGAGTGGACCTTTAATGGAACTGATTTGGTCAGATCTGACGTTGCTTCTGAATGCTTGGGGTTTTCTGATGTGTGTGTTGATGGAGCTAAAGTTGTTGAAATTACGAAAATCAACGAGAACCCCGCGATTTTTGAAATATACCAAGTTGTAAATTCACTTTGTCTTGGAAATAACAATAATGAGAAAAATATTTGTGGTGATGATTTTTCTGTAGGACAAAAAACTGGTGGGTCATCTGAAAAAACACCTGTTTTAGAGATCATTCAACCTTCAGATGGCTTTGGTGGTGGTCATTTGAATAAGTTCTGGATTAATTATCTAAACGAAAATCAAGAATTTATTAAAAATGATGTTTTGATAGAGTGTAATTTTGAGGGTATTTGGGATTGTTGGATGATTGAACCATATTCTGACTTTCTGGATGCGCAATCAAATAACCAACCAACAGATGCCTACTTTTTAGATCTTGGTCCAAATAGGATTCCAACCACATATGGTAGTGAATTTTATGATAGGTTTGTTGTTAATGTTCCATTTGAAGGTCAAACGAGAAGTATTTAAATTAAATGCCCATATGTTGGGAACACCTGTACTGCTGATTCAGGTGCTGCAATAATTTCCCGCTTCCCAAGGGAGACAGATCCTGAAACATTCTCAACAGATGCTGGTGGTTTGGGGGTTAGGGTGTCTAGAAATGTTGGTGATGTTTGGACTTGTGGTGTTGATTCTGAAAATGAATATCTTTGGGTTCCAACTGCTTCATTTACTTTGAGTAAACCACCTAAACTAAGCTACCCAAGTTCCCTTGATAGGCCTTATGATAAGGTTTCTCTTGAACTTGATCTTAAAGCCCCAACGTGGCCCAAGCACGATCAACATATTGATTATTCCTTAAGAAACTTAGATTGTAATGCAATTGGTGGTGAACTTGTCTTGACAAAGCCAGAGGATCAAATAGATTGCGATGGCACCACTGATTGTGTTTATGAGTCCTCAAACCTTGATAGGCAAACTATTGTTGATAGTTGCGCCGAGTCTATGAGTTCTGATTCGGGGTCTTGTATTACTCAGGCCACGTGTGGTGGGTCTTTTGTAGTTACTAAGAAGGGTGAGGTTGTACAAGATGACGTTGAAGCTTTGTTTGATAAGAGTAATATGTTATCTTTTAACTTCCTGTATGATGATGCCTTCCAACAAGTTAGTTGTTACTCGTCTAAGCAATGTTTAGGGACATGTAGAATCAACGAGACATATAATGGTAACTTTGATCGAGGTGTATATTACTTGAATGGTGAATTTAGCAGTAATAGCCCTGGGTATTGTGCTGCAATTTCTGGTGTTAAGGGTAGTTATTGTTATGCTGGGGATTATATTAACAATATTCTAACTTCATACTACAAATTAGGTGAAAGAACGTATACTATTGCTTGTGATGAAAAGCAAAAAGGTACATTTTCTTGTTTTGGTCAGCCAGATGGTAGGTGTGATTATACTTGTGCGTGGGATGTTGCTAGAACTGATATAAGTTTAGATTCTGCTATTTCTCGTATTGACGATAATTTTGACTACAACACGTATTCTACTTGTGATGACTTATTATCAGGTGAAAACTACAGTACTTGTAAAGATTGTTGTGAAGCACCCTTTTCATTGAAACTAAAGCCACTTTGTGATAAAATTGATTTTGACACAAGATTTAACAACGGTGCTTTAGATAATACTCCTAATTTATGTGGTACTAAACTTGTAAAAGATCCACAAAACGTAGACCGAGTTTGTCACTCTTCTTGCGGTGCTCATCCTGATTGTTATTCTAAGATTGCTGGTGGGGCAGAGTGTACTGAGTGGTGTCAAATAAGAACGGATGAAGAACTTTCACCCCAAGTATTTTTCTTAGATGATGAAGGTGACGTGGTTGTATCCCCACAAGTGTGTAAGAGATATCAAGTTTGTTTTTCATTACCATTTGATCCACATTGTGGTGAACAGGGATGTGAATTAAAAGTTGATAGGTCTGGCCTTGGATCATATCCTCTTGTTGTTGGACGTAATGAATTTGGCAGTTCGGGCCGATTTGAATCGTTTAGAGTTTATGAAGATATTGATGTAAATTATGATGTTGACTCTAAAAATTGGGTATTTTGTACTTCTGGTGATGTTCCTATAAGGATGTATCCTTCTGAAAACGAAGTTGGGTTAATTACAGATCAAAAAGAAGCCCAAATAAAATATAAATTAATCTTAAAGTCATTTGATGACGTATACTACAATTTTGAACCTAAAGATGATCTTTATGGTTTTGGGACTTACTTTAATCAAAGTTTCATAATTAATGATCAAAAACCAGTTGGTGAGGCATGTGGGCTCGCAACTTACTGTATGAGTGATATCGGTGCCCAGACTACGCTTGATTGTTCTAATTATACTAGGCCAGGACAAACTGAAGACTTCCATACACCTATTTGTGTAAACCACAGATGTACTGATGAAGATGCTGTTGGTATGTTTTTTGGAACTATTTTGTCTGAGGATTACACACTTTTAAGTGATTTAAATGAACCTGACCCAATTTGGACTACTTGTAGGCTAGGTGACTGTTCACATGAAATTAATTCTTGTAGAGCCTACTTCATAGGTCTTAATGTTAGTCAAAAAACATTTGACTTGTCTGGCTTATCAGATATTTCTGTGATTAACATATCTGTTGGGGAACTAGAACAAGGCTTTTTATTATCCAATCCAATTGTTCCAACTGATTTAGATCCAGTGACAAATGAACTAATTGAAGTTCCACTAAGTCAATCAGGACCTTTGGTGCTTCCTGGGTCTGTTGTTTCAAGTGACTCTTACGTTTTTGTGTCTTTAGACGATGGGACGAATAATCCTGCAACAAGTATTGCTAAACTTGATTTTCCCCTTGCTGACAAAAACTGTAGTTCTGTTGATTTAACTGATCGGGGTGTTATTGAGCCTAGTTCTTTTTCCACAGTTGATGGTAAATATGAGGTTGCATGTAACACAAACTCAAATTGTAAGACGTTTGGTACGTGGGCAGATCCTGATGCTAACAAAGGTTATGGTGAAGTTTCTATATGTATCCCTCTTACTTCGGACCTGTCAGTTAATTTGAATAATTATCCTGATAACTCTTACAATTTAGTAGGACTGTGTGCTAACACATGTGGTGATACTTCTTGTGATTTAGAAAATTTTGAAAGACCATTCAATTGTAAGGATTGTTGTAGCAAATATGGTACAGGTTCAGCTGAAGAATATTTCTTTACTTGTTATTCTCAGTGTGATGCTCCTTCTGTCTGTGACCGAGAAGACTTAGGAAAAGAAGTTTCAAATGGGATTTGTGGTATTAAAAACGACTTTTGTAGTTTCATAAAAGATTACACTGAAGTTGAAAATGTTTCAATAGGTCCTGTATCTGACGTGATTAACTCAACTTGTTATGGTGCTGTTCCAAATATCTTTTGTGACTTTTGGATAAATTATACAGAGTTTAATTCATTAGCTTTTGATTTGGATGAAAATATGTGGACAAGCTTGCAAGATATTCCAGAAAAATTCGAATCATTAAAGAACGTTACCATAAGGTTAGATGGATTATCCTCACGAAATTATGGTACCGAGATACTTCCAAATGCAATAATAAAACTTCCATCTGTTGACTTTGGTTCGCCTTATGGGTTGTACTCTGAAAAATATATTGTAAAACAAAACAACAGGAGGGCAACAAACATTACACTTAATATATACACTCTGTATGACTCTGAACTCACTTTATCTCCTTTATCTGAGCGAGGTTGTTGTTACCGAAAGGACTCTGGTAATCTTTGCGATTCACCAAATGTGAAATTTAAACTTGGTTTTGATTCAATCTCTTCTAGTGGTCCTGGCGTAAGTGATCTTTCAAAGGTTACTGCTGATTGTTCTATTAATTCAATACACACGTCTGTTGATTTGGACTACCTTCCAATTAATTTAGGTGACATACTTATTGATACTTATCATGCTGAGGGGGTATTTGAATTCGATCCAAAAGATTTGACAGTTGGTCGATATGTTGTTTCTTGTGTAGCTTCTGCACCTTACTATTATCCTTCATCTGATTCTGTTTATGTATCAATATTTGGCAACCTAACAAGTGCAGAAGTGGCTTTGCCTAGTGAAATAGTCCCAGGGAGTGATTATTCACTTTACTTATCCAAGGTAAGTGATGAAATGGGCCAGATAGTTCCATTTTACACATATAACTGGGAATTGGTTCAGGGTGATATTTCAGTTCCATTTGGCCAGACCGACTTGGTTGAGATTCCTTACAATTTCAGGGAAGGCCCTGCCAAGTTCGTGCTGACCATAAAATCTGACTATTATGATTCTTTGAAACTTGAGTATCCTGTGACTATAAGGATTCCAAAACAGATTTCGACTAGTATCAGCCCTGGGATAATTTATGTTCCTTTAAAGGGTTCATCCGAATTAAAAGCGAAACTCATACTCTCAAATAACGGGCCCACCATAAATACAACCATATCCACAGTGTTTCCCAAGGAAATTAAGGTGACCCTGCCCTTAACCACTGTTACTGTTGAAGGCTTTAGTTCACAGGAAGTACCAATAACTATTCAAGTACCTGAAAGCTCAATTGATACCGACTATGTGCTCACCTTCAAGGCCAGCACATCTGGCAAGCTTCAGGACCAGGTCAGCTTAAGGCTTGTGCAGACCCAGCGACCCGTCTACGAGTTTGATATTTATCCAACCCACCATGATGTGGATTTGGTCTATAATGATGCTTCTTACAATATAACTCTTAACAATGTCGGTAACCAGAAAGATTCCTATACTCTTGCAACGGGCTTTAAGCTCAGTGAAGCAGACTTTTCACTTGATGCGGGAGGCTCTAAAGAAATAAGAGTCACTTCATCAAAGGCTGACGAAGATACGGTTTGTGCCAAGTCCGTGAGGCTGCTAACCCGTGACCCAAGATGTGTTACTTTAAACTTCATCAAGCGTGAAGTTACACCTCAAATACATGGCAAGGATTCGAAATTGACTATTGACCCCAATAATGGAGGCAGCTTGATATTAAATTTCACTCCGGGAGACCTTTCAGGAACCTATGTAATAGTATTCGATTCAAACTTGACCCTTGCAAAGTATGAGAGGTCCTTTGAAAAACTAAAACCAACCACCATTTCAATTCCCTTCAATGTCCAGAAATCTGGAGTATATACCGTAAATGCTACAGCATACTCCAAGAAATACAAAGATAAGTCCAGTTCAACCGTATTTTCAGTTGATGTCAAACTACCTGCTCCATACGAAGTAAATTCACTCCTTGATGTCCTGAATGAAAAGGACATAACTGATGCTGAAATTATTAAACAAATGGCTCTTGCAAGAAAACTGGTCAATGAGGGCAATTTCGAGGATGCCAAGAAACTCCTTGATGACATATCAAATAAGGTTCAGAGGCTTGAAACTATCTCAAGCTATAAGAAATCGGCAAGCCTCATGACGCTTTCAAAGAGTTATACTTTTGCTATAGCGGGGCTGGTATTGATTGCCGTTGGTGCGGTGCTTTACTTAAAGTAAGACACAAATCGGGGGTTTTTTAAGGGCTGTCTTGATTTTAATCTGTGTTGGGTGGACTTGGGGAAAAGCTTAGAAATGCTATTAGGAACTTTGCAGGTAAGTCAAGTATCAATAAAGCGGAGCTTGATACGTTGATTAAAGAACTCCAGAGGGTTCTCATTTCAAGTGATGTCAAGGTTTCTTTGGTTTCTCAATTATCTAAAAAGATAAGGTCAAAAGGTCTTGAACAAAAGCCTTTGCCTGGCCTCACAGTAAAAGAACACATCTTAAGAGTAGTCTATGACGAATTGGTGGCTTTGGTTGGGGAAGGGACTGAAATTCCCACTAAAAAAGGTGTTAAAATCCTTTTGCTTGGACTCTATGGGTCTGGTAAGACCACAACTGCATCAAAATTAGGGTACTGGCTAAAAAAGAGGGGAATTTCTCCGACTTTGGTGAGTCTTGACCGTGATAGACCAGCTGCCTACGACCAGTTAAAGCAGCTTGGAAAAAAAATTGGCCTTTTAGCTCAGAAGGAGACCACCAAGGGTCCTATGATAATTGATACTGCAGGACGCGATGCCCTAAGTGACTTCATGCTTAGTGACGCCAAAAAGATACTAAAGAAGGAAAAACCAGACCACGTATTTTTGGTGGTGCCTGCTGAGATGGGCCACCAAGCAGGAAAGCAGGCTAAAGCCTTTGGCGATATGCTAACGGGTGTAATAATAACCAGAATGGACGGCTCTGCCAAGGGGGGAGGAGCTCTTTCAGCATGCGCTGAAGCCAAAGTCCATATTGCCTTTATTGGAACTGGTGAACGAGTTGATGACCTTGAATTATTTGACCCGAAGCGTTACGTCTCGCGCCTCTTGGGTTGGGGAGATATAAAAGGATTGATAGAAAAGGCTAAAGAAATCCAGACTGAAGTGGGACCCATAGGCCTTGCTGACTTAAAAAATCTTAATATGCTCACTTTCTACAAGCAGATGGAGGCCCTTACTAAAATGGGCCCGTTTGAGAAGGTGCTTCAGATGGTGGGCTTAACTGACCTAGATAAAAAGACTGTTGGGAACATGAAGACTAAACTAAAACGTTACAAAGTAATAATTGACTCTATGACTAAAGAGGAAAGACTTAATCCCGACCTTATAAGCAGTTCGCGCCTTGAGCGGATTGCCAGGGGGAGTGGCACTAAATTGGGTGATGTCCGGGAACTCATGAAGGAGTTTAATATGATGAAAAAAATGGTTAAGGGTATGGCGAGTGGCAAATTAAAGAAGAGCATGAGGAAAGGGATGAACTTAAAAGCCCTCAAAGGTATGAAATTCAGATGATAAACCGCCTTTTCTTATACTACAGCTTTTTCATACCGTTTTTGGCCGTTTATTTTTTGGGTTCCCCTTTGCTTCGTAACCTTTTTTTCACATTCTTAATCTTCATGACTATAAACCTCCCTTACCATGACCACTACCTTGACCTATCCATCAAGAAATTTCCTGCATTTTTGTTATCAACCTTACTCTTTGTTTCTGGACTCTTTTTGTTGATTGATGCCGTTGACTTTTTCTCGAACTTTAGTCCATACTTATTATTTTTGATGATAGTTCCTTCCTATATTAGTTTTAAGCTCATAAGTTATCCTTGGTTGGTTGAAAAATTTGGTGTCCTGTCCTTGAAAAAGGCCGTAAAGCAGGAGCATGAAAACAACTGGATGATACTTGTCGCAGTTTCATTTTTATTGATTATAAACAGTTTCACGATTCTTGGCTTCTTCCTTTTTGCTCCTGTTTCATATCTTTTGGCAGCCAATTTGAAGCTTTCTCTAAGATAATGGCCTAAATCTATAAAAACCTGCTAAAGTTTATTTTTTAGTGGACGTTCAAAAACTCTGGGATGATTTGGAACTTGTAAAAACCGTTTCAACCAGAAAAGGCGAGAAATTTTGGCTCCTTGACGGGCCTCCATACCCCAATGCAGAGCCTCATATGGGCCATGTCCGGGGAATTACTGTAAAAGATATGATAATAAAAATTAATGCCATGCAAGGCAAGTCCGTTTGGGTAAAGCCTGGATTTAATACACATGGCCTGCCCATCGAAAACAAGGTTGAGCGGGAGCAAGGTATCGAAGGAAAAGACGCCATCAAATCAATGGGTATAACAGAATTCATGAAGAGATGCAAGGAATTTGCCACGAGCAATATTGACATGTGGATGAAGTTTTACAGAGACATGGGAGTTTGGTTTGGCTGGGAAAAGCCCTATATGACCCTGCTTCCTGAATACATGGATTCAGTTTGGTGGTCTGTTAAGCGCCTGCATGAAAAAGGCCTCTTAAAACAGGGCAAAAAACCTTTCTACTGGTGTCCTGATTGCCAGACGGTCCTAAGTGGATATGAGGTAACTGATGAGTACCATGAACTCGAAGACCCGAGTGTATTTGTAAAATTTAAGACCGATAAAGGCTTTTCATTACTGGCTTGGACTACTACCCCTTGGACCCTTCCAGGGAACACAGGGCTTGTGGTCAGGGGCGACGCCGACTATGTGAAGGTAGAAATTGACAGAGATGCTGTTGTGGTGCTCGCAAAAGAGAGGCTGTCTGCTTTGGATGATCTTGAGGTCAAGTACAAGGTACTTGAGACCTTTAAGGGCAAGGAACTTGAAGGCGTAAAATACCAGCCTGTGTTTGATTCACGAATCCAGCATACACTAGACGACTCAAAGACCGCTCGCAGAGTGTATCTTAGCAAACCAGTAGTAAAACAGAAAGTTGCAGGTAAAGTCGCTCTAAAAAAGGCGGTGACTGATGAGACTTTGGTTGGGCACTTTGTTAATCTGGATGAAGGAACGGGCATAGTGCATGCTGCACCCGGACACGGTCCTGAGGACTTTGAGCTTGGTAAAGAGTATGGCTTTGAAGCAGTAAGCCCAGTTGATGAAGCAGGGAAATTCACTAAGGACGTTGAGCAGTTTTCTGGCAAAAAGGTGAGAGAATCAAACTTCGAAATTGTAGAATACCTAAATAAAACCGGTTCGCTTCTTGGCATGAAAAAAATCCAGCACAGATACCCCGTCTGCTGGAGGTGTAAGACTCCTTTGATTTTTAGGATGACTGAACAGTGGTTTATGGAGATTGAACCCATTAAGGAGAAGCTCCTTTATGCCGCTAATGAAGTTGAGTGGCTACCAGGCTTTGCCAAAGAGAGGATGATTAACTGGCTTAGTAATGCCAAGGACTGGACTCTTAGCCGTCAGAGATACTGGAATATCCCTATTCCTATATGGAAAAGTGAGAGTGGGAAAATCATGGTAGTTTCTGGAAGAAAGGAACTCTCAGACTTGAGTGGACAAAAAATTGAAGACCTGCACCGTGATGTCGTGGATTTGATAACATTTAAACACCCAGAAACTGGCGAGGAAATGAAGAGGGTAAATGATGTTTTAGATGTGTGGTATGACTCGGGTTCCGCGAGCTTTGCAGTCCCAGGATACCCTAAAAGCGATGAATTATTCAAGTCAATTTGGCCCACCAACTGGATTGATGAGGGCCAAGACCAGATAAGAGGGTGGTTTTACACCCTGCTGGTCTTAGGAGTTGCCTTATTTGACAAGCCTCCCTATAGGCGTGTTAGTATGCACGGGTGGGTAGTTGATGAGAAAGGCGAAAAAATGAGTAAGAGTAAGGGTAATTTTATAACCGCAAAAGGTGCCCTTAAAGACCTCGGTACTGATATACTAAGATTTTATATATTGTGGGAAGCTTCGCCTTGGGATGTCATCAGATTCAACCCCGAGCGCGCCAAGAAAGAAATAGGAAAAATGTTTCACATATGGAAAAATCTTCACACCTACCTCATGAAATTTACGAGTGGCAAACCTGTAAAGGGTGAATTCACTCAAGGAGACCTCTGGATTTTAAGCAAGTATCATTCCATGATAAAGGGCTTCCTTACTGAACTTGATAATTATAATTTACACCATGCCACAAGGCGCATCTTCAATTTTATTGTAGAGGACTTTTCAAGGACCTACATGAAGCTTGCTAAAGAAAGGGTAAAGAAAGGAGACACCACACCGCTTTGGATTCTAAAAGAAATTCACGGCGGCTTGCTAAAACTTGTGGCACCCATATCTCCAATATTCACTGAAACCATCCACTCTGAATTTTCCGATAGATTTGGTGGTGAAAAAAGTGTATTCCTCGAAAAATACCCCGAGCCCGACTCTTCTATGATTGATGAAAAGCTTGAAACCAAGATGGACACTTTGTTCTCAATAGTCGAGGCTATATGGTCTTATAGGGACCAGAAGGGCATAGGTCTAAAGTATCCCTTGCGGTCCGTAAAAATTGAGGGCTTTGACTATTCAGAATTCGAATACATCTTGCAGTTTCTTACTCATACCAAGGTCTTTGGCGAATGTAAGGGTGACTTAGTTGAGATGGGGGAAGTGAAAATGATAATTGACCCTACACAAGGCAAAGAGGAAATTCAGGAAGGTCTTATGCGCGAGGTTTCAAGGAGGGTGAGTCGTCTTAGGGGGGAAAAAGGACTAATCTTAAAAGACACAATATCACTCCATCTCTGGGGCGATTCTGAATTTATAGATGCCGTGAAAGCCTATGAAAATGACTTCAAAAACCGCGTCGGAGCCACCAGCCTCAAATACACCGAAGGCGGGTCTTTAAAAGAGACCTGGAAAATCAAAGGCAAAGTTTTAAGCGCAGGCATTTAATTTGGGAATTCCTTAATAATTTGTGATGATGTGAACACCCTCTGACGCAGTTCCTGTAAAATCCCGTCAGGTCCCGCTCTGCGGGATGAAGCGGGAAAGGGAGCCACCAGGATGATGAAGATTGTTTACTGACCACATCTAACAGTTTTAATACATCAAGTGTGTAAGTTTTTTATGATGTATGAACTCATAGATTTTATCAAACAGAAGCTCTTGCCCATATCAGCGTTTGCGGTTTTTGGGGTGCTTTATATTTTGCTTGGTATGTACGCCATAAACTACCTTGCAGGTTTCCTTGAGCTTGAAATTGAGGCCAAATGGATAGTGCTTAGTAGTTCAATAGTTTCTGCGGCAAGTATCTTGACCTTAAGGCGCGACTACTGACTACATCCTTTCTGGGATTTCTATCCCTAAAAGATAAAGACCTGTCTTTAGCACTTCAAAGACCCTTCCTGCTAGCCACTCGTGCTCTTGGTTTCCTTTTATCTCTTCTGAATTATAAAATTCATTGAAAACTTGAGACAGTTCAATTAGATAGTTGGCAATTATGTCTGGCCTAAAGTATTTCTTGGCGTCAAGCACAGCCATCCTGAAATGTACTAGTTTTCTTGCAAGCTTCCGGGTCTTTGATGTTATGCCTGCTTTTCCGTGTCCGAATTTCTCTCCAATTCGCTTGGCACGCACTGCTGTGTACTGCAAGTATGGCCCTGTCTCCCCCTCAAAGCTCAGCATCTTCCAATTGAATAGAACATCTCTATTCCTATTGATTTTGAGGTCGGCAAACTTTATGGCACCAATCCCAATTTTTTTGATGTCGCTTTCATTATCTACCTCTCTTTCTTTCATGATTTTCCTGACTTTTGATGTAGCTTCATCTATTACATCTTCTAAAAATACGACCCTTCCGTGCCTAGTGCTCATCTTTCCCTCTGGAAGTCTCATCATGCCAAAGCCCACATGATTGATTTCTGCTTTGACTCTTGCTTTCTTTAGTGAATATATCAATTGCTCAAAGTGGAGCTTTTGCTCATTTCCCACTACATAAACCATTAAGTCTGGATGGTATTTTTTATATCTCCATATGCCTGCCGCCAAATCCCTTGTGGAATAAAGTGTAGTTCCGTCGCTTTTCCTCAAAATTAAGGGCGGCTTATTGGGCACCGGTATTATGACTGCTCCTTCCGAACCTTCTGCTATTCCTTCTTTTAGGAAGCGGTCTGCAAGCTTTTGACCATCACTAAAAAATTTACTCTCACTCGCATCTTCAAGCTTTGAGACGCCTAAGAGGTGATAGAGCCTGTTGAATTCCTTAAAACTCAATTTTCTAAACAATTCCCATGTCTTTTTTACTTTCCTATCGCCTTCTTCAAGGCGCTTAAATTTTTCCCTTGCCCCATCTTCAAGCTCAGGGTTCTTCTTGGCTTCTTCATGAAACTTCACATAAAGCTTAAGCAGTTTCTTTATGGGTTAACTTTCGAGTTCAGTTGGCCACATTTCATAAGCCAAAAGCAATTTTCCAAACTGCGTGCCCCAGTCCCCTATGAAATTCATCCCGACTACTTTCCACCCGAGGATTTCGTATATTCTCTTTATGCTCTCACCAATAACAGTGCTTCGAAGGTGACCTATAGAAAAAGGCTTGGCAATATTGGGAGAAGAGTACTCTACTATGGCTGTCTTTTTTTCTGGTTTGAAGTCTCTGATGTGCTTAAGGTTGTGAATTATCGATTCGTCATCAAGAAAGAAATTGATGAAACCGCCTGTGGGTTTGGCAGTTACCCCTTTAACATCTATTTTATCCGCCCACGATATTGCCAATTGATCAGGTTTTTGTTTTAGTTTCTTAGCTTGCTTTAAGGGGAGTGATGTTGAGAAATCTCCAAAGCTCTTGAATTCAGCAAACTCTTCTTGGTCCGAGAGCTCTTTAAGCTGCTTAAAAGTTTCTTTAACCACGTCTTCAATGAACATGAAAGAAATAATTGCCAAGACATTTTAATCTTGACGCTTTTGCCTTGCATGAAAAAAATGGCTGCTGATGTGCTGATTGTTAAGCACGGCAAGATTTTAATGCTAAAAAGGAATATCGAGCCTTTTTTGGGCTACTGGTGCCTTCCTGGGGGACATCTCGAGGGTGATGAAACTATTGAAGAGACAGCTCAAAGAGAAGCTAAAGAGGAAACAGGCCTTGAAGTTAAGCTTGAAAACCTTATCGGGGTTTTTTCAGACCCCAAGCGCGACCCGCGAAAGATTATAAGCGTCGCTTTCTCAGCCACCATTGCCGGAGGAAAAGCCAAAATCAATGACGAGTCAAGTTACTTTAGATGGTTTGAAATAACCAAACTCCCTGAAAAAATAGCCGCAGACCACCTAAAAATAATTAAGACGTATTTTGGATACGATTGAGTTTCCATTTTAGGTCTGAAAAGTCAGAGATTTTGAAATTCCATCCATTAACCCGGTTTATTTTTGAAGTGTCCTCGCCGATGGAATGAAGGTAAAGTACAAAGCTTGCCCCGAATCCTGGCCCGAAAGCACTGGCGTTTTTTTCCATGAATCCTTTAAGCTTGTCTTTTTGAATCCAAAATAGGTTGTTCCACTCCCAGCTGGGAGTTAATTCATTGCTCTCAAGTTTTATTTGATAAATAAGACCAAGATACATCTGTGAGAGTTGGGCACCGATAAGTTTTGACTTACCGTCAACTCCTAATTCCTCTCTTAATTCCATCTTCATGGCTTCTTAAGGAGTAAGCCCGAATTCCATATGACCTGTAGGTGCTGCCCCCATGAGGTTTGGGAACCTTACTGACTGACTCCTAAGGCCAATCAAGATGTGCTCGTCAAATTCTGATATGCCTATAACACTCACAAGAGGAAAAAGCTTGCCTTCCTCTTCCCCTATTTTTGAAAATCTGTACTGGACGGGGCATGCTGTGACGCGGGAGTTTTCAATTTTTAGGGCCCCTGTCTGAACACTGGCGTATCCGAGCTTCTTGTCCTTAAGGTGTCTGACATAAGGGTGTTTTACACTAAGTTTAAGGAACTTCACCTTATTGCTTTTGTAAACCTCCATATTACCTCCATACACCCACCTTAATATTTCCTGCGATACCCATATTTACTAATCAAGTTTCTTTTTTCTGTGACTCTGATATTTGGGGCAAACCCCTCTTTAATCCAGAAATTCGGCACAGAGAAGGCCATGTTCCTTGGCAGAACTGAGCCTGAAGGTGAAGATTTCTATGTCGATTCCATAAAGCCACATGTGGTATTTATCTGTGGTGCAAGGGGTTCAGGTAAGAGCTATACTATGGGTGTCATAGTGGAAGAACTTGCCTATAAAAATGATGCTTTAGCCTCAATTGTCATAGACCCTATTGGTGTATTTTGGAGTATGAAAAACGCCAATAAGGTTGAAAAAGAGCTTGAGATGCTAAATGGCTGGAAGCTTGAACCTAAAGGTTTTGAAAATATTAAAGTATTAGTTCCCATTGGTGCCAAGAAACTTCCTAATAAGACCTACGACGGGTACCTTTCAATACATCCGAGTGAGCTTTCTGCTTCTGACTGGGCTTTTTCATTTGATGTTGATAGGTTTTCACCTGCAGGGCTCTTAATTGGCAACGCCATACAAAAAGTAGGGAGTCACTACACCATTGATGACCTGATACGAGTCATCAGTTCGGACCCCGAACTCCAGAGTAAGGAGAGGGGTTTCTCAAAGCAAACCAGGAGGGGCATACTTTTAAGACTTGAGAGTGCTAAGTATTGGGGAATATTTTCTGACAAGGCGACACCAATAGAGCATATCGCAAGGCCAGGCAAGGTTTCGGTGGTTGACGTATCTTTCCTTAAAGAGCCTGTGGCCGCATTGGTTGTGGGCATACTTTCAAGGAAGGCACTTGAAAAGAGAAAGATTGAAAGCAGGAAGGAAGCCATGGGACAATCTAGCACTTTTCCTCCTGTATGGCTATTTATCGATGAAGCACATACCATGATTCCAAAGGATAAGAAGACTGCGGCAAGTGACAGCATAATTGAATATGTTAAGCAGGGCAGGAAGCCCGGATGTTCCATAGTCCTTGCCACTCAGCAGCCGAGTGCCATAAATAGCGATGTTTTAAGCCAGCTTGACTTAATGTTTGTACACCAATTGGTTTTTGCCGATGATATTAAAGCGGTGAGTAAGCGCATGCCTGCAGCTATGCCAAAAGAGTGGGATGTGAATTTTATTCGGAAGCTAAAAACAGGACAGGCAGTGATTGGTGATAGAGAAACCACTCAGACTGCCTTAATTACGTCAAGGATTAGGATGAGTCAGCATGAGGGCAGGAGTAAACTGGCAGTTGATAAGCCCCAGCCCGTTTTAGAAATTGATGAGCCTACTCTTGAAGACCTTGAGGAAATGACTCCCGGGGATGAGGCGGGTATTGAAACGCAAAAGGAAAAGCCGGTTGAAAAAAATCCAGAGGTGCGAACCATACCTTCAGTCAAGCCCGTCATGGAGCTTGAAGACGCCGAGAAACTGGCTGAGCGTCACATAAAAAAAATCTTATTCATAAAGCGGGAGAAATTTGATGTGAAAATGAAGGTTCACTGGCCCTTTTGGGTGGTAAAAGGTGTTGGGCTTGATGGTGAAGTTGAATTCCTGTTTGATGGCATCTTAGGGGAGCTCCCTGGTTCAAAGGGTTTGCAAAATATGATGGACCTTACCCCCCTTGCAGCCAATATACTTGCCAAAGGTGGGACTCTTGAGGAGATTGCTAAACGGTGTGAGGCTGACCCTAAGACTGTGAAGCTTCAGCTAAACCGTCTAGTTAAACAAGGTCTAGTAAGAGTTAAGGTAAAAAACTTAAGAAATATTATCCAAGAATCAAATTCCCAGAAAAGCTCCTTGAGTTTGATGGGGCCATAAGAGATGTGGTGCCAGAAGGAAGAATAATGAAGTCTGTATTCACCCCCGAAAAAAAGCTCTTTAAACTGCTTGGTGTGAAGTCCACCGCCAAGGAACTGATTTATATGCCATACGCCCTTTTCAGAACTGATTCAAAAAAGCAAATATGGGTCAACCTTTCAACTAAAAGGGTTGAAAATAGGAAGCTCAGATTGAAAATATAATTTTGTCGACCTTTACAGTTTTCTTTTCAATGACCCCTACAGTTTCCATGATTCTTAAAAGAATTCCCGTCAGCATCGCAGAAAGCGTAACAAGGGGTGCTACTAAAAACTGAAATACTGAGAAAATCACCACTGCCATTATTATCTTGAAGACCCCTTGATAGGGCTCCACCAGTAGGGTTATCTGTTCATCAAGGGTGTTTGATAATATGTCACCTACCTTTGCTTTTCTATCAAAGCTGAGAAACTGGGTTTTAAGCCGCTTAAAAAGGCTTTCTTCTATCTGGCTTCTCTGGTCATTCATCAAAGTTATGCAGGCGTTATTGGTGCCACATTGTGTATCAATGGTTTCGCTTACGAGTGAATCAAGGCATTCTTGGCCCGTGTAGCTTCTCTGGCAGCCTATGGCAGGGACCAAAAGTTCAACAGCCATTCCTGATACGGAGTCTGGCACCTTAAACTCAATCTGCGGGAAAATGGTTGCCATTGAAATGATTATGAAGGCGAGGTATCCGGCATATGCTGCCTTGGCAATTAAAGACATCCTTGGCACAATCATATTTTTCATAGTGTTGCTCACATTAGCTTTGCCAAAAAATGCAAATAAGAATATGCCTGCAGCCCTTATGTCAAAAAACCCTAAAGCTGCAATGGGTGCGAGGTAGTATGACTTGAGTCTGACAAGTCCCGCGATCTGAACAAGTGACGCGAATATCACTAAAGCTATGAGCCCCGTTACAATTTCAAGGCCGAGATTAACTGATACGGGGTTTAGTTTCATCAACAAAAATGCGGTAGCAAAAAGCAGTCCCGAAAGAATTTCCTTGCTGTAGTCCACAATAAACTCTCTTTCGAGAATATTTATGGTTTACAGAAAGTCTATTTTCGAGCCATTTTTTAGCCCGAGAACCTCAGGAACTGTTCTATTCATATTGAGGTCACCATTTCCAAGCTCCTTAATTTTCTGCATAATTTTTATGCCGACATCTTCCCCATAAAGCTTCTTTCCGTGTCCCATGGATTCAAGCAGGTCTGGTCTGTTTAACACATAGTGTGTCATATCGTAGACTAGTCCCTTGTGCGGAGGAACCAAAAGATTGCTCTTGGCTTCATTTACGGTTTCTGGTCTGTATGTATTGTATCTTACGGTGAGAGCGGGAAGTCCAAGGTGGTTTAATTCCTCTTGCAGGCTGCCCGAATCCGTTAGCACTGCAGCACATTTTCCGCTCCTGAAAAATTCCATTACGCTTGAGTAGCTTTTCCAGAGCGGAGTAAATAGAAAATTGTCATATGACTTTGAGAGTTTAATAATTTCATCGCGGAGTCCGTATTTTTCAAGGGCGAATCTTGTACCAGAAAGCTCAACCCATGCAACGGGCTGCCTGTCTTTTATTAGGTCCCTGACCCCCAAAAACACGGCCTTAAACCTGTCTTCACTTAAATTAGCTCTCCTATGGATATCCACCCTTAGCCAGTTGTCGAATTCATCAAGCACTGGGTATTCTTCAAATATTGAGATTTCAGGTTTCATCCTCTTGGTGTGCTCCATGGCATCAACTATGCTGTTTCCTACTACAAACACTCTGTCCCTTGGCGTGCCCTCACGTACCAGATGGTCTTTATTGACCTGTAGCGGTGCAAAATGGAGCTCCGAACTCGCCCCTGCTACGAAAGTGTCCCATTGCTCAGGGAAGGGCTCTTGTCTTGAGAGCTCCCATTTATTTTCCCATTGGTTTTCTATGAAAGCCTCAACATTTTTTGAAAATTTAGGTGCCATGCCGCGAAGCCCTGCTTCATTTTGTGCTACTTTCTTGCCCGTTGCAAACATCCAACCTATGGGAAATATCCCCGCCGCCAAAGTGTCTCCGTGAACCACTGGAATGAAAGTGGTCTTTGGCGACAAGTCTTTTAAGGTCCTTGCGGCAAATCCCGTCTTAGCTATAATTTCATAGCTTTTTGAGAGTAGGTCCCCTCTGATATTTAGATTAAAGCCTATGTACTTTTTTATGTCAAATTCCTCGAGGCCAAAGCCCAAGAGGTTGTCGTGGTGTTGTCCGGTATTTATGACAATTACAGGGACTTTCAGTTTCTCTGCTGCGGGGAGCAAACTCCACTGTTTGTAAAAATCGGGCTTGGTGGCAGTGACTATACAAACCACAGTCTCTTCGCCCTTTATCCCATCCAAAACGTCATTATTGACTTCTACCTCATCCACCATTGACTCTTCCTTCCAAGTTTTTATAGACTTTCGATTTCGTGTATCAAATCCTTGTTTACAGCTCCTTGTATTTCATCATCCCTGCCAAGTTCGCTTAGGAAACTCCGTTTTAGTTTGCCAAAGGCTTCTTCAAGTTCGCTTCCGAAGTTAACTTACTTGCCGCGGTCTGCCAACCCTATGGCCTTGTGCTCAAAATCCCTGGCTAGGGCATTCATTTCAGCGAGAAACCTTCTTTTCATCTTGTTTTCATATGAAAAGTCAAAAATGCCCCTGACACTCAGGGCTTTCCTTTTGACTTCAAAAAAATCCTGCACAACCTTCCGGTTTTCAATCCTTTTAGACATCCCTGCCATAGATTAAGAAGTATTTTAAACTATTTTATCCTTTTCTTTTAATGCTGAGAAGATTTTTTGGTTTCGCAAAGGACGAAGTCATTATGCCTAGCATGGGCAGAAAAGAACACCAGAAAGTCTCAAGACTGGCTGTAATAAAAATCAAGGTTCCTGAAGACATCTCAGATTTAAGAGGCAAGGCAAAGGAATTTGACATACTCTTGATTAATATTTCAAAACTCTTCCCCGGGGAGGAGCAGAATAACTTTGTGAGAAAACTAAAACTCGTGGCAAACGACCATAACTCCAAAGTCTACGGCGTTGACAGAAACTGGCTTCTAATAACTAAGTATCCCTTAGAATCAAGTTGATTAATAGGACCTTCCCCAGTACACCCAGTATTCTGCTTTTTTGGTGCAGTTTATGCACTTGCCATCAATCTTTTTCTGCTTAAACGGTATTACTCTCGGACCGCCTTCTGCCTTCCCTGCGAGACTCTCTTCACACTCCGCCTGCCCACAGTGGCGAATAAAGGCCCATTTTCTCGAAGCTATGGCATTTTTTAGGCCGTTGACATCTTCTGGGTATTCGGTGTTTTCTTTCTGGTGCTTTTTTAGCCTGGAAAACAGATTGGACTGGACACTATTAAGCTCATCTTGCACCGCTTCTTCGATATGAATATCATTGACACTGGATTTCTTGAAGGTGTCACGTCTTACTATAACCACTTTCTCCTCTTTTATGTCCCTTGGTCCCATCTCAAGCCTTAAAGGCACTCCTTTAACTTCCCAGTGGTTGAATTTCCAACCGGCAGTGTACGCGTCCCTATGGTCAACTTCGACCCTGAATCCAGCGTTAATTAACCGCCTCTTTACTTCATTGCATTTCTTGAGAACTGACCGGTCATTTTTTTTGAATAAAATGGGTATTATGACTATTTGTATGGGTGCAACCTTTGGTGGCAGAATGGCCCCTTTATCATCCCCGTGGGCAAGAATTAGGCCTCCTATGAGCCTCGTTGAAGTCCCGTAGCTCGTCTGCCAGGCATACTGCCACTTTTCTTTCCTATCTACGAATTTCACTTCATATGGTTTAGCAAAGTTCTGTCCCAAAAGGTGGCTTGTGCCCATCTGCAGCGCCTTGCCGTCAGGCATTAGTGCTTCAATAGTGAAAGTATAATCGGCTCCTGCGAATTTGTCTGAATCGGTTTTTTTGCCCTGAACAACTGGTATTGCCAAAAGCTCCTCAGCAAGCTTGGCGTAGCCTTCTATTGCCCACCGAATTTCTGAATCCGCTTCTTTTTCTGTCGTGTGAACGGTGTGAGCTTCATGCCATAAAAACTCTCTTCCCCTTAAGAAGGGCTTAGTCATCTTGGTTTCCCACCTCATTACATTGGTCCACTGGTTGACTTTAAGTGGCAGGTCGCGGTGGCTTGTTATCCACTTACTAAACATTTCATACATTATAGTCTCGCTCGTGGGTCGTATTGCCAGCTTCTCTTCAAGTTTGTTTTCTCCCGCGTGGGTGACCCATGCAACTTCTGGGATAAAGCCTTCAAAGTGGTCTGCTTCTCTTTTCAGGAGGCTTTCAGGAATTAGGAGAGGAAAATAATAGTTTTTTATTCCGTGCTCTTTCATCATAGGATCCCAAAAATCGTGGATGGCTTCCCATATGGCCTGCCCCCACCACCTGATGACAATTGCGCCCTTTACTGGCGAATAATCCGCGAATTCGGCCCTCAAAACGACCTGCTGGTACCATTCGGCCGTGTCTTCATCTCTTTTGACAGTTATCCCCAGTTCTTCGCTCATGACGTAACATCCTTTCGAAGTTTATAAGAATAAAGACGTGCTGGTATTTTTCATGAAGAAGCCCAGTAGGAGCATGAGCGGCGTGGTGGTACTTGCAGTTATGAGTCCATCTTTTATCTGTCCTGGGGAGTGTGTGTTCTGCTTTAGGGGTCCCAATGCTGCTAAGAGCTATACTGGATTAGAGCCTTCGGCCAGGCGTGCAATAAGGCACAACTATGACCCACATGCCATAACTCACCATAGGCTAAAACAATTGGAACTCAATGGACACCCTACAGACAAGCTTGATGTGATTGTTATGGGCGGTACTTTCAATTTCTACCCCCGCGACTTTCAGGAGAACTTTGTCAAGCAAATTTATGATGCTGCCAATAAAAAAGCATCAAAGACCCTATTTGAAGCCAAGAAAATAAATGAAACTGCCGCTTGCAGAATAATAGGGCTCACTTTTGAGACTCGGCCGGACTGGGCAAGCCTTGATGAATTAAACTGGATGCTTGAAATGGGTGCTACAAAAATAGAATTTGGAATTCAGTCAGTCTTCAATGATATTCTTGAACTTAATAAAAGGGGGCACCCCATTGAGGAGAGTATGAGAGCAACAAAGGATGCTCGGGACTTGGGATATAAAGTAAATCATCATATTATGCCTGGCCTATTGGGTTCAAATAAAAGGCGCGACCTTGAAACTTTCAAAAGGGTATTTTCAAGTGACCTCATGCCTGACATGATTAAAATATATCCCACCATAGTTGTTGAGGGTTCAGAGCTTTGGGAGCTCTACAAAAAAGATTTGTTTTCTCCTTTAAAAGATGAAGATGCTGTAAATTTGATTTCAGAGGCCAAAATGATGGTTCCACCTTGGGTGAGGATTATGAGGATACAGCGCGATGTTCCTGCAACAGAAATCATAAGTGGAGTCAAAAAGGGGAATCTTCGGGAGTTGGCTTGGAAGAAGATGAAAGTCATGGGCACGAATTGCAAGTGCATAAGGTGCAGGGAAGCCCGCCGCGAGACCGACCTTAAACCAGAACTTATAAGGCGAGACTATGAGGCTGGTGGGGCGACTGAGGTCTTTTTGAGTTTTGAAGACCAAACCAAAGACAAGCTTGTAGGCTTTATTAGACTAAGGTTATTAAAGAGATTTTTGAGGCCAGAACTAAAGAATTCAGCCATGATACGCGAAGTTAGGGTATTTGGTCCTGAAGCTAAGATTGGCGGGGAGGGAGTTTGGCAGCATAGGGGCTATGGAGAAAAGCTCTTATGCGAAGCAGAAAAGATTGCAAAGAACAAGGGCTATAAAAAAATGGCCATAATTTCGGGCGTAGGAGTACGAGAATATTTCAGGAAATTTGGCTACCAACTCGAAAATCTTTATATGACTAAGAAATTCTAGGCGGGGTAAGAGTTTTAAACACTTCAATTAGATTCTAAAATGAATGATTTGATCCGAATGCTTAGCAAAGTGAGTTATAAGGAGCTCGCAAAAATCTGCGGTGATTATGAATTGTCAAAAAGCGGCAAGAAACTTGACCTTGTGAAGCGACTGGTTGAAGCCGTTCCTGAAGAAGAGCTTAGTGGAAAAATTATAGAATTCATGGGAATTGGTAAGAAGATACTCGAACATAATACGGTTCCCACACATAAAATTCTCGACCCGGAGAAGGTCAAGAGTGTAACTGAAAAATTTGGCATAAAAAAGTGGCAACTCCCAAAAATTACAGATAGGGACCCTATAGTCATACTGCTTGGCGCAAGGCCTGGAAACGTCCTTGAAATCACCAGAAATTCTGAGACTGCAGGTGAATCTAAGTACTATCGCCTCGTAATCCGCAGCAACTGATATAGGGTTCAAAATTAATCGGTCCAAGCCCTATAATGAAAAACACTAAGGAAAACTCTAAAGTTAGCGTTCCCTTCAAACTCATGGACATAAATTTTGTCCGGGATTTTTTGTCAACTTGACCAGATAATAGTTTCTAAAAATTTATTTGACGGCACTATATGAACGATAAAAAGAAAACGTAGATGATTAATTTTGATAAAAAGGAATAGGAACCCCGACAGCCGTCAAGATTTCCCGACTTCATGTCAGTACAGTAATGAACGCACCAGGGCTTAACTTCCGTGTTCGGAATGGGAACGGGTGTTTCCCCTGGTCTATGACCGTCGGAGCATATTCTTTTGATTTTCACACTTTATAAGTTTTTTCCAGTATAAATTTGGCAATTCCAACAAATTTCTTTAAACCATAAAAACTCTGATTTGAGTGACAGTCCCAAAACACGTCGCGATTATTCCCGATGGGAATAGAAGATGGGTGAGTAAGAATCCCTTGCGCTACAAAGAAGCCTATGATGTTGGTGGTCAGAATGTTATTGATACCGCAACCTACCTTTTCGATGCCGGGGTGGAATATGTCAGTTTCTACGCTTTTTCCTTAAAGAACTTCTCGAGGGGGAAAAAAGAAAAAGACATAATATCTGACCTAATGAGAAAGTACCTTCCTAAGATGAAAACCTTGATAGACGAAAAAAATCTCAGGGTGATTTTTGCAGGGAAGCTTGAGCTTTTCCCTTCTGACCTCTATGAAGAGTTCAAGAAGCTTGAGAAAAAAACTGCGGGTAAAAAAAAGACTATAATACCTTTAATTGCATATTCGGGAAACGAAGACAGAAATAGAGCCGCAAGGAAGTGGCTTGAGGATGGAGCCAAGGGCGACGTCGACGACTACCTTTATGCGGCAGCCGTCCCTGATATTGACCTTTTAATAAGGACGGGCGATGTCTACAGGACCTCTGGATACCTCCCAAAGCAACTTGAACAGGCCGAATTCTACTTCCTTGAGAAGTTCTGGCCAGACTTTACTACTGACGACGCAAAAGCCGCACTAAAGGCCTATTCTAAACGGGAAAGGCGGTTTGGTAAGTAATTATGCCTTGACTGAATTCTTCACATATTCTTTGGCTTCAGCGGCGCTCTTCCAGTCCTTAAGCTTTACCCACTTTCCGGGCTCAAGGTCTTTGTAATGCTCAAAGAAATGCTTGATTTTGTCTTTGGTTATACTTGGGATATCTGCGACATCTTTGATTTCGTTGAAGCTCTGGTCAAGTTTGCTTACAGGGACTGCCAAAACTTTCTCATCCTTGCCTGCTTCATCTTCCATGATTAGCATGCCAATGGGCCTTGCCCTGATTACCGAACCAGGATGGACTGGCTGATTGCCAAGCACCATTACATCTACAGGGTCTCCGTCTGCCGCCAAAGTCTTGGGGATAAAGCCATAATTGAAGGGATAGTACATGGCAGTAAATAGGAATCTATCCACAAAGACTGCCCCACTCTCTTTTTCAACTTCATACTTCACCGAAGAATTCGCGGGAATCTCAATTACTACAAATATGTCTTCCGGAACGTTTTTGCCTGCCTTAAGTTTTGATATATCCATGCAATATCTTTTCTTGCTTATTTTTAAAACTAATTTTATTTTGAAGAGTTTTTTCAAAAATAAGTCTGACAAAACGATAAATAAGGTGAGTGAATACTTTCTTAGTGGAGTTTCAGATAACCATTGCTGGCGAGGCAGGACAGGGCATTGCCCGTGCAGCAGATCTCGTGGCTCGAGACTTCGTCTCAAGGGGCATGTATGTCTTTAACTACCGCGACTATGGTTCATTGATTAAGGGTGGGGAAAATTTCAATATTTTAAGAATCAGCAATAAGAAAGTTCATTCAAACAATTGGAAAAATGATTACCTAATGGCCTTTGGAAGATTTTCAGACCACCATCTTGGTAAAATGAATAAAGGTGGTGTGGCACTTGGCACCATTGCCAAAATCAAGAATAAAGTGGACGCCTATGGCATTGTGAGAGAACTTAAGGCCCCTCCTATTACGGTAAATTCAGTGCTTCTGGGTGCCCTCTATCGAGCCATGAATCAGCCCATTAAGGGGCTCTTAAAACAAATGGGAGTCTTTGGCAAGCATGCTGACCTTAACAGGAAGGCGGCACAGATAGGTTATGATAAATATTCAGGTGAAGTAAGGCCTGTCTTAACGGTCTCAAAAATTAAGAAGAGGTATTTCGTATCGGGTAGCGAGGCCATCTCATATGGTGCAGTTTCTGCAGGACTTGACTTATATCTTGCGTACCCCATGACGCCTGCAACTCCTATACTTCATATTTTAGCCAATATGACTGACCGGGGGATAGGGGTTGTTCAGCTCGACAATGAAATTGGTGTGGCAAATGGCGCTCTCGGTGCCAGCTACGCGGGTGCCACCACTATGGTGGGGACAAGCGGTGGGGGGTTTGCTTTGATGAATGAAGCTTTGAGCCTACAAGGTATGAGTGAGATGCCTCTTGTAGTATATCTTGCCATGAGGCCTGGACCGGCAAGCGGCATACCGACCTATACCGGACAGGGCGATATGAAATTTGCCTTAAATGCAGGACATGGAGACTTTTCAAAAATTGTAGTGGCACCTGGTGACCCCCTTGAAGCTTTTGAGAGAACTGCTGAATCCATCTACTTATCCAATAAATACGGTGCCCTCACTATTTTGCTTGGTGACAAGCACCTGGCTGAAAGTAATTATACTTTAGACCATAAACCCTGCTTTAAGGTCAAGCCTTCAAGGTTTCTTGTCAAACCCACCAAGAATTTTAAGCCCTATGCCCTAACCCATGATGGAGTTTCCCCGAGGGCTCCTGCAGGCACTGGACTGATTCGGGCCACAAGCTATGAGCATGATGAAGCAGGTTATACTACTGAAGAATCATCTATCATTAATCAGATGGTTGAAAAAAGACTAAAAAAAGCCAAGACTCTTGAGAAAGCGGTAAACAAACTATCACCCATAAAAACCTACGGAAAAGGGAGCGATTTGATTGTGAGTTACGGTTCAA
>Ga0114931_10001363_pt1 | contig 31236 bp, 23 predicted proteins | sample 2SBtaG_FD_89579 | JGI IMG/M metagenome (GOLD analysis project Ga0114931, IMG submission 89579) | Deep subsurface microbial communities from Kolumbo volcano to uncover new lineages of life (NeLLi) - 2SBTROV14_V59a metaG | ecosystem: Environmental > Aquatic > Marine > Volcanic | place: Kolumbo...
GCTGGGACAACGTGTCTTTTCTCACGCAGCTTGGCCATTTCCCTGCGAGCCCGGGAGGAGAATAGGTATTACCTATGGGTTGGCTTAATTGACAACGGACACCAAACACGCCGCTGCAGCCGACGGGCCTCGAACTATGAGGTATATCGAGTTTTTACCCGACCCGCGGCTGAGCGCCAGGGCGTTAGCCGGTCGTGGAGAACGTCATGCAACATTGTGGATCGTCAGACGAAGCGTCAATTCGGCGTGCTGTTCGGCGGATCAATGAACGCTGGTTGAGCAAGCGATACGCCGAAATCGGGGAGCTGCTCTCGGAGGACGCTGTGATCGCCCCGCCTGGATTCGATGGGCGAATTCGCGGTCGCGAGGCATACGTGGAGTCATACCGCGCGTACGACCAGGCGGCCACGACGCACGAGTTCTCGCCAGGCGAGCCCGAGATCGACATAGTGGGAGACGTGGCAGTTTCGGTCTGTCCCTTCTCGATAGTGTACGAACTGGACGGCAAGACGTATCGTGAAAAGGGGCGCGAGGTGCTGGTTTTCTCGCGGTCAGCAGGTGAATGGAAGGTGGTCTGGCGTACCATGCAAGTTGAGTCATCCGCGACGAGCGCCGGCGAAAAACGGCATGCCGCCGACGCCGCTGCGCGCCGCCGCTGATGCCGGAACCCTTTAAGTGGACAGAGGTCTTTCCCCTGTCTGATTCGGTGGAGAACGAAATGCCAGAACCGAATAAAAGCAAGCGCAGGTATTGGTTTCGAGCAAAGAAGTATGGGTGGGGTTGGGGATTCCCATTGGCGTGGCAAGGTTGGGCAACTTTGTTCGTGTATGTCGGCGCTATTTCTTTGGGCGCGTATCTGTTTCCTCCTGCGGAGAAGACAACTGCGTTCATTGTGCTGAGCGTAGTGGTCAGTGTATTGCTGATTGCGATTGCCTGGGCGAAGGGCGAGCCGCCAAGATGGCGCTGGTGGAAGGAATAGACGTTGGCCAACGACCGCTGTGGTCGGGGCCTCATGCGGCTTTAGCCTCCCCGGACACGAAGAAGATAGGGCGTGTCGCTACCCGGCTGTTTCCGAGATACCATGCGAAACCCGCGAAACACCGTTGGTCCACCCATGCGGATTGAATCTGAGGGCAGGTGCCGTGGTCCGCAGCCAACCCGTCAACTGGATCGGTAGGCAAGGTACTGATTCGCACCCGGCGTCGTGCAAATAGATACTACTGGTTAGCGATCCGGTTGGATGAGCACGCTCTTACCATGTTGCCACCTTCCGCGTAAAGTCCAACCTGCAGGCTGCATACAGCGAGCCCAAATACGCCGAAATGATGGAAGCCCGGCGGACGATGATCAACGACCCTCGCGCGCAAAATGATGACCATTTCGGGAGAAGGCCCGGGGCATAGGACCCTTTCAGTACGGAATTCCCGTTTCGCACGCCGCGCGGCCCCGTCCGGCACTGACAGACGATCATGGTATAGTGGCCGTTCTTGCCGGACGTATTTGGCGGAAAGAGTTGGTTTAATTTGACTTTATGGAAGTGGGTGTTTACTCTCAGAGGCCCGGATCAGCGGAGCGCTCTATTGAGCCGCACCGGTTCAATTCCTCGGGATCTGCCGTATCCACGTCCGGCGGCGTAAGTCGGGCACCAAGGTGAACGGCGTGGCAGGCTGAGAGGGCACTGTTGGATATTACCGATATTTATCAGGCGTGATATCCAACGGAAATCATGGAATAAATGCTCGAAATGTGCCGTTTCCCGATGTTCGGCCGTTGTTTTCCACGCGGCTTAGGCGGGTGATTTGGGGGAATGGTGTTGGGAAATACACTTTTAGGCATCCCAAGCGAAGTGTTGGCCAGACCGACAGAGAACGATGAGTGTAGAGACCGGAGGTCACAAGCTCTTTATCGTTCACAACAGCGTATCCGGCTGGACCGGGCTACGGTACCTGGAGGAGTGGTCCGGCATCGCCAAGGCGTTCGAAATCGCGACGTGCTACTTCGAGATCGGCAGTCTGTTTGCGCTCAACGGCAAGCGGTAGGAACTCCACAAGATCTGGATCGCCCTGAACAAGACGATCCGCATCGTGGCCGAGATCTCCGAGGTCCTAAGGGCCCACGCCGGCTTGCCTGGGGCGTTCCAGACAGGGGCGGAGCCAGCCGAGGAACAGCTTGGATTCTGAAAGGTGGCCGAGTCGGCGCAACCATACCGTTCGCGGCGATCGAACGGCAGACCACGATGATGGGTTTCGAATCGATCGCTTTCACGGATACAGGTGATGCAGCCTCCCAGTTCGTTGGTAACCTGGCGGGGCGCTGGAGGGTTGAGGCATGTTTCCGGAGCATCTGAGACCCCGGTTAGAACTGCTACGCGAGGAGTACGTCCTCGTCCAAGCCTGGAAGAAAACCGCCTCCTACATCCGCTACCATAACTGGTTTTCGGACACGCTCGCGCTCGATTGCACGGCCATCAACCTGCCGGCGTTTCTCGGCGAGATTCGCGAACGTCTACAAGCCCCAGAGGGTTGGCAGGTCGAGCCTCTGCGCATCGTTCCGGCGCCTAAGAGCCAGCGCTGGAAACTGCTGGAGGGCAACTGGAAGCCGGTAGAGAAGGGAACGAAGGCGGCGCGGCTTCGACCGCTCGCCCACGTCAGTCTCGCGGATCAGGTCGTCGCGACGGCGCTCATGCTTTGTCTCGCCGACCGAGTCGAGACGCTACAAGGGGATTCGCGCCGATCGATACGTGACCGAGAGTCTCGGAAGCAGGTGGTCTCCTACGGAAATCGTCTGGTCTGCGACGATAGTGATGGTGGCCTGCGCCATAGGTGGGGCTCCGCCAAGCTCTACCGGGCCTATTACCAGGACTACCGGACGTTCCTCTCGCGGCCGGAAGTTGCGGCCGCGTCGATTCAGGTTACGAACGAGGAGCGCCTCTTCGTGGTCCACGCGGACGTGCAGCAGTTCTACGACCGCGTGCGTCCCGAGCGCCTTGCCGCGGCGATCGACGGCATCCGCCAAGATGGCGATGACCCGGAGTTCTTCTCTCTGGCGACGTCTGTGCTCGACTGGGGTTGGGATCCGCGTGACCAACGAAACGAGATCCCCATCTACACGAAGCAGGCGGGCATTGACGATTTCACGCGGGTGGCGTTGCCGCAGGGACTCGTCGCTTCCGGATTCTTTGCGAACGTCGTTCTGCTGTCGTTCGACGGTGCGATGCGCGCGGCGATCGGGACCGAGATCGTTCCCGAGATCCGGATTGAGGACGTGTGCCGATACGTCGACGACCTGCGGATCCTGGTTACTGTAGACGGAACCTCGCACTGCTCGTCGAACGAAATCGAAAAGGCTGTGTCCGACTGGCTCGAACGAGCGCTAAGGCAGACAGCCCCCGGCCTTACGCTGTCTCCCGAAAAGACCCAGGTGGCGGCGCTCGGAGGCGAGGAGCGGCCACTGGTACGCCAGAGTGCGAAGATGAACCGCATCCAATCGGCGGTTTCCGGAGGATTCGATGCCCTCGGGGGCGAGGAGATCCTCGATGCGATCCACGGGCTTTTGCGAGCACAGGAGACTCTGAGTGCGGGGGACGACAGTGGCTGGCGGTTCTCCCCGGTCCCGGATGTGCGTGACACGACAGTGGCCCGATTCGGCGCTGCTCGATATCGGACCACGTTCCGTTCCATCAGGCCCCTGCTGCAAGACGAGGAGACCGCGGATGAGTCTGTGCTTGCAATAGGCACCACCTTGCCGGGCGTTCGACTGCGCGTGGCGCGTACGCGGGGCGAGCTCGACAATGATGCTCGCGCGTTTGCGCTCGGTCTGATTCAACGGTGGATTGACGATCCGTCGCACGTCCGCCTGCTCCGGATCGGCCTCGATCTCTGGCCGGACGTGCGCTTGTTGCGTGAAGTCCTCTCGTTCCTACGCCCGTTCACGGAAAAGGGAGGTCGTCGAAAGGGGCCGAGGCGGGTCGCCTGGTACTGCCTTGCTGAAGTCCTGCGTGCGGGCGCCACAGAGACCGGCCTCGTGGCGGACGGGGAATCGCTTCCGGAGGGAATCGACCTTGAATCCTACCGGAAGGAGCTCTGCAAAGAGGCATCGCGCCTGGCGGCGTTGCCGGGCCCGTCGATTCCCTGGTACCTCCGACAGCAAGCACTTCTATTTCTTGCAGCTTTCGATCCCGCCGCTGCACCTATCGTTCGCACGGGAAAGGGACGGGAGACTCGGCACTACCGGGAGCTGATTCGGTTTCTTCGCGGTGAAGGAGACCACCTCCAGAGCTCGGATTTCGCAACACTTGCTGTTCTTGCCAGGCGCGCCTTCGTGGGTCGAGAGCGGGCCGTCGAGTTGACAACGCTTGGTCTCACCCAGTCGCGGAAGCGGCAACTCGCCCAGAGGGACCCGTCATTTCTTCTCGACCTCAGCGACCCAGAAGGGAGCACTCTCCTCTTCGACGACCTTTCGGCGCGCGTCCGCGAGGACCTCTGCAGAACTTCGGAGAGGTCCGACAGCAACCAAGACACATTGGCGAAGATGGTCCTGAACACTCACCCGAGCGGTTCTCTGCGCAACGAACTCTCCCTTTTGCGCTTCTCGATCGCTTTCCTCGAAAGGTGGCGAGAGTTGGAGAGTCCGCCCGAGGTGATCACACCAGTGCAGGTTGAGATAAGTCTCTCCGAGGTCCACGGGATCGCTAACGTAAAAGACCTACGGATCATGGGGAGTCGGGCCGACGCATCGGGTTCCTTGTACGAGGTGCCCGCGTGGTGCGAAGCTGGCGAGCGATGGCGTTTCCAGCTCGGTTTCCTGTTCCGTTTCATCCTGTCGGGGCAGCCCGACTTTACTCGTCAGGTCCGGACCGCGAGTTGGAAAGAGAACGTGTCGGCCTATCGACCTGCCGAGAGCCACTGGCACCAACGACTATACGGCCTGTACAGCGGGCAACCGGCCTTCGGCGACGACTGGCTTCCCATCACGGAATGGGTCGAAGGACTCCTCCTGGCTCTGCTGCGCTGGCCGGGGTGCCGTACTCCGGATGGATTCGCTTGGCTCGAACAAGGCATCAAGGAGGCGATAACGCAGATTGGCAAGCGGATTGCCGACCTCGAGAAGCGCTGCGGCCGCGCTACCGGCGCGCTCATCCTTCCTCTGCTGGCCAAGCGGCCGACCGCGAGGAATGAAAAGAGGTCGCTGCGTGCCTGCGTCGTCCAGACGGCGATTCCGGCAGCAGAGAACTTTAAGCGAGCAGACTTGGCACTCAACGAGCCCGCAATTCGGCGAAGTCACCGCAACCACCTTTCGGCAGCTCTCGCGGCGGTGGAGCGTATGCTAGCCCTAAGGGAGACGCACAAGGGTTGTGCAGGGCGGCTCGACTGGCTGATCCTGCCCGAGCTTGCCGTCCATCCGAACGACGTTCGTTCTCATCTTATCCCCTTCGCGCGAGCTCACAGGGCAATGATCCTTACCGGGCTGACCTACGAAGAGGTTCTTGTGGGGCAACCGCTGGTCAACTCAGCGCTGTGGGTCATTCCGGAGTGGTCGGACGGCTACGGTCTACAGATCAGGACGCGCCGTCAGGGGAAGAAGCATCTCGCCCCGAATGAGGAAGCGTTCAATAGTAATGGGGCAAAACGTCTGCAAAGCTTTCGGCCCTGCCAATGGTTGGTCGGCTATCCGTGGTCTGACGCGGACGGGGCTCGACCCGTATGGCTGACTGCGGCTGTCTGCTATGACGCGACGGATCTCGGGTTGGCCGCAGATCTTACACGTAGGTCAGATGTCTTGGCAATCCCGGCACTCAACAAGGACATCAAGACGTTCGACCAAATGGCCTTGGCCCTGCACTACCACATGTTCCAACTCGTGGTCGTCGCCAACAACGGGCAGTACGGCGGGAGCAACGCCTATTGGCCCCGGAGTGACGCTCACATCAGGCAGGTCTTCCACACCCACGGACAGCCACAGGCTTCGATTTCTTTCCTCGAAATCGAAGACATAGGCGCGTTTCTGGAGCGGTACGACGGGGCGGGTGCAACCGCGAACGACTGGAAACATCCCCCCGCGGGTATGACCACAGCATGACTGGGAGATTCGTCGTGACAGGCTTTGCCGCCGGCGCTCGCCGCCTTCCCCTCCACCACATCACTATCAGCGCCCCCTTGCGCGACTCCGCCTGGACCGGGACGGTCTCCGCCCGGCGCTGGACAACTCGAGCTGTCTCATCATTCCGACCATCGGCGAAGGTCAGCGCGGCGAAGCGCAGGCGCGTTGCGCCCGTAGGCTCAATGAGCTCGAGGGCAAAACAGTCCCCGGCCGAAAAAGAGATTCTCGGTTTCCCATTGGCTCCTCTTGAACCGGCTCACTGTTGCGTGTGCCCTCAGGTTTTGCACCACCACAGGGCGCTGTACCCAACTCCTTTTCCACAGGTAATCTCTGATTTGAGGGTCTACGAGCTGCGTTGTACTGGTAGCCTGGCGATGGGGGTTTCGCCGCGACGCGGCACCAGACAACGGCGCGCTGGTCGTCTTAGCTCGGTTCTCCTGCCGTCGTGCTCAGCCTCGCGAGCGTGTTGCCGGTGGATAGCGCTGACTCATTGCAAGGGATAATTCCCGTCACGGGTTGCAAAATATTGTCAAGGCACCTGGGGGCGTAAAGATTGTGAGCACGAACGGGGCGACACCCGGCGTTTGGCACGTTAACGGCAGCAGGCACTATTACTGTTGTGATCATCGCCGACCAGGTCGAATAGCAGATGCCTGCAGCGCTTGTAGTCGAACCGATTTCTGCCGCCCAGAGTATCACTTTATCCTCAGGATTCACAATCGAATAGGACGGGAAAAACGCCCCATTTGACGTTTTCCGGGACCTGCTCGCGGGCGACGACCGAGACGCCGGCTGTTCGTGGCGTGGACGAAAGGTTGCGGTTCCCTCTGGGGTCCTTTGTCCCCTTTACGGCCCGGCACACGGAGATCGAAATCACGGTTGCGGAGTGGGGATGAGGAACCCTCTGCCCGACTGCCGTCCGGGCCGCATGTTTTCGCCGGGATTGGGTCCGGGTGTCCTCAGGAATCTACGCCGGGCGACGGCGAGCGCCGTCCGGATGCGACCAGCGCACCGGCCACACAGGCGGCGAAGAGGCCTCCTTCGACGGCCGAGAGAATCAGCTGGCTCGTCGGCCCGAAACGCACGTCCCTGAAGTACTGCCCTAGGGCGTCGAGTTGGAGCTGCGATTCGGCGAAGGACCGGGCGAGCAGGTCGAGGCTTCCCCCGAGCAGGTGCCCGCCGGACAGCGCGATCAGCGTCCCCGCGACGGTGCCGGTGGCTGCCGCCGTGGCTACGGGCCGCCACCACACTCGTGCCTCGAAGCCCCCGCCGAGGGCGGACCCGAGCGCCACGGCCAGACCCAGCGCCGCGCCTTCCGTCCCTCCCGTAATGCCGGCGGGCGTTCGCCCGAAGAGCAGATGAAACGCATCGAGGCCGAGCAGCTTCACGCTTCCGCCGACGAGTATGCCGCCGAGCATCGCCCCGGCGATACGGGCCGGCACCCGCCCGGCCGCGACGGTTTCGGCCGCCGCGATCCCGGCCCCGAGGCCGAAGCCGCCCATGGTCCCCAGAACACCCGAGAGGCTGATAAGGACGAGGAGGACCGAGGCCGTCCCGATCGCCTGTCCGCCGGGGGCATAGGCCAGCCCGAAGCCGTAGAGCAACCCGCCGAAGAGCCCGGCCACGGCGCCGCCCAGGGTACCGGCAAGGGCGATGGAGAGCGCTTTCGTGAAGGCCGGCGAGCGGCTTCCTACCGGCGTCGCGGTGAAAGTGCCCCCGGGGCGGGTCTGTTCGGTGCGGCCGGACGGGAAGGGCGGGAGGGCGCTGTCGCGGGGGAGCGGGGTAATCTCGGCGACGAATCGGTATCCGTGCCGGGGCACCGTCTGGATGTACCGGGGCTGCCCGGCCTCATCCCCGAGCACCTGCCGCACCGCCTTGATGCACTGGGTGAGGGCGCTGTCGCTGACCACGACGTCGCCCCAGACCTCGGCAAAGAACCGGTCCTTTTCGACGAGATCTCCACCGGCTCGAACGAGCAGCGCGAGCGCGTCGAAATACCGGGCATTGAGGTCCAGCCGGTCTTCCCCATCGGATAGCGCCCGGTTGGCGACGTCGAGGGTAAAATCGCCGAAGCGGTAAATCTGGTTCTCCTGCACGATGCTCACAAAAGGCTCATAAAGCGCTCATGCCGCTCACTGGCGGCGCGGGCATATTACGGGCAGAGGGCCACATCCGCAACGGACGGCGGCCCCGAGCCCAATGAACACGTACAAACTTCAGCCCTCATCATGACGCTCCATGACGCCCTCCGCGCCGGCGATTCGGCCGGCATCGAACGCCTCTTTCGCACCGCACAGACCGAAGGCCACGAGGAGACTTTTCGGGAGGCTCTTCGGGACTGTGCCGCCTCGCACCCGAACAAGGTTTTATACCGTGCGTGGTGCCTTCGCCTCGACGTGGACCCCGGCGATCTCGCATCGGAGGGTGGGCGTTACCGGGGCTTGCTCATCGGGGCGAGTGCGCTGGTGGGCCTGGGGATGGCCCTTCTGGCACAGGGGAGAGCTCCGGTTCCCATTCCGGGCGAGGCGGATCCGCTATTCTGGGTCGGCTGGGCGCCGCTCCTGACGCTGGGAATCCTCGCTTTTCTGGCGCGCTTCGAGGGCTCGGCCCCGGCGCGAATCCGATACGCCGTTGCCGCCGCCGGCGTCGTGGCGGTCGCCCTGTTTGTCGGCCTCACCTTCGGCGGCCGCACCGACGACGTCGCCATGCTTGCGGCCCTCCACCTCCCATTCGTGTGCTGGGCCGCTGTCGGCGCGGCGCTCTGCATGGGCCACCCGGACTCCTCCCGGCAGGCGTACGCGTTTCTGGTCAAATCGGTCGAAACCGTTCTGACCGGCGGCCTCTTCTTCGGCGCCGGGATGGTCTTCGCCGGGCTCACGTACGGCATCTTCAACGTGCTCGGGGTCAGCTGGCCGGAGGACGAACTGCGGGTGGTGGTGGCCTGGGCCGTCGGCGCCATCCCGATGCTGGCGCTCGGCGCCGTCTACGACCCCGCCTTTCCTCCGGCCGGGCAGGACTGGCAGACGGGCCTGACACGCACCCTGCGAATCCTCTCGCGACTGCTGCTTCCGCCCGCGCTCGGCGTGCTGCTGATCTACGTCCTCTGGTTCATACCGGCGTATTTCTGGAAGCCGTTCGAAGAGCGGGAGGTGCTCATCGTATACAACATCACCATTCTGGCCATCCTCGTCTTGATGACGCTGGTCATCTCAGGTACGGCCGACGAGATGGGCGAGCGTCTGAGAAATGCCGTCGCGGTAATGGGAGGGATGACGTTGATCCTGAACCTGTATGCCCTGGCGGCCGTCGGTACCCGGACGCTCACGTTCGGTCTGACGCCCAACCGGATGGCCGTACTCGGTTGGAACACGGCGACGCTGGCGATTCTCGCGGGCGTGGGTGCCTGGCTCTGGAAGGCGGCGCGGCGTACGGCGGTTTCCGACTGGCGCGAGGCCCTCGGCCGGTTCACCCCGCTGGCCGCCCTCTGGGCCTTCATTCTCCTGTTTGGCCTCTCCCTTTTTATATCGTCGAATCCGTAGCCTACCTTGATGCGAAATCCCACTTTGTCCCGAAACCCCGGGGCAGACCCGCGAAGCCTGTATACGTCAGAAACGAATCTCCGCCGCCCTTCTCGTCGTGGGCATCCTGCTCATGGCGACGATGATGTACGTCGAGAGCGAGCCCGGCGGCATTCCCGTGCTCATGGTGCTCATCGGAGCGGGCTGGCACCTCCTCCTCAGGCTTCGCCAGCGAGCGAGCGCGCCGCCTTTACCACCGGGACGCCCCTCCGGCGAACCCGAAGCATTCCGTGAACGAAACGAAGACTCGCTATGAATGCGACAAACAATGTGACGCGGGCCGCCTTCGGCCTCACGGTCCTTGCCTGCCTCCTGCTCGTATGGATCAGCATGGGCGTGGGCATCATCGGGGCCGACGGCGACCCCGCCAACTTTCTGTACGGGGGCGTACTTGCCGTCGGCATTATCGGAGCGATTGTGGTCCGTTTCGAGGCACGCCGGATGGTGCTCGTCCTCGGGGCGATGGCCTTCGTTCAGGCACTTGTGGCGGCCATCGCCGTGTTCGGTGGGCTGGGACGGCCCTATAGCGGGGCACTCGAACTGGTCGCGCTGAACGGCTTTTTTGTCGCTCTCTTTCTGGGCGCGGCCTGGCTGTTCCGGTGGGGCAGTAGCGTGGCAGCCGGCACGAAAGCGACGTCCGGGTAAGGTGTGTTATCCAGCCTTCTCGAACCCGGTCAACCGTGGGGGGCATGACAAATTATCCCCAAAAACGTTCTTTTAGCCGCACGGTCCTACCCCACCGCGCAAGCCCGTAGCTTCATCCTTTAGGTTGCGCCATTCGGACCGTGGTGCCGGCGCAACCTGATGCGGCTGTGCAATATGACAGGCGCCCACGTATTCGGGCGTCACGGGGTGGATTTTGGGCGGCGGCATCCGCATATTCAAGACGACGGGTCCGGCCGTCTACGTCGTCGCACGCATAAATGGAAGAACGCCATGAAACGCATCGCCCAATCAATACTCATGTTACTTGTGTTTTTGGCTGCCGCGGGCATGCCGGCGCAGGCGCAGGTGAAGGACGCCGAAAAAGCGCTGAAAAAGCAGAAGTATGACGAAGCGCTTATGCACCTTCAAAAAGCGTTGGAGAAAAAGCCCTCGGACAAGAAGGCACTGGCCCTTAAAGTGCGGGTATATGAGGAGCATGCCAATGACACGTCGGATCTTGATGAACACGTGGCTCTTCTGAGAAAGATGCGTGCCAGTTATGAGCAAGCGCTCGCGGTGAAACCGGACTTCAAGGATGTAAAAAACCGCCTCATGTTGGCCTATATCAACGAATTTCAGCGTGGCATAGAAACCTATAACGCGGCACAGAACGCCCGGGATACCACCGGCTTCATTAAGGCTGCTCATTATTTTGAAGGCGCTTCGATCATTATGCCGGATTCCTCTGGCACCTATGTAAATCAGGCCTACGCGTACATCAATGCAGGCCGCAGCACGGATGCCATTCCGGCCTTCGAAGGGGCCATCGAACACGGAGATGATACTGTCGACGTCTACACATATCTCTCGAATTTGTATCTGAAAAACGACCGGGCCAATGATGCGATTGCGCTCCTCGAAAAAGGGACCGCGCTTCACCCAGACAACACAAAGCTCTCCAGTCAATTACTCAATGCCTATGCTCTTTCGGGCAACATGGATCAGGCAATCGGAAAATTTCAAGAGGCGGTAGAAGGGAACCCGGCCAACAAGGTATACCGATACAACCTCGGGTCACTGCTTTTGCAGAACGAGCAATATGACGCGGCCATTGAACAACTCAAAGAAGCGGTCAGTCTGGATTCCACCTATACGGACGCTCAATATAATCTCGGTGCCGCCTACGTCAATAACGCCATTGCCGTCAATGCCCGGATGAATCAACTCGACGATGACCTTCGCGCCAAAAAAGCCGATTATTCGGCGGAAGAACAGACGGCCAAGAAAGGGGAAATCGATCAGTTGGCCGATCAGCGACGCGCACTCTTCGGCGAAGCGATCGCACCGCTGGAGAAGGCGAAAGCGCTTGGAGAGGCCGAAGGGCGAGACGTGAAGAGCATTTGCCAGATTCTTTTTCAGTCGTATGTCCAGACGAACCATACCGACAAAGCCAAGACGGTATCCGCCTGTGCGGGGTATTGACTACGGGCTGAAAGCAACCGACGACCGGCCCTTTTAGTGCGTCTTATATAATGTGCCGGCTAATTTGATCGGGGGACGATAATCACATGCTAGCGGCTGTCTGAATGCAACCACCCCAATGCATGGGCCCGGTCACCGTGCGATCGCCGTTTGTGCCATTTGCCCACATCCATTCGAACGCCTCCGAGGACTAATTCATGCCTGTTGAACTGAAGAAGGACGACCGGGCGCGAGCTATCGCTTCCATTCAAACGTATGTTCGGGAGAACATGGAGACAGAGATCGGCAATATCGCCGCCGGTGGGCTGCTCGAATATTTTCTCGCCGAAATCGGTCCCAGCGTGTACAATAGGGCTATTGCCGATGCCCAGGAACGGCTTCAGCAGCGCATCCTAGAACTTGATATCGAACTGCATGAGGAGGAGTTTTCCTACTGGCCACGGTGACTCACAACGCTCACGGTTGTTCATGACGGGCGAGTTTCCGTCTGTTGAGAAAACGGGTGAGAGGAGCAGAAAAGAAGGCTGCCCGTGCGTGAAATTCGACGAACTTCTCGATGGGGAGGAGGTGGGCGAATGCCGGGTCACTGATTGGGACCATGTGGAGGATGGAAACGATGCGGGAGTGACTCTTACGGAAATGAAGTCCTTCTTTACCGGGCTGATGAATGCCTTCAAAGATGTGTTGGGGGTGGTGGCGGCCTGTTCGTGGAAGACAACAATCCCCTGGGTGAATTTTTTTAAGCAAACGGTCTTGCGATCTTATCCCCGAGAATTGAAGACGATGAGTTCGTGAGCGAATCCATACTGAAATCTGCGACGAGGCAGAGCCTCGATCCCGCCGCCTTCAAGCCCCCGGTGGGATACACGCGGGTGGCCATGGGTCCGCAGCAATCGACAACCATGTGGAAGGTTTGTCCGCAGGGGAGATGAAAAGATCGCGATCTGTGCCGGCCCTTCCATCAAAATTACCATGCGGCTGCGCCCTGTTTATAGGGCTGAGGAGCAGGTGTTTTCTATTTAACAGGGGTGTCCGGGAGCGGAATTCTGCCAATTCGCGGCAAAATGGATATTTTGATGAAACCGAATGGGGAGACGCGCATATTGAGCGCCACACACACCGTTCCCGGTTACACTGATTCTCGGAAGCGGACTTTTAATACATCGCATTCCGGGATTTGTCTGAGCAGGCAAGCCACGAAGGACCAGGGGTCATTCATGCCCCTTTCGATCGTCACCTCGCGCCTGCTCCTTGAAGTCAGCCGTTTCTGCCCTGCCGGGCCATGAGACCGCTCCTTCTGCCCTTCTCAGTTTACGCGGCGTTTTTCCAGGGCAAATCCCCGGCATCGATCCGGCATGCCCGTATTCAATTTATTTCTATATGCATACGTTTAAAGCACTCGGTCTACCCGAGAAACTCATCCACAGTATTCTGGATGCCGGCTACACAACCCCCACCCCTGTACAGGCGCAGACCATTCCGATCGCCCTCGATGGCGTCGACCTGATTGGATGCGCACAGACCGGCACCGGCAAGACGGCTGCCTTCGTGCTACCCATGCTCTCCCGGATGATGGCTAGCCCGCGAAAGGGCCGCCCCGTCCGGGCCCTGGTCGTCGCTCCGACGCGTGAGTTGGCGCTTCAGGTCGAAGAAGCGGTTCGAGCCTATGGCAAACATACCCGTTTTCGGAGCCTCGCCATTTTCGGCGGCGTCGGGATCCATCCGCAATTGAACAGCCTTCGGCGGGGCGTCGACATCGTTGTCGCCACACCAGGCCGGTTGCTCGACCATCTCAACCGCGGGAGCCTCGATCTCTCGAACGTCGAATTCCTCGTGCTGGATGAAGCCGACCGGATGCTCGACATGGGCTTTCTCCCCGACATCCGCAAAGTCGTCGCGGCCGTACCCCGGCGGCGGCAGACATTGCTCTTCTCGGCCACGATGCCGCCGCAGATCCACGCCCTCGCCAAGACGATCATGAACAGGCCGGAAATGATCGAGATCGGCCATCGACGCAACCCGGCCGAGACGGTCAACCAGCACGTGTGCATGGTCTCGCAGACCCAGAAAATGGACCTGCTGGTTCATCTGCTCCAGTCGGAGACGATGGACAACGTGCTGATTTTTTCCCGCACCAAGTACCGGGCCGACCGCATCAAGCGGAAACTCGGGCAGCGTGGCTTCAGTGCCACCGTCCTCCACTCGAACCGATCGCAAAACCAGCGGCAGCGTGCCCTCAGTGGCTTTAAAAGCGGCCAGTTTCAAATCATGGTCGCCACCGATATCGCTGCTCGCGGTATAGATGTGGACAGCATTTCGCATGTGATCAACTTCGACACGCCCAATCAGGCCGAGGACTACATCCATAGAATCGGCCGAACGGGCCGCGCTTTGACGACCGGCGATGCCATCACCTTCGTATCCGCCGATGAAGTGGGCCAATTGAAGCAGATCGAGCGGCATACCGGCAAGCGTCTCGCTCCGAGGCAACTCGATGGCTTCGAACTCGCCGTCGACACCGGGGCGCCGAAGCGCGAACATTCCCGCGGCTCACGTTCCTATGGCGGATCCGGCCGGGGCAACGGCGGCCGGCGACGCCGATAAGAATCGGTCCGATTAATTGTCGGAAGGGGGCCTTGCTTTGGCGGGGCCCCCTTTTTTTGGGGAGGTCGGGCGAGTGGCAAAGCGGACCTGGTATCTCGCTACGGCTCGGTCCGGGGAAACTTGCTCGGAGAGATCGTCGACCGCCATCGGTCTCACACCTGCGCGCGAAATCTACCCGGCAGCCTTCCTCGTCGTCGGTACTACAGATGAGGCGGGAGGCGAGAATCGCACGCGCATTGGGGGCATGAAGAAGCGCATGGGGCGTCCCGTGCGGAAAATTATCATGTCGAATCCTTCGAGAATCGTGCAGGCGGCGTCGAGGGTCCGAAGCCAACTTTCGCCCTCGGCCTCGATGCGAATGTTGACGAATTCGCCCGCCTGTTTGTCGAGACCCTACGGCTAGCAGAGATTCGCCCTGAATTAGACAATTCGGCGAAGCCGCTGTGCCCGAAGGAGATCGGCCGGCGATTGGCCAACTGTTACTCCCGTCTGTCGTCGTCGTTGATCCTCACGTAGGCCTCGGCGTTCCCGGAACCGGTGGAAAACCCGGTTGAGATTGCAAATTGTGGGTTCTCATACGGCGAATCGGCCGATAACGTCAAATTCAGGCAAGCGCGATTCAAAGGGCCACAGCTTCTCGAAGAGCTTCGTATTCGGCCTTCAGAGCGCTTGTGAGGGCTTGTGGATCGGGGACGAGACCCGCATCGGTGGCGAAGCCCATGAGCACTTCTCCGTTATAGCTCAGGATACTGATGCCCATGCCTACTGCACCCGCACGCGGAACCCAGAACATGATCCTGCCAAGCGGTATACCGGCCAAATAAAGTTGCTCTCGCGGACCGGGGACATTGGTCAATACAGCTGATGCCATCACGCTGAACCGCTTCACGACTTGCTTTTGAAGAATTGGAGGGGCCATCCCAATGGCGTGAAGGATGCCGATGGCTACCACGGCCTCCATGGAGCCTTTAATCACGTCCATTCTCTTTCTTACCAGCCGCATACGATGGGAGGGGTCTTCCACGCCGACGGGGAGAGAAAGAAAGACTAGTCCGAAATGATTGCCCAGCCGTGGCGGTTCTTTGATAGGACGTAGATTGACGGGAACAATGGCGCGGATCTCTACGCCGTCTACCGGCTGTCGGTGCGTGATTAGGTAACGTCGGAGCGCACCGGCCGCGGCCGTCATCAAGACGTCATTGACGGTGCCCCCCATGGCTTTCCCGATCTGCTTGACGTCGTTGAGAGGCATCGGTTCTGTCCATGCGGCACATTTTCGAACGCCGAGATCTCCTTTGAACTGCGTGAGTGAGTCGGATCCCATTAGTCCGAGCTTGGCGATGACGGCCGCCAGGTTGACACCCTGGCGAGCCCTGTCGAAGATCAAGCCGGGGTTGCGTACGAGATCCAGGCTACCGGCTACGAAGTCACCGGCAGTAGCCGTTACGCTTTTGAGCAAGCGCGCCACGCCGGAGGAACGGTCCGACGATGCATCGCGAAGGGGTGAAGGCACCACCGATTCCGTTGGCGTCGGCTCGCTGTCGGTCATCGAAAGCAAAACGCGAATTAGCGCAATGCCGTCGGCGATGCAATGATGAATACGTACGATGACCGCGCAGCCGTTGCCAAAGTTTTCGACGAGATGCAGATCCCACAACGGCCGGGCGAAATTTAGGGGCGTACTCATCAAGTCACTGACAAAGGCCTGCAACGTTTCTTGATCGCCAGGTGCGGGCAGGGCGACGCGATGGAGGTGGTTGTCGAGATTAAAATGTGGATCTTCCTCCCAATACGGTGAGCTATCTCGGTCGTTTACCCGCTGCCGAAACCGATCGAAGCAGAGGAAGCGCCGCTCCAGCACGGAACGAAGCGCTTTTCTGTCTAGCGGAGCTTCGAACATCATAACGCCGCTAATCATCATCAGGTTGGACGGGGTATCCATCCGGAGCCAGGCGGTGTCCACGTTCGTAAGGGCCTCTTTATGAGCCATAATGATGTTGTATTGTCGCAGTACGAAAACTGTAACGCTAATTGGGAACTGCTGCTTTCTCAGCATACATCTGCTTAATCTCAGACGCATATTTGGCTACAATGACCCTGCGCTTGAGTTTAAGCGTCGGCGTCAGTTCCCCTGTTTCGATAGTAAAGGGAGCGTCGCACAATACGAATCGCTTCACTTGTTCCCAGTGGGGAAGGTTGGCGTTGACTGAATCAATCACCGCCTGAATCATTTGGCGGGCATGTTCCCGGCTGATAGGATCGTCCTCAGTCGCCCCGTCTTGATTCCCCACTGCGCGATAGTTCGGAACGATTACCGCTGCGCAGAATTTGTTTTCGTTGCCAACCACCATGGCATGCTCGATCAGGGGCGAGGCCGAAAGTGCCGACTCGATGGGCTGCGGCGCCACATACTTGCCTGTCGAGAGTTTCATAAGCGCTTTCTTCCGGTCGGTGATAAACAAAAATCCCTCTTCGTCGATTCGGCCAATGTCACCTATTTTGAACCATCCGTCGTCGGTTATTACCTCGGCAGTGGCATCCGGCCGGTTGTAATAGCCTTGCATCACATTGGGGCCGCGAACACAAATTTCGCCATCGTCGGCGATGCGAACATTGACGCCGCGAATGGGCAGGCCTACGGATCGTGCGCGAAGTCGCTGAGCATCGTAAATAGAGATGACGGGCGACGTCTCGGTAAGGCCGTAGCCTTGCCCACAGGTAATACCGATTGCATTAAAGAAATTCATGACGACTGCCGATAGTGCAGCTCCGCCACTCGTGATAGCCAGGAGCTTCGGGCCGAAGGCTTTTTGCCGTACACTGTCTAGAACGAGCTTGCGGGCAAAATTCAAGCGCTTCAGCCGGAATCCGGTTGGGGGGGCATCGACATCGTAGGCATCGGCCTCCCGAAAAGCCCAACGGGTCAGGAATCCCACGGGCCCCTTCATGGTGGCCACGCGGGTGTGTAATCCGCCATGCACTTTTTCCAGAAGCCGGGGAACCGTGGAAAAATGAATCGGCTTCACGTGGCGGCAATCCGAGAGGAAAACTTTGTGGTCTTCAATAAAAAAAATGGGGTAGCCGATGAAGAAATAAAGATAGACGAGCAATCGTTCGAGAGAGTGGGAGAGGGGCAGGTACGAAATCATTCGATTCCCCCGCAGGCCCTCAATGTCGAAAGGAATACAATGTTCGCCGCTTTCAACGTTCGAAACATAGTTTCCATGGGAGAGCATGACGCCTTTGGGAACGCCCGTTGTCCCCGACGTATACACGAGCGAGGCTAGATCCGAGGAGAAGACTTTCGAGCAGAGCTCATCGTAACGCGTGGGTGACGCCTTATCCTCCACCTTACCTTTCTGTATTACGTTCCCAAAAGCCAGCATATCAGGCGAAAACGTACCCCTAATGCCAACGGAATGACGAAGGTGAGGTAGATCCGCGAGATACGGTTTAACATTCTCGAAGAGGGCTTCCGTAGAGACGATGTACGTCGTGGCTTTGGCGTCCTCAAGAATGAATTTAATCTGGTCGCCGGGTTGGGTCGTATAGATCGGTACGGTGACAGCGCCGAGTGAGAGAATGCCGAGGTCGGCGATGCACCACGATACACAATTCTCCGCATGGAGCGCCACGCGGTCCCCTTTCCGGACGCCGAGCATATAGAGCCCCATTGCGAAGAACCTTATTTGTTGCCGGAATGCGTCCGTGGACGTCTCAATCCATGTCCCGTCCCGCTTCGTGGCGACACATGTGCCGGTCGTATTCCTGGCCAGACCCGCATCGATAAGCGTGAGGATATTTGCTTGCCGACCCGGCATAATGTTTACGAAATGCGTGAGAGAGGACAGATCAATGGCGGTGGAGACAGCGCTTCACGCGCACACAAGGTCATCGGTTTCGGCCGTATTTTTCGTGGCTCGACACCCAATCGAGTGAGGAAATGGCGGAGCCCAGGGAGACCTCTCCGGCCAGTGCCACCCCGGCGATTATCTCGGCGAGTTTGTTGACCTTTCCTTTGCCGGAACAACCTAGCATCTCCAAACACTCGCGTTGCGTCGAGAGCCCCGTGCCGCCGCCGTAAGTGGCTACAATGAGCGAAGGAATGGTGAGTGAGATGTACAGGTCGCCTTCGGGCGTCATTTCCGTATACAGAATTCCAGCCGACGATTCGGCTACGTTCGCCACGTCCTGACCGGTCGCCATGAAAATCGCCGCAATGGCATTTGGGGAATGGGCACCATTGTTATTCGCGCCCGATAAAAATGCACCGATCGTTGATACATTTGTGTGATAATAAAGGCTCTCGGGTTCCACCCTCATATGCTGTACGAGCACCTCTCGTTTAAGAACCGCTTCTGCCGTAACACGCTTTCCGCGCGTACGCATGATATTGATCTGCGAGCCCTTTTTGTCTGTGGCAAAGTTTGATTCAAGGAAGAACTTGACGATGCCGGGATAGGCATCGAGGATCCAACTGCAGGCGGCAAAAGTGGCGCGACCGACCATGTTTTGTCCCGCCGCATCACCCGTCGAATAGTTGAAGCGGAGAAAGACGAAGCGGTTGGAGAGATAATGATCGATGTACTGGAGCCGTGCGATGCTTGAGGTCGCTTCGGCTTCATCACGAATGCGCGCGATATTGCGTTGAATCCAGTGGGCAAATTCGCGGCCGGCACGTGCGTCTTCGAATATGAACACCGGTGCACGTTGCATGGCATCGCCTACGACCGTTGTGCGCACGCCGCCGGAAAGGTTGATGGCTTTAATGCCCCGGTTATAGGAGGCCACGAGCGTGCCCTCCGTAGTTGCCATGGGAATAAGGAAGGTACCGTTTGCGTGTTCACCGTCGATGCACAAGGGCCCCGCGATGCCGAGCGGAATCTGAGCCACACCGATGAAATTCTCGATGTTGCCCGTGAGTGAATGTGGGTCGAATGAATACCGACCAATGTGGTGGAACGAACTTGCGGTATTTTTCTCAACAAATTTTTGACGGTCCGCAATGATCTCCAGCGCATAATCATCCATTCGGTCCCGTGGGATTTTCAGCGCAGGGTCCGTCTCCGGATGGATCGTGTCCTCCACTTTCAGCTTCAGCTTACCAAATGGCTTGCTCGTGAACGCAAGCTTGATCTCGTGCTTTCCGTCCTCAAGTGAATCGGATTTCGCCTCGATGTGGACCACTTGTTTCAGCGAAAACGCCAACGGATTTTCTTTTGATATTTGTGCCGGGGTGAACCGCGTGCCGTCGTCGAGTTCGAGCGAAACGTCAGACAACGGAATCTCATTCCCGTCAATGGCAAGCAATAGTACACCGGTCAGTTCGGCATCACTCAGGCGGTTCTTGAGCGAAAAACAGACGCCGTCCTTGACATTTGTGAGACTGGCAAACGTATAAAGTTGCTTGAGAACAAGGCGGGGGATCAGCATAGCGGGGATCGTGATGGAGCATCTGCAAAAAAGAGGGGCAATATAACACTTCAAATGAATGCAGTTCAGATTCGGCCAAAATGAAAATGTCACGGCATGTGGAATCTTACCAGGCGATCCGAGTGATGCATCAGACGGCTTCGGCAGGTTCGAAGCGCACATCTAGCCAACCATTCGTGGGCACCGAGGCGCCGAGCCGGTAGTAAGTCAGGAATGACGGCAATTGATAGTGACGGCGCTGATTTCCGAGCTGAACCACAAGTTCATCACCAAAACGATGAACGTCAACAGACGTGTTGGCATCGGGCAGAGTTATCCTTAAACTGAGGATATAAGCCTCGCCGTCACTGGTTACACGGAGCGTCGGCTCATCAAAAAGTACTCGTGTGGGATCACCCTCGCCATACATGATATCTCCTACCGCCGAGAGCAGTGGAATGCCCATCACTTCCTCCTTCTGATGGGGGATAAGCAAGCGCGGGAGCGGGTCGAAGCTGTGGGCGATTTCTTCGAGGTAGCGGCGCTGGGCATTCAGGTATTTGTCCCATCCGATGCGCTCATCGCCCGTGTCCGGAAAGATCCTGTTCACGATGACCGCATCGACGCCGTAGCCGTAAAGTTGAAGGTAGGTGAAGGCGCGACGTGCTTCGCGGATGACCATTTTCTCAGGATTCATCACAAGCCGAACCGACGTCACGGCCGGATTACTCAGCACTTCGTGTACCACCTTGAGGCGATCGAACAGATCGCGCAGTTCATCATAGCCCTTGTCTACGGGGATGCCCGTCGTTTTCCGGATGGCCGCCCCAAATGTATGAAAGGCAAATTTTTGAAAAGGGAATGCCCGCGTGAGCCACCATTCGGTGGCCTGAGGCAGCGTGAGAAACGTTAAGGTTTCGCCCGTGGGGGCACTATCGAGGACGATGAGATCGTAGGTGTCCTCGCGAAAGTACATGTCGAGCCACAGCATCGCAGAGGCCTCACCCATGCCGGGGAGCGCCGCCAGTTCCTCGGCGGCAACCTCGTCGATACCTTGCCATTTAAACATCAACAGCATCAGGTCGCGAATATTCCCCCAGTACTTTTTCATCGAGTAGTAGAGGTCGACTTCCTGTGCGCGGAGATTGGCGCAGACGTCTGCAGGTTCGGGGCCGAGAGGTATGTCGAAAGCGTCGCTCAGGCTGTGGGCCGGATCGGTGGATATAATTAGCGTTCGCTGTCCGTCGCGTGCGGCTCGAAGTGCCGTTGCCGCTGCACAAGTAGTCTTCCCGACGCCGCCCTTTCCAGTAAAAAGCAGGATGCGAGTGCCCATAGAATTCCGTCCATTTTAGCCAGGAGAAAGAGGAAGATACGCGAATATGGCAAGGGGGTTTGGAGCGTGACAGATCTCGTGTGGGCGTGCCAAGACACGTTTATATCGTCGGCAGCGCCCGCCATTTTATCGAGGTGATTCGTATTGTGCCGACCGCGAAAATGAGAGGGATGCCATTTGAAATCAATCGCATTCTCTCATGGCGCGTGATTAATCATGGCTAAAGGACCTGAAATTATTTCAGATGGGTGTAGTGAATCACACCGTAGTAAAACCTCGTTTTCAACCACATAAGGATTGGTTGATCGCCCGACATCATTCTGATCCGAGATTCCTTATTAGACAACAAGAGCGCTTCATCATTCCAATGGAGGTGTGCCCATGTTCTCAAAAAAGAAAGCGGATGTCATGGTTGTGGGTGCCGGGCCTGTCGGCATGTTCACGGCACTGTCCCTGGCGCAGCACGGCATTTCGGTCACCATCCTCGACGCGCAATGGCGAACGGGGGCTCACAGTTATGCATTGGCCCTCCATCCCTCCTCATTGGCACTGTTTGAAAGGGTCGGACTCCTTGATGACGTTCTGAGCCAGAGCTATCGCGTACGTGGGGTTCGATTATGGGAAGGTATAAAGCCAAGGCACGAAATGAGCATATCGAGGCTCGCGGATGACTTTTCCTTTTTGGCGGTCATGCGCCAAGATGTGCTCGAAAACATGCTTGAGCTGGCATTGAAAAAGAAGGGGGTAAAGGTTCAATGGAGTCACAGGCTCGGACGATTGAGTCCGGCCCCATTTGAAAATGCAGTGAGCGTTCAAGTGCTTGGAAAGGAGTCCTTTGGCTATGCTGTCGCCCATTCGGAGTGGTTAGTCGAGAAGACGAAACAGGCTCAAGTCCCCTTCATTATCGGTGCCGACGGGATTCATTCTACTGTTCGTCAGGAACTCGGGTTTAGCTTCGATGCGCTTGGTGCCCCCGAATATTACGCAGTCTTCGAATTCAAAACCGATATGGCGGCGGAACACCTGATGCACCTCGTCATCGATGAGAAGACCTCCAACGTTTGCTGGCCTATGCCCAATGGCTATTGCCGGTGGAGTTTTCTGCTCAATGGCTTTGTGGATAATATCCCCTCACGAAGGAAGGACCATTTCGATCTTTCATTCGGTGATGAATTCTTTCCCGAATTAGAGGAAGAGCAGCTTCATCAACTTATCGAGGAGCGCGCCCCTTGGTTTACCGGATCCGTCGAAGAAATTACCTGGCGAAAACTCGTCCGATTCGACCATCGCATGGCTAGCGATTTCGGTGCCGGCACGGTCGCATTGGTCGGCGATGCCGGCCATACAACGTCTCCGGCGGGCCTTCAAAGTATGAACATCGGATTGCGCGAGGGATGGGATGTCGCACAAATAATTGCCGAAAGATCGGATGACGACGCTTTCGGGTCAAGCATGGATGCCTACCGTCAGGCACGCATGCGCGAATGGCGCTTCCTCCTCGGCATTGATGGAGGGCTAGACGTAAAGGATGCGAAGGATTCCTGGCTGGCGCCGTATTCGACGCGGATCTTGTCCTCCTTGCCCGCGTCCGGGCGTAACCTTTACGATATGGCCGACCAACTCGGATTGGAAGCCTCCCTCAAGGCCGCCATCGCCTAGCCCATATAGTTGATAGTCGGGGAAATGGGAAATCGTTATTTGTCCTGTGGAACCCGAGCCGCGAGTGCAATGGAACGGGGTGGCCGCCCTTGACATGAACCGGAATTATTCCGCACATTGCATCCGGCGTGTGGTTATCGCCATGCGTATGCCCTTCTTATCAGCCGAATGCGATGTATATGCGTTCCACGGAGTCCGCCTTGCCGGAAACAGCCCCCGAGCCATCTTATGATCTGGAGGCCTGGCGTCGTCAAATTCCCATTTTAAAAAAATACATCCCGCTCAATAATTGTTCTCAGGCCCCACAGTCCGACCGAACGCGAGCGGCTGCGATGGCTTATCTCGACTCATGGGCTGAAGACGGCATGGACTGGGACGAGTGGATGTCGGAGGTCGAGGCGGCGCGCGCTGCGTTCGCCCGGTTAATCAATGCCTCGCCGGATGAGGTAGCGATCTCGACATCGGTTTCTGCCGCAACGGCGAGTCTGGCAAGCGCACTCGATCTTGCGGGAAATCGTCGGCGGGTCGTTGTCAGCGCAGCCGAATTTCCGACGGTGGGACATGTGTGGCTGGCTCACGCGAAGTACGGTATGGAGGTGGACTGGGTACCGGTAGAAAACGGAATCATCGCGCCCGAAGCATACGCATCCGTCATCGATGAGCGTACGCGGCTTGTTTCCGCGTGCCACGGCTACTATCAAAACGGTTATAAACAGAATATTCGCCACCTCGCAAAGACAGCGCACCGGCAAGGGGCGTGGCTCTACGTGGATGCCTATCAGACGCTCGGCACGTGCCCGGTCGACGTAAAGGCGCTCGGCATCGATGCCCTTTCGAGCGGTACGCTCAAGTTTCTCATGGGTACGCCCGGCATTGCTTTTCTTTATGTGCGAGCTGGCCTCCTTGAACGGATGGCGCCGGCCGTGACAGGCTGGTTCGGTAGACGCAAACCGTTTTCCTTTCGCGCGGATGCCCTCGACTGGCACGCCACGGCGCGTCGCTTCGACACGGGTACGCCGCCCATTCTCAATGCCTATCTGGCCCGGGCCGGTATGTCGATCATTGAGGACGTCGGTCCCACTCAGATCGATGCATGGACGACCCATCTCTCACGGCGGTTGGTGGAAGGTGGCCCGGCGCGTGGTCTGAAGCTGCATGGGACAACCGACGTGACGAGAAAGGCGCCCACGACTGCTTTTGTCTGCCCCGGCGATTCTCACGTCGTAGAGGTGGCGCTTCGAAAGCGTGGAATCATCGCATCGGCACGTGGACCGGTAATTCGGCTGGCCCCACATTTCTATAACACCCTCGCTGAAATGGATGTGGCGCTCGACGCCCTTGCAGAATTATTTGCGGGTAGTCGCTGATGGCACGCACCGAATCATCCGGCATCGAAGAATCGTCGGACCATGGTAGCCGCGAGACTTTTGCCTCGCGATTCGGATTGCTTATGACCATGATTGGGGTGGCCGTCGGGCTCGGAAATGTCTGGCGGTTTCCGTACATGGTCGGGCTGTATGTGGGTGCGCCATTCGTCGTTTTCTACATCCTTGTCGTCGTCCTGGTGGGCATCCCGGCACTGATGGCCGAATGGACGCTCGGTCGCTATACGCGGCGGGGGCCGGTCGGGGCCTTCGAGCGAGCGGGCCTGCCGTACGGTCGCGCTGTTGGGTGGTTCTTCTTCGCCGTGGTGACGGCTGCCACGGCGTATTATACCAATGCACTCGGCTGGGTCCTCTTTTATGCCGTCGGAGAGATTGCCGGCGCTGTCGGTGGTTCGTGGCCTTCATCCACGGTTCTCCCACCTGCCGAAGGATTCTCGCCCGCATCGTTCGTTCTTCAGATAGCATGCACGGGGACGGTAATCTTGTTGTGTGTCGTCGTACTTTTGCGTGGGCTGCGGTCCGGCATTGAGAAGGCGAGTAAATTTATCATCCCGGGCCTGCTTGCCATACTGGTGGTATTTATCGTCCGGTCCTTGACATTGCCCGGTGCGGGGGCCGGGGTCGCGTGGTATATCGGCAAGTTCGATCTCGCGGCGCTCACGGGCCGGGTGATGATGGGTGCTCTCGGACAGGCCATCTTTACTCTCTCGCTCGGCGGGACCTTCATGGTCGTGTATGGCTCGTATCTCAATAAAGGGGACAATCTTCCGTACAACGCTGCGCTCACTGCCCTCGGCGACCTGACGGCCGGGTTGCTCGCCGGGCTCGCCATCATGCCCGCCGTCTTTGCGCTCGGCCTCGAACCCGATGCCGGGCCCGGCTTGCTCTTCTTTACCCTCCCGAAGGTCTTCGCGTCCATTCCTGCCGGGTGGATTTTTGGGCTGCTTTTCTTTCTCGGCCTCTTCGGGGCAGCATACCTTTCAGACATCGCAGCCTTCGAAGTGCTGGTTGCCGGGCTGACGGACAATGCGCAAATGAAGCGGAAAAAGGCCGTTTGGACGATGGCCGGGGCCGTCTTCCTCCTATCCCTGCCGCCAATGATCAATATGAAGGTATTCGTTCCGTGGGACCTCACGTTCGGATCCGGAATGCAGACGCTCGGCGCGCTCCTTTCGGTGGTGACCGTCGCCTGGGTTATTCGGCGCAGTGAAGGGCTAAAAGCGTTGTCGGAGGGCGGGGCCGCACCGATGCTTCGCTTCCTGTACCTATGGCTCCGCTTTGTAGTGCCGGGGATCATTCTTCTGGTTGGCATCTGGTGGATGCTCACGGATGTCTTAGGGGTGGTTGTAGACTGAGGGCGTTCGGATATTAGTTGTTAGCTGAGAGCAGAATGCGTTCCTTTGGGTTTACGTGACGCCAAATATCCGCACAATCAGGGGGTCATCTAGGAGCCTACAGCAGATCTCAATAACCAAGAGTACGTCGTCTCGAGTGGAGTGGATTGGAATCGAGAGATCTTACCGATTGGATCAAGAAATACCTGATCGGTGAGCATTACGCCACGATGCTTCCTGAGTCGCCCACGGCTCGCATCTCCTCTGCGCTTTCTGCAGTTGCTTTTTGGAAGGACCGCACTTGTCAGCCGAAGCACCCTTCCCCTTACATTTTTCATCCCGACGACAAGAGGGATCCAGCATTTGTCGCTGGTGCCCGAATCGACTTTGTGGGGTGTGGGTGGCACAGAGCCTTCGCCTGCGTCTCAGGATGACTCGCTCACTGAGAGCGTTGCCGTTTCGAAACCCACTCACGCGTGCATAAGGTGTGCTGCGGATAATTTAACCGCAAAATCCGCCATGAAGGCGCAAAGGCGGGAAGTATGCTTTGCGTCCTCAGCGTCTCTTCTGCGCTCTTTGCGTTTGCTTTTTTGATTTGGACTTGTGCGGTGTTTGTGTATTGATTCGGCGGCGGGTGATGACACTGCTATGAATATGACCCCATTCCACCCTTCTTTAGTCGGCTGTGCCTTGTGTCGGAACCCCGCGTGGAACCGAGATACAATACTGAATTCAGAATGGCGCGAAACGGCTCCTTCATGCCTTGATGTGCGAAGGCTGGTGTCACCCGGCATCTTTCAAACCGCACATCATCAAAAGGAGTTGGTATTATTCGGATGGCGCAAGGAACAAATCAAAGAATATATCCACCGACTTTCCGACATGGTAGCCGAGGGTCCGAATGGACGGCGGGCGAATCTCATAGTCGGGCATCGCAAGCGTATAACTCCCGGTGAATCGAAAGACGTTGGCGCCCGTCATCTCCACGATGCAAGGAAAGCTGATATCGTGCGCGACGCCGGCAAGGGTGAGACGGCCCGACACTTCGAAGGCTGAAGTATCTTCGCCTGAAGCCGAAAAGCCATTGAGCCGAAACACGATCTCCGGGTGTTCCCCGGCTTTCAGGGCTTGCTTGATCAGCCGGTTCATGACGAACGCGCCATGATCGACTTCACCCTGAAGGGCGCCGGCGCCGACATTGACCGAGGCCGAATCGACGCGCATGGCGCCGAGGTCTCCGAAGAGGTGCACGGCAATGGTCTCGGGATGGGCCCGCCAATTCTTCGTCTTGTTCGAAGTGCCCTCGACCCAGAACCTGGAATCGGGTGTAGCGGAATAGCTATGCTGAGCTCGCGCGACCGTGGTGGGCGTCAGGGTCAAGGCGAGAAAAAACAAAATCGAGGAAAGAGAAAATATTCGTGACAAAACGTATTCGAAAGCTTGTTGAAATAGAGCGTCCGCAATATACTTCCGACGGAAGAAGCGGGCGAAGGTATGGCGGTCATCGAGCCAATTAAATCACGGGTAATCATGAAGAATCGCAAGACACCAAAAGCAAAGGATACCGCCACGCGGCGAGAGTTCATCAAAAAGAGCGCCCTGGTTGCCACGGCGGTAGTCGCCGGGTGTTCTCCGAAGGTCAGCGAGGTGGCCACAAAGCCGGCAGTGAGCACCATACCGCCGTCGGTCCTCGGCGCCAACGACCGTCTCACCGTCGGCTTTATTGGGGTCGGCGGTCAGGGATTCTATTCGCATGTACAGAACGTGATCAATCGGAGCGACGAAGGCAAAAAGCGACACGACTACGAACTGAACGCCCTGGGAGTCGCTGCCTGTGACCTCTTCTCAAAACGCCGGGACCGCGCCTTCGCCGCCATGGATGCCGCTCGAACTGAAGCCGGGCGCACTGGAAGCATCGAGGTGTACGAGGACTACCGGAGACTCCTCGATCGCACCGATATCGATGCTGTCTTTATCGGCACCGTCGACCATTGGCATGCCCATGTATCGATGGATGCGATGGATGCCGGGAAGCACGTCTATTGCGAAAAGCCGATGACCCGGTATCTGTCGGAAGCTTTTCAGGTACATGACACCGTAAAACGAACGGGGAAGAAATTTCAAGTCGGTTCTCAATATTGTACCGAGGGTAAATGGCACAAGGCCGCCGAACTCATTCAGGCGGGAAAGATTGGGAAGATGGTTCTGGCACAGGATTCGTACACGCGCAATACCCCCGATGGGGAGTGGAACTACTATGAACTCGAACCCGAACTGGTACCGGGAAAGACAATCGACTGGAAAAAATGGCTCGGTCCCGTATCTGATCGTGCCTTCAATCCGCAGTATTACCATCGCTGGCGTAAGTATTACCCCTTCTGCGCAGGCATCCTGGGAGATCTCCTGGCCCACCGCATCCATCCGCTCATCATCGCGACGGGCAATCCGGAGTTTCCAAAGCGGGTGGTATGCCTCGGCAACAAACGCGTCACGCTCGATACACTTGGACCGGAAGACCGCGACGTCAACGATCAGACGCAGGTTCTGGTTGAATTTCCGAGTGGCTCTTCGCTCATGGTGATCGGGTGCACAGTGAATGAACAGGGGCTTGGACAGGTCATTCGCGGCAATGAGGCAACGCTTTATTTTTCAGGAAACACGCTTGAATTACGCCCCGAACGGCCCTTTGCAGACCTGATGGATCCTGAGCGTTTTGAGAATATTGAGCCGGGGCCGGAGATTCCCGCGCACATTGCCAATTTTTTCGACGCTATTCGAAACGATAAACAGCCCAACGGTAACATTGAAGTTGCCATCCGGACACAGACGATCATTTCCCTCGCGGAGATGTCCGACCGGCTTGGCGAGATGTTCTATTTCGACGAGCACACGCGGAAAATTACCAACGGAAGCGGCAAGACTTTCGACCCGATCACGTACGGGACGCTGGAGTTGTCCTAACCTGCGACCGTGGTGGCACGATGGAACATGGCGTGATGGAGACGGTCCGGTTGGCGCGGAACGCAATGGCAACGCGGTTTGAGGTACTCATACAGGGTACGGACGCCGTGCGCCTACGTGCGGCCGGGGAGGAAGCACTTGACGAAATCGACCACATAGACGAGCACCTCAGTTTTTTCAACCCCCAAAGCCTCATCAGTCACATCAACGCGATGGCGGCGACGCGTCCGGTGAAGGTGGATGCCGGGACCTTTCGGCTTCTCGTCCTCGCTCGAGACCTCTCGGCCCGTACCCGAGGCGCTTTCGACCCTACCGTAGCGCCACTGATGAAATGCTGGGGTCTGACGTCAGGTGCTGGCAATCTTCCTGATTCCGAAACGATTGCCGAGACAAGGGAGCTGACCGGGATGCACCGAGTCCACCTCGATGCCGAACGTCGCACCGTGTCTTTTGAGCGAGCGGGTATGATGCTCGATCTCGGGAGCATCGGGAAGGGCCACGCCATTGATGAGGCCGTGCGGATATTACGCGCAGGCGGTGTGTCACGCGCCCTCATTCACGGCGGGACAAGCACGGCCTATGCGGTTGGCCGGCCTATTGGAGACGAAGCCTGGTTCGTCGCGATTGCGGGCCGCCGGGGAGCGGATAATTCGGATCATGTGGAAATTGTTTCCCTCCGAGACGAGGCGCTATCGGTGTCGGCGGTGTGGGGCAAATCGTTTGAGTTTGGGGGCCATCGCTACGGCCATGTGCTTGACCCACGATTGGGGCGCCCCGTACAAGGCGCTGTCCTGGCTGCGGTCGTACATCCGTCCGCCACGGTCAGCGATGCACTTTCGACGGCGCTTCTTGTCGCCGGGCGGGAGATACTGGACGAAGAGGCGGCGTCTGGGCGGTCGCTGGTTGTCCTCGAAGGAGCCGACGGAACGCGGGAGGTGCTGACATTGGGCAGAACTACGCATATCTCCGACGAAGCGCGGCAGCGAGATTCATTTTATAGGATGGGCCAAACAACACAACCTTATGAAGCGTGACGACAAAATGGATCGCCGGGGATTTCTGCGCAAGACGACGATGGCCGCCGTGATCGGGATTTCGGGGGCAAGTATGGCGCGCGCGACCGGAGTTCCGAGAGAACGGACAAGGGAAGAAGAGACGATGGCCTGTGCTATCATCGGATATGGCCGGCAGGGACGCGAGATCGCGGCGACCGTCGCGCGCATCCCCGAAGTAAACCTCGTTGCCATCTGCGATACGTATGATGTGATGCGCAAGCGTGCACATCGCGACGCCCCGGACGCACGTACCGTTGGGAATTATCGGGACGTCCTCGATGATGAGGACGTGAAGGCTGTCATCGTGGCAACCCCGACCCATTTACACCGCGAGATCGTGGTGGAAGCGCTGGCGAGCGGGAAGCATGTGTATTGTGAAGCACCGATGGCCGGCAACATTGACGACGCCCGGGCCATGGCCCGCGCCGCTCGTGATACCCCAGATCTCAATTTCCATGTCGGGCAACAATTTCGTGCTGATCCGCAATATCTGTCCGTCGCAAAGTTTATACGTGGCGGTGCCCTCGGGAAGGCGACGCTATTTCGCGGGCAGTGGCATACCAAACAGAGTTGGCGCCGGGCGTCGCCTAATCAGGCTCGTGAACGCGCACTCAACTGGCGTCTCGACCCCGATACTACGACGGGACTTGTCGGCGAAGCCGGGCTCCATCAGATTGATACGGCACTTTGGTTCGCCGGAGCCTTGCCTACGTCCGTTGCCGGATCGGGGCAGATTATGCTTTGGAATGATGGCCGGACGGTGCCCGACACGATTCAGGCTACATTGGCTTTTCCGGGCGGCCTTCGAATGATTTATGATGCCGCGCTCACGACTTCATTTGACGGCTCATACGACCTGTTTTCGGGTGAGAACAGTACGATCATGATCCGGGACAGCAAAGCATGGATGTTCAAAGAGGTTGACGCGCCGATGCTCGGATGGGAAGTCTATGCGCGGAAAGATCGATTTTACAGAGAACAGGGCATTGCGCTCGTCGCGAATGCGACCAAACTCGACGCACAAAATCAGGATCCCACGGCCGACGATCCGAATGCTAAACCGCCACTCTTTCATGCGCTACAAGAGTTTGCCGACAACTATTTCTATGGTCCCTTCGAACCGAGTGCTGGGTACAGAGTGGGCTTCGAAGCAGCCGTCGTCGCGTTCAAGGCGCATGAGGCCATTTTAAACAACGCCACCGTCGACATCAACTCCGCACTGTTCGCCCTCAATTGAGACGCATCTTCCCGGTCTTCCTTCGTATGTTTGGGTGTATTAACAGGGGGACCTCGGCCGCCTCGATCAGTCATACGTACCATCATCATCGGATTCATGATTCGAACGGAGCACCTTCGAAAGGTCTTTTCGGGGAAAAACAGGCGCGCCAAAGTTGCCCTTGAGGAGTTAAATCTCCGATGCGACAAAGGGCAGGTCTATGCGCTGCTCGGACCCAATGGGGCGGGCAAGACGACTTGTCTCCGCATCCTCGCCACCTTGATGGATCCGACCTCCGGGGCTGCCTTCGTTCGGGGAATGGATGTTCGACGTGATAAGAAAGAGATTCGCAGGATCCTGGGGGTCGTCTCGTATGAGACTGGTGTTTACGAGCGCATGACACCGCGCGAGATCGGTCGGTATTTTGGCCGCCTGAATGATATGGATCCCGCTGAAATTGATCGCAATCTGGA
>Ga0114931_10001364_pt1 | contig 31226 bp, 26 predicted proteins | sample 2SBtaG_FD_89579 | JGI IMG/M metagenome (GOLD analysis project Ga0114931, IMG submission 89579) | Deep subsurface microbial communities from Kolumbo volcano to uncover new lineages of life (NeLLi) - 2SBTROV14_V59a metaG | ecosystem: Environmental > Aquatic > Marine > Volcanic | place: Kolumbo...
CCGCAGATTCGCCAGCGCCTCGCCGACGGAACCAATCCGCGCATGATCGAGGCGATGGGGATCGACGAGCGCGGCTTCTCGCACACCGATTCGCTCGAGTGCTACACCTGCCACACGTCGTGGCGCCAGACCTGCGTGGGCTGCCACGTGACGGTTGACGATACCGGCAGTCAGCGCAACCGGACGACCGGCGAAGTTACCACGGGGGCGATTGCGGCGCGTCGCGACAACTACTCGCTCGACTTCTACGCTCTGGGGGTGAACGAGCGCGATAAGATCACGCCGCTGTGCAGCTCGATGAGTATGTTTTTTTCCTATGTCGACGAGCAGGGGAGTACGGTGATGGACGACCGGGTGCGCACCAGTGGCGACGGCAAGCTCGGCTTTGGTTGGAATCCGTTCTTCCACCACACGGTGAGCAAGGTGCCGCAGAATTGCGATCGTTGCCACGCCGTTGGCGACGCGGAGAATCCGACCAACCTGGGCCTGCTGCGCGAGACCTACGGCTTCGGTAGCGGCAAGATCGCCATCGTGGATGGCGCCGGCACCGTGTACGATCCGACGGCGTTTCTGAATGAAGGTGGTGACCTGATGGCGGACTTTCCGCATCCAGATACCGGGCCGGTACCGGCCCACATCCGCGAGCGAGCGATGGCGATCGTGGTTACGCCCCAGCCCAGGTAGGGGCGACGTGACTTCACGTCCGAAGTGATGGCTTCGATATGTGGAGGAGCTGCGAAATGCGCTATCACGGGCCCGGTGTCTTCGATCTCGCCTCGATAGCCGTGGCCGTAGTCGCAACTGCTAGCGCGATGGAGGCGGTATCCTCACCAGCCTCTGAGTGGGCCGCCGGTCGAGGAGTCTCGGCTATTGACGTCGATCTGGAAAGTGTACTTGACCGAGTGCTGCCCGACCCTTAAGACAGAACGCTATGCAAGCAGGTGCTGCGTCTACGTTCACGATGATTCGGATTTCCCGCGGCCAGCCCAGGCCGAGCGAGGAAGCGTTTGCCACGGCTTTGAAGGAGGATCGGCAGCGTCTGCATCTTCCGCCGTCCGACGGAACCGGCGAGATCGAGATCGCCGGTCCGTACCCGGTTCTGGTCGACGGTTCCGAGCTCGACGAATACGTCGCCTGGGAGCGCTAGTCAGCCCCCGCGCGTGGAGTTGCCGCGGCGGGTATGGGTCCAGCGCTATGGGGTGAGGCGTTCCAGCATGCGTGGGAATGGAATCGTTTCGCGCACGTGGCGCAAGCCGCACACCCAGGCCACGACGCGTTCGATGCCCATGCCGAAGCCCGCGTGTGGAACCGATCCGTAGCGGCGCAAGTCGAGGTACCACGCGAAGGGTTCCTCGGGCAGCTCGTGGGCGGCAATTTTGTCGCGCAACGTCTGTAAATCGTCCTCGCGCTGTCCGCCGCCGATGATTTCTCCATAGCCTTCGGGAGCGAGCATGTCGACGCAGAGGGCGAGCCTTGCATCGGTGGGATCGTTCTTCATGTAGAACGCTTTGCACTCGGCCGGGTAGCGATGCACCAGAACCGGCCGATCGTAGGCCTCGGAGATCAGCGTCTCTTCCTCCGCTCCGAAATCCGAGCCCCATTCGACCTCGATACCCTTGTCGCGCAGAATGGCCAGTGCATCGTCGTATCTGATGCGCGGGAACGGCTTGCGGATGCCCTGGAGCTTGGCTACGTCGCGTTCGAGGGTATCCAATTCGCGGCGGCGGCGCTCGATGACGCGCTGGACGATGAACTCGACGAAGTCCTCGGCGAGATCCATGTCGCCTTCGAGGTCCATGTAGGCGACCTCTGGCTCGACCATCCAGAACTCCATGAGATGGCGCCGGGTCTTCGACTTTTCCGCGCGGAAGGTCGGGCCGAAGCAATAGGCCTTGCCGAGAGCTAGAGCGCCCGCCTCGAGATAGAGCTGTCCGCTTTGGGTCAGGTACGCGGTCTCGTCGAAGTAGGGTGTCTCGAACAACGTGGTGGTTCCCTCGCAGGCGGCGGGGGTGAGGATTGGCGAATCGAAGAGAACGAAACCGCGCTTGTCGAGGTATTCCCGGCATGCGTGGGCGATCTCACTGCGAATGCGCAAGACGGCGTGCTGCTTCGCCGACCGCAGCCACAAGTGGCGCCGGTCGAGCAGGTAGGCGACGCCGTGTTCCTTTGGAGTAATCGGGAAGTCGGTAGACTCGCCGACCAATTCGAGCCGGTCGACGCCGACCTCGAAGCCGAGCGGCGAACGCTGGTCGGCGCGCACGGTCCCGCGCACGATGATGGAGGACTCCTGGGTCAGGCCTCCGGCTAGCTCGAACACTCCGGGGTCGACGTCGTTCTTGAACACCACGCATTGGACGGTACCGGTGCCATCGCGAACCTGGAGGAAGTGTAGTTTGCCGCTGGAGCGCTTGTTGTAGAGCCAGCCGCTCAGGACCACTTCCGCGCCCTCGTGCGCGCCGATGTCTTCAACGTAGATCCGATTCACTTCTCATCCTCCCCGGAGATCGGGTAGTGGCGATAGTCGCCTTCCGCATCGCGGACGCGTAAGGGCGGGGCAGGACGCTGGCGTGCCGCCGACCACCTCATGGCTACTGCAATCGGCGGCCGGCGCCAAGGGAGAACCGAGAGGAGAGGACCGAGAGGAGAGAACCGAGAGGAGAGGACGGAGAGGAGAGGAGCGAGGGGGCCGGGCAGTCGCCGGAACCGGGCGGGCCGGGTTTGCGAGGTCGGGGAACGATGCGGCGCATCTTCGGACCTGTGCCGATCTGGGATTTCGCTCTCAGCCTGATAGGTTGGCGTCCCGTGCATCCGATCAGACTCAGCCCTGCGCTTACTTTCGTATTGTCTCTGCTTGCGCTGGTGGCCTGCGACAATCCGGGATCCGCGCGTTTGCGACCGGTCGCTCGTTTGGGTGGCGAGGGTGGCGAGGTCAGCGCGGCGATCGGCGACGAAACCCGCGACGTCTTTTCGGGAATTTCGCGTGCGCCGCTCGTCATCGGACTCAGTTACGTCGTTCCGGCACAGGGCGATCTGGTCGTGCCGAGGGTGCTGCCGCCCCGTTTGGCTGCGGCGAGCAAGGTGGTGGTAACTGCCAGGGCAAGCGTTGACGATCGTTCGTGGATTGAGATCCCGCCGACGATTGCGAGTGTGAGATCGCGTGGCGCGCGCCGTTCGATCGAGATGCGGCTGGCGATTCCCGAAGCGTGGCGTGGGCGGGAGGTGAAAGTTCATGCGATTGGCTGGGCTCCGCCCACGGGGCGGCGCCGGCGCCAGCGCAGCGAACCGATGGTGATCCCGCGCGGCGCCGTGCTCGAGCTCGGTGGTGGTGTATTGGAGCCGGGGATTGATCGTGGCGGTGTCGAGTTCGCAGTGTCGGCGTGCCTCGGACAGGACTGCCGCGGGCTTCTTCGGAAACGGGTCGACGACGACTCGCGCGAGTGGGATGACTGGCGTATCGATCTGGCGGACTACGCAGGTAAATCGGTCGAATTTTTGTTTGAGACAGAGTTCGTCGACGAGTCGTCGATCGAGCCGCTGTTCGCGGTGTGGTCGCGGCCTCTCTTGTTGGTTCCCGGTGCCGCCGATCTCGCGCAGCCGAACGTCATCCTGCTGTCGATTGACACGCTTCGCGCCGACCATCTCACGTCGTACGGTTATGTCCGCGACACGGCGCCGAAGCTGCGTCTGTGGTTCGAAGAGCAGGGCGTGATGTTCGAGAACGTGGTTGCGGCGGCGACCACCACGGGACCGTCGCACATGACCATGCTGACCTCGGTGACACCGACGGTACACGGCATCGCCAGGAGGCCCGGCGTTGGCCGACCTGCGCCGATCACGTTGGCGGAGAGGATGCGGCTGCGCGGATACGCGACTGCGGCGGTGACCGAGGACGGTCCGTTGCACGCGGGGTGGGGCTTCAGTCGTGGTTTCGATTCGTACGCGGAGAACAAGAGCGCGGACGTCATGCTCCCCGAGGGGCACGTCGTAGCGACATTCGACAAGGCCGAGAAGTGGTTGCGCCGCAATACCGACAGGCCCTTCTTCCTCTTCGTGCATACCTTCGAGGTGCATTACCCCTACACCCCGCCGGCGCGCTACACGGCTTTCTTCTCCGGCGGGTCGCACGCGCCCGGACTGCCGCCCGACTATGCGCCGGTACTGTACGACCGCGAGATTCGCTACGTCGACGACCAACTCGACCGCTTCATGAAGAAGTTGGACTCTGCCGGACTCCTTGCCAGCACGGTCTTCATCGTCACCTCGGATCACGGCGAGGAGTTCCTCGAGCACGGTGCCATCGGTCACGGAGCCTACCTGCACCCGGAAGCCCTCAGGGTTCCCTTGTTCTTCAGGGGGCCCGGGATCGAAAAGGGGCGTCGTGTTGCCGACCCGGTCGGCCTCGCCGATTTGGTACCGACGATTCTCGACCTGATCGGGGCGCCGCAGCCCGACGTGTCCATGGGCCGCAACCTGGCACCGCTGCTGCGCGGCGAGGTGGCGCGGGTAGCGGAGGCGCCGATTTACAGCGAGGCCTGGTACGAGACGGCGATGGCCGCGGGCGGCACCACCCACAAGGTCGAGCAGCCTTCCATCGCGGTGCGCCAGGGGCGCCGCAAGCTGGTCCGGCTGAACCGGGGTGGCCGATTCTCCTACCAATATTTCGATCTCGGCGAGGATCCCGATGAACGCGTCGATCTCTACCCGACGCGCCCCGGCGCTGTGACTGACCTGCGCGACCTGCTGGCGAGCTACGAGCCGCTGATGTCGGGAATCCGGCGACGATGCGCGCTGAGCCGAGCGCGCTTCGGTGCCGTTGAAGTCGAGCCGGAACAGGTGGAAGTCGACCCGGCGGTCGAGGAGAAGTTGCGAGCTCTCGGTTATGTCGAGTGAGTCGCGTCCCTCTGTGGCTGCGGGTTGCCGGCCGCTGGCCGCTGGATGCGGGCATCTTGGCTCTCGAGTGGTGTTTCCATCATGCTAGGCTGCGGACTCCTGCAAGCCCCACCTCGGAAAAACCGATACCGCAGGATGGCGGCACGACGCCCGAGCGTGGACCACGGATCTCTCGACGCCGAGATGGTTCCGGTCTTTTCGATGGCGGAGATTGTCGACTGCTGGATCCCTGTGCGGCGAGAAAGGTGGTTCTGGCAAAGCGTTCCCCCGCGTGCTTTGGCTTGTAAGGGAGATCCGAGCGGTGCGCCATTCCGCGCAGCGCAGTTCGAGAGGTGATCGTGTCAGTCGAATCGAAGCAAGACGCCGGGGCAGAGCTACCGCCGCACGTGCCGCTGCACGAATATTATCCCGCGGACGAAGAGCGCGAGGGGTACGTGATGGACCTCTTCGATCGCACCGCGAAATACTACGATACGGTGGAGGGATTGTTTCTGAACGGCGGTCTTCTCTACCGGCGGCTGTCGATGAAGTTTGCGGGCGTCAAGCCCGGGATGAAGGTGCTCGATGTGGCGACCGGTACCGGGGCGGTCTATCGCGGTGCCGCCCGACTCGTCGGTCCGGAGGGAAGGGTATTCGGCGTCGATCCGAGTGCCGGGATGCTGGCCGAGTCACGCAAGGGGCATGATGGACCACTCGCCCGCGGGTTCGCCCAGGCGTTGCCTTTCAAGAGTGACTTTTTCGATTTCGTAACCATGGGTATTGCGCTGCGCCACGTGCCGGATCTGCACGCCGCCTTCAGTGAGTACTATCGGGTCCTCAAGCCGGGTGGCCAGCTGTGGATTCTCGAGAGCCATGTTCCCAAGTCCAAAGTTGGCCACGCGCTGACCAAGTTCGTATGGGCGAAGGTCATCCCTGGAATGACCTTGCTATCTACGGGCAGTCGCGATGCCAAGCTCCTGATGGACTATTATTGGGACACGATCGACAAGTGCGTAGAACCGCGGCAGATCGTTGACGCGCTCGGCCAGGTAGGTTTCGACCAGGCGCGATCGAATCTGATCGTGCCCGGGGCGTTCCTCGAGTACCGTAGCAGAAAGCGACCGTAGCGAGGGGCCGCGCGAAACTCGGCGGGCGGTTGCGGGCCGAAGCCTCACCACCCGAGAAACTTGCTATTCGGCTCAACTCTGATCGACGAAGATTGGTGATGACCACGCGCGTTCCTCTGTCTCGGCGAGACAGTCGTCCGCCAGGGGGCGGTCGAAGCACGGGTGGACCTCGACGCAGCGGCCGCTGGCGTCCCGGGTGCATCCGAGCGGATTCGCGTCGACGGCCTTGCTCGGTGCCTCGATCGCTCGAACGTAGTAGACGGCGTCGCGACCCGAACCGGCGAACTGTTGGTCGCTGAACGTCACATCGCAGCCGCCACCTTCCCGAGGGCAAGGCAAGACCTTCCAGGGATCGTCGATCAGGCCTGCAACGTCTTCGCTGGCCGACCTTTGCGGTCGTATACGGACCACTTCGATGCGGCTGATCGGCCGTCTGACGTCGGAAGGGTAGTAGCATTCGCCTTGGCACAGTCGTGCGATGCGCTCGGCCGACAGCGCACCTGTGGCGTCGGGTGGGCAGCCGGGCTTTTGTTCGAACGATCCGACTGCGCGCACGCGAAACTCCGGATTGTCGGAGAGGCTCGTGACACTGCCCATCGGTAGGGTGCTTCCGCTGGGAGCGTTGATCAGATCGAACCAGAGCAGGATGCGCGGGCCGCTCGTGCCGTAGACTTCGCGACGTTGCAGAGCGTCCCAGATCGCTTCGCGGCTGCGCCCGGCGGAGTGAACTGCGGCGAGCCCTCCATTCAGGAAAAAGGAAGCTTGTCGTTCGGTCTCGAAGTAGGCAAAGGGTCTCTGGATGCTGGTGATCTGCATCGCTTGCGAGTGGGCCTCCGGCGCGCGACTGTCGCGCGGCGCGAGCGGCGACCCGACGAAATTTCCAAAGCGAGCCTCGGTGAACTCGGTACGCGCCACTTCTTTGTAGCCGGTGCCGGGGCGGGCTGAATGGTTGTCGCTCGACGCGATGAAGCCGAAGCGGAAACGGTCAGTATCGCCGGAATTGTCGGGTCGCCCGAGCGCCATCATGTATTGTACCGAGCTGCGCGGCCGCAGGTTGAAAGCGGGCTGGAAGCAGTCTCGACACTGGCCGGAGTCCTGCCAGTCGGATACTTTCGTAGCTGGTACGGTAGCAAATCCGCCGTTGAAGTCGGCATCGACGAAGTTTTGGCGCGCGATCGCCGCCCGGTTCACGCATTCTTCTGCTGCCGTCCCTTCGTCCAGGCAGCGCTGCGCGATGATCTCGCCGGCGCGCCAGCACGACGGCAGGTAGTTGTGGTTGGGGCCGGGGCAGGAGGGCTTCCCAGCGGCGTCGAACTCGACCTCGCGGAAGGGACGAAACTCTTCCGAGTTGCCGTGTCCGGAGAAGACCTCGATCAGTCGCTGTCGCGAAGGGTCGTGTTGTAGCGGAGTGAGCTGTTTGTCCCAGGCGGAGCCGGGCGGTGTGTAGAAGCCCCACGTCGTCCCGTGCGGGATGACCGTTGCCGCGATACCCCACTCGTCGAGCTTGGCGAAGAGATCCTGTGGCGTCGGGGCGAGCTCGCGGCAATCGGATGGCAGGTCACGCACCGGTACTCCGGACCGACAGTCGGGGACTGCTGCCATTTCGGAGAGATACCGTGCGAACGCGAAGCCGCCGCCTCTGGCCTCGGTGACGGCGAGCAGCCCTGCCAACATTGGTGACGGCGCGGCTTTGCGCACCGAGGGCATCCCCGGAGGTGTCCCGGCGACGATCGGTCGGGTGGGGATACCGGCATCGTCGAGGTCGCGCAGGATCACGTTTTTGTGGCCGTAGTGGTTCCGCGGATTAGTGCCGACTTGCGTCCACTCCCAACCGAGAAACGAAACCATGTCCTGGTCCGCCCCGTCGCCACTGATTTTGTTGCAGCGACGGATTGCATCGATGGTTTCTCTCCATCGCCGCGGTGTCAGGGAGATCCCGTGGTCGTTGATCGACCAGAAATCGAGGCCGGCGCAGTGGCGTGCATAGTCGCAAGCGTCGGCGACGGGGTGGGCGCCGTCGCCACCTGCCAGGGGCAGACTCACCATGAATGCGTCGAACGAAAACGTTGTGTGCACGTGGAGGTCGCCGAAGAGGATTTGTTTGGGCTCGGGTACCCCGATCTGATGTGCGGCTTGCATCTGCGCGCGAGATCGCTGGCTGATGACGGCTGGATGGACCGCTCGTCCCTCGGGCTCGCCGGCGTGTTGCGGCGCGACGAGCACCCCGCTGCCGATGACGTAGAGAATGCCGCCGATCAACCCGGCGAACAGCAATAGCCCAACCAAGAACCGCTTGACCATGATCCCCCCGTGCCGGAGTGGAGTCGATCTCCACTGCCGGATCGCAACCGTGTTACGGCGCAATATCGTGCAAAGGAACGAAATTCGCAATCGGTGCGCCACGGCAGATTTTCGTTTGTCGTCGGGCTAGTCAACATGGAAAGCGGTACGCTGGCGAAACAATGGGCATGGCCGATCGGAAGTAGGAGGGTGGTAGAGAAGCATGGATGAAGCAAAGGTACTGCACGAGCTCGATGCGGACGGTGTGCTCTTGGTCACACTCAACCGGCCGCGCAGAAAGAATGCCTTCGACAACGATCAGTGGGACGGGTTGAGTGAGATACTCGCCAATGCGCGCCTCGATCCGAAGGTGGCGGTGGCAGTTTTGACCGGAGCGGGCGGCGATTTTTCGGCTGGGCAGGATTTGACTGCCTTTGGCGAGGCTTCGAAGCCTCGCGACGATGGTCAGGCGAGTGGCTATTTCGGCTGTGTTCGGTCGCTGTTCGACTTCGATAAACCGTTGCTCGCTGCCGCGCGTGGTGTGGCCGTAGGCGGCGGTTGTACTCTCCTGATTGCATGCGACGTCGTCTATCTCGGCGAGAGTGCCCGGTTGCGCCTCCCCTTCGCGAATCTCGGGTTGGTGCCCGAGATTGCGAGTAGTTACACGCTGCAGTCTGCGATCGGACGGCAGAGGGCCGCGGAACTGTTTTTCACCGCGGAGTGGATCGATGCAGCGCGGGCGTTGGAGATGGGGATGGCCGCCCGCGTCTATCCGGATGAGTTCGTGCTCGATGAAACGCTCACGAAGGCCCGGGAAATGGCGCAATGGCCGGTGACAGCACTGCAGGAGATCAAGAAGACCCTGATGGTTGTGCATCGCGATCCGATTCGCCGGGCTCTCGAGATCGAGAATGCGGCGATGGCCCGGCTGGCCGGTTCGCCGGAAAACATCGAAGCGATCACCGCGTTCATCGAGAAGCGCGATCCCGATTTCAAGCAGTTCCGCGGTTGAGCGAATCGGGAACCGTCGCCCGCCCGCGATTCAATTCCCTCGTGTCGCGGGATTGGCACCGGCGAGTGACAGTAGCCTTGTCGTGGCGCGGACTGGATCCGCGGCGTTGCCGATCGTGCTGATGACGGCTGCGGCACTGGCGCCGGCGGAGAGCACGCTGGCGATGTTGGAGTGGTCGATTCCGCCGATCCCGACCAGGGGTAACCGGCATCTCGCCGCCGCCTCGGCGAGGTCGACGAGCCCGCGCACGGCGCCGGGGTCGTCTTTGCTCGTGGTCGCGAAGATCGGGCCGTAGGCGAGGTAGTCGCTCGCGGAGTTGCCGAGCGCGGTTTCCAGCTGCGCGATGTCGTGGGTCGAGCAGCCGATGATCGCGCCGGGCCCGAGGATCTGCCGGGCGTCGGTTGGCGCCAGGTCGTCCTGGCCGAGGTGCACCCCGTCGGCGGCAACCAAGCTGGCGATGTCGGCGCGGTCATTGATGATCAGCTTGACACCTTGGATCGCGGTGCGTCGGCGCAGTTCTCGTGCCAGTTCGATGAATGTTCGGGTCGGTTCGTTCTTCATCCGCAGTTGCAACAGGGGGATCCCCAATCCGGCCAGCTGATCAGCCAGCTCGATCGGCGACCGCCGGGCACCTGAACTGCCGACGATCGGGTACACTGGGCAGCGAAAGGCGAATGCCATCGGATCGGTGGTGCGACTATGGCCCGTTGGGTTCGCGTCGCGGGTCGAGTGCTAGCGCCGACAGCTTCTTGCGCAGGGTGTTGCGGTTGATTCCCAAGACAGCCGCCGCCTGCAATTGGTTGCCGCCTGTCCTCTCCAGTGTCAGCTCGAGCAGCGGCCGTTCGACACACTCGATGATCCGGGCATACAGGTTGCTCTTGTTGCCGGGGATCTGTTCTTGCAGGAGCTCTCTGAGTTTGTGGCGAATGATCTCGTCGAGGTTGGCATCGGATTGCACATTGGCGATCGCCGGTTCGGTTGCGAGCGATAGGTCTTGCGGCATCAAGGTCGGTCCGGATGCGAGCACAGCGGAGCGAATCAAGGTGTTCTCCAACTCACGAACATTTCCCGGCCAGCCGTGGAGCAGCAGGCGCTCGCGGGCATCGTCCGAGATAGCCCTGATGTGGGTACCCATCTCGGAATTGATCTTCTCGATAAAGAAATCGATCAGCGCCGGGATATCGGACGGCCGGTCGCGCAAGGGGGGGACGCGAATCGGTACGACGTTGAGGCGGAAGTACAGATCTTCGCGGAAGGTCCCCTGCTGAACGGCGCGATCGAGTGGCTTGTTCGTGGCGGCTAGAATGCGGCAGTTCACCGCGATGACCTGGCTGCCGCCGAGCCGGGTTATCTCGCGTTCCTGAAGTACGCGCAGTAGTTTGGTCTGAAGATCGAGTGGCATGTCGCCGATCTCGTCGAGGAGGAGTGTGCCGCCCTCGGCTTGTTCGAACTTGCCAGGGCGCTGTTCGGTGGCGCCGGTAAAGGCCCCGCGTTCGGATCCGAAGAGTTCGCTCTCGAGCAGCTCGCGCGGGATTGCGGAGCAGTTCAGCGCAACGAATGGGCCGGTCCAGCGCGAGGAGTGGTAGTGCAAGACCTTGGCGATCAAGTCCTTGCCGGCCCCACTCTCTCCCTGGATCAGGATTGTCGCGTCGGTGTTGCTCACCCGGCCGATGGTTTTGTAGATCTCCTGCATTGCGGGACTACTGCCGATGAGTGCGACACCGGGCTCATAGCGGTCGCGCACTTCCTGTTGGAGGCGGTGCAGGTCCGCCGACATGCGCGCCATCTCGAGTGCCCGGGCCGCGATCGAGCGGACCTCGTCGATGTTGAATGGCTTGGTGACGTAGTCGAATGCGCCCTGTTTCATCGCCTCGATGGCGTTATCCATGGTGTTCTGTGCGGTGACGATGATGATTGGCGTTGCCACACCACTCGCACGAGCCTTGCTCAGGACTTCCAGGCCATCGTGCCCCGGCATCCGCAGATCGACGAACGCCAAGTCGGGTGCGCCCGATTCCAGATGGGCGAGGGCCTCGGTTCCCGACTCGGCTTGCAGCACCCGGTAGCCCGACTCCTCGAGGGCCTTGGTGAGAACCCAGCGGATAGAGGTCTCGTCGTCAGCGACGAGGACGGTGGCGTTTTGTGGCTCGATGTCGCTCATGATCTTTGGATCGGCAGGCTCACCCAGATGCTGGTGCCGGTGGGCTGGCGCTGAGAGGCACGGATGGTGCCCTGGTGGTCGGAAACGATGCGTTGGGCGATGGCCAGTCCGAGACCGGTGCCGGTCGACTTCGTAGTGTAGAAGGGTTCGAAGATGTGCTGGATCACTTCCGGGTCGATGCCCGGCCCGTTGTCGTTGATTTCGACTCTGAGATAGCTCTGCGCGCCGCCGCTTGCGCGCATCACGTAGTAGTCGGCTTCCATCTTCGTATGGACGCTCAATTGATCGGCGGGAACGGGCATTGCGGCCATTGCGTCGATGGCGTTCTTGATCAGATTGAGGAACACCTGCTGCAGTTGCTCGGAATCCGCCATGATGTCTGGAAGGCTGGGGTCGAAGGTGCAATTCAGCGACATTCCGTGCTGCTGGATCTCGCTGTCGAGTACCGCTAGCACCCGTTGCAGAACTTGGTGGATGTTGACCCGGGTCAGGGTGGGTTTGGGCGGCGCGCCAAGGTGCAACAAGTCCCCGACGAGTGAGCTGAGGCGATCCGTCTCGCTGGAGATGACGTCGGTGTACTCTTTCAGGCTCGCATCATCCGGCAGCTTCTGCGCGAGGAGCTGGGCAGCCCCCTTGATCCCAGCCAGCGGGTTTCTTACTTCGTGAGCGAGCCCTGCCACCAAGGTCCCGAGCTGGGCTAGATTCTCGTTCTGGCGTGCGGCCTCTTCGAGAGCTATTTGGCGACTGACGTCCTCGACGACCAGTGCTGCGCCCTCCACTTCACCGACGTCGTCCCAGATCGGGACGGAAGTAATGCGAATCGGAACCTGCTTGTGGTGGAGATCCCATTCCTCTTCACCGCGGGTTTCGCTCTGCCGCGACTCCCGCGCTCGAACGAACATTTCGTGCAGTACCGGGGTATCGGGGAATACATCGACGCAGCGGCGCCCGAGCACCTTGGCGCGAGGTGTCCGGGTTAGTTCTTCCGCTGCCTGGTTGAAAAACACGATGGATGAATCCCGGCCGAGAACGATGACGGCGTGCTTGAAATGGCGGAGCACATTTTCCCAGAGCGTCCTGTGGTCGTGGTTGCCCGGGGATGGTGGGCTGGAAGCTTTTTCCATCGGCACGCCAATTCTATACCGTCCATCGCTATCACACGGTAGATGGGGGCGACACCGGCGCCCGAGAGGCGATGGGAAATCGCGTCAGACGGCATGCCGAGGTTGCGAAGAATCGCTGATGAAATCGCCGGCGAACTGCGGTTGGCTTTCTGTTCGGCGAAGCGCTTGCTTGGGTAGGGGAAAGCGCGGACTGTGAACGCGAGTGGATAGGATGCCGGTTGTCGAGTCGGTCTCGCAACCGGTGCGACGCAGGATCTCTCTACTTGCGGTGGTCCGACCCTTGTCGATTGTCTTGTCGATTCGGGTGGGTCGAGCTCCGGGTTGGAAGTTCGTGCGAAGGCGGGCTACCGTCAGCGGATGCGCAACCTCTCACGCGCGCTTCTCCTCCTGGCAACGACGGTGTTGTTCGCCGAGGGTCTTCTCCAGTTCGCGTCGCTCTTCGCATTCGGGCGCTCCATCGGAGAGCTAGATGGTCGCGAGGTCGTCCTGTGCGTTGGGGACTCGCACACGTATGGTGCGATGGTGGAAGAGACAGAATCGTACCCTGCCCAGTTGGACGGTTTTCTCGAGGAAATTGCGCCCGGCCGTTTCAAGGTGCTGAACCTGGGGATCCCTGGACGTAACACCACTCTCGTACTCCGGACGCTCCAACAACAGATCACCCGGTACTCGCCGTCGGCGGTGATCGTTTGGGCTGGGGTAAACGATGGGTGGAATAAGACTGGCGTTGGCCGACAATCGTCGTCGTTCTACGAGACGATCGAGTCGTTCGCATTCAACATGAAGCTGTACAAGCTGTACCGAACCTGGAGGCACGATCGAGAAATTGACTCGGCACTGTCACGCCCGATCGTCACCCGAGTGGGAAACAGGAAGCAGGTCCTCGGTGTCGGATATTCGGAGGATTACGAGGTCGAGGAGTACGCGGATATTCGAACCCGTGGCGACGCGCAGATTTCTGCGCGATTGACCGCGAATTATCGAGAGATCGAGCACCTTGTTCAGCAGGCGAAGGCCACGCCGCTTTTCATAACCTACCCCTTGGAATCAGGTGTGTTCGTTCAGCCCAACGAAGCAATGCGTCGTGCCGCGGTCCCGCTGATCGTTTCGAAACGCAGCGTCGATCCCCTACCTGCCGAGCAAAAACGGCTCCTCTGGGCAAAGCATCCGACGAAATTCATGTACCGGGCGATCGCTCGTGACGTGGCGAAGCAACTCGTGGCGGCGCTCGGCCCTGCTGGATTCACCGGGGTTGGACCAACGCAAGCTGCCGCAAGCAAACGACTTCATCACGAATCTGAGGCGGATCTCGCGCTTAATCCGCACATTTTGGTATCCGAATCGGGGCCGTACGAAGCAGCAGCTTCACGCAGCACCCAGCCCGCTTCGCCCGGCTCGATCTTCCGGTAGCGCCCGATAGATTCACCGGATTCACCGGGGTCGGACCAACGCCTGCTGGATTCACCGGTGGATTTGGATTCACCGGGGTCGGACCAACGCAAGCTGCCGCAAGCAAACGACTTTGCGGGATTCACCGGGGTCGGACCAACGCAAGCTGCTGCAATCAAACGATTTCATCACGAATCTGAGGCGGATATCGCGCCCAATCCGTGCATTTTGGTATCCGAATCGGGGTCGTACGATGCAGGAGCTTGGAACAGTAGGGACCCGCGATCTGATCGGAAAAATCGAGAACACGGAGTCCAGTCAAGCCCTTATGCATCGTTCACCTTCCTGGTTCTGTCGCACGGGCGGCCCGCCGTCGATCCGGTCCGAACCGTGCCCTGGCAGATCTGGATGGATCGAGGACGTTGTCGACCAGATATCGTCAGAACATGAATAGGTGGTCGATCATCGCTGCCCTCCGAGGACGATCGACTATTTTCCATCGTTGACAGTCGGCGGGACTTCGCCGCAGATTGCCCGGAGATGATTGATGTTGCGGAAGCGTTGAAGTTGGTTCTGCGGGATCTGCCGAGCCTCGAGGGCGAAATGGTGGCTCTGCCGCGGGCGCTGAATCGTGTCCTTGCCGACGGAATCTCGTCGCCGCGCGATGTGCCGCCATTTCGCAATTCCGCGATGGACGGGTTCGCGCTTCGGTCCGCCGACGTGGCGGAAGTTTCGCCTGGTCAAACGGCGGTGTTGAGGGTGGTCGAGACGATCGGTGCCGGCTCGGTGGCGCAGCGGTGTGTCGAGGCCGGCGAGGCGATCCGGATCATGACGGGAGCACCCGTGCCGGACGGTGCCGATTCCGTGGTGCGCGTAGAGGATACGGTACCGGGCGATGACGAAGTTGCGATCCGGGTCGGCGTTGCATCGGGAGTGAATATTCGCCACCCCGGCGAGGATGTGTGTGCCGGTGACCTGGTTTTCGAGCGCGGCCGGATCCTGCGTCCGGCGGACATTGGCGTCCTCGCTTCCATCGGAGTTTCCGTGGTGCGTGTTACCCGTAGGCCGCGCGTCGCGGTCATCGCCACGGGCGACGAATTGGTCGAGTTGGGCCAGCCGCTGGGACCTGGGCAGATCGTCAACAGCAATGCCTACACGTTGGCTGCGGCGGTCGAAGAAGCGGGTGGAGAGGCGATCATCATCGGCATTGTTCGCGATCAGCCGGAGCTGATGCGCGAAGCGTTTGTACGTGCTCTGCGAGCTGATGTACTGCTGTCGACGGGCGGAGTCTCGGTGGGCAACTTCGACTATGTGCGCTCGATCCTCGCTGACCTGGGCTACCACGAGTCGTTTTGGAAGGTCGCGCAGAAGCCCGGGAAGCCGCTGAGTTTCGGGGCGAGTGGCGGCACTCCGGTGTTCGGACTACCGGGCAACCCGGTTTCCGCTCTGGTCTGCTTCTATGTCTACGTCGTGCCGGCGCTGCGCAGTATGATGGGGCTGAGCCGAGTGCATCTGCCGACAGTACAAGCTGAGCTGATTGGCGATGTGGTCATAGCTGAGTCCTTTACCGAGTTCGTGCGTTGTGCCTTCGAAGGAGCGCATGACAGATCTCGCGTGAGATCGACCGGATCGCAGAGCTCGGGCGTTCTGCGTTCGCTATCTTTGGGAGATGGCTTGATCGTTGGCCGACCCGGTGTGTCGCGTCTTGCCTCTGGCTCGAAGGTTTCGGTGGTGGTCCTCGATCCAGTGGTGGGTTCGGCGGAGCCGCCGCTGTGACCGATTCCGATCGCGCGATCGTTCGTGTCGGCCAGGGCTGGGACCTCCACCGGCTGGAGCCGGGCGGACCACTGAGGCTCGGCGGAATTGACGTGCCGCATGACCGGCGGTCGCGGGGACACTCGGATGGCGATGTAGTCTTGCACGCGCTGACGGACGCCATCCTGGGTGCGATCGGCGCGGGCGACATCGGCCAGCACTTCTCCGATACCGACCCGCGTTGGTGTGACGCCGACAGCGTTACCTTCGTGGAAGAGGCGCTGCGGCTCGCGCGCGAGCGGGGTTGCGAGATTGGATCGGCCGATATCACGGTGATCCTCGAACGTCCGAAGCTGGCACCGCACCGGGAGGCGATGCTCCGCCGCCTTACGGAGATCACGGGCGTGTCGTCGGACCGACTGAGTATCAAGGCCAAGACCAACGAGCAGCTCGGAGCGATAGGGCACGGCGATGCGGTCGCGGCGCTGGCGCTGATCGGGCTGGTGCGCCGCGGCTGATCGAGCACGCGTCATCGCTCGATAGAGTGAGAGGTTGTGTGATCAAAGCCGCCATTCGGCGACCGTGCTCGGAGCCGCCGCTGATCAAGCGGCGCGAATCGAAAATCCCCGGTCGTTGTGGACCAGGTGAGACTTTTTGTCGCCGAGGTTCGTTTCGAGAATGACCTCGTTCTGCCACAGCTGGTGGACGAACTGCAGCGTCTTCTCGGTGTATTCCGGGTGTAGGTCGCGACCGTCGTGGACGTGCTCGATGACCAGTGTGCGAGTGCCGGAGCGGTCACCATCGACGACACGAATGACGGGGAGAGTGTTGGATCCGGTGTTTGCGATCAGCGTGTCGCGCACCGTTTGCCAGCCCGACTCGTCTCCGATTTCGGTGACGACGAGCTCCTCGTCCTTGGCGCCGTACTGAAACAGGTCGAGTTCGCGGACCAGTTCTTCGTTCAGGTACCGGCGCAGGAACGAGCTGTCGCGATCGGCTTCACGTATGAGGAACAAGTTGTCTGAACCGTTGCCCTTGTGCTCGCATCGCGCGGCCAGATGTTGCCAGATTTTGATCCCCAGATGATACGGATTGAGGCTGCCCTCGTGTGGACATACGACCTGATTGTGCCTCACCAAGAATTCGAGGTTGAGCTCTGGCGGTAGTTCCAGGGCTTGCAGGATTTTGTGATGCCAGAACGATGCCCACCCTTCGTTCATGATCTTGGTTTCGATCTGCGGCAGAAAGTACTGGGCTTCCTCGTGGGCGATGGTGAGGATGTCGCATTCCCATTCGCTCAGGTACGGGTTGTTGTCGCGGATGAATAGCAGCAGGTCTTCGTCCGGCACCGGAGGATTTCTGCGCAGATCTGGCTCGATGTACTCCGCGTCGGCGTGGATCGAGCGAAACGGGTCGTGGCGAGGCGTAGCGTCCTCGAAAGCGGATGCGCGGGCTTCGTTAGGGCTGGGCTTGTGGATGGCGAGATTCCGCCGGCACTGCATGGACAGCGCGTGGGCGGCGTCGAGAACCGCCTCGACCCGTTCGAGTCCGATCGTCGGGTCCTCAATGTAGCGGCGCACCCGATTGGCGCGCGCCTTGAAACCACTGATCGTGTATTCGGGGTGCGTGGTTTTGAAGGTGAAGTTGTTGCGGAAGAAGTCGTTGGGCCCATAGACGTGGGCGATCGTCAGGATCTGGAGAAGCAACGAATTGTCCTGCATGAGGTAGGCCAGCGAGGGGTTCGAATTGATGACCATCTCGTACGGCAACCCGGACGTGCCGTGGTCGTAGAGAGTCTTGAGCTTCTCGAACGACTTGCCGAACGACCAGTGTGGATAATGCGCGGGCATACCAGAGTACGCCATGTACCCGAGCATCTGGTTGTGGTCGCATATTTCGAATTCTTGCGGCGAGCATTCGAGGCCGAAGCTCTCGACGAGTTCGCGGATCCTGGTGTCCCACTCCTCCAGGTCGGCGAAGTCCCATTCAGCCATGGTCGGCCTCTACCGCGATCCGTTCCTTCGCCAGGAGAGCCTTGAAGCTCGGCCAGACATCCTCCTTTTTTTCAATCAGAACGGTTTGGAAGTTCGCGACATCGAGGCGGCGAAAGACGTTCAGCATCGAACTCTCGTAATAGCGTGGCCCAAGTGGCTTGATCTCACCGTAGCCGAAGAGATTGCACGCCTCGCTCAACTCGCCGGCCAGCTCGAGAGCGTTGTCGTTGTCGCTGTCGAAGTTGTCGCCGTCGGAGCAGTGAAACGCATAGACGTTCCACAGAGTCGGGTGGTAGCGCTCTTTGATGATGTCGAGGGCGCGTTTGTATCCGGAAGAAATCATCGTCCCACCCGATTCTCCCTTGTAGAAGAATTCGTCCTCGGACACTTCTTTGGCGGTGGCGTGGTGTGCCACGAAGACGATTTCGACGTTCTGGTATTTCGAGAGGATGAATTGATAGAGCAGGAAGAAAAAGCTGCGGGCCAGATACTTCTTTGCGGTGTCCATGGAGCCGGACGTATCCATGATGCAGATGACGGCGGCGTTTGATTCGAGCCGGATGTCGGTGGTGATGTGTCTGTAGGTGAGGTCTCCGTCGTGGAACGGAAAACGCTCGTCGGAGGTGTCCTGTGCGGTTTCGTTTGCCGTTGCGATCCGACGCCGCAGCCGGGACCGTGCGGTGCGCCGTTTGTCGAGGCGAGCGCGGATACCCTTCTGGCGAAAGCCGCGGCGTTTGAATAGCTTCTCCGACTCGGTCTGACGGAGTCGCTTTCGTTCCATGTCTGGCAGCTCGAGGTCGTCGAACATCAGCTCGATGAGCTCCTCTAGACCCACGTCGGTTTCGTAGTAGTCGACCCCGGGTTGATTCCCTGCGCGGTCCGGGGTGCCATCGCCGCCCTTCTCCGCGGTCTTTCCGACGACCTGGTCTCTCTCGGTATTGCCGTCTCCCTGAGCGACGTTCTGATTCTGGTCGCCGTAGACAAAACGATACTCTTTGACGCCACGGATCGGGACTCTGATGATCCGATCCCTGTCTTTACCGATGATCGATTCCTCGGCGATGATGTCGGCGATGTTGTCGCGGATGGCCTCGCGAACCTTGTCCCGGTGCCTCGCGCGGTCACCGGCGGCGCGGTCACTTCGTTTGCTGTCGCTGGATCGGAAGGGGCGGAATACGGATTGGAGCTTGGCCATGGTCGGGGCGGACCTCGCCGCGGATCGACCGCGGTCAGTCCTTCCAGAGATTGTTGGCGGCGTACTTGAGCACTACGTCGACACAGCTCGGGCAGTATCCATTGTCGATCAGGTTCTCGACCATGGCGTTGTATTTCTCACTCTGCTCGGAATCGCGCGTGCGGGCCTTGGTGACAATCCTGCTGATATCGCGAACCGACGTCATCAGACGCTTTTCGATAGCCTCTCGGAGCGGTTCGTAGCTCTTGTAGGAGATTGTCGTGCCGCGACGACTCGCCGACCAGAGGTAGGCGATGACTTCCTGCCGGAATCCATCGGCGGCGGATCCGATGATGGCGATCTGTTCTTCGATGGACTTGAGAAACGCCTCGTCCGGTTGCAGCTCTTCGTTGGTGTTGCGATCGCGAACCTTACTCTTGTTGACGAAGGCTTCTGCGTGATCGAGGTAGTTCTGAAACAAGGACTCGGCTTGTTCTTGGTACGAATAGACGAATGCCTTGGTGATCTCTCGTTCGAGGACTTCGAGGTATTCTTTGTGCAGGGTGTCTTGGAGTAGCTCGAGGTAGCGCTTGCGTGTGTCATCCGCCAGGTCGGCTTCCTTGACCATGTTGATCAGTGCTTCGCGCACGTTGATAGGGTTGATGCAGTGCCCGTCGACGTTGTCGGACAGTGCGTTGTCGAGGGCCTTCATGGTGAACCGGGTGGAGATGCCGCTCATGCCCTCGCGCTTGGCATCCTCGCGAAGCTCTCTCGCGTCGATCTTCTTGGTGCGCCCCTTTTCGACGACTTCTTCGCCGTTGTACAGTCGCAGTTTGGTCATGAGATCGCACTTGGCGTTCGGCTCGAGACGCGAGAGAATCGCGAACATCGACGCGACCTCGAGTGTGTGAGGAGCTACGTGAGCGCGGAAGTCGGAGTGGTGGATGATCTTCTCGTAGATCCGCACCTCCTCGGACAGGCGCAAGTTGTAGGGAACCTTGACTACGACGATTCGGTCGAGAATCGCTTCGTTGGTGTGGTCTGCCTTGAATTTCAACCACTCGGCTTCGTTGGAGTGCGCGAGAATGACAGCGTCAACGTAGACCATTCCGTGTCGCCCGGGCGCGGGGATCACTTTCTCCTGGGTCGCTGTGATCATGGCGTGGAGGTATTCGGTTTCGTTCTTGAAGACCTCGATGAATTCTGCGACGCCGCGGTTGGCGACGTTGAGGGCGCCGTTCATGTCGAGAACCCGGGGGTCTCCCTCTGAATAACGGTCCAACTTCGAGATGTCCTCGCTGCCGATCAGGACGGACGTGTCCTGGTTGTTTGGGTCGACCGGAGGTACGACACCGACTCCGATGCGGTTGCGTTTCGAGAACGATCGGCGAACGACCGGGACATCTTCGTAACAGGTGTCGAATTCTTCCTTGAGTCGGTAGCGGCACATCGGGCAGAGGTCGCCCTCGATGTGCACACCGAGCATCTTTTCGAACTCTTTGCGCAGGTGCCGGGGCAGCAAGTGCAGCGGCTCCTCATTCATCGGGCAGCCCTCGATAGCGTAAAGGGGATCGGCTTCCTCGAGTCCGCGCTGCAGCTTTTCCACCAGCGAACTCTTGCCGGAGCCGACCGGGCCCATGAGGTAAAGCACCTGCCGACTTTCCTCACCCTTCAAGGCGGCGGAGTGGAGATAGCGCACGATCTGGGCGATCGTTTTTTCGATGCCGAAGAACTCGTCGGCAAAGAAGTTGAATACCCGGTGTGGCTCGTCACCGAACAGCCGCTTGATCTTCGCGTCTCCGGTGTCGAGAATGTCGCGCGCGCCCGGTTTGCTGACGGTGTCGAAGAGCCGCGAATGCGCGAGTTGGGTGATGGTCGGATTTTCTCGAACGACGTCGAGATAGTCGAGGAAGGTACCGTTCCAACGGTGGTCCTCGCGAGCGGCACGGTCTTCCCGAATCATCCTTCCGAAGGTGGCTTTATCTGCCTGCATGATTCGCTCCATATGGCTGCGAGGCCGTGTCCCGCTGATCGCTCGGGGGAGGAGTGTCTACACCCCGAGGCACTCCTCGGGCCCGCGAATTCTAACCCATGGCGGGTCGCCTCGTGTGGGTAGACCGCGTCCGCGGTCTGTCGGTGGGCCGTGTGTGCGAACGTGAAATGCGCGCACGGTTCCGAGGTTTGCGCTGCTGCGGCGGTATCTCGCGACGGCCGCTCGGGGTGGCCAGGTCGCTATTGGGGAAGCCTTGCCTTCTGCCTTTGCCATCACTGGACGCCTGCTGTGCAAACCCAAATCTAAACGGTCAGTACCACTACATATTGTGTTGAGTCAATTCAAAAGCATCAGCATGTTGCGGATCGCCTCCAGCCCGGGGCTTCTGGGGGGAAGCTGCGGAGTGGTTCCGCTGTGCTCGTGTGGCTTCGATTCTGCGCGCGGCCGGGGTGGTGTGCAAGTTGAAAAAGTCGACCCGACGTCACGTTTTGTGCGGTTTCGCATGGTGAGTATCGGTTCATGTACTCGCCTGTCGTGTAGAGAGCGTCTACCGGCGGAAGCGCGGTTTGCGTCTTTCCAATTCGGCACGGATGTCATAGCGTCTGCGCAGTGGCCGTCCGCGGGGTGGCAATGGCGGGCGGCGGCGACGTACCAGGACGACCGAGCGATGCCCAGATTCCGAGCCACAGTCAGAGTCGAAGGTCTCAGCGGGGAGAGCGCGGACGATGTCCGTGGCGCCCTGCAAGCCAAGCTCGAGCGCGCCAAGCTCGAGGGCGCGCGAGTCGTGGGTGTCGAAAGATCCGATCCGCGGCCCGAGCGCCGCCGCCAGATCGCGCCGAGGGTGGCGCCGGCGGAGGGAGCTTGGCGCAAAGAGTCCAACGCGGGTGGAATTCTGCTGCTGGTCGCTGTTGGCTGGGCCGTGTGGTTCTTTTGGTCGGTGATCGCGAAGATCCTTTTGTAGGCAAATCGAGCCCGGGTACTGGACGTCGTTTCGGTTTGCCAGATAGTTGGAGCCATTGTAGCTTCGGGCCATGGTTCTCGTCCGTTTGGTCGTGGTCGTCTGTTTGGTCCTGGTCGCGCCGTCGTGGGCGACGGCTCAGGTTTTCGAGTGGACCGATGCCAGTGGCTCGCGTCACTATACGAATGACCCAGAAGATATTCCCGAGGCGCAGCGGGAGGAGGCGCGGGTCGTGGTGCGCGGGCGGCGGCCCGCCGAGGCTGAGGTGCAGCAGTCTGCGTCGGTCGAGCAGGCGTCGCATCGGTCTGTCGAAGCAGAACCCTCGAGTGGGCGGGCCGTACGCGAGGAGCGCCTCCTCGATGCAGACCGATCGCGGATCCGCCGGGAGAGACGACAGCGGCGGCGGGATTACGGAGACACCCAGCCGCGGTCACGCGAGGGGGCACCAATCCGCCAGGCGCAGGTCGTGTACGACCGATCGCGGGAGCGTGTGGTGGTGCCGCCACCGCCGCCTCCGGCGGTCGTGCAGGACGTCCACGTAAACGTTTCGGTACCGACGACGGTCGTCTCGCAGGTGGTAGTCGAGACTAATTCCCAGGGGCCGTACGGCTACGGACCTTACGACAGTTCCTACGGCCCGTACTACAGCCCGTACTACGGCCCGGCGGTCTCGACATCGTTCGATCGGGGGCGCTCGCGCCACCGCACCGTACGCATGAGCTTGCAGGAGCAGTTCCAGTACGATCGCGACGGGCCCTATGTGTACCTACCGCGGCGGGTTCCTCTGGGCCCGGTGTTCCACACGAGTTTACCGCGTGGGCTTGCCCGCGGGCGGGCTGCCTCGCCTGCGTGTTCGGCGATGCCGCGGACGCAGAAGAACGCCAGTCGGAAGATGCGCTGAAGGAGCGCCCCGGTGCCGAGACTGCTCGAGGGCGCTGCTAGCGCTCTCATCGTCATCGACGTTCAGGAAGCGTACCGAGACAAGACCGTTGGCCATCGCGACATGGTGGATCGGATTTGTCGTTTGGTGCGTGCTGCGCGGATCTTCGACGTTCCGATTCTGGTTACCGAGCAATACCCCAAGGGGATCGGGCATACCCAGAGCGAAGTCGTCGAGCTTCTCGACGAAGATCAAACCGTCATCGAGAAGATGACCATGAGCTGTTGTGGCCGGGATGCTTTCGTCGAGGAGTTGAAGGCGGTGGGCCGCAGACAGTTGGTGGTCTGCGGAATCGAGGCGCACGCGTGTGTCAATCAGACCGTGCACGATCTGCTCGAACGAGGTTTCGAGGTGCATCTGCCGCGTGACGCGATCTCGTCGCGGTTTCCGTTGGATGGCGAAGTGGCCTGGCAGAAGATGACGGGTTCTGGAGCGGTACCGTCTTCCACCGAGATGATTTGCCTGGAGTGGGTTCGCACCGCCGAGGCGGCCGAATTCCGGGACATTCATCGGCTGATCAAGTGAGGATGTGCAGGGGGCTTGCACGGCATCGGGCGATGGGCGATGGGAAGCTTCGAGCGGGTCATTTGCCTGCGCGAGAATGGGCACCGACGTGACCGACAGTGATTCGCAGGCGATCCGCAACCTCAGTAAGGAGTTATACCGAATCGGTGCGATCCGGTTCGGGGACTTCACCCTCAAGGATGGTCGAGAGTCTCCGTTCTATTTGGATATGCGGATTCTGGTGTCGCATCCGACGACGTTGGCGAGAGTCGGACGTGCGTTGGCGCGGTGTGCCAACGAGTTGAGCTTCGATCGCATTGCTGGGATTCCGTATGCCGGCTTGCCGATTGCTGTGGCGATGTCTCTGGTAGCGGAGATGCCGATGGTGTACCCGCGCAAGGAAGCCAAGGCGTACGGTACCAAGAAGTCGGTCGAGGGGGAGTTCGCCGCCGGCGAGACTGCCCTGGTGGTCGACGATGTCATCACCAGCGGCGGCGCCAAGCTGGAGGCGATCGATGTGCTGCGCGCGGCCGGTCTGCAGGTTCGCGATGTGATGGTCGTCGTCGATCGGACCCAGGCGGGTGCGAACGTCATCGAAGAAGCGGGACTCCGGTTGCACAGCGTGCTCCGGGTCGGACCGTTGCTCGAGGCTTTGCGCGGAGAGGGCGCGATCAGTGCAGCCGAGCTGGAACGAAGCCTCGCGTTCCTGGTTGCGGGCTCATGAAAGCGGTCGTCGCTCGCGAAGGAGACGCTCGCCCCGTGGCATCGTCGCGTGGGAAGTCGGTGACGTCGGACGTAACGCCGCATCCGGTGCAGCGATTTCGTTGTCGTGGCTTGCCGGTCGTATACCAGTACCATCCGGGGCGCCTGACCGCGATTTCGCTGAGTGCGCGGGCGGGGGCTCGGTACGATGGTAATAACCCGGGCTTGGCGCATCTGACCGAGCACATGCTGTTTCAGGGTACCTCGAACCTCGATCAGGTGGCGCTCAATCAGAGAGCGGCCGAGCTCGGTGGGGAGCACAACGCGGACACTGGCTATGAGGATGTTTCGCTGCTCTTCGAGGTGTTCAATGAAGACGTCGGCGAAGCTCTCGGCCTGTTGGCCGAGCAATACTATGACACCAGGATCGACCCGGTGGTGCTGGCCAAGGAGCGCCGCGTCGTGATGGAGGAAATCCGCGGGCGGCTGGACGATCCGGCCGAGCGGCTGTATCGACGTGCGTGGTCACGGCTTTTCGCGGGTGCGCTCGCGAACCCGGTATCCGGTACGGTGTCGAGCGTGCGGCGGATCGAGGCAGCTCAGGTCGAGGGCTTTCACAAGCGCCATCTGACGCACGCCAACTCCGTGCTGTCGATTGTCGGCGGGACATCACTGGACGAGGTGCGTCGCTGGGTTCGCAAGATCTTCACGCGCGGCGAGCCGGGGAAGCCTGTGGCCCATACCTCGATTTCTTTTCGGCGCGGCGGCGAGTGCTGTGTTCGCACCGCGGAGAAGGGCCAGGCGTACGTCACGGTACTGATCTCGATTTGCCCCGATCCCAAGCACATTCTGGCCACCGGGGTCGCACTGGATATGATTGGTAGCGATCCCGACAGTCGCTTGTTTCAAGAGTTGCGCGAACGCCAGGGGCTCAGCTACGACGTCTCGGCACATGTCGAGTGGGGACCGGATTGGGCGTTGGCCTCGGTTTCGTCGAGTAGCTCGCGTGGCCAGGTGGATCGCTTGGTGCGCGAACTCCGGCGTGTCTGCGCGGAAGCCGCGGAAGGCGGATTCTCCGCCCAGGAGGTCGCCCGCGCCGAGAAGAAAATTCTCTATCGCAACGCGATGCTAGCCGAGAGTCGGCTGGACCAAGCGGGCGCTCTGGCGGAAAGCTCTCTCTGGGGCGCGCCAACCCCTCTCGAAGCCGAGCAAATCGTCGCTGGCCTGTCTCAGGGCGAGATCGAGGAAGCCTGGCGCCGGACCCTCGCCGGCAACACGGTCGTCGCCGTTCTTCGCTGACCCCGGATCCGGCTTAGCCAGGCTCCGAACTTCGGCGCGGCGCATGTCCTGTTTTTTAACGGTGTGCTAAAACGGGATGTCGTCGTCCTCGGGCGTCGTCGGCGCTGCGTCCTGGCCGGGAGGTGCGTTGAAGGAACCACCATCGCGGCCACCGGCCGAGGCTCCTCCGCCCGATCCTCCGCCGCCAAGGAAGCGTACGTCGCGCGCGATGACCTCGCTGATGTAGCGCTTGTTGCCGTCCTTGTCGTCGTAGCTGCGGTTGGTAATCCGCCCCTCGACAAACACCTGGCGCCCCTTGGCGAGGTACTGGCCGCAGGTCTCCGCCTGCTTGCCCCATACCACGATGTTGTGCCACTCGGTGCGTTCCTGCCGCTGGCCCTGTGGGTCGGTCCATTTTTCTGTCGTCGCAATCGAAAATCGCGCGACGGCACGGCCGCTGGGTGTGAATCTCACCTCGGGATCCTTGCCTAGATTCCCGATGAGGATCGCCTTGTTGACCATCTTTCACCTCGGTTGCGGCCGGTTGGCCGCGGTCATGACAAGGGCGGTTGCTATCAACGGCATAGATAGCTGTCAAGGATTCTCTAACCTGCGTTGACTTGGTGGATTGGGCGCCGCTATCATTCGCCAGTGGTGGTGGTGTGGTTTGATGCCGAGGTCGTCGTGACCCGAGCGCGGGGAGTGTGATGGCCTTCGACGCGAGTGGCGGGCTGCGGGTGGTTCCGCTGGGCGGCCTTGGCGAGATCGGGTTGAATTGCCTGCTTCTGGAATGCGGCGGGCAGGCGATTGCGATCGACTGTGGGGTAATGTTTCCCGATGCCGGGATGTTCGGGATCGACTTGGTTCTGCCGGACTTCGAGTACCTCATGTCGCTCGGCGATCGATTCCTCGGCTTTGTGATCACGCATGGTCATGAGGATCACATCGGTGGGCTGGCCTACGCTCTGCGCGATGTCGAAGCGCCTGTCTACGCGACGCCGATGGCGGCGGGGCTGATTTCGGCGCGGTTGGCCGAGCACGGCCTCAACAGCAAGGTGACGTTGCACGAGTACCATCCGCGCGAGGTGTTTTCGCTCGGGCCCTTCTCGATCGATCCCATTCACGTGACCCATTCGACGGTCGATGCGGTAGGCTTGGCGATCACGACCCCGCTCGGGGTGGTGATCCACACCGGCGATTTCAAGATCGACCAGACGCCCATCGACGGTCGCGGCCCCGATCTGCAGGCGTTCGCAGAGTACGGTGCGCGCGGTGTGCTGTTGATGCTGTCGGATTCGACCAACGCGATGAACGACGGCGCGACCGGATCCGAGAGCGATGTGCGGGGGGGCCTCGACGCTGCGTTTCGCAGTGCCGAGCGCCGGGTTTTCTTCTCGACCTTCTCGTCGCATGTGCACCGCATCCAGCAAGTACTGGACCTGTCGGAGGCGCTTGGCCGAAAAGTGGCGGTCGTGGGGAGGAGTCTGGTCAACTCGATTCGCATTGCTACCGAGGTCGGTCATCTCAAGGTGCCACCGTCGCTCATCGTGGACCCGACCAAGCTGGAATCATTGGCGCCGTGGGAAGTTACCATGCTGACCAGCGGTAGTCAGGGAGAAGCGCTTTCGGCGTTGGTCCGGATTTCGGTCGGCGATCATGCCAAGGTCGAGATGGGGCCGGGCGATTTGGTGATTCTGTCGTCGCGAATCATTCCGGGCAACGAAAAGGCCATCGGGAACATGGTCAACCACATGTACCGGCGCGGGGCGGCGGTTGTTGACGCTTCTGCGGCTCCGGTTCACGTTTCGGGGCATGCTAGTCGCGACGAGCTGGCGTTGATGTTGAAGCTCGTACGGCCGCGCTATTTCGTTCCGGTTCACGGAGAATTTCGTCAGCTCGCGCACCACCTTCAGTTGGCCCAGGCTGTCGGGATGACTGCCGATGATGTCTTCTTGATCGAGGATGGCCAGACGCTCGAAGTAGATCTGCAGAGCGCCCGGCGCGGAGATTCGGTGCAGTCCGGCCGTGTTTTCGTCGACGGCAAAGGCATTGGTGACGTGAGCGATCTGGTCTTGCGCGACCGCCGTCACCTTTCGCGCGACGGGTTGCTCCTCGCCGTGCTGACGGTGGACCAGCACACCGGCGAGCTCATTTCCGGGCCCGACTTCGTCGCCAGAGGCGTTTTCGAGCGGGAAGAGGAGGCGCGACATTTCGAGGATGCGCGTGCCGTGGTTCTGGATACCCTCGCGGCCATCACACCGGAATCCCGTACCGACTCCTTGGAAGTATCGGAGGAGATTCGTCGCGCGCTGCGCCGATACCTGAGTCGAACGCTTGCGCGGCGGCCGATCGTGCTACCGTACGTGATGGAGATGTGAGGTGGCGCGAGCGGTGAAGAAGCGGAAGGGCGCAGTCAAGAAGAAGGCGGCGCCGCCGCGCCGGCGAAGCCGCAAGACCAAACCGGTCGAGGTCGAGCCGGCCGAAACCGTCGACGGGTCGCGACTTCTCGAAGAAGTCGCTGGGGTCGTCGCGCTGACCGGTGCGGCATTTACGATCCTGAGTTTCGTCGCCTATCAGCGCGACGCCGGGGGGATCAATCTAGCCGGGCGTGTCGGGGAGGTATTGGCCGACACCCTGGTCCAGGCTCTCGGCTTTGCCGCGTACCTGGGCCCCGCGTTTCTCGCTGTGGTGGCGTACCTTCTGTTTCGGCAGGCGAGCCGCGAAATATCGCTGGTTCGCTCGCTCGGAGCGTTGGTGCTGGTACTCTGTACGGCGGTACTCTTCGGGCTGCTGTCATCCCCCGCCCGGGACGTGGCGTTGTCCGGAGGGTGGATCGGCGGGTTCCTCGCTCAGGTTCTCGGGCAGGCGTTTGGAGCGCCCGGAGCCGTGATGATGGTGGTGGCGATGATGCTGCTCTCGGTGCTGGTGCTGACCCGCATGTCCCTCGGCCGCGCCATGACCGGGGTGGCCTCCGGAACGGTATCCATGGTCAAGCGGATCACTTCAGCAGTGCCGCGCCCGGCCGTGGATGTCGCGTCGCAAGTTCTGCCAATTCCGCCCCGAGCGAACGTACGCCGCGGCGAACCGGTGGTCGAACCCGAAGCCCGGGTTGCGCCGGTGATCGTGCGCAGCTCGCGTGAGGCCTTGCGCAGCAAGCACAAGGGGCGCGCGGTCCAAGAAGAACTCCCGTTTACGGATGATGGCCGGTATCAGTTGCCGCGGGCGCACCTGCTGGACGAGGCGGCGATGGGTGAGGCCGAGGTCGACGAGGAGGTGTTGCACAAGAGTTCGCAGATTCTCGAGGCCAAGCTCGGAGACTTCGGTATTGTCGCGAAAGTCGTCGAGGTACGCCCGGGGCCGGTCATTACGACGTTTGACGTCGAGCCCGCGCCAGGCGTCAAGGTCAACCGCATCGTTAGTCTCGCCGATGATCTGGCGATGGCACTGCGCGTCACGGGAGTTCGTATTCTCGCGCCGGTGCCCGGCAAGGCAGTGGTTGGGATCGAGGTCGCCAACCCGCATCGTGACTTGGTGTTGCTGCGCGAGCTCATCGAATCGGAACAATTTCGCAAATCGCGTTCTCTACTGACAGTAGCATTGGGCAAAGACACGGCTGGGCAGCCGGTGGGCGGCGATCTGGCGAAGATGCCGCACCTTCTCGTGGCCGGCGCAACCGGCAGCGGCAAGTCGGTCTGCGTCAATACAATGATCATGTCGATTCTGTACAAAGCCTCGCCGCGCGACGTGCGCTTCGTGATGATCGATCTGAAAATGCTGGAGCTGTCGGTATACGAGGACATTCCGCATCTGTTGGTGCCGGTCGTGACCGATCCCAAGTTGGCCGTGGCTGTGCTCAGCAACATCGTCGAGCTCATGGACGATCGCTATCGGCTGATGAAGAAGTGCGGTGTCCGCAACATCGACGGCTATAACAAACTGATCGGCGAGTACTCTTGCGGTGCCGACGGCGAAGTCGTCGAACTCGAGGAAGTGGCGGCCGATGCGTCAGACGACGAAGTGGTTACAGCCACTGCCCAGCCCGAACGCTTGCCCAAGGTGGTGGTGATCATCGACGAACTAGCCGATTTGATGATGACGATGGGACGCAAGGTCGAGGAGCCGATCACGCGACTTGCCCAGAAGGCACGAGCCGCGGGGATTCATCTGATGCTAGCAACGCAACGTCCGTCGGTCGATGTCATCACGGGTCTGATCAAGGCGAATTTTCCATCACGCATCGCTTTCCAGACGACCGCCCGGGTAGATTCCCGTACGATTCTCGATCAGATCGGTGCGGAGCGTCTGTTGGGGCGGGGCGATATGCTCTACATGCCGCCTGGTAGCTCGTTTATCCAGCGCCTGCACGGTCCCCTTGTCACCGAAGAGGAAATCCACAAGGTGGTGCGCTTTATCAAGAAGCAAGGCAAGCCTCAGTACGCATTCGACCTACTCGAAGCACCCGAGGAGGAGGGAGACGCCTCGAGTTTCGAAGATGATCTCAGCGATGTGCTCTACGACCAGGCGGTGCGGTTGGTGACCGAGAGCCGGCAGGCATCGATCTCGTGGGTTCAGCGACGTCTGCGGGTTGGATACAACCGCGCGGCGCGCATGGTCGAACGCATGGAACGCGAGGGAGTGGTGTCGCCCAGTGATGGTGGTAGGCCTCGTGAGGTGCTGGTCGCTGCGATCGAGGCTGACTGATGTTTTCCGGGTTGCGAATCGGGACGTTGATCCTCGTCGTGTTGTTGCCGGCCGTCGTGGTAGCGGCCGAGGCCGCTGCGCCGCTGCAGGTTGACGAGGTAGTTGCGCGTGTCCAGGCGCGGTTTGACGACACGGCCGATATGCGTGCCGACGTCACCCAGGATGTCGCGGTCGTGTCCCTCGGGCGTTCGGTGTCGTCCAAGGGGACGGTTGCGTTCCGGCGCCCCGGTAAGATGCGCTGGAACCTCACCGGCGACGAGACACAGATCATCGTCGCCGATGGCAAGACGATATGGTTTTACCAGCCAGCGGAAAAGCAAGTCTTGCGAGCATCACTCGATTCGGTGTTCCGGTCGGCGACTCCGGTGTCGTTCCTCACCGGGGTCGGCAGGATTGCCGACGACTTCAAGGCGACGATCGGCGAACGCGACTCCGCACAAATCGGGCTGCTCTTGGAGCCCAAACGGGCCAACGCGGATTTCGGGCGGCTGGAGCTGGTCGTGTCGGCGGATACTTACGACATCGTCGAGGCTCGGGTCATCGACGCGATCGGCAACGTAACAAGGATCGGCTTCTCCAACCTGCGACGCAATTCGGGTATCCCGGACAGCGAATTTAGCTTCGACGTGCCACCCGGAGTCGACGTCGTAGACGCTCCGATCGGCTTCTAGTCAGCATGGAACGACCAGCTCCGTGTACGACTCCATCCAGCCGTTGGGCGAATCGAACGACTCGGCGGTCCAACACCGTGGTTCCAGTTGGATCTCACGCTCTTTCGCGATGGGATCGCGGCGACGGATCGCCGGCTTGCACGTGAGCTACTGGCGCGCGACCTCGCGGAAGCGGTGCACCCAGACGCGGTGCTCGGGGTCCCATTTCATTCCGCCGTGCATGCGCACGATGAGAGACTTGTACTGGTCGAAGCTCTCGAAACCCTCCGCGCGCGCCTCTTCTTCGCCCATATCCCCGAGGCGATCGTGGGTTAGCGAAACGATTTCGAATTGTCGTCCATCGAGCTCGAAACTCTCGCCCGGGTAGCCGTAGACCCCGTCCCGGCGCTGCTCGGTTTTCTGCCCCGACAACACGGCTTCGACGAGCCGTTTCTGGCGCACCAGGCGATCGAGAGTGCAGGTTTTTTCCGGAAATTCAGTCACGCGATGTGCCGCCGTTGCTACCCATACGCTACCAGTAGTGCGCTTTGAGTCCGGGAATCAAGCGTGCCGCCGAGTGCGTACGAGATACGGTGACTCTCGATTGCCGCTGCG
>Ga0114931_10001365_pt1 | contig 31221 bp, 30 predicted proteins | sample 2SBtaG_FD_89579 | JGI IMG/M metagenome (GOLD analysis project Ga0114931, IMG submission 89579) | Deep subsurface microbial communities from Kolumbo volcano to uncover new lineages of life (NeLLi) - 2SBTROV14_V59a metaG | ecosystem: Environmental > Aquatic > Marine > Volcanic | place: Kolumbo...
AGCGGGTCGGTGCGCTGGCAGCGTGACCCACAAACGGGGATAAACCGGCCTTATAATGCGCTGCAAGTCATTCGTGCACCGGATGCAAATAATAAGTTGCAATCATATATTATTGCAACTTATAATAAGACTCACCTGGTGCCGTTTGGAGAATACCTGCCAATGCAATCTTTCCTTGAGTGGATCGGTTTGAAACAATTGACATTTGGTGCCGGTTCAGGTTTTGCCGCCGGTCCCGGACTGGTGACGCTGCCCGTGCCCGGGGCGCCGGACGCTGCACCGTTGATCTGTTATGAAATCATCTTTTCCGGCGCCGTGATCGCGCCCGGCACCACACCCGGATGGATTATCAATCTCACCAATGACGCTTGGTTCGGCGACACATCCGGCCCGCGTCAACATCTCGGAATGGCCGTTGTGCGCGCGATTGAATCGGGCCTCCCTGTGGCACGGTCGGCAAATACCGGCATTTCGGCGATCGTGGATCCTTATGGGCGCATAATTAAACGACTCGCTTTAAATGTGCCGGGTGTGCTAGACGGAAGGTTGCCCCGTGCAGCGTCCTCTACGGTTTTTCGTCGCTGGGGGGTGGTGCCATTCCTGGCCCTGTTTCTGGGGTTTGCCGGAATGGGGGGTGTATTGTTGAGGCGTGTGCGTTCCAAAAGGACTCAGGCCTGAGCGTGCAAAGCCGCGCGGTGTTTAGCGTATAAGTTTTATTTGTACTCTCGTTATGATAGATTGTCATGGGCGCACGGGATTATGGTTAAAAGAGGACGCGACAGGCAGGGCGGTTAGAGGCCGTCTGACGCGCATCCGTCAAAACTTGAAAGTGAAGAGAGATCAAATTGATTAAGAAAACTCCCAATCCGATCGATGTTCATGTGGGCAGTCGGGTCCGTCTGCGCCGCATGCTGGTGGGCATGAGCCAGGAGAAGCTTGGCGAAAAGCTGGGGCTGACCTTTCAGCAGATTCAGAAATACGAAAAAGGCGCGAACCGCATTGGCGCCAGCCGTCTGTTCCAGATTGCCCAGATTCTGGGCGTGCCGGTGCAGTTTTTCTATGATGATATGGCTGCCGGAACCAATCCGCTGGACGAAGGGTTTGGAGAAGCGGAATCAAGCCCTTTCGTGATGGATTTTGTCAACAGTTCTGAGGGTTTGCAGCTTAATCGGGCTTTTACAAACATCACCGATTCGAAAGTGCGCAAACGCCTGCTTGACCTCATCAAGAGTCTCAGTGAAGAATCGCGGGCGGCGCTTTGACAAGGCCACACTGTTCGGCACTGCCATCTGCTTGCGCGGGCGCGTGAATTCCCTTGACCGTCTATGAGGATTTTTGCAACAACAACGCGCGCCTAGCTTCAGGCCCGAAAACAGGGTTTGATGGCGCAGTTCGTCTCATCCACTAAGGGGTTTGTTTAAGATCGTGCGCCAGGGAACGTATTTATTCACCAGTGAAAGCGTGTCGGAGGGTCATCCAGACAAAGTCTGTGACCGGATTTCCGATTGTATTGTTGATGCCTATATCGCCGCCCAGCCAGATGCGCGGGTGGCGGTTGAAACATTGGTCACCACCAACCGCATTGTGCTTGCCGGGGAAGTGCGCGGGCCCGAGACCATCGGCCCCCGGGATCTGGACGAACTGGCGCGCGCGGCGGTGCGTGACATCGGCTATGAGCAGGATGGTTTTCACTGGGAAAACGCGGATATCAATGTCTGGGTTCATGCTCAATCCGCCGATATCGCGCAAGGCGTGGATGCGGCGGGCAATAAGGACGAAGGCGCGGGCGATCAAGGCATTATGTTTGGTTATGCCTGCCGGGAAACGGATGAACTGGCGCCGGCGCCGCTGCATTATGCCCACAGGATTCTGCAGGAAATGGCGCGTCTGCGTCATGCCGGTGCCACCGAATTTGGGCCTGATTCCAAAAGCCAGGTGACGCTACGCTATGAAGACGGGGTGCCGGTGGCGGCGACATCCGTGGTGGTGTCGACCCAGCACGCTGAAAGCGCGTCGCAAGACGACATCCGCGCCCTTGTGCGGCCCATCGTGAAGGAAATTCTGCCTGAGGGCTGGATGTGCGGGGAAGATTCTTTTTACGTCAACCCAACGGGCAAATTTGTCATTGGCGGGCCTGATGGCGATACCGGTCTGACAGGGCGCAAGATCATCGTCGATACCTATGGCGGCGCGGCGCCCCATGGCGGCGGCGCGTTTTCCGGCAAGGACCCCACCAAGGTTGACCGCTCGGCAGCCTATGCCGCGCGTTATCTGGCCAAGAATGTGGTGGCCGCTGATCTTGCCGACCGCTGCACCATTCAGTTGGCCTATGCAATCGGTGTTTCGCACCCGCTGTCCATTTATGTCGATCTCCACGGCACAGGCCGCACCGATGAAGTGGGGTTAAGCAAAGTATTGCCGGAGATCATGGATCTCAGCCCGCGTGGGATTCGCGAGCATCTCGCTCTCAACCGCCCGATTTACGCCCGCACCGCGGCCTATGGTCATTTTGGCCGCACGCCTGAAGCCGATGGAGGTTTTTCCTGGGAAAAGCGCGATCTGGTGGACGCTTTGAAAAGTGCCGTGTCCTGACGCCACAGGAGGGAGGCATTGAACACGGCGCGCGCCCTGTGCAGCGTCTTTACGGCCGGCGGCGGGGCCACTCCTTGCGCCCGCATCAGGCGGCGTTGGTCAAAACCCTCTTGCCGCGGCTCTCTTTTGATCTCAAAGCGCCGCTTGATCCTGCCAGCCTGTATGACAGGGAGCAGGACGTTTGGCTGGAAATCGGCTTTGGCGCGGGGGAGCACCTGCTTGAGCAGGCGGCGCGGCACCCGGACATCGGTTTTATCGGTTGTGAGCCCTATCTCAACGGCATGGCCAGCTTGCTCGCCGGGCTGGAGACCCGGTCCCTGACGAATGTCCGTCTGCTCATGGGAGACGCCCGCGCTCTTCTGGATGTGCTGGCGCCCGCCTAGCTGGGGCGCGCCTTTTTGCTGTTCCCCGACCCGTGGCCCAAAAAGCGCCATCGCAAGCGGCGTTTTGTGGCCCGACACACGCTGGACCGGCTGGCCAGCACACTGAAAGACGGGGCTGAATTCCGCGTGGCGACGGATATTGATGATTATTGCGCCTGGACGCTCGCCCATGTGACAGCGCATCCGGCCTTTGATTGGTGCGCGGCAGCGCCGGATGACTGGCGGCAGCGCCCGGATGACTGGCCGCCCACGCGCTATGAGCAAAAAGCGCGCCGCGCCGGCCGCCCGTGCATCTACCTGACATTCAGACGCAAGTCTCGATAGAGGAGAGGATTTACTTCTAGCCGGGGACAGGCTAGACAAGGGGCGCATGATGTTCGATAGATTTTGGGGAGTGGGCTTCGGCCCACTTTTTTGTTGGCTGATGAGGACCACTGAAATTGCTGAGCGCATCCGCCCGATGATTGCGGCCATGGGGTTTAACCTGGTGCGCGTCAAAATCAGCGGCGGACGGCGCAAAACCTTGCAAGTCATGGTCGAGCGTCCTGACGGGTCGCTGGACGTGCAGGATTGCGCCGAGGTCAGCCGGGCGCTTTCGGCCACGATGGACATGGAAGATCCATTCCAGAGTGACTACATTCTGGAAGTCTCTTCACCGGGGATTGACCGGCCTTTGGTAACGCGTGAGGATTATGAGCGTTTTGCCGGGCATCGGGCGAAAATCAAGTTGCATACCCCTCTTGAGGGCCGCAAAAGATTTGTCGGCACGCTTTTAGGTCTGGAGGGTGACGTGGTCGCACTGTCGGTCGAAGAGGATGCCGCAAGAGCGGCACCCACGACAAAGCGCCTCCCCTTCTCGCGGATTGAAGAGGCAAAACTGGTTTTGACCGACGCACTGCTGGCGCAAAGTCTGAAAGGCGGATCGCCGGGAGAGGCTGCCGGATAAATTATCAAGAACCCCCGCAGGACCTCTCCCATTGAGGTTTTTGCGGACCTGACAGGAGTTGAAGAAAAATGCCTAACACGGCCGTGAGTGCCAACCGTCTCGAATTGCTTCAGATCGCAGATGCGGTGGCCCGGGAAAAATCCATTGATAAGGCGGTCGTCATCGGCGCCATGGAAGACGCCATTCAAAAGGCCGCGCGCTCGCGCTATGGCCAGGAGAATGATATCCGCGCCGAGATTGATCCCAAGACCGGCGAGACCCGGCTTTACCGATTGCTGCATGTGGCGGAAGAAGTGGAAAACGATTCGACTGAGATTTCACTGGCCGATGCAACCAAGCGTAATCCGGCAGCGCAAATCGGCGATTATATTTCTGAAAATCTGCCACCGGTCGATTTCAGCCGGGTGGCGGCACAGACGGCCAAACAGGTCATTGTGCAGAAAGTGCGCGATGCCGAACGTGAACGTCAGTATGAAGAGTATAAAGACCGCGTCGGCGAGATTGTCCATGGCATTGTCAAGCGCACTGAATACGGCAATGTCATCGTTGATCTTGGCCGGGCGGAGGCGATCGTGCGCCGCGATGAATTGCTGCCGCGCGAAGCTTTCCGTAATGGCGACCGCGTGCGGGCCTATATCTACGATGTGCGCCGCGAACCACGGGGACCGCAGATTTTCCTTTCGCGCAATCACCCGCAATTCATGGCGCGGTTGTTTGCACAGGAAGTGCCGGAAATCTATGACGGCATTATTGAAATCAAGGCGGTCGCGCGTGATGCGGGAAGCCGTGCGAAAATCGCTGTGTTGTCTAATGACGGATCGATTGACCCGGTGGGCGCGTGTGTCGGCATGCGGGGCAGCCGGGTTCAGGCCGTGGTTAACGAGCTTCAGGGCGAGAAAATAGATATCATTCAATGGTCGCCCGACGCCGCCACCTTTATTGTCAACGCGCTGGCGCCTGCTGAAGTGGTCAAAGTGGTGCTTGATGAAGACGCGGAGCGGATCGAAGTGGTGGTTCCTGATGATCAGCTTTCGCTGGCCATTGGGCGGCGCGGGCAAAATGTCCGTTTGGCGTCGCAACTGACGGGCTGGTATATCGATATTCTCACGGAAGCGGATGAATCGGAGCGCCGTCAGGAAGAGTTCCAGCAACGCACAGAACTCTTCATGTCCTGTCTTGATGTTGATGAAGTGATTGCTCAATTGCTCACGTCCGAAGGGTTTTCGTCCATCGAAGAGGTCGCTTATGTCGAACTCTATGAACTTGCGGAAATTGAAGGCTTTGATGAGGATACGGCGGAGGAATTGCAAAATCGCGCACGGGATTACCTCGATCAGAAAATTGCGGAAGCCGATGCAAAACGCCGCGAACTGGGTGTGGCGGATGAATTGTTCGAAATTGAAGGTCTGACCGCGCCGATGCTGGTGAAGATGGGCGAAAATGATGTGAAATCCTTGGAGGATTTTGCCGGATGCGCGACCGACGATCTCATTGGCTGGTATGAAACCGTCGATGGCGAGCGCAAGCGCATGCCGGGCATTCTCGATGATTTTGAAATCGACGCCGAGCAGGCGAACGCTATGATTATGGCGGCGCGGCTCAAGGCGGGCTGGATTACGCAGGAAGATCTGGCGCCTGCCGGGACTGAGGAGGACACGCAAGGAGAAGGTGAAGAAAACGCGTCCTCGACATAAAGCCCGCGCAAGAGCGGGTGGCCGCGGGCAGGGGTCCGTGAAAATGCGCGTGTGCCTTGCCAGCGGTGTGTCCTGCGCGCAGGCAGATCTGATCCGCTTCGTGATCGACCCGGCGGGCGTGGTCGTCCCGGATATTTCAGGCAAATTGCCGGGCCGGGGCTATTGGGTGAAGGCCAACCGGACGGATCTGGAACGCGCCATTGCGCAGCGCCGCTTCGCCCGGGCCGCCCGGCGTGCCGTGACGGTGCCGGCAGGACTGGTCGATCAGGTCGAACGCGGGTTGGCGCAAAAATGCCTGGCGCGTCTTGGTTTGGGGTTTCGGGCAGGGCAGGTCTGCCTTGGATTTGAACGTGTTTTGGCTCTGGCGGCGACGGGCCGGGCGGCAGTCCTGATCGCAGCGCAGGAGAGCGCGGTGGCGGGCCGGATGAAAATTTGGAAGGTGGCGCAGCGCCCCGCCAGCCCGCTTTTGGCTGGATGTTTTGCCCGCGATGATTTGGGCTTGGCCTTGGGCCGGCATAATGTGGTACATGCTGCCCTGAGTGTCGGCGGTATGGCCGACAGGTTTATCGAGGACCTGAAAAAGTTACAGGGATTTCGGCCCCTCTGCCCACCGAGTTGGGCGGCCGGGGCGATGACAGATGAGAAGACGGAACGCCCTTCAGGCTTGAGTGAGGGGCCGTGTGAAATAGGGCCGGTATGAGCGATAACAACAATTCTGAAGAAAAGACCACCAGCGCAGCCGGCCGCAAGCCGCTCACATTGAAGCGCAAGGTTGAGGCGGGCACAGTGCGCCAGAATTTCTCTCATGGCCGCTCAAAAACAGTGGTGGTGGAGAAAAAACGGCGCAAAATGGTGACGCCCAAGGACAGGGCAGCCAAAACCGATCCGGGGGCGCCCCAGGCGACGCCCCAAAGCGTTGCCCCGGTTGTTGAGGCGCCGCCGGTGGGTGGCGGCGCTGAGGCGCCCTCGTCAGGGGTCATTCTGCATACTCTGACTGATGCTGAACGGGTGGCGCGCACCAAGGCGCTGGAAGAAGCTCAGGTGGCGGATGTTGAAGCACGTATCCGGGAGGAAGAAGAGGCGGCGCGCCAGCGGGCTGAGGCAAAGCAAATAGAAGAAAAACTGCGCCAAGAACGCGAAGCGGAGGAACTTGCCATCGCCGAGCAGCAGGCTGCGCTTGAGCAATTGGGAGAGAATGCAAAAACCGAAGGCAAAAGCGTACAGGGTAAAGACAAAAAGGACGCCAGGGCCCAGCCCAAACGGGAAATGCGCAAGGAAGAGACCAAACCGATCTCCTCGCGTCGCGGCGAACGGCGTCGGCGCGAAGGCAAGCTCACCATCGCCAAGGCCTTGGATGACGAAGAGCGCGTGCGTTCCCTCGCTTCGGTGCGCCGCGCGCGGGAACGGGAAAAACACGCGGCTCAGGCACGTATCGGCGCGCAGTCCAAAGTATTTCGCGAAGTGACCATTCCCGAAGCCATCACGGTGGAAGAATTGGCCAACCGTATGACGGAACGCGTCGCCGTGGTGCTGCGCAAGCTTATTGATGATGGGCAGATGCTCACCAAGAACGATGTCCTTGATGCCGATACCGCCCAACTCATTGCCGAGGAATTCGGCCATACGGTCAAACGGGTGGCGGAAGCGGATGTTGAGGAAGGACTTGGCGGTGCCCCCGACGCGCCGGAGGACATGGATCTCCGCGCCCCCGTGGTCACCGTTATGGGCCATGTTGATCATGGCAAAACCTCATTGCTTGACGCGTTGCGTGAAACGGATGTGGCGACCGGCGAAGCGGGCGGCATCACGCAGCATATTGGTGCGTACCAGGTGACATTGCCTGGCGGACAGTTAATCACATTTCTCGATACGCCGGGCCATGCCGCGTTCACCGCGATGCGCGCCCGGGGCGCTAAGGTGACGGATATCGTGGTGCTCGTGGTGGCCGCAGATGACGGCGTCATGCCACAAACGCGCGAGGCGATCGATCATGCCAAAGCGGCAGGCGTGCCGCTCATCGTGGCCATCAATAAAATTGATCGCGCGGGCGCCGATCCCAATCGTGTGCGGCAGGACCTGCTGCAACAGGAGGTGATTTCCGAGAAGTTGGGCGGCGATGTGCTTGATGTGGAAGTCTCGGCGTTGCAGAAAACGAATCTCGATAAGCTGAAGGAAGCCATTCTTTTGCAGACAGAACTTCTGGAGCTGAAAGCCAATCCCAACCGGGCGGCGGATGGTTTTGTGATTGAATCCAAGCTTGAAAAAGGCCGGGGACCGGTGGCCTCCGTGTTGGTTCGGCGCGGCACGCTGACAAAAGGCAATATCATTGTCGCCGGTCGGCAATGGGGCCGTGTGCGCGCGCTGCTGAATGACCGGGGCAAGAACGTCGACGCCGCGGGGCCATCCATGCCGGTCGAAGTTCTGGGACTTTCCGGTGCGCCGGAGCCGGGCGATGAATTTGCGGTTCTTGAAAATGAATCGCGCGCCCGGGAGATTGCTGAATATCGCCAGCGCAAACTCAAAGAGCAACATGCCGTGCTGACCGGACGGGGTTCTTTGGAGCAGATGTTCTCCAAAATTAAGGAATCGCCGGCCGATGAATCGGCGTTGATCATCAAGGCGGATGTTCAAGGCTCACTCGAAGCGCTGACGGGGGCATTGGAAAAACTGTCCACGGATGAAGTGAGGGCGCGCATTCTCCACGGAGGGGTGGGCGAGATCACGGAATCAGATGTTGTGCTGGCGGCAGCATCCAAGGCGCCGATCATTGGTTTTAATGTGCGCGCCAACAAACAAGCGCGGGATCTGGCGGCGCGGGAAAATATCGAGATTCGTTACTACGCCGTCATCTATAATGTGATTGATGACGTCAAGGCGGCGATGTCGGGCATGCTGTCGCCCGAATTGCGTGAGACATTCCTCGGCAATGCACAGATCCTGGAGATTTTCAATATTTCTAAAACCGGCAAAGTTGCCGGATGCCGGGTGACTGAAGGCAAAGTCAAGCGCGGCGCGCGGGTGCGTTTGCTGCGTGACAATGTGGTCATCCACGAAGGCGCACTTTCGACGTTGAAAAGATTCAAGGATGAAGTGCGGGAAGTGGATGCCGGTCAGGAATGTGGTATGGCTTTTGAGAATTACGAAGACTTGAAGCCGGGCGATACCATCGAGTGCTTTGATGTCGTAGAGGTGGCGCGCACCTTGTAGCATTCAGGTGCGGCCCCCCGCGCTGCCTGTGCGGGGGCCTGTCTTGTTAGGCCATGAGCTTGAGTGATGATGATGTCCAAATCTTCCCCTCAGTCCCGCCGCCCCCCGCACCGCGCCAGCCAGCGTCAGTTGCGTGTGGGCGAAGTGCTGCGCCATGCACTGGTCGATATCCTGGCGCGCGATCTTGTGCGCGATCCCGATCTGGCGGGAAAATCCGTCACCGTTTCTGAAGTGGACGTCAGTCCCGACCTGAAAATGGCGACCATCTACTGCTCGTCCCTGGGCGGTTTGGATGACGAGGCGGTCATTCCTGCGCTCAACCGCGCCCGCGCTTTTTTGCGGGGACAGTTGGGACGGCGCATCACCTTGAGATATACGCCGTCCCTCGCCTTCCGACTGGACCATACATTTGGCGAGGCACAGGCCATGGAGCGTTTGTTGCGCTCGCCGCGCGTGGCGCGGGATCTGGATATGCCGGGCAATTCCAGCGGCGCGCGCCGTGAGGATGCGAAGAAAAACAACGGGGGCGGCGATGGCGAGGCGCGCTAAAGGCGCGCCGGTACACGGCTGGCTCAATCTCGATAAACCCGTCGGCATCACCTCGTCGCAGGCTGTGGGACGGGTGCGACATATTTTCAATGCACGCAAAGCCGGTCATGGCGGCACTCTTGATCCCTTGGCCAGCGGGATCTTGCCGATCGCCCTGGGGGAGGCGACCAAAACCATGCCTTTTCTGGCGGCGGCCGAAAAAACCTACCGCTTCACGCTGGAATGGGGCGCTGCCCGCACCACGGATGATGCGGAAGGGGCGGTTGTCACGACCAGTACTGTGCGCCCCAACGGGTCTGCAATCAGGGCCGCACTGCCCCGTTTCATTGGGATGATCAGCCAGACACCGCCAGCTTTTTCCGCTCTCAAAGTGGACGGCAAGCGGGCCTATAATTTGGCGCGCGCTGGCGTGGCTGTGGAGCTTAAATCCCGCCCGGTTTTGGTGAACGACTTTCGTCTGTGCGATCAGCCCGATGCAGATCATGCGGTCTTTGATGTGGTGTGCGGCAAGGGCGTTTATGTGCGGGCGCTGGCGCGTGATCTGGCGGCGGTACTGGGGACATGCGGCCATGTCAGCGCCTTGCGGCGTATCCGCGTGGGGGTATTTGACCAGGCGGGCGCAATGGGGCTGGATAAGTTGAACGAGTTGGGCCATAGTGGCGCCGCTTTTGCGCATCTGCGCCCTGTAGAGACCGTGCTGGACGACATCCCGGCTCTGGCCGTTGCGGGCGGAGAAGCCAGCCGTCTGCGGCAGGGTCAGGCCATCAGTCTCACCCGGTGCCAGGCGGAGCAGGTTCGTGGTCATAAGCTGGCTTATGCCGCCCAGGGTGCCCAGGCTGTGGCTTTGGGAGAAATCAGGGCGGGCCAATTTTGCCCCACGCGTGTTTTTAACCTTCCAAGGAAAGGAAACAGGGATGTCGATTAGCGCCGCGCGCAAGCAGGAGCTCATCAAGGAATATGCGATCAAACCGCAAGATACCGGTTCACCGGAGGTGCAGGTCGCGATATTGACGGAGCGCATTACAAATCTCACGGATCATTTCAAAAGCCATAAAAAAGACAATCACTCCCGGCGGGGACTGCTGAAGATGGTGTCACAACGGCGCCGCCTGCTGGATTACGTGAAGGGCAAAGATGTGAGCCGGTATCAGGATTTGATTCAGCGGTTGGGAATCCGCCGCTAACAGTTATGGATTCCGATTTTCAAAAGAAAATACCCACAATACCGGCCCTGATCCGATTCAGGGCCATGCCTTTAATACTGCCGCATGAGAGGGCTTGTGCGGGAGCGTGCATGAACGGGTCACCCGCAATAGGGCGGGGATCTCACATTTGAAAGAACGATATGTTTGATATTCACAAAAAAACAATGTCATGGGGCGGGCGCGAGCTCACCCTGGAAACCGGGCGCATCGCCCGTCAGGCCGGCGGCGCTGTCGTGGCGACCTATGGCGAGACCACGGTTCTTGCGACGGTGGTGGCCGACAAACAGCCCAAGCCAGGACTGGATTTTTTCCCCCTGACCGTCAATTACCAGGAAAAAACCTATTCCGCCGGAAAAATCCCCGGCGGCTTTTTTAAACGCGAAGGCCGTCCCAGCGAAAAAGAAACGCTGATCTGCCGTTTGATCGACCGCCCCATCCGGCCGCTCTTCGTCCCGGGTTTCAAAAATGAAACGCAAGTGGTTGCCACCGTCCTCAGCCATGACATGGAAAACGATCCCGATGTCGTGGCTATGGTGGCGGTGTCGGCGGCGCTGACCTTATCGGGTATCCCTTTCCGGGGGCCGATCGGCGGCGCGCGCGTGGGCTATATCGAAAACGACTATGTGTTGAATCCGCGGATTGACGATTTGACTGAGAGCGCCCTCAATTTGGTGGTGGCGGGCACGTCTGAGGCGGTGCTGATGGTCGAATCAGAAGCCAAGGAATTGTCAGAAGAGGTGATGCTGGGCGCCGTCATGTTTGGCCATGAAGCCATGCAGCCGGTGATCGATCTCATTGTCTCTCTGGCGGAAGAATGCGCCAAGGAACCATGGGATTTTGTCGCACCGGACTATTCCGAACACGCGATAAAAGTGCGCAGCGTGGCAGAGGCCGATTTACGCGCCGCCTATGGTGAACCCGAAAAGCAGGCACGCCAGGCAAAAGTGGCTGAAGTTAAAGAGCGGGTGATGGCGGAACTTGGTGGTGACGGGGAAAATGCTCTCGATGAGGGGATCTTGAAAAGCCTGTTCAAAGAGCTTGAGAGCACCGTTGTGCGTAGCTCTATCCTTGAGACCAAAGTGCGCATCGACGGGCGCGATCTGGAGACGGTGCGGCCCATCAAGGCGGAAGTCGGCATATTACCGCGCACCCATGGCACAGCCCTTTTCACCCGCGGGGAAACACAAGCTCTTGTGGTGACGACCTTGGGAACCGGCGAAGATGAGCAGTTCATCGATGCGTTGGAAGGGACGTATAAAGAATATTTTCTTTTGCACTATAATTTTCCTCCCTATTCCGTTGGGGAGACCGGCCGGGTTGGTTTCACCAGCCGCCGGGAAGTGGGTCATGGCAAATTGGCGTGGCGCGCGGTGCGGGCCGTTCTGCCGAGTCGCGAAGAATTTCCCTACACCATCAGGATCGTTTCGGAGATCACCGAGTCCAATGGCTCATCGTCCATGGCCACCGTCTGCGGCGCTTCGTTATCCATGATGGACGCCGGCGTGCCGATCACGCGGCCGGTGGCGGGCATCGCCATGGGGCTGATCAAGGAAGGCGAGCGCTATGCGGTGCTGTCGGATATTTTAGGCGATGAAGATCATTTGGGCGACATGGATTTTAAGGTGGCGGGCACGGAACAGGGGGTGACTTCCCTGCAAATGGACATCAAGATCGTCGGTATCACGCAAGAGATCATGCAAACCGCTCTGACGCAGGCCCATGCGGGACGCGCCCATATCTTAAGTGAAATGGCCAAAGCGCTGACCTCGTCGCGCGACGAGCTGGGGGAATATGCTCCCAAAATCCAGACCATGACCATTCCGGTGGACAAGATCCGCGAAGTGATCGGCACGGGCGGCAAGGTAATCCGGGAAATCGTCGAGACCACTGGCGCAAAGATCAACGTCTCCGACGATGGTTTGATCAAGATTGCTTCTTCCGAACAGAGCCAGATCGACGCGGCGGTCAAATGGATCACATCGATTACCGCCGAACCGGAAGTGGGCGTGATTTACGATGGCACTGTGGTCAAGGTTGTTGATTTTGGCGCATTCGTGAATTTCTTCGGGCCGCGTGACGGCCTGGTGCACATTTCCCAACTGGCGCCGCGGCGGGTGAAAACCGTTTCGGAAGTGGTCAACGAAGGCGACAAGGTCAAAGTGAAATTGCTCGGCTTTGATGACCGCGGCAAGGTGCGCCTGTCCATGAAAGTGGTCGATCAGGAAACCGGTGAGGAAATTCAGGACTGAAATTTTTGTCGGACGTGAACTTTTGTCAGGTCAAGTGATCCGGCTGACGCGCAAAACGCGCCGAGGCCTGGCAAAAAACTTGTCTTCAAAAGTGAGCGTGCCGACAATGATGTGCCCTAGAATGCTTTCAAAATTGTAAGAGACTTCAGTGACGATGACGCTGCCGCCGGGCTGGCCAATGCCGGTGGGCAAAGCGAAGTTCGTGCCTGGCGAATAGGAGGATGTGTTGTAGCCGTCGCTCCAACCGACTTGCGTTGTGCCATCGAAATCAATATTGATGGAGGAGACCCGCACGGACAGGTCGGTAAAATTGTAGGGCACAATGATAGCTTGGGCCGCTTTGAAAATGTCCGCCATGCCGGCGTCGTCAATTTGCGTATCCTGGGAGACGAGGTCGGCGACGGAACTTGCCACAGATGTGACCTTGCGGTTTGCCAGTAAGCCGTCAGAGAGTTCCACCGCGCCAAAAAAGAGCGTGATCATGATGGGCGCGATGAGGGCGAATTCGACCGCCGCCACGCCCTCTTTATTATGGCTGAAAAATTTGACCTTGTTGATCATTTTTCAAAAACTCCGTGCAGAATATTTGCCGTTTCAGATCAGAACGGTTCATTGCGAAAAGCAATAGCCGCTGAGAGCAGGCGCTTACCGCCATTCATATTACTGAGAAAACTCCCGATGAATGGGACATTGACATCCCAGACGTAAAATACGCGCACCAGAATCACTTCTCCTGCCGCACCCGGGGTGAAGTTAAAATTTTGCTGCACCTGACCATTAACAATAGGATTGTTAAACGTGACATTGGTGAAATCCTGAAATTTGCGCACATCGATCATAATGTCGCTGTCGCAGGAAGAGAGCAGTGGAGCGTTGTCACATACGACTTGCCGGAATGCGGCAAGTCCGCCGCCGTTAGTCTGAAGCTGGCCGGTGCGCACGAGGCGCGCCGCTTCATGGACGCCGTTTTCCAGGTTGGATGAAGCAAAAAATACCAAGGCGGTTTCAAACACGGCAAACAGCAGCATAAAAAAAGGCGGTGCGATGAAGGCGAACTCCACTGCCGCCGACCCTTCATTCCGCCGTATGAATCTGCGTACTCTGTTTTTCAGCATGTGACCGATTCCTTCAAGTCATCGGATAAATGAAGAGCGCTTGACGATCTTCGCTATGATCCCGGCAGGCGCGCAAGCACTGGGCACTGAAAATCACACCACAGGGGGCATAACATTCTCATAATTTATTCAGGACAAGACTATTAAATTTATATCTATATGGGACGTCAGCCGCGCAAAAACAGGAAAGAAAAGCCGCCCCATTTGGCAACGGGGGGGCAGCTTTTGACGGAAGGTCCAGGCTAAAAAATTTAATTGGAGGCTTCGCGGCCCTGTTTGGCGACGCTCAGTTTCTGCGTGTTCGCCTGCACCAGAGCTTTGTAGGATTCTTTTTCATCACCGGGCATCTGGGTGCGCTCGCAGGTTGGAGAACAGCTGTAACTTTCCCTGAAAGTGCTGCGGTGCAGGGAGACCTGGCCGGATTGAGGCGAGGTGACCTGGATGATGACATTGGCGATTTGGTCACCCTGGGCGTCAAGAGCCACGACATTTGTGGTGCCCATGGTGCGGCCGACAATAAAAAAGAGATTGTTGCTCTGGGCTGCTATATCAGCCACCGCCGGATTGCCGACAACCACTGTCGCGGCGGCGCGGTCCAATTTGATGGGCACGGTTTGATCGATCTGAACTTGCAGACCTTCCGCCGCAAACGCAGAATTTGCGCCGTTCAACCCGATAATCAGAACGGCAGCGGCGCACCAGAAAGCACACCTGCGCGCGGCGCCTGTAAAGGGATTTGACTTTGTCATGAAGGCCTCGCTTGAGATTTTAAAGATTTAAGCTTCTCCATTGGAAGCACCAAAGCAAAAAGGCTAAAGTGAAATGCTGAAGACTCCCTAAAAGAACATGTGTGAATTTGACACAGATGCGTTTGTCCGCGTTTTGGCCGTGCGCCCCCCAACAACCCGGATAACGTAATGGATCAGAGCTTAAAACAGATCATTCACCAAATAAGGAAATGTCTGGTTTCAAATTATTTTTATAGAAATACATAAAAATTCGCATATGCGCGCAAATTTTAACAAATCATTTCATTTTTTCTTTACCCACCCCCTTTAAGTTCTTCAGTGTTCTGCACGCGTTCACTGCAGAGCTTATGCGGGATGCTGCCGCATAGTACTGAGTAACCTAGGAGTAAACATCATGAGCAAGCTCGTTACACGTTTTATCAAAGACGAATCCGGCGCGACCGCCATTGAGTATGGCCTGATTGCCGCCGGCATCGCCGCTGTGATCATCGCCACCGTCAATACCCTTGGTGGTAAAGTCAATACGGCGTTCACTAATATCGAATCGAAAATGTAATCCATTTTGCCGTTTTGCGGCAAGATTTGATCTTTTCGCAAACCAGACCCCAATTGGCTTGATGGCCGATTGGGGTTTTGTTTGTTTACTGACTAATTGCGTCATCTCAATATAAACTCCCAGTCAATGAGATGTGGCGCGTTGTTCTTTTAGAAACAAAGTACTGATAAAACTTAGAATCACGCGTAATTCCTTCACTTATGGGGAGCACATGATCGTATTATGATTGAAGCGCTGGCCTTGACGATATTTCCCGCTCTCATGGTGGTGATTGCAATTTACGATCTCTCGACCATGACCATTCCGAACTGGGTATCCTTGTGTCTGGTATTCGGATTTTTCACGCTGGCCATCCTGTCCGGCATGGCATGGCCGGAAATCGGGGTGCATACGGCGATTGCTGGCGGCATTCTGCTGATCACCTTTACGCTTTTTTCTTTGGGGTATATCGGCGGGGGGGACGCTAAGGTTATGGCGGCGAGTTCTCTTTGGGTTGGCTGGAATTTGCTCTTGCCCTATTTTTTGATCGTCACGATCTTAGGCGGCGGGTTGACTCTCGCCCTGCTTTTCTTCCGCAAAATACCCTTGCCCGCCGCTCTTATCTCTCAAACCTGGATCAGCCGTCTGCACGAACATGATGGCGGCATTCCTTACGGCATCGCCATTGCCGTTGGCGGACTTATCGTATTCACGGATTCTCTTGTTTTCCGGGTTTCCGTTATGTGAGCATTTGCATGAACATGTTGCCGTATCTTAACAAATGATAAAGAAATCCTGAGGCGGATTATCAATTTAATTAACTCTAACTTGACACGTCTGTGTGATATTTTTGATCCAGCGGAAAGGATAGTTTTCGCGCAAATTTTATGACTTTTGGAAGGGTGCGTGTGTTCGCGCCATTAGATTACGTAAAAGGAATAGAAAAATGGGTATGGCGAGAATAGCAATCCTGGTCGTGGCGGCTCTGGCCGCAGGCGTTGCAGCGCTGTTGGTTCGCAGTCTCGTTTCTGACGATAATGAAGTCAGTGCAGGTGTGCCCTCTCAGATTATTCAGATGCCGACCTCTATGGTGCTGGTGGCCGCCAGCAAGCTTGAGCGTGGTGAAAAGATTTCTTCGGGGTCGCTGCGTTGGCAGCCGTGGCCGGAGGATGCAATGAATTCCAATTTTATCTCAAAAGAAAGCAATCCGGACGCGCTCGATAAAATGACAGGTTCGGTAATCCGCATCTCAATGGATTCAGGCGAACCGGTGACCCGGCCAAAAATAGTCTCAGCAGACACTTCCGGTTTTATGGCCGCAGTCCTGGAGCCGGGTATGCGCGCCATCTCAACCCGGATTTCTCCGGAAACGGGCGCGGGCGGATTTATTTTACCCAATGACCGCGTTGATGTCATCGTCACCCAGGAAAAAGACAGCGATGTCGGCGGTCAGTTCACCCGCTCCAGCACAATCCTGCAAAACGTCCGTGTGCTGGCGATTGATCAATCGTTCCGTGAAATGGAAGATGATCAAGTGGTGGTTGGAAAAACGGCGACTTTGGAACTAACCCCCCGGCAGGCAGAAGTTCTGGCGCTGTCTCAAAAGGTTGGCGACCTGTCCCTTTCCCTGCGCAGCCTCCAAGATTCGGAAAACGGTGACATCACGCAAGCAAACAATGAAGGGTACGGAAGCATTCGTATCATTCGTTATGGTGCTGAATCAAATGCCTCAGTCGGGAGCGCTCACTAATGATCACCTTACCCACCCCGCGCCTCATCGTCCTTGCCGCCTGCATGGCCCTTGGCCTGGCGGGTCTCACGCGTAGCGCTCTGGCTGGTGCGCCTGGCCAGGCGCCTTCGCCTGAACGTATTAAAATCACCAAACCCCATCAGGGCGTTAACTCCAAACGCATGTATATTCGTCTTGATAAAGCCACCATTGTGGATCTGCCCAGTGATGCCCGTGACGTTCTTGTGGCCAATCCCGAAATAGTCGACGCCGTGGTGAAAACGGCCAAACAGACATATCTGTTGGGTAAGAAAATCGGGCAGACCAATATTTTCTTTTTTGACGCTGCGGGTAAACAGATGCTCGATCTTGAAGTCTGTGTAGAGCGCGATGTTCTGCCGTTCATCAGCGCCTTGAAGAAATTCATGCCCGAATCGAACATCAGTGTTTCAGCAATGAAGGACAACATTGTTCTGACGGGGACGGTCAGAAATGCGGTTGAAGCGGACAAGGCGCGTGATCTGGCGGGACGCTTTGTCGAGAACCCGGACCAGGTGGTCAATATGCTGGCCATCCAAGGCGGTGAGCAGGTGATGCTCAAAGTTCGGGTTGTGGAAATGCAACGCACTTTGGCCAAACAACTCGGCGTTGACCTTAACGCCGCGGTTGGCGTCGGCGAGGCGACATTCAATGTATTGTCGCAAAACCCGTTCAGCCTGCTCGGCAACACCTTAAGCGATTCGACATATTCAGGCAGGTTCACCAATCCGGACAACGGTGATTTTGCCCAGGGTGTGCTGCGTGCATTGGAGCGCGTGGGCATGGTCCGGACTCTGGCGGAACCGACATTAACGGCGATCTCGGGCGAGTCCGCAAATTTTCTTGCCGGCGGTGAGTTTCCCGTTCCCATCGGGCGTGACCGCGATGGCAATATCACCATCGAATTCAAACCCTTCGGTGTTGGCCTCGGCTTTACACCGGTGGTGTTGAACGAAGGGCGGATTTCACTGAAGATTTCCACGGAAGTCTCCGAAACATCCAATGAAGATGCTCTGGTGGCCAACGGTTCGACGCTGATTGACGCCAATGGCAACCCGATCACCGTTGGCGGCCTGACAGTTCCCTCGCTGGTGGTTCGGCGCACTGAAACAACCGTTGAACTGCCAAGCGGCGGGTCCATGGTGATCGCCGGCCTGTTGTCGAACAAGACCAAGCAGAATTTGGACGGTATACCCGGCATTAAGGATATGCCGGTGCTGGGTGCACTGGCCCGCAGCCGTGATTTTCGCAACGATCAGACGGAACTGGTGATCATGGTGACGCCATATCTGGTGGGACCGGTGAATGAGAAGCAACTGGCGACGCCCAGCGACAAATGGGCACCGCCCAGCGATGCCGATACGATCCTTCTTGGCCGTCTCAGTGCGCGCTATGGCAAACGTGGCCAGAAATTGGACAGTAAAACTTTGCAGGGACCCATTGGGTTCATCGTTGAATAAGAGGTGCAAGCGATAAATGCCCTTCAGAACAGAACAATTAATCGAGGTCGCCATGACAGTGAAAATGAGACATATACGACATTTCCTGGTTCTGTTACCGGTCATTCTTCTTACGGCGTGTGTTGGATTTTTTAATGGGGAAGATCAGAACCTGACGGCGCAGGAACGCTTTCCCATTACTGTTGAGCCCGATATGGTGACGCTTGAAATTGCCGCCGAGCCGGGTCATCGCCGCACCAATTCCGCCCAGCGTGCACAGCTCAAGGCCCTGGCGGCTGAATATCAATATCGCGGCCACGGTGTGATCAAGGTGGCCGCGCCCAACGGCGCCGTGAACACCGCCTCCGCCTCGGCGCTTGCAAAAAATATTGTTGCCAATCTTACGGCATCCGGTGTCCAGGCTGCCCAGGTGAAGCGCACCACTTATGTGCCCTCATCAGGCAGTGCCGCGGCGCCTGTCATGATTTCCTTCACCCGTTATGTGGCCAGCGTATCCAAATGCGGCCTCTGGGATGACAGCATGTCAAACAACCCCCGTAACACGCCCAACCGGAATTTTGGCTGTGCCACCCAGAATAACCTCGCCGCCATGCTCGATGACCCTTATGACTTGGTGGCGCCGCGCGGCATGGGTCCGGCTTCTGCCGATCGCCGCAGCACGATCCTCAAAAGTTACCGGGAAGGCGAGACAACGGGCGCTAAGAGAAGCCAATCGGAGAGCGGCACGGTCAGCAAAGTGAAAGACAACTGAGACGGCGGCGTGTGGGTATGATGACGCAGCGTAAGGGTGGCCGGAAGTGATCGGCTAAAGCGGCGCCTGTAAAAAGTGAGTGGGAAAGACATGAGTGATCCAGCACAATCCTATCCATCGCACCCTGAAGCGATATTGGGCCCGGACGGAAATCCGGTGCGTGAAGAGAGCGTCCCTGGCGGTACGAATTCTTTGAATGTGCCCGCTTTAAAGGATGTTGACCCTCCGTCCGACGTCGCCCCACCCCAAAGTTTAAGCCCGCTCCTGACCCATTCAGTGCCGCGTATCAGCATTCAGGTTTTTTGCGAGGCGTCTCAGACCGCCGAAACCTTTCAGGGAGCGGCGGATGATCGCCGGCTCGCGCGGGCTCATATCACTGTTCAGATGGGCGGCATCCCAGGCGCGGTCGAACAGTTTCACGATGCACCGACCACAAATCTTATCATTGTCGAATGTCTGCAGAGCCGTGAGGCATTATTTGAGTCTCTCGCGCGGCTGGCGGAGGTCTGCGATCCCAGCACCAAGGTTGTCGTGATCGGCAAGGTCAATGATATTTCCATGTATCGCGAATTAATCCGTCAGGGAATCAATGAATATCTTGTGGCGCCGCTCAATCCTATTCAGGTCATCGAATCTGTCATCACACTATATGTTGATCCTGATACGCCGCCGATTGGCCGGAATATCGTTTTTGTCGGCTCCAAGGGCGGGGTCGGCGCCAGCACCCTGGCGCACAATATCGGCTGGTGTATCTCAGAGCACCTGAACGAGGACACCACTATCGTCGATCTTGACCTGTCTTTTGGGACGACAGGTCTTGATTTCAACAAAGACCCGAGCCAGGGTGTGGCGGACGCTCTGACCTCACCGGACCGGGTAGATGATGTTCTTCTCGACCGCCTGCTGGTGAAGTGCACCGAGCGTTTGTCCCTGTTTACGGCGCCCGGAACACTTGACCGTGATTTCGATCTCGACCCCGGCGCGTTTGAAAGCGTGCTTGATATTGTGCGCAAAATGGTGCCTTACGCCATTATCGATTTGCCGCATGTATGGAACGCCTGGAGCAAAGCTGTGATCCTGTCGGCCGATGAGATCGTCTTGGTCGCCACGCCGGATCTGGCGTCCCTGCGCAATGTGAAAAATCTCAATGAATTGATAAAATTGGCGCGGCCTAACGATAGAAAACCAAAGCTCATTTTGAATCAGGTGGGTATCGCCAAAAGGCCCGAGATTCCGCAAAACGATTTTATCGAGGCCATCGGGCTTGATCCGGATGCCGTCATTCCTTTTGAACCCCATCTTTTTGGCACCGCAGCCAATAACGGTCAAATGCTGAGCGAGGTCAGCGCATCGGCAGCAACCACGCTTGCATTGCAGGATTTTGCCGCCAGGCTTATTGGCCGGGATGCGCCTCAAGTCAAAAAATGGTCGCTCCTGACACTTTTCGGCCAGGGAGCTCGGAGCGCCTAGATGTTCGGAAAACGAAGCGCGGCGGAAAAAATTACCAAAAATGGCAAGCCCGCCGATACGGCTGTCGTCAGAGGTGGCCAAAGTGAGCCGCCCAAGGCCCAAGGGACTCAGGACAAACAAAGCACCGGGCCGAAGGGCCGCACGGGAAAATCCGTGGCGGGTGCCGGCTCAAGTGAAGAATTTATTCTCGACCGCCGCTCCGATGAATATTACGAGATCAAGACCACTGTTTTTAATGCTCTGATCGATACAATCGATCTGGCGCAACTGGCGCAGCTAGACGCGGCCAGCGCGCGCGAAGAAATTCGCGACATCGTCAATGAAATTTTTGCTATCAAAAATGTCGTGATGAGCATTGCCGAGCAGGAATCCCTGCTGCAGGATATTTGCAACGACGTTTTGGGCTATGGTCCTCTGGAGCCGCTGCTCAGCCGTGATGACATCTCCGATATCATGGTCAACGGCGCTGACCGCGTGTTCATCGAGGTCGGCGGCAAGATTCAGATCACGCCGGTGCGTTTCCGTGACAACGCGCAATTGATGAATATCTGTCAGCGCATCGTCAGCCAGGTCGGCCGGCGGGTGGATGAATCATCGCCGATCTGCGACGCGCGCTTGCCGGACGGCAGCCGCGTGAATGTGATTGCGCCGCCTTTGTCGCTTGACGGTCCGACACTCACCATCCGCAAGTTCAAAAAAGACAAGCTGAAGATGAAGGACATGGTGAACTTCGGGACGATCACGCCCGAAGGCGCAACTGTTCTGGGAATTTTGAGCGCGGTGCGATGCAATGTCTTGATCTCGGGCGGCACGGGATCGGGCAAAACCACGCTTTTGAACTGCCTGACCTCTTTCATTTCTGAAGACGAACGGGTGGTAACCTGTGAGGACGCCGCAGAATTGCAACTCCAGCAACCCCATGTGGTGCGGCTGGAAACGCGCCCCCCCAATTTGGAAGGCCAGGGCGAAATCACCATGCGCGATCTGGTGAAGAACTGCCTGCGTATGCGTCCTGAACGGATCATCGTCGGCGAGGTTCGTGGACCGGAAGCCTTTGACCTGCTGCAGGCTATGAACACCGGTCATGACGGTTCCATGGGCACGCTGCACGCCAACAGCCCGCGCGAAGCGCTGAGCCGTCTTGAGAGCATGATCACCATGGGCGGGTACAATCTGCCATCTAAAACCATTCGCGAAATGATTTCCGGATCAATCGATATCGTTGTCCAGACATCGCGTCTGCGCGACGGCTCGCGGCGGATTGTTAATATTTCCGAAGTGCTCGGCATGGAAGGCGATGTCATCATCACGCAGGATCTGTTTGTTTTTGACATAGAGGGCGATGATGAAAACGGCAAAGTGAAGGGCCGGCATCGTTCCACAGGCATCGCCCGTCCGGCTTTTTGGGACCGGGCGCGTTATTACAACCGAGAGCGTGAACTGGCTCAAGCTTTGGAAGCGGCTGAATGATAAGCGCCAGCGCACGCCGGTAGAAGGGGAATGGATATGTCCGATAATTTTATGGTTATCCTCGCCATTGCTTTAATGGCCGGCCTCAGTGTCGTCGGCATCGGTTATGCTTTTCTTGCTCCTGCCATCAACAATCGGGATCGTGCCGCCAAACGGATCAGGGCTGTGACGCGAAGTGGATTTACCGCAAGTGCGGAATCGATAGAAGTTGACGGAAAAATTAAAGACCGGCGCAAGGCTGTTCAGGAAAAGCTGAAAGAGCTTGAGAATTCTCAAAAGCAGGTCAAGAAGAAAATAAATCTCAGAGCGCGGATCGAACGCGCCGGACTGACCATCACGACGTCGACATTTTATCTCCTGTCATGTGTTTCGGGTGTGGTCTTGGGCGTGCTGCTCTGGTCTATAGACCAGGGCCCCCTTATCGCCATTGCCGGCCTGTTTGCGGGGGGGTTCGGTCTGCCGCGCTGGGTGCTCGGATTTTTATCCGGGTATCGGCAAAAAGCGTTTTCGCGTGAATTCGCCAATGCCATTGATGTCATCGTGCGCGGCGTCAAATCAGGCCTGCCCATCAATGAGTGTCTGCAAATTATCGCTAATGAAAGTCCCGATCCGGTAGGTGGTGAGTTCAGGGATCTTGTGGAAAGCCAGCGTGTGGGTGTGCCGATGGATCAAGGTCTGTTGCGTATGTTGGAGCGCATGCCTTTGGCTGAAGTTAATTTCTTTGTCATTGTACTGACAATACAAGCAAAATCCGGGGGCAACCTGTCGGAAGCACTGGGAAATCTTTCGATAGTGCTGCGCGCCAGAAAGCTCATGCGTGCAAAAATTAAATCGATGTCAGCGGAAGCTACTGCGTCGGCCGCCATTATCGGCTCTTTGCCACCGGGTGTCATGCTGATCGTGTATATGAGCACCCCGGATTATATCATGACGCTGTTCACTGAATCTGCGGGTAACGCCATGCTTGTCGCGTCGGGCATATGGATGCTGATTGGTGTTTTGGTTATGAAGAAAATGATCAGTTTTAAATTCTAATGATTCAGCCGTCAGATAACACAGGAAGAAAGCGTCTCACCCATGATGAATAATATCATGTTCCTTTTAGATAAGGAATTTATCGTGACGGCCCTGTCTGCGTTGGCGGTCTTTATCACGGTTCTGACCATCGCCATGCCTTATCTCTACCGCGACCGGTTATCCTCACGGCTAAAAAGAGTTGCCAGCCGGCGCGAGCAATTGCGCGCCCAGCAGCGTGATGAATTGCATGCAAAATCCCATCTTCGTCCCGCTCCCAAGGGCTATATGCAAAAAACCGTGGAACAGCTCAATCTGCATAAATTACTTGATGCCGATGAGGCACGGTCCAAACTGGCACGTGCGGGCTTGAGAGGACAGGCGCCAGTGGTGACGTTCCTGTTCTTCCGTCTGGTGATGCCGATCATTGTTTTGATTGGCGCTGTGATTTACGTTTTCCCCATGGGCGGCGTGGAAGGCACGTCACTGACAAAAATGATATATTCTGGTGGCGCGGCGCTGGTCGGATTTTTTCTGCCCAATATTTTCGTGGCCAATTTGACGGCGCGGCGACAGGATTCGATCAGTAAAGCTTTTCCCGATGCGCTCGATTTGTTGCTGATTTGTGTTGAATCGGGCATGTCCATCGAGGCGGCCTTTAACAAGGTGGCCAATGAAATGGGTCATCAATCAATTGAAATGGCCGAAGAAATGAGTCTGACCACAGCGGAGCTCAGCTATCTGCCGGATCGCAAACAGGCTTATGAGAATCTTGCCATGCGCACCGGCCTTGAAGGTGTGCGGGCGGTGGCGACCTCGCTCATTCAGGCGGAACGCTACGGCACGCCGCTTGGCACATCCCTTCGGGTGATGGCGCAGGAAAACAGGGACATGCGCATGGCCGCCGCCGAGAAAAAAGCCGCGGCGCTGCCCGCCAAACTTACCGTGCCGATGATCGTCTTCTTTCTACCGGTGCTTTTTGTGGTGATCCTTGGCCCCTCCGTCATCCGTGTGATGGGCTTATAGGGACTTAAGAGGGCTTTCCCGATCCCCTGTTCTGTTTCCTCTAAACCTTGACCTTGTCTTTGAGCATGCCGACGACGGGGCAAGGAACGCGGCGAACTTGATGAGAGTCTTGATACGAATCTCGCCCTCGATCTCATATATGCTCCCATCTATTACCGATTGCTGGTGGGACATCAGCCTCTTGATGCAGCGTTCGCCAAAGCGTTGCCTGCGCGGGTGGTGGCGGCTCTGAGAGCGGCGGGCCACACGCCCTCGTATTTTTAGGGGCGGTTCAGAGAAATCGTGAAAAGCGCTCGCGGGCTTTGGCGCAGAGGCAAACCCGTTAGGGGGTTTGTTCCAGCGCCTGAAGCTGGGACCAGGGAGAGGCCTGCGTGGCCTGCAGGCGCTTCAGGTTGGCAATGTTTTCCTCGACCGCGGGTGGCGGCAGATCCATGGCGGCGTAATACCGGGCGCCCGCCAAGTCGCCTTTCAAGCCCAGCACAAGAGCCAGATTCTGCCGCATTTGAGGTGTGGCCTGGGGGGTGTTGACGGCAGCGCGTAAATGACTTTCCGCCGCTGTCAAATCACCCGCCAAGGCACGCGAGAGCGCCAGGTTGTTGAGGATCGCCGGATTGCCTGGTGAGGCCTTCAGCGCCTCCTGATATTTAACGCTGGCCTGCTCATGATCGCCCAATTGGTCAAGCGCCACGCCTTGCGCGGAAAGTGTCACCCAATTGCCCTGTTGCAAATTATTGGCCTTTTCCAGATAAGCCGCCCCTTCTGCTGTGCGTCCTGCCGCGGTCAGCACCTTGCCGTATTCTGCCAGTAATTGTGCATCACTGTCGTGCAATGCCACCGCCTTGCTCAAGACCGCAACAGCTTCCTGAAAACGTTTCACATAACGCAGGTTCCGCCCGTAATTTAAGGCCACGGCCCCGTCGCGCGGATCGCGATCATAGAGATTGCCCCAATAGGCCACCTGGGCCACGTAATCCTCTGGGCGCTGCAAATATGTGTCGGGACCCTGTGGGGCCTGGCTCATCACGCCCAGGGAATCGGGGGCCGGCGGTGTGTCCGGCGTGGCGGCGCACGCATTGAGCAGCAAGACCGCTCCCAGGCCTGCCCAGAATAACGGCTTGCCACGCAGCAAAAATGAAAATGGGTTTCTGGTCATGGGCACATCAGAGCCCACCAAAAATGGTGGACCTCTCTCATGGTGCGCATTGTCAAAGTCCATGCGCTCCGGTGGGTTGCGTCAGACGGCTCGTCTGTTTTTGCCTTCCAAGTGTGCTATGAAAGACATCAATAAACTCTTAATCATAAGCGTGGCGGCATGATTTCTGGTATTGCCGGCGTCACTGAGGCGCTATAACAGAGGCGCGATAAGAAAAGTCATAGCGTGGTGTACGGTTGTGTGGTTGAAGAAGCGCTCTGCCTCCCTTTCATTCCCGCCTTTCCGGGGCTCTGCAGGCCGGTGCCGGAGGCAAACAGGGTCCTGTGCGTCATCCGGGCGGTTCTTGCGATTTTTGAGGACCGCTCTGGTGGTCCTGTGCGGGGTGTTTCCGGCGCTGCCCGCGCTGCCCGCGCTGCTTAAAATTCCCCAACCCGTGCACAAACCCCCGCCGGGCGCCCTGTTCGATCCCGGCCATTTGCCTCATCCTCTGGTCAAGCCGCCCTCCGGTGCGGCGCACGGCCCGCGCGAGCCGGCTTTTTTCAAAATTGCCACCGGCACGACAGCCGGTACGTATTTTCCCATCGGCGAAGCCCTGGCGGCGATTATTTCACATCCCATCGGCTCGGTCCGGTGTGAGGAGACGCCGCGCTGCGGCCCCGAAGGTATGTTGGCTGTGGCGCAGACTTCTGATGGCTCGATGCGCAACGTCGCCGCGGTTGAGGACGGGCGCGTCGCATCGGCCTTGGCTCAGGCCGATCTGGTCGACGCGGCGTATCGCGGCCGGCCACCTTTTCGGGCCGGCAAGGAGATGACCAATTTACGCGTCATCGCTTCGCTCTACCCGGAAGCGGTGCATCTGATCGTGCGCAAGGGGAGCGTCATCAAGGATGACGCCGAGCTTCGGGGCAAGCGGGTGGCCGTGGGCCTGCCCGGTTCAGGCACACAACCCACAGCGCTCACCGTGATGCAGGCCGTGGGTTTGAGTCGGCGTTCCGTAAAGCTTCGTGAAGTGGGCATTTATGACGCCGCAGACCTTTTGCGCAGCAATGATATTGATGCCTTCTTTTTTGTCGGCGGTGCGCCGGTCGCCCTCATTCATGATCTTTATGCCAGAGGGGAAATCTCTCTTATATCTTTGATCGGTCCGGCCTTTGATGCGTTGCGTGCGCGACAGCCGCTGTTTCAGAAACTCATCATCCCGGCCCTGACTTACGCCAGTCCTGAAGATGTGCAGACCTTGAGTGTGAATGCTTTGTGGATTGTCAGCGCCACCATTTCGGACAAGCGCGTCTATGAAATAACCAAAGCTTTGTGGAGCGCAGGAAACCGGAAAGTGCTCGAAAACAGTCATGAATTGGGGCGCCATATCACTTTGGAAAGCGCCCTTGACGGTGTGCCGATTCCACTTCATCCGGGAGCAGAACGATATTACCGGGAAGTGGGGTTGTTTGATGCGCCCACGCTTGCAAACGGGGAGGATAAAGATCTCTTGCAAAATCCGCCCAATGGTCGCCCCGTCAAAGCAGGAGAGTGAAGACGCGGCGCTCTTTGACTTGGATTATGGCCAGAGCATCGCTACAATCTGCTGGATAATCTGATTCACGTGTTCTGCGTGAACCGCGCTATATTGGAGGTGAGACTCAAAACCCCCCCCGTGTTAGACATTTTTACTGAAAATCCCGCACAGGCCATACCGGTCTGGATGGTCCGTCAAGAGACTTATGAGGCCTGGGCCGCCGACCAGCCAAGCGGTGTGCGCGCTTGGGCCGACACCTGCCGCTTTCGCGCGGGCACCGGAGAATGGTTGCGGCTGCCATCTGACAATGGGGGCCTGAGCGGCGTCGTTCTGGGGCTGGGCACAGATGCCCTCTGGCCGCCCTTTCCTCTGGCGGGGCTTGCCGCGGGCTTGCCGGCCGGCATTTACGCCCTCGCCGATGTTCCCGCAGGTCTTGACCCGACATTGCTGGCGCTCGGCTGGGCGCTGGGCACATATCATTTCAACCGGTTCAAATCGGCGCCTTCTGAGAATTTCCCCCGGGCCCGTTTGGCGTTGCCGGAGGGCGCAAATGGCACTGACGCCAGTTCTCAGGCGCGCGCCATCTTTTGGGTGCGCGACCTCATCAACACCCCCGCCAATGAAATGGGTCCGGCGGAGTTGGAATCCGCCGCGCGCGGCCTGGCCGAGTCATATGGGGCCGAGATGAAGGTCATCACCGGCGCGGATCTTCTGGCGCAGAATTTCCCCTTGGTCCATGCCGTCGGCCGCACGGCAGCCGCCGCGCCCCGGCTGATTGATTTTGTCTGGGGGCGCCAAAGCGCGCCCAAAGTCACCCTGGTGGGCAAGGGCGTGTGTTTTGATACGGGCGGCCTCAATCTGAAACCCGGCACTTCAATGGAATTAATGAAAAAAGACATGGGCGGCGCGGCGCATGTTCTGGGTCTGGCCCGGCTGATCATGGAGGCAAAACTCAACGTCCGTCTGCGGGTGATCATTCCGGCGGTGGAAAATGCCATTGGCGGCACGGCCTTTCGCCCCGGCGATATTCTCCGCTGCCGTCAGGGGCAAAGCGTTGAGATCGGCAACACCGATGCGGAAGGCCGTTTGATCCTCGCTGACGCGCTGGCGCTGGCGGATGAGGAGGCGCCCGCACTGCTCATTGATATGGCGACGTTGACCGGCGCGGCGCGGGCGGCGCTGGGCCCCGATCTGCCCCCCTTTTACTGCGATAACGAGGGGCTTGCCGCTCAGCTTGCACTGCAGGCTGAACGTTGCCGGGATCCTTTGTGGCGAATGCCATTGTGGCCGGGTTATGAGACATGGCTCGAGTCCAAGGTGGCCGACATGACCCACATCGGTGTCAATCCCATGGCGGGCTCTGTCCTTGCGGCCCTGTTCCTGAAGCGCTTTGTGACGCGCGCCACGGGCTGGATTCACCTGGATGTCTACGCATGGACTCCCAAAGCCCGCCCCGGTCAGCCCGTGGGCGGCGAAGCGCAAGGGGTACGGGCGCTCTTTGGTCTCTTGAAAGAGCGTTATGCCTGACGCGTCGACAGGGGGTTGCGGCAAATATATCTTGCCTAACCCACAGCATTCTACCATTTTATTCGGAACCGAAACAATTTCGATTCGTTTGGGAGGTTGCCTCCATGGAAGCTGAAATCAAGCCCTTCGATGCGCTGTCTCTCTGGCATGGCGTGGTGCTTGATCAGGTGCGCCGCGATGGGCCGGATCTCTCGGCGCGCCAGATGGCGCTCTTGCTGACCGTCTACCTGGCGCCGCCGCCCCATACGGTGCGCGGTCTGGCGCACGCCCTGGGGGTGACCAAGCCTGCCATTTCCCGCGCGCTTGACACGCTGGGCCAGTTGGATCTTTTGAAGCGCAAACGCGATCCGGCTGACCGGCGTAACGTTCTGGTGCAGCGCACGGTGGCGGGATCGGTTTACTTGAGTGATTTTGCCGATCTCATTACCGATCATACGGCGGATCTCTAGGGCATGGGGATGGTGCGATGAAAGAATCCGATCCACGGCTGACCCCGGCCCGGCCGGATCTGGCCGCGGCCCATCTTGAAGGCCGGGTTGAGGCGCCATCTTATGTGCGTGGTGAAACCCGACGGGTGTGCCTGCCGGCCACACCCCTGCGCCGCCACCCGCGCGCCGATGCGGGGCTCGACACCGAATTGCTGTGTGGCGAACTCTTCACTGTTTATGAGGAGAAGGAAGGCTGGGCCTGGGGACAAGCCGCCTTTGACGGCTATGTCGGCTATGTGTCCGCCGCGGCGCTGGGGGCTTTGGAGCCCGAACCCGGGCACAGGGTCAGCGCGCTGCGCACTTATGTCTACCCGGTGCCCAATCTAAAATCGCCGCCCCTGGCGCTTCTTTCGATGAACGCCAAAGTGTGCGTCCAGCGCCCAGGCGCGCCATTTTGCGCCATTGCCTTTGGCGGTGCGCCGGGCCATGTCTTTGCCGGTCATCTGGCGCCTTTGAATCAGCGCGCGCCGGATCATGCAGGGATTGCGGAAATGTTTCTGGGCACGCCGTATCTCTGGGGCGGCCGGCAAAGTCTGGGGCTTGACTGTTCGGCCCTGGTGCAAAACGCGCTGGAGCGGACGGGGGTGGCGGCGCCGCGTGACACCGACATGCAGGCGGAAAATCTTGGAGCGGCGGTGTCCGGTGCGCCGTTGCAGACAGTATGCCGGCGCGGCGATCTGGCTTTTTGGAAGGGCCATGTCGGGATCATGGTGGACGCGCACAACATGATCCATGCCAATGCAACGGCCATGGCGGTGAGCGTTGATTCACTCGCCTCTTTCGCCGCCGCCATCGAGCCCGAGGAAGGGCCGATAGTCTGTATCAGGCGATTGACGTAACAAGGGTTCTGAGGGGAATAACGATGAAGATGACGCGCGCGAAGTTTTTTCAATGGATCATGCTCGGTTGGACCGACATCGTTCTGGAATACCGCCGCACAAAAATCGGGCCGCTGTGGCAGACGCTTCAGGTCATTGTGCTGACCGCCGGGCTTGTGGTGGTGTTTGGCGGGATGCGGCGTGGCATTGAAAATTTTCCCGCTTACGTTCTGTGCGGTCTGATCTTGTGGAATTTTATTTCGATCACGATTATCGGCGGCGGCAGAGTCTTTAACCATCAGGCTGGCCTCATCCGCGATACGACGGCGCCGCTTGAGCTTTATATTGTCCGGGAACTGACTGTATTCACAATACGCATGTTTTTTCAAATGGTAGCGTATGTTCTTGCTATTTTTGTCTTCGACGTAACCATTAACTGGTATATTCTGTGTTTTATCCCGGCCATTGCCGTATATATTTTCACGGCTTTGTGGCTGATGCCTATGGTCGGGATATGGATCACCCGTTTTCCTGATTTTGGACCGTTCATGCAAGCGGTTATGCGGTTTCTGTTTTTCCTGACACCTGTTTTTTGGGGGCCGGGCGGTAATTCTATGCGTCAATATCTTTATCTATATAATCCGTTTACGCACTTTCTAAATATTGCGCGCCAACCGCTTTTGGGGCAGCCGCCGGATGCGCAATCCTGGGTCATTGTTTTGATTTTTACATCTCTGGGCGCTATGGTCTCGGGCCTGCTATACATGCGCAAACGCGATTTTATCGTCTACTGGCTGTGAGCTCATGACTGCATCGATCATCAAAATTAAAAACCTCTCGCTCTTGCTTCCCGTGCCCCGCCTGCACCAACATACGGCGAGCAAAGGCGATGCGGTGGGCGGGCGGTTTTTTACCAACCGGCAAGGGCGGACGTTTGTGAAATCTCTCGATGGTCTCAATATTGACATCCATGCCGGCGACAGCATTGGCCTTGTTGGCAATAACGGCGCCGGCAAAAGTACGCTGCTGCGCGTGATGGCCGGGATCTACCGCACCTATAAGGGTGATTGTGAAGTGAGGGGCGGCATCTCCACCCTCTTCACCAATAGTATGGGGCTCAATAATAACGGCACCGGGATGGAAAACATGCTCCTGATGGGCCGGCTTCTGGGCCTCAGCAATAAGCAAATTGAAGAGGTGTTGCCCGGCATGATCGATTTTTGCGAGTTGGGCGATTATCTGCATCTGCCTATGCGCACCTATTCGGCGGGCATGCGCACACGCATCGGGTTTGCCATCGCCACCGCCACCAACCCGGACGTTCTTCTGATCGATGAAGTGTTCGGTACGGGCTACGTTGCTTTCCGTAAAAGCCGGGGAGCGCATCAATGCCATCATCGCTAATGCCAATGTTGTGGTGATGGCCACCCATTCCAACCAGCTTCTCAAAACCTTCTGTAATAAATTATTGTGGCTGGAGCACGGCCGCCTCAAGGCCTTCGGTCCGACAGAAGAGATTTTGGAGGCGTATACGGC